>JACCDX010485749.1_pt1 | contig 26203 bp, 33 predicted proteins | sample 7449681 | NCBI WGS metagenome assembly JACCDX01 (sample SAMN15323450, study PRJNA562643) | freshwater metagenome | isolation source: river surface water | place: USA:Blue River Watershed | collected 2017-08-18
CGGCGATCGCCTGGCTTTCGGATTCGGTGCTGCCTTTTGTCCAGCTGTCTTTCACGCGACGCACGGCGCGCATCACCGTCGTGAAAAGCACCGTCCGGTTTTGGTCGCGCATCAGTTGCAGCCCGATGCCGGCGGCCAGGTGTGTCTTGCCGGTGCCAGGCTTCCCGACAAACAAGGCGCTGCGGCCGGTGTCGAGCACCTCGTCGAAGGCGTCGGCGTAGTGCTGCGCAAAGGTTAGCGCCGCACGCTGCGTGTCAGTCTCGGCCACAAACGTCTGCAGGGTGCGCGATTGAAAGCGCTCTGGAATGCCTGATTCGCCAATCTTCAACTGCCACGCAGCTCGGCGTCGCTCGCGCTCCCGCGCCTGTTCCTCGGCCGCCTCGCGCTGAGCACGCTCGTCTGTGCAGGTCGGGCACTTCGACCAGATCGATCCGATGAAGCACCGGCTCTCGAATTCGCCGTGCTGCTCGCAGACAGCAGGCTTTGTTTTGGGCTGCGCGTGCAGGCCCAGGTCAGCGATGGATTTCATAGCGGGCTGATCCCTTCCCCGTAGTTGATGGCGTCAAAGTTTTCGCGGACCGGCGCGCGACGGGCCGGTGCTTTTTGCTTTTCTTGGGCGTACTGATGGTCGCGGCGCATCCAGTTGCGCCAGGCTCCAGACCAGTCGGAAATTGCGTTTTTGAAGGTGTGGTCGCGGAAGGCGTCAGTCGCCGCGTCGAGGTTGGCCAGGCCCGCATTGGCTGCGGCCCATTCCCGCATTTGCGGAGTCACTTCGAATTCAGGTGGGCACTTGCGGGTGGCGCGAGGTTTCGCGCCCTCACTACCTACGCTAGTAGGTAGTGATATATCTTCTCTTCTCTTCTCTTCTCTGGTCCGCTTTTTGTCCGCTTCAGATGCGGACTTTTTCCGGACTTCACGCTTACGGTCAGCATCCTGCGCGCGGCGCTTGGCGGACTGGCCGTTGTGAGTGTCAAACCGAGGAAGAATCAGGCCGTTTTCGGCATCGTGCTCAAGCCATCCGACCGAGATCATGGCGGCCGCGAAGCCGTCCCACCGCAGGTGCGCATCGAGCACTTCAGGGCTGTAGCCGTCCAGGTGTCCGTCCTCGGAGTGGGCATCAAACAGACACCAAACGGACATCAATCCGCCGACCGTCCGAAGCGTGTCCGCTTTCAATGCGGACGCAATGCGGACAACCTTCGGATGTGTGAACAGGTCAGCTCGCATCTTGATCCAGTCGCCGGCCATGTTTCACCCCGCCGTCCGGATGCTTGGTGGGCTGTCGGCGAACCATTCCGGCCGAAGCACACGAAGCTGCCACTCGCGCTGCTCTGGTATCGTTTCATCCCACTGCGATACCGCAGCGACTGTGATTCCCAGGATTCCGGCCAAGGCGGTCATCGACCCGGCCAGTTCGATTGCTTTTTTGGTTTCCATCTTGCGATTGCCTTAAGTGGACTTATATTCGAACGAGTCGGATTATAAGCGCACTTAATTCTAATCAGCAACCACTTTCATTTCCCTTTTAAGCTGGCTAAAATAGCAATGCGATGACACTCCCCGAACGCTTGGCGGAAGCTTTTCGCCTATCAAAAAAAACCCGCGCCCAGCTGGCTGCGGAGATCGGGGTTTCCACGTCTGCAATATCGCAATGGCTGTCAGGCTCGGTGAAGTCGTTGAGCGCGCAGTCAGCAGCAAAAATCGAGGCTGCTACTGGCGTGCGTTCCGCATGGATAGTTACAGGAACCGGGTCGAAGATGATCGGCAATGAGCCGAACGTGGTTCCAGCGGCGATTGGCTCGCGGCCCATTCCGTTGATTAGTTATGTGCAGGCAGGAGATTGGGTGGAAGCATCTGACCCTTACGCGATTGGCGACGCAGCCGAGTGGCTGATGACAGATTGCGACGTCTCCGGCTCCGCGTTCGCCCTGGAGATCAAGGGCGACTCGATGCTGCCGAAGTTCGAACCTGGTGACCGAGTCATCATCGACCCTGCCGTTCCGCCTCATCCTGGCGACTTCGTTGTCGCCAAGAACTGTGAACAGGAAGCCACGTTCAAAAAGTATCGACCTCGTGGGCTGAACGAGAATGGCGAATCGATATTTGAGCTTGTACCGTTAAACGAGGACTACCCATCCATCCGTTCGGACACCCAGCCGATTCACATCGTCGGCACGATGGTCGAACACCGAAAATATCGGAAAAAATGATGCTGCAGCTCGTTGGCCTTTGCGCATGCATTGCGACCCTGATCGCTGTGTGCCGCAACGTCGTGCGAGCAAGGTCGACAGCGCATCACCACCAGGCAATCCGGTATTTGCTCGGCCTGTCGCTCGGCCTTGCTGCATCTGCGGTGATGCTGGTGCTGGTGGTAACCGCAAGCGGAGTCTGGACCTGGTTTGCCGCACTCTTTGCAGGATGGATGACATGGTCCGCGTTTGGGACCACCCCTCATCGACGTGACGATGCCGAGAGCGTTGTTCGCGTTGGCGACTCAATTGTGCTCGAGAGTGAACTGGATCAGTTTATAGAACGCAATTCGGCCGCCGCAGCCAATGAAGAAGGACCAGACGAATCAACATAATCCCAGCCACAAACGCAAAAAGCCCGCTGCAAGCGGGCTTTTTTATTGCCGTAACGGAAAGTGCGCTTAACAATCGCCTGAAATTTAATTAAGTGTGCTTTACATTAACAAGTAAGCGCGCTAAACTCGGTCGCATGCTTTTGAAAGGAGCGACCATGGCCGAGTACCGCACCATCCAGCGCAACCTGTTTCTGCAGGGCCGACGCGCAAAGCTGATCTCCCGCCTGAAAGAAGCCGCCATCGCGGCGATTGCCATCCTGGCGCTCGGGATTGTCGGAGAGATGGACTACCAGGACGCGGTAGCAATGGAAGCTGCCAGCAAGCCGGCCACCTTGGCCTACGCAGCAGCCAGCAACAAGTAAGGGGATTCCACATGAATGAAATCACGCAAAGCACAAGCGCAAGCGCAGGCTTGGACGCATCACTATTCGCAGCGCTGGCCGCTGCCCAGGGCGACTTCCAGCCGATCGAAAAGAACCGCGAAGTGGTGATCCGGTCGGACAAGGGCAACTACGCATTCCGCTATGCCGACCTGGAACAAATCCTGTCCAAGACGCGGCCGGCACTGGCGAAGAACGGCCTGGCGTTGTTCCAGGTGCTTGGCACCAAAGGCGATGACGCCACCCTGCGCTGCGAACTTGTCCATTCCGCAGGCGGCCGCCTGGTCAGCGAATTGACCATCCCAGGCCCGACATCGGTTCGTGATCCCAAACAGTTCGGCGCCCAGGTGACCTACTTCCGCCGGTACATGGTCACGTCCTTGCTTGGCGTGGCCGCCGATGATGATCTGGACGCGGACGGACATGAAGCCACACCGCACCAGGCCGCCGGAAGCAAGCCGCAGGTATTGCAGCCCCAGCGCCGCGAACAACCTCAAGGAGAAGCCGCACGCAAGCCGCAGCAGCAGGCCGCGGCAAAGCCTGCAGCCACCGCAGCAGGCCAGGCCACCGCGGGCGAAATCGCCTACATCACGAAGAAGATCACCGGCGCCGGCTTGACCATCGCCCAAGCCCGCGAACAAGCCGGGCTTGATTCTGGCGACACCCTGGAAGGTTTGTCCAAGGACGGCTTCGTCGCACTGAAGGACGTGCTGGCATGATCGCCGGCCTTTCCTTTGACGCCGAATCGCACACCTACCGATTCGAAAGCCAGCCGGTGCCGGGCGTGACCACGATCCTGAAGCCGATCACCGACTTCAGTGCGGTACCGCCCCAGGTTCTGGCCGCAGCCGCGGCGTTCGGCACCGCCGTTCACAGAGCTTGCGAACTGGATGACCTGGGCGAACTGGACGAAGGCCAGCTGGACCCGGCCCTGGTGCCCTACTTGGAAGGGTGGCGCAAGTTCAGTGCCGACCACGCTGTCCAATGGTCGCACATCGAATCCCCGGTCTATCACCCCGTTTTCCGCTACGCCGGCACGCTGGATCGGTTCGGCCTGGTGAATGGCTTGAACACGGTGGTGGACATCAAGTCCAGCGCGCAGCTGTACCCCAGCGTCGGCCCTCAGCTGGCCGCCTACGCGAACGCCCTGCCCGGCAAGTTCACCGCAGTGAAGCGCATGGCCGTGCAGCTGAAGGCGGACGGCACCTACACCGCGAAGGAATACGCGGACCCGATCGACTGGCCGCTTTTCTGTTCCCTGCTAACGGTTCGCACCTGGTGTGCGCGCCACTCAATCACCCCGAACCTGAAGGACTGAACCATGCAAACGCAAGACACCATCACCTATGACGCCAGCGCCGCCCTGGTGCTGGCCAGCAGCGCACAAAAGGCCCTGGTCAATGCCACGGACTACGTGATCGACAGCCACGAAATGTTCGCCCTGGCCAGCGATGACCTGAAGCGCATTAAGGGGCTGCAAAAGGAAGTCGAAGAAAAGCGCACCGGCATCACAGGCCCGTTGAACCAGGCGGTGAAGGCGGTGAACGATCTTTTCCGCGCGCCGAAGGAATACCTGGACAAAGCCGAAACAACGCTAAAGCGGTCAATGGTGACCTGGACTACAGAACAAGAACGCCTTGCGGCCGAAGCCCGGCGCAAGGCCGAAGAAGAAGCCCGCGCCGAACGCGAACGCCTTGCCCGCCAGGAAGCCGAAGCCCAGGAAGCCGCGCGCCGCGCCGAAGCCGAAGCCCAGGCGGCTGCGGAAGCCGGCGACCAGGCCGCAGCAGCCAAGGCCATGCAGGAAGCGCAGGAAGCGCAGCAGCAGGCTGCAGTAGCTGCCATGACTGCCAGCGTGGTGACGGTCACCCCCGCCGTGGAATCCCCAGCGAAGGTTGCAGGAATCAGCGGCCGGGTGATTTACAGCGCCGAAGTCACAGACCTGCTGGAACTGGTGAAGGCGGTGGCCGCTGGCCAGGCCCCCATCCAATGCCTGCAAGCCGATACGAAGTTCCTCGGCGCCCAGGCCCGCGCATTCAAGAAAGCTGGCCAGCTGTATCCAGGCGTGGTCGCCAAAGAAGAACGCGGCATCGCAGCCCGAGCCGCCATCGCTTAAGCAACGAAGGAGGTCGCATGATCCTGCACGCCTACATTCACCGCCGGCTGGTCAAGGCAGCCGAGGACGCACGCGCCATTCGGCTGGCAAGTCCAAATGGACACCTGAGCAAAGAGTACTTCGACAGCATCAAGCAAATCGACGAAGTAGTGAAGGATGCCCGTTTGATCTGTCCGAACCTTTACCGAAAGGAATCGACATGAGTCAGACGCAATGGATTCTTGAGCATCTCAAGCGCGGACCGCTGACACCGATGGACGCGCTCAACGGCTGCGGATGCTTCAGGCTTGGCGCTCGCATTCACGAGCTGCGCCAGGCAGGCCACAACATCAAAACCGAAAACCGCCACCTGCCCAACGGGAAGGTGATCGCCGCTTACCACCTGAAGGAAACGCACACATGCTGAACCAGGCACAAATCATCGGCCACCTGGGCCGCGATCCAGAAACCCGCTTTCTGCCGAGCGGCGACGCGGTGACAAGTTTTTCTGTCGCTACCACCGAGAAGTGGAAGGACAAGTCGACCGGCGAGCAGAAGGAAGCCACCGAATGGCATCGCATCACCACCTTCGGCAAGCTGGCCGAGGTCTGTGAGAAGTGGCTGCGCAAAGGGTCGCTGGTTTTCGTGCAGGGCAAGATCACGACGAAGAAGTACACCGACAAAGACGGCATCGAGCGCTACAGCACCGACATCCGCGCAGACACCATGAAGATGCTCGGAGGCCGCCAGGATGACGCTGGCTCGCCGGCAAGACCGAGCGCAGCGCGCCAGCGTCCGGCCTCTGGAGCCGAACCGGACATGGACGATGACATCCCGTTCTGAGGTGGAGCGTGACTGAGCATATGAATGACCAGCTCGAATCAGCAGCACATGCGGATGTTTCCATCGTCAATGAGGGAAACACGTCGCAGCGGCCGACACGCGAATGGCGCGGCCTGACGACCGCCGAGCGCAAGGTGCTCTGGAACTTGACCAAGAAGCCGAGCGAGTACGCCGAACTCATTGAAGCAAAGCTCAAGGAAAAAAATCATGAATGAATTTCTGTTCGACGGCATGGCCGAAATAAAGCATCTGAACATCCGCAAGGAAGGACCGGAAGAAGAAAAGGCGCTGGCAGTGGACGTGAAATTCTGCGGGCGCACGGATGCCGCGCTGTGCGATTTCTTCGACCCAGAGCTACGCGATTTTCTTTTCACCGACGAAGTGATCGCGCGCCCGATGCGGATGGAGCCGATTGGCTTTACCAACGAAATCGAAAACTGCGACCTGCAGCTGCTCGACAAGTACTTCACTGGCGTCCGGCTGCGGAAATTCAAGATCGTGCCGAAGGACGGCGGGGAAATGGAGCTGACATTCACGGCCAGCTTTCAGCCGCTGCGCGACGAGGTGGCAATCATCGCGGAATACGTCACCGACGAAGTGCGAGTGGTGGCGCGCCCGCAGCCGCAGCTGGATTTTGACGGAGGCCAGGACCAGCAATGACCGTTTCAGCGGGGACGGCCTCTCTTCACCTTGGGAAAGGCCACCAGGGAAACAGCCCAGGATGTCTGCGCGATGCTGCCCGCGACGTTGACACAGCATCGCAACAGGCCAAGGCGCGGCCGTCCGCAAGTGACTAGCGCTTAATCCTGGGAACGGCCAACTTTGAAAGGGACAGATAATGCGGATTAACAAAAAGAAATTGCTGGCGATGATCCGGCTGTCGCATCGCGCTGACATCTCCAAACACGCTACCGCGGCGAAGATTTTTGAGAGGAACCAATCATGACTCTTGAACTGACCGCCGAAGAGCTTCAGCGTATCACCGGCTACCGCCGATCTCAGAAGCAATTGGAGGTTTTGCGCAGCCTCGGCGTGCCGGCGCGCCTCCGCCCGGACAATACTGTCCTGGTGCTGCGCATGCACATGACTCATCCGGCTGAGCTCGCGACTGAGCGACGGCCGCAACTGAAGTCCGCGCGATGAACCGCCATCGGAAGGTTCACAAGGGGTTACCGCGCCGAGTTTACGTCAAGCATCGAGTCTGGTACTTCGTTCCAAAGACACCGATGCGCGATCCGGCAGACGGCAAAGTGAAATCTTGGATTCGCCTTGCCTCGTTTGACGAGGGACAGTCGACCATGTTGCTGCGCTTGGCAAGGCTGATGTCAGGCGCAACAACCGAAGGGTCGATGCCGTACCTCTGCGTCGAATTCAAAGCGAACCGTGTTCTGAAAAGCCGTTATTCGACCGATACCAAGCTGCAGTATTCAGCCTACCTTGAGGCGATCGCGCGCGACTTCGAAGAGTTCCACTGCGCGGACGTCAGGACGAAGGATGTCGCCGACTTCCTGCACAACCATTACGCGGGGAAGCCGAACACGGCGCAGAAGGTGGCTGGCCTTCTGCGAAGGATTTTTCGCTATGCGATTTCAGTGCGCGGGTGGCGTCAGGACAACCCGCTGGACCAGTTGGACCTGGAGGGCTATGAAGTCGAGCGCCGGCGCGTGCTCCTCACGCATGCACAGGTTGCGGCGGTGCGCGAGGCCGGCACGTACTTCATGAAGGGCAGCCAGCGAATCGAAACACAGTCCGGCCCGATGTTCAGCTGCCTGATTGACATGGCCTACCTGCTGTGGCAACGAGCCATCGACATTCGCCAGCTCAAGGAATCGCAGATCCATGACGGCCGGATTTCGTTCAGGCCGACCAAGACCAGCAAGACCTCGGGCGCAGCGGTCGACATCGTCATCACGCCAGCCATCCAAGAGGTCATTGACCGAGCGAGGCGGATCAAGCGCGAGCGCGACATCGTCAGCGTGTACTTGTTTGCCAATCGCGACGGTACTTGTTACACCAAATCCGGCCTGAAATCGATGTGGAATCGAGCGAAAGACCGTGCCGGCTTTTCAGCCGTTGATATGACCTTTCGCGACCTGCGCGCGCTGGCGGCGACCGATGCTGCCAGGTCAGGAAATTCGAAGGATGAGCTTCGCCGACGGCTGGCACACACCAGCGTTGACACCAGCGAAATTTACATCAAGGAGGTCATCCCCGAGGTGTCGGAGATGGATGTGTCGATCCCGTGGAAAACTGACTGAAACCTTCTAATATCGGATCGATGTTTGGCGCCCTCCATAGGGAAAAGTTTCTTATAGTCAACCACTGTATATTAGAAGGTGAGCAGCAAAATGTAGTGATGGCGCGGGTTTTCAAATGTTACGCCACCGCATGGGGTGCAAGGGGTCGCGAGTTCGAATCCCGCCGCCCCGACCAATGAAAAAAAGCATATAGGCCACTCTTCGGAGCGGCCTTTTTGCTTTCTGGCGTTGCGTTTGAAAAAATGCCCGGCAAAGTGCCCGACAATTCACGAGGCTGGAGGGTGTTATGCACTCGGCGGGCGTTTGCCTATCGCAAGAGCATGGAAGCCCGCTTGAAAAGCATCGAGCAATCGCGCAGCGTCTGCTTTCCCGTCTCTCCCATCCTGCCCTCCTGAAAGGTGTCAACGTATTTCAGGACGGGCCAACGGACAACAAAAAGTCTCCTGCCGAACTACTTGATTTTTATATCGCCAGGAGCGAAACCTCGAGAGTGAGGGCGACTGGCCGGGCCATCTCGCCGAGACAAAGACGCCCCACTCTCGCATCGGACGTATCGATCAATTATCCGACGACATATACATAGCAACCGACCGCTCGCCGCACACGTTGGCGACGATGCTGATGTCATGCTGGATCACCGGCTGGTAGAACGACAGATCGGCATAGGTCGGTTGTGCCACGCGCTCGGCCTTGAACGCGTCGGCGGTCAGCAGGGTAAAACCCGCCAGCGCCAGCTGGCCCTTCGCGCAGCTGACGACATAATCAATCTGCTGAACGCCGCGGTCGCCGACGTCGTGGAATTCACGAAGCTTCGTCAGGTTCCGGCTGCGGTCAACGGCAGCCACCGACCACATGTTGTCGGCCATCGCGACGACGGCGACGGTGTCCTTCTCGGTGATCGCAGCAGAATCCGCAGCGATCGCAGCCGAGGCTGCAGTGCTAACGACCAAAACCAGCGAGACAGCGAATTTGTTCAACATGGTGGGTTCCTTTAAGTGAGCAGTGAGCCAAGAATGAGTTTGTGAGATGCAACGAAGCGGAGTCTACTCGATGCACATCATTTGTCAACCATGAAGATAAACAAATAATGATTTTAATGAGGTATACAGCAATAAATCCTCAATTTCACATCAAAACTTGGCTTAGAGTTTTCTTAATGACATTTTTATGCACTTGAAATTGCGAATAAGAAACAAAAATCTCTGCTCATCGATGCGGAAATGCTAAAATTTGAACAAATTCGTGCCCGACAATCAAAACAATACCTGTGCATATCATCAACGACATGCTCCTGCGGCCCACTTTTTAGCCTCTGAAACACCATGGATTTCTCCAGCAAGCATCAGTACACCATCGGCGTCGTCGCGCGGCGCACTCAAACGCATCCCGAAACTCTGCGGGTCTGGGAGAGGCGCTATCAACTGATCGTCCCCGGCCGCAGCGAAACCGGCAGGCGCCTGTATTCGGAAAGTGATATCGCCAAGCTGTTGCTGGTCAAGCAGTTGACCGAGCAAGGCCACGCAGTCAGCAGCCTGGCGGACCTGTCGATCGATGAACTCAGGGAACGCGTCAGCGCCTCGTCGCCTCAGGGAGCGAACAGTGAAGCTCGTCAACCAGCCCGTAGCCGGGTCATCTTCCTGAACGATGCGATGCGTCTGCGTATCGGGCGCGAGTTGCTGATGTTTGGCGACATCGAGGTGCTCGAGCGCCCGCAAGCGGGGCAGTCTTTGACCGCAGCGCCGGATGCCGACATCCTCATCGTGGAGCTGCCGACCATCAATGAAAGATCGCTGACGCAAATTCAGCAACATCAGCAGGACATGGGCTGCAAGGCCGTCGTGGTCGTATTCAATTTCGCTCCGAAACACCTGATCGACCAGATTGAGCGCGCGGGCATCATTTGCATCAAGGGATCGGCGACAGCTGCGGCCGTGCATCGCGCCTGCGTCGCTGCCCACCGGCCCCTCCCCGCTCAATCGCCACAGAAAACCGACACCCTGGCCCCTCGCCGCTTCAACGCCGACCAGCTCGCCAGACTCGCCACCCTCACCAGCACCATTGCCTGCGAATGTCCCAGCCACCTGGCCGAGCTGATCGTCAACCTGGGCGCATTTGAGCAGTACAGCAACGAATGCGCGAACCGCAATGACAAGGACGCCCAATTGCATTGGCACCTGCATCGCGCCGCCGGCGAGGCCCGGACGATTCTCGAGGAAAGCCTCGTGAGACTGATCGATATCGAGGGGATTATTCTTTGATCAACCGGCCGCGACCGGCTGCGGCACGACGCACATACGAAGCTCACGCTCGGCCAGCCTTTCGAGTTCATCGTTGAAGAACCAGTGGGCGTGATACACCGGCAGCCGCTGCCAGTTGCGGAGGCGCTTGTGGTCCGCCGCGAGTCCCGAGTCCACGCAACGGATACCATGGTCGATCGCATATTCAATCGGCCGATGGCAGATCAGGTCGAAGGCAATCCGGTCAAGCGCGACCAGCTCGCTCCACTGCAGCAGGTACAGCACGCCCTCCTCCTGCAACGCGAGGCAGCCGGCGACAAATTTCCCGGAATCGACATAGGCCATCAGCGTCGCCGACTCGCCCATCGCCGCCACGATGGCCCGGTAAGCTTCTTCGGGCAACCACGGTCGCCCGCCATGGCGTGCGCATACACGACGGTGCCCCTCGTAGTAATCGGCCAGCATCTCATCCGGAATGCCACGTCCGCGCAGCACGCGGTATTCCAGTCCGTGCGAGCCGGCCAGTTGGCGGTCGCTCCTCGCCTGCCAGCGCTTGCGACTGCTCAGCGCAGACAGATAATCCGCATAAGTGCCGTGACCGGCATTGAACCAGTACGAATGCCATTCGCAGGACAGCCGCGCTCCCGCTGCCTGACACAGTAGCGCCTGCGCGGAATCGATGTGCATCACGTTGAACACGCCGCCACCGGCCTTTTGCCGCCATGCGCGCAAGCCTTTGAGCAGCGTCGACCGCAGCGCATCGGCCGCATGTCGATCGCGCGTGAGCAGCTTGGGCCCTGCGACCGGGAAGAAGGGTACGCCCACCTGGAACTTCGGCCAGGCAAAGCAGCCAGCGGCCAGTCCTGCATGGAGCCAGCGAACCTCGGGACCGAACTCGCGTCGCGTGCCGGATTTCAGCATGAGCGGCGCACAGGCGACCAGACCGCGCCGCCCGTCATGCAGCAATGCGTAAGCCGGCAGAACGCCGCGGGTCGGTGCGTGCGCCCCAGAATCCTCGAGCGCGCCCAGGAACGCGTGCCGCACGAACGGGTGGTCACCAGCGCATTCGTCCCACGCCAGCGGATCGACGTCACGAATCGAAGGAACGACCTTGAGTTCAAACCCCATGGACCCGGCCCGTGAGTTCCTCTCGCAGGCGCTCGATCATCGGAAGTACCTCGCTGGCCTCGGCCAGTATCACCAGCAAGTCACCGGCGCCGCAGGAGCGAAGGCAGGACTCGAGCAACGCGTGGCAATCCCGGCTGGTCGTGAACGACTGGCCCTTGCGCAACTTCGGCTCGATCTGCTCTGTAGCGCATTCCAGCAAGCCACCCAGCGGATCCTCGCTGCCGAAGCCATGGGCATTGTTGCGGAAATAAGCTTCGTCCTGCGACAGGTAAATCCGCTCGAAGGTCTCAAGCATCCAGGGCACCTGGGCCTCCAGATGGTGGCGGAAGCGATTCCCCACAATGCTGGCCAGCACACGTCGCCCGGTGACGGGCAAATGCGACACGATCTTGAACAGTTCCTCAACCCCTTCCGGGTTGTGCCCGTAATCCAGCAACAGCTGGAACGGCAGGCCTTCGATGAAGTTGTAGCGGCCCGGATTATGTTCGGGCGAATTGCGAAACCGCGACAGCGCGTCGCGGATCACCGCCAGCGATATCCGTTGCGCCCAGGCCAGCGCCGCAGCAAACAGCGCATTGCTCTCGTTGAAACGCAGCAGCCCGTTCATCGTCGCGGGAATCTCGTCGACTGCCATCAGCAAGATCTCGTCCCCGCCTTGCGCAAGGACGATGTGGCGGCACCCGCGCCGCACGGCAATGAAGACGGCCTCGCCGCCCGCGCGCCGGTGCTCGACCACTGCGGCATTGCCCTCGCTCTGCGCGACCAGGATATGGCGCGCGCAGCCGGCCTTTGCCCGCATCTTCAGGCAGAGCCGGTCGTCGGCATTGACCACGACCGCCCCGGTGGCCCGCTCCAGCACCTCGGCCTTGAGGCTGGCCATTTGCTCCAGCGTCGCGATGCCGTCGATGCCGATATGATCATCCTGCACGTTCAGCAGTGCGGCCACCTCGTAGCGGTCACACGGATGTCCGAAGCGAATCAGGCCCTTGCGCGGCAGTTCAAGCACGGCGCACTCCACCATCGGATCATTCAGCAGTATCTGCGCACCCGGCAGGCCCGACAGGTTTGCCTTGGTGACCAGGTCATCGCCGATCCACACACCTTGCGACGTGCAAACGCCTGCGACCTTGCCGGCCGTTCTCCAGATCTGGTGAAGCATCCTCGCCGTCGTGCTCTTGCCGTTGGTGCCGGTGATGGCGGCAACAGGTATGCGAGGCGACCGACCGGCCAGCAGGCGCTCGAGTATCTCGCCGTTGATGTCCCGGCCGGGCTGGCTCAGCCAGTGCGGCCGGAATCCCGGCTGCGCGTTGACTTCGCATATCGCGCCGCCCACCTCGTGCCACGAGCGTGTGATGTCGGGGCAAATGAAATCCACGCCGGCGATGTCCAGTCCGATCACGCGGGCGGCACGCTCGGCCAGCAGGCGGTTGTCCGGGTGGATCACGTCGCCCACGTCCTCGGCCGTGCCGCCCGTGCTTATATTGGCCGTGCGGCGCAGGCGCACGACCCGGCCGACGGCCGGCACGGAATCCGCCTCCAGGCCCTGCTCGGACAGGCAGCCGATGGCCTCGGGATCGAGCGCGAGCCGCATCATCAGGCTGCGCTTTCCGGTGCCGCGGCGAGGATCGGCATTCGCGCGTTCGACCAGTTGGCCGACGCTCGCCTTGCCATCGCCGATGACACCCCCGGGTGTCCGACGGGTTGCGGCAATCAGCCGGCCACGCACCACCAGCAGCCGGTGGTCATCACCCTCGACATGTTTCTCGACGATGACGGCGCCGGGGCTGAGCTTCGTGGCAGCGTCGAATGCCGCCGCCAATGCGTCATCGGAGCGAATGCCCGGAACGACGCCGATCCCCTGATCCAGTGCGGACGGCTTCACCACCACAGGCCAGCCCAGTTGCCGCGCGACCCGGCGAGCATTTGCCAGATCCCTCAACAGTGCGCTCGGAGGCACTGGCAAGCCGGACTCGGACAGGCGCTGGCTGGTCAGGTGCTTGTCGCGCGCCAGGCGCGCCGCCAGGTGCGAGGTCTGTCCGGTGAAACTGCTGTCCAGCCGTTGCTGGCCATTCCCCCAGCCGACAAACAGCGTCGCGCCATGGGCACGGACAGGCCAGCCGCGCGCCAGCGCCGCCTCGGCGAAACGGAAGGTATTCGGTGCCAGGCCGCCGGCCTGCATACTTTCGAGCCAGTTGCGATAGGCCTGCCAAAGCGCCCGGCTCTGATCATCCGCGCGCGCCCCGGCAGTCTGATGGGCAAGATAGCGAATGGCCCACCGCACAGCCTCGCGAACGACCGCCGCGCGGCTGTAAGGCAACGCGAGAACGATGCGCTCGCCGCTGTCCTCGCTGACCACACCGCCTGACACGGCCTCACGCGCCTCGCGCATGATCGCCACCGTGAGCGCCACGACCCATCCGGCGAAGGTGTCAGGGCGTACGGGCTGCCACTGCGAAAATTGCACCGGCAACAGCTCGGCAAGCCGTTCGGGAGCCGGCGGGTCCGGACGCCAGGAAAGAATGTCCCCGCTGATGCGCAACGTGACCATGGCAGTCTTTTGCAGCAATCCGGCGGTCGCGCCGCGAAGGCAGCGCATCCCTTCAATATGAATTTTTTCCATCATGCTCACAGCATTCGGGCCGATCTATCGGCAAGGCCTTCAGCGGCGTGCAGGACTCGGAGCGGTCGACAGATGCCGTGGCATCGCGGTCATGCCAGGAAAGCCGGTCATGCATCGCAATTACATGGGTCGATAACGATTGGTTCGAGACCGCTCTCATCAGAAGGGGCGAATGGATTCAAAAAAACGAAGCAATGCGATGCAAAAAATGCTGCCGGCTTCAAGCAGCGATTATATGGAGCCGATTGCAAGAAAAACGGCTGTTCGCAGAAAAGAATTCCGGGTGTACCCTCATGCAGTCACGCCGCCGGAGTTCCCTCTCATGTATATCCCCAGTCACTTTGCCGAATCGCGCACCGCCGAGATTCGCCGGATTATCGAATGCTTCCCGCTGGCCACGCTGGTGACCGTCGGGCAGCGAGGCCTGGATGCAAACCAGCTGCCCTTCGAGTTCGCCGAGGTCGATGGCGGTCCCGGCCTGCTGCGTGCGCATGTCGCGCGCGCCAATCCGGTTCGGCAGGAAACCGCAGAAGGCAGCAGCGTGCTGGTGGTTTTCCGTGCAGAGGACGCCTATATCTCGCCGAACTGGTACCCGAGCAAACATGAAACCCACCGGCTCGTGCCGACCTGGAATTATCAGGTCGTAAACGTCCACGGCACCCTGCGCTTCATCGATGACGAAAAATACCTGCGCGCGCTGGTGGGCCGCCTGACCCGCGAGCATGAATCCCGCATCCCCGGAAACAAGCCCTGGCGAATGGCTGATGCACCGGCGGATTATATTGAGTCGATGCTCAAGGCCATCGTCGGGATCGAGATCGAAATAAGCCGCGTGGAAGCCAAATCCAAACTCAGCCAGAACCGCGAGGAGCGCGACCGGCTGGCCGCTGCCGGCGAACTCGATGCCCGCGGCTACACCGCGCTGGCCAACGCGAAGCGCCGTCCATAAGTCGTCGGGCGGTTGCCGTAGAAGGCATTTCCGGACTGTCCGCTAACTTGCCGCAGGTGTCGGCGAAATCGTTCTCCAGCCTCCTGTTCCCGCTTCCCACGCTCCCCCGAAAGCCCGCGCCCACCTTGTAAAACAATTGCAATAAACACCATAAATCAGAAGTTTTCGGTCAATAACTTAACCCAAGGCAATATAATCGAGGGTTCTGACGAAACCTTCGCGTAGCGATCTCGAGGATGCGGCAATGCAGTTAATGTGGGTCTCCGGTCCGACCGGCAATGTAAAAACCATTTCCATCACGGCAAGAAAAGTCGTCATGGCCGCTGGCGCGCTTTCGCTCGGGCTGGTCGTGGCAGGCTGCCTGCTGTACCTGATCGGATTCAAGATTGCCATCGAGGTAAGCCCCGAACTGGCCCGCAGCCTCGGCGGCGTCACGACGGAAGCCGAGCAGCAGCGAATGGAGTCTGTCTACCGGGAGCGCCTTGCCCGGCTCCAGGGCGCGCTGAATGCGACCGCACAGGAGATTCGGCAACTCCAGCAGTTGAAGAATCGCTTCATGGAGCTCGCCACGCCAGCCTCTCTGCGCGAAAAAGGCAATGTGAAGGAAGACGGCAAAGGCGGCCCGCTGCTGCCGGGCAGCCACGACGGCGCGGCTGACCAACCGCTGATGAACACCATGGACGGCGCCATGCACGATATCGGCGAATTCGGCAAGGTCGTCACCCACCTGCGTGACGACTGGAGCAAGCAGCTGGTCTGGCTCGAAACCCTGCCAACGGGGGTGCCCATCGGTGGCGATTTCCGCGTCACCAGCGGATGGGGCATGCGCATTGACCCGTTCACCGGCCAGTTGGCTCGGCATGAGGGCCTGGATTTCACCGCTGCCAGCGGCACCGCGATTCTTGCGGCGGCCGACGGCGTAGTCACCCGGTCGGGTTGGGAAGGCACCTATGGCAATATTGTCGAGGTCACGCATGCCGAAGGCTTCATGACACGCTATGCGCATATCAGCCAGCGCCGAGTGACGGAAGGACAGAAAGTCAGGCGGGGCCAGCACATTGCCGACGTCGGCAGCACCGGCCGCTCGACCGGGCCGCATCTGCACTATGAGGTCTTCCGCCATGGTCATGTGCTGAACCCGGTCCAGGTCCTGCCGCTGAACAAGATCTGATCGATGACCGATCTGTGTCGGCGACACTGATCCACCGGTTGGCGATGGCCACCGGCGAAATACCATGAGGAATATGGCCGCACAGCGTACATTGCGCAGGGACGCACGGCTGACTGTCCTCCTTCAAACGAGGCATACCTGCCGTTGACGATAAATCAAGCTAGACCAGCAAGACTGTCCTGTATATTGTGCTCAGGAAACCTGAGGAAGTGGAGAGGGTGATGTTCCGAAAAATGAAACAAAACAAGCTCATACCAACCCAGGAAAAATTCGATACCCTGATTGGCACCACCACTGAAATCTATGGACGGCTGGTGCTGCTTGACAGCATCAGGATCGACGGGAAAGTGGTCGGGAATATCGAGAGCGCCAAAGACAAGAAAGTCACGGTTGCCATCGGCCGCTCCGGCGAGGTTTCCGGTGACATCACGGCGCACCGGGTGATGGTAGCCGGCAAGGTCGAGGGAAACATTTACGCGTCAGAGCGTGCTGAATTCCACAAGGATTCGGAAGTTCGCGGCGACATCACCTACGGCACGATCGGCGTCGAACATGGTGCGAAACTGCTCGGACTGGTCATCCAGACGCAGACGGCTTCTCCGGTGACGGATGCGCAAACCGTGATCAAGATGGCGCAGGAATCCAAGTAAGGCAGCCCGCGGCAACCTGCCGAAAAAGACAAAGCCTGCCGGGATGCGGCAGGCTTTGCTTTTTGCGCTGCAGACGATGAATCAGGGCTTCTTCTTCAGTTCGCCCTTGACCACGCCACCGCGCTGGATCGTGATGCTCTTGAAAGAGATGTTGCCATCGACGACGGCGCGGCTTCCGATCGTCAGGTCGCGGCAATCCAGCGAACCGGAGAAACTCCCCTTGACGTTCATGGTGTCGCAGCTGACGTTGCCGTCGAGGGTACCCGTCACTCCGATCTGGATCGAATGCAGCGCGAGCGTGCCGCGCACCGAACCATCGATCGTCAGGTAGCCATTCGAGCGGATCTCACCGACAAACTCGAAGCCTTCACTGATGATGGAAGGCTTGAGGTTGTTCGCCGCCGCCTTGTGCGCGCCATTGCCGCTGCCATTGGAGTGCGCACCGTAGGCCGGCTCGGATTCGGCTTGCGCCACGTCGGGCACAACCGGATCCGGCTGAACGTCCACCTGGGTTTCCTCTGCCACGGGAACCGTGACCTTTTCCCGTTCCTCGTTGCGTTTCTTGTTGATGAACACGTGTCGAAGCCCCGAAATTAGTACGAACCCGAACCCGGGTTTTCACCATCGATCTTCTTCAGCGAACCCTGCAGATCGCCGCCTTTTTCGATCTCGATCTCCGCGTACTGCACGGAGCCCAGCGCCTTGCCGGTCGAGCGGATGAACAACGACTTTTTCGCCGTCAGCGTGTCGTGGATCTCGCCGCGCAAATCAATGATGTCTGCGACGACCTTGCCGCGGATTACGCCCGAACTGGCGACAATCAGCTCACGTGCAGTAATTTCACCCTCGATGCTGCCGGAAATCGATGCAATATCGGGCACAACAAAGGTCCCGTTGAGGACGACGCCCTCGCCGACTGTCAAACATCCGCTCTGATTTGAATCCGCCAACACCGCCTCCCACGTTCAGGTCACGAAAAGTCATCAACCCGGTCCGCAACGACTTACCCCGATAAGGTACGAACCGCTGCGGCATCAGAATGATTCCAGTTGGAAATTATACTTTCGTTCAACAGAAAATAATTGCGTTGCATTGCTATAGAGCAAAATATTTTCGATATGAAGCTTGGAATTGTCTTTCGGGAAACCTCGGAGAATGGCGGAGGCGCGAACACACGGCAGCGGATGAGATATAGGCAAATCGCATTTCAACCATTGGAATTTTAAATTTGCCTTATATTCTGCATAGCAGCATAATCTGTCCTGTCTCCTCTATGTCTTCTCCTCAGATATAGATTCAGCCCGCTCCCGTGAGCGGGCTTTTTTTTGCTTCGTCGCGGAATTCAGCGGATGGCGCGCAGCCACGCGAGCGCCCTTCAGGGCTGCAGCAGGCGGAGGATATCGAGCAGTTCGGCGCGAACCGTCGTCAGGTCGGCCGGGGCGACGGGCGCCTCGGGCACTTCGAGGCTGTCGAGTTTGTTGCGGGCACCGCTGATGGTGAACCCCTGCTCGTAGAGCAGTTCACGTATGCGGCGGATCAACAGGACTTCATGATGCTGGTAGTAGCGGCGATTGCCTCGCCGCTTTACTGGTTTCAACTGCGTGAATTCCTGCTCCCAGTAGCGCAGCACATGCGGCTTCACGCCGCACAGTTCGCTGACTTCACCGATGGTGAAGTAACGCTTCGCTGGGATGGGCGGCAAGCTCGGCCGCTCGAATTTGGCAGCGCGGTCGGTCATTCAGCACGTCACGCAGCGTGGACTGGGTTGCGCGGTGCGCTCGCACCATCGACCGTTGCCTTGAGCTTCTGGCTCGCGTGGAAAGTCACCACACGACGTGCGCTGATGGGAATTTCTTCTCCCGTCTTCGGATTGCGACCGGGGCGCTGCGGCTTGTCGCGCAGCTGGAAATTGCCGAATCCGGACAGCTTCACGGATTCGCCACGCTCCAGCGCGTCCCGGATTTCGCCGAAAAAGGTATCGACCATATCCTTGGCCTCGCGCTTGTTCAGACCCACCTGCTCGAACAGCAGTTCAGCGAGTTCGGCCTTGGTCAGCGTCGGCAGCTCCTTCTCGGCGCCAACGCGCGCCTGCGACACCTCGATCGCACGGCCCAAGTCGGCAGCGAGCACGGATTCCATTTCGACCGGATTGCTGTGATTCATGATGTCTTGTGATGACCGAACGGGCTGTTTATTTTCTCAGTGTAGCGCCGTGTCTGGCATGAACAGCCTCGACAAGTGCGGCGATCGCAGCATCGACCGACTCGTCCTGCAATGTGGCTTGAGTATCTTGCATGGTGACCCGGAAAGCAAGGCTTTTTTGGCCGTCAGCCAGGCCTTTTCCACGATATTCATCAAATAAAACAATATGTTGCAAGAAGCTGCACACCGGGTTGCCACGCGCTTCCGCGTACAAGGTATCCAGCAGCGCCTGCACGCTTTCGGATTGATTGACGAGCAAAGCGAGGTCGCGCATCACTGCAGGGAATTTCGCAATTTCCCGATAAGCGGGAACCTCGCGCTGCTGCAACGCCGCTGCATCGACTTCGAACATCACCGGCGCAAAAGGCAGGTCGAGTTGCTGCTGCAACCGGGGATGCAGTTCGCCGATAAAGCCGATGCGCTGACCGCCCAACAGGATCGCAGCCGAACGGCCGGGATGCAATGCCGGATGGGAAGCCGCTTCGAAGCGCAACGCCTGCTGAGCGAACATCGCCTCCAGATCGGCCTTCACATCAAAGAAATCGACCACGCGGCTCGCCTGCCCCCACTGCTCTTCAGCGACCGGACCATAGGCGAGTGCGGCAACGCGCTTCGGCTGGGACACGCCCGCGACCGACAGCGGGCCATCGCTGATGCCGGCGTCCTTGCTGAACACGCCGCCGATTTCGAACACGCGCACGCGCGCGGCCTTGCGGTTCAGGTTGTAGCGCACATTGGCCACCAGTCCGCTGATCAGCTGCGAACGCATCACGCTCATCTGGCTGGCGATCGGATTCAGCAGGCGGATCGGATCGGCATTGCCGCCGAACTGGCGCTCGGCCTCTTCGTCGATGAAGCTGTAGTTGACCACTTCCTGGTAGTCGAGGTCGGCCAGCTGACGACGCACGGTGAACAGCGAGCGGCGGTTTTCCGGCGCAATGCGGATCGCATTCGCGGCCACCGGCGGCAGCGCCGGGATGTTTTCGAAACCGTGCACGCGCGCGATCTCTTCGATCAGGTCTTCCTCGATCTCGATATCGAAGCGGAAGCTCGGCGGGGTCACCGAGAACAGGTCGCCATCCTGCGTGAACGCGAGGCCGAGGCGGCCGAAGATGTCGGCAACCTGTCGGGCGTCGACCGGGATGCCGATGATCTTCGCCGCGCGCGACACGCGCAGTGTCACCGGTTCGCGCTTCGGCAGCGCCGTGACCTGGTCATCGACCGGACCGACCTTCGTCTGTCCCGGCACGCCGCAGATCTCGATGATCAGCGCGGTAATGCGTTCGATATGCTCGACCGTCGTCGCAAAGTCGACGCCGCGCTCGAAGCGATGCGCGGCATCGGTCGAAAAATTATAGCGACGCGCGCGGCCCTGCAGCGCCTGCGGCCACCAGAAGGCGGCCTCGAGGTAGATGTTGCTGGTCTCCAGCGACACGGCGGTAGAATCGCCGCCCATGATGCCGGCCAGCGACTCGACTTCCTTCTCGTCGGCGATCACGCCGACCCAGTCGTCGAGCTCGACGGTGTTGCCATTCAAGAGCTTCAGCTGTTCGCCCTTGCGGCCCCAGCGCACGTCGAGGCTGCCATGGATCTTGTCGAGGTCGAACACGTGCGTCGGGCGGCCGAGTTCGAGCATCACATAGTTGGAGATGTCGACCAGCGCCGAGATCGGCCGCTGGCCGCTGCGCTCGAGCCGCTGCTTCATCCACTGCGGCGTCTCGGCTTTGGCATTCAGCCCGCGAATCACGCGGCCGGAGAAACGTCCGCACAGGTCCGGCGCGCTGATCTTCACCGGCAGCTTTTCATCCAGGCTGACCGCCACCGGCCGGAACGACGGCAGCGACAGCGGCACGCCGGTCAGTGCGGCCACCTCGCGCGCGACGCCCAATACCGACAGGCAGTCGGCGCGGTTGGGCGTGAGTTTGATGGTGAACTTCAGGTCGTTGAGCTGGAAGTAATCGCGGAAATTCTGGCCCACCGGCGCATCTTCAGGCAGCTCGAGCAGGCCGGCGCTTTCCTCCGACAGCTTCAGCTCGCGCGCCGAGCACAGCATGCCCTGCGACTCGACGCCGCGCAGCTTGCCGACCTTGATCTCGAACGGCTTGCCGTCACCACCCGGCGGCAGCTTCGCGCCCGCCATTGCGCATGCCACCTTCAGTCCCGCGCGCACGTTCGGCGCGCCGCAGACGATGTTCAGCAGCGTGCCGGTGCCGGCGTCGACCTGGCAAACGTTCAGGCGGTCCGCATTCGGATGCTTCTCGACCTGCATCACCTGTGCGACCACGACATGGTTGAACGGCGGAGCGACCGGGTCGACGTCCTCGACTTCGAGGCCGGCCATGGTCAGCAGGTGCGACAGCTCATCCGAGGTCAGGGTCGGGTTGGCCATCGTGCGCAGCCAGTTTTCAGAGAATTGCATCGCTTACGTCCGGTGAAATCTTTGGGGGGTTCAGTTGAACTGCTTCAGGAAGCGCAGGTCGCCTTCATAGAAAAGGCGCAGGTCATTGATGCCATAGCGGAGCATCGTCAGGCGCTCGAGGCCGGAGCCGAACGCAAAGCCGATGAACTGCTCGGGGTCAAGGCCCATGTTGCGCAGCACGGTCGGGTGTACCTGTCCGGCGCCCGACACTTCAAGCCAGCGCCCTTTCAGCGGACCGGAGCCGAATGCGATATCGATTTCGGCCGATGGCTCGGTGAACGGGAAGTACGACGGACGGAAGCGCACTTGCAGGTCGTCGGTCTCGAAGAAGGCACGCACAAAATTCAGGTACACGCCCTTCAGGTCGGCGAAGCTGATGTCGGTGTCGATCCACAGGCCCTCGACCTGGTGGAACATCGGCGAGTGCGTCGCATCGCTGTCCACGCGGTAGGTGCGGCCCGGCGCGATCACGCGGATCGGCGGCTTGTTCGTCTTCGCGTAGCGCACCTGCATCGGGCTGGTATGCGTGCGCAGCAGCAGCGGCTTGCCGGTGCTGTCCTTGCCGTCGATGTAGAAAGTGTCCTGCATCGAACGTGCCGGATGGTTTTCCGGGCTGTTCAGTGCGGAGAAATTGGTCCAGTCGGTCTCGATCTCGGGGCCGTCGGCGACGTCGAAGCCGATCGAGCCGAAGATCTCCTCGATGCGCTGCCAGGTGCGCATCACCGGGTGGATGCCGCCGAAGCCGCGGCCGCGGCCGGGCAAGGTGACGTCGATCGCCTCGGCATTCAGTCGCGCCTGCATCTGCGCGTCGGCCAGCGCGTTGCGGCGCGCATTCAGCAGCGCCTCGATCTTTTCCTTGGCCTGGTTGATCACTGCGCCCTGCGCGCGCCGCGCGTCGGGATCGAGCTTGCCGAGGCCCTTCATCTGTTCGGTGACCTGTCCGGTCTTGCCGAGGTATTTGGCCTTCGCGTTTTCGAGGGCGGCCGGATCCTGCGCGGCGGCGAAGTCCGCCTCGGCAGCGATCACGAGTTGTTCCAGTGAGCTCATGCGTATGTCAGCCTGATAGGTCAGCCCGGTGTGTGTCGATCAGCTTGAAAATAAAAAACGGGGCACAGGCTCATCACCTCTGCCCCGCCAGGACTTGCTGTGCCGGCCCGCTTGTCGGCGGGCCGGGTCGCCTGCTTAAGCGGCGATGGTGGCCTTCACCTGATTGACGATGGCTGCGAAGGCAGCCTTGTCCATCACGGCCATATCAGCGAGCACTTTACGATCGAGACCAATCGAAGCACGCTTCAAACCATTGATGAACACGCTGTAGGTCAGACCATGCTCACGCGAAGCCGCGTTGATACGTGTGATCCACAGTGCACGGAATACGCGCTTCTTGTTGCGACGATCGCGGTAGGCATACTGGCCGGCACGCATGACCGCCTGTTTGGCAACACGATAGACTTTACTGCGACGACCACGATAGCCTTTAGCGGCATCGAGGACTTTCTTGTGACGGGCCCTTGCTGTGACCCCACGCTTGACTCTTGGCATAGTGTGCTCCTGTACTTGAGAGTGAGGTTAGGCGAAAGGCATCATGGCACGTACGGAATCCAGATTGGTCTCATGGACCTGGACCGCACCGCGCAGGTGACGTTTGTTCTTGGTGGTTTTCTTGGTCAGAATGTGGCGTTTGAAAGCCTGGCCACGCTTGACGGTACCGCCCGGACGAACGCGAAAACGCTTCTTCGCGCTGCTCTTGGTTTTCATCTTTGGCATGCACATATCCACCCGATTACGGGTGGCTCCTTTATTGGACGATGACAGGTGGCAGAACAAACTGCTCTTGGATGCCTGCTCTCGCTTCTTGTAAACGGCGAAATCGAGTCCGCCGTATCTTGCACCCCCGTCCGAAAACGGGAGCGCGGATTCTACCAAATTTTGCTACGAACTACTTCTTCTTCTTGGGCGCCAGCACCATCACCATCTGCCGGCCTTCCATTTTTGGAAACTGTTCTATCTGACCATAGGGCTCGAGATCGAGCTTGAGTCGCTCCAGCATCCGCATACCGATTTCCTGGTGGGCCATTTCACGACCCCGGAAACGCAAGGTGATCTTGGTTTTATCACCCTCGTCGAGGAACTTGATCAGGTTGCGCAGCTTGATGTTGTAATCGCCATCGTCGGTGCCGGGACGGAATTTGACTTCCTTAACCAGAATCACCTTCTGCTTGAGCTTGGCTTCGTGCGCCTTTTTTTGTTCCTGATATTTGAACTTGCCGTAGTCCATCAGGCGACACACAGGAGGAACCGCGGTCGGTGCGATCTCAACCAGATCGACGTCGGCTTCCTCAGCCATTCTGAACGCCTCGGCCAGACTGACGATGCCCAGCGCTTCGTTTTCAACACCCGAGAGGCGCACTTCAGGCGCCGTAATTTCACCGTTAATGCGGTGCGACTTGTCAGTAGCTATTGCAGTGTCCTTAAAAAATCCAATAATTAAGCCGTGCTTCTGCAGCGGGCAAACCTGACGGCAGATCCGTCAGGCCTTGCTGGCAAGCTCCTGCTGGAGTCGCTCAACCAGACTGTCGAGGGGCATCACGCCCAGATCGACATTGCCTCGTGCACGCACGGCCACGGTGTTCGCGTCTCTTTCCTTGTCGCCGACCACAACGATGTACGGCAATTTCTGGACAGAGTGCTCACGTATTTTATAGGTTATTTTCTCGTTACGCAAATCAGCATGTACTCTAAACCCTTGTTTTTTCAGGTTTTGCTCGAGTTTTTGCGCATAATCGGCCTGCCCCTCGGAAATGTTCAAAATGGCAATTTGCGTCGGCGCCAGCCATAACGGCAGAGCCCCGGCATGGTTTTCGATCAACATGCCAATGAAGCGCTCCAGCGAACCCAGAATGGCCCGATGCAACATCACCGGCACCTTGCGGGTGTTGTCCTCGGCCACATACTCGGCCTCTAGACGTACCGGCAGCGAGAAAGCCACCTGTATCGTGCCGCACTGCCAAGGCCGGCCGATCGCGTCTTTGAGCGTGTATTCGATCTTCGGACCGTAGAACGCGCCCTCGCCCGGCGTAATCTCGTAAGCGCAACCGGAACGCTCCAGCGAGGCGATCAGCGCCTGCTCCGCCTTGTCCCAAAGCTCGTCCGAGCCGACCCGCTTTTCGGGGCGCGTTGCAACTTTGTAAATAACCTCGGTAAAGCCAAAATCCCGATAGACCTTTTGCAGCAGCGCCGTAAAGGCCACGCATTCGTCCAGGATCTGGTCTTCAGTACAGAAAATGTGTCCGTCATCCTGAGTAAAGCCGCGCACCCGCATCATCCCGTGCAGCGAGCCAGAGGGCTCATTGCGGTGGCACTGGCCAAATTCGCCATAGCGCAGTGGCAGCTCGCGACAGGAATGCATATTGGAGCGGAAAATCTGCACATGCCCCGGGCAATTCATCGGCTTGAGCGCGTAGTGGCGGTTCTCCGAATCCGTGGTGAACATATTGTCTTTGTAGTTGTCCCAGTGACCGGACTTTTCCCACAGCGTGCGGTCCAGGATCTGCGGCGCTTTCACTTCCTGATAGCCGTTGTCCTGGTACACATGGCGCATGTACTGCTCCACCTGCTGCCAGACCGTCCAGCCTTTCGGGTGCCAGAAAATCAGCCCCGGTGCCTCATCCTGAAAATGAAACAGATCCAGCTGCCGGCCCAGTTTGCGGTGATCGCGTTTCTCTGCCTCTTCCAGCATGTGCAGATAAGCGTCCTGATCTTCTTTCTTCCCCCAGGCCGTGCCGTAAATACGCTGCAGCATCTCGTTCTTGGAATCACCGCGCCAATAAGCACCGGCCACCTTCATCAACTTGAAGACCTTGAGCTTGCCTGTGGAGGGCACGTGCGGACCACGGCACAGGTCGGTGAATTTGCCCTCACTGTAAAGCGACACATCTTCACCGGCAGGAATCGATGCAATGATCTCGGCTTTGTAAGCCTCGCCGATCGACTTGAAATACGCCACCGCCTCATCGCGTGGCAGCACCTTGCGCTCAACTTGCTCATCTTTCTTTGCAAGCTCGGCCATCTTCTTTTCAATCGCCTCGAGATCTTCCGGCGTAAAGGGGCGCTTGTATGAAAAATCGTAATAAAAGCCGCTATCGATCACCGGGCCAATCGTGACCTGCGCATCCGGAAAAAGCTCCTTCACCGCATACGCCAACAAGTGCGCCGTTGAATGGCGAATCACCTCAATGCCATCAGCATCCTTGTCCGTGACGATGGCCAGATCGGCATCGCGCTCAATCAAATAGGAAGTGTCGACCAGCTTGCCATCGACCTTGCCAGCGAGGGCGGCCTTGGCCAGACCGGCACCAATTGATGCAGCAACCTGCGACACAGTGACGGGAGCATCGAACTGACGCTGCGAGCCATCGGGAAGTCGAACTGAAACCATGAAGTACTCCTGCTCTGGGGTTAGACGATCAAATCTCGACCGTGAACACCATAAAAAAACGCGGACAAGCCGCGTAATTCTCTCGAAAGGCGCCTGATTGGAGGCGTGTAATAGGGCCATAGTATACGTCGAGCGCGTATCACTTGCCAACCAAACGACCTCGGAGTCCAATGTGCCCCGCCCCCCGGGTCGCGATTCAGCCCGCCACTACAACGTCGGGCAAAGAGCCAAG
>JACCDX011766929.1_pt1 | contig 26202 bp, 26 predicted proteins | sample 7449681 | NCBI WGS metagenome assembly JACCDX01 (sample SAMN15323450, study PRJNA562643) | freshwater metagenome | isolation source: river surface water | place: USA:Blue River Watershed | collected 2017-08-18
AAAATAAATTGGCAATAGACATTTATAATAGAACAAACTCAATGGTTAGGGGTGAGGAACTTATGGACTTATTAAATCAAATTGTTGATTTTATGTTAACTCACGTTCACCCATTCCCTGGTTTACCTCCAATTAAAGAATATCCAAACGCGGGGGTTTCAGGTAGAAAAATACAAGAAACTATTAATAATGCCGAAAATAACATTCTAAATCAAAATATCCGAATTAATTGATATTTATATAATAAAAGTATAATGTCAATTAATAATTCATATTTTAGTAGGAATAATACTATAATATATAACGATCTAACAAATACGGGTAGAAACCCTGTTACGGAATTATATTATGGTGAAGATGGTATTGTTAACCCAAGAGGGTTTAGTCGTTTTATTTTTGATATTGATTTAAGTTTATTAACTCAAAAAATTAATGATGGTACAATATCAACAGGATGTACCTCAGCGATGACACACACTTTAAATATGACTAATACATCATATTTTGATAAGGATTTCTTAAATACATCAACATCTCAAGGAAGATACAGAGCAACATCATTTGATTTATTCTTATTTAGAATACCACTTAATAATAGTACTATACCCGGAACTCCACAAAATTGGGATGAAGGTGTGGGATATGATTATACCTCAGCAAATACACCTATTCCTAATGATAAAAATTATTCTGATAGACCATCAAATTGGTCAGCAATAACAACAATAGATACTTGGCAAGAGCCGGGAATTTATAGTAATACCAATAATGGTTTATTTAACTATAATCAATTACAAATTATAGATACACAACACTTTGAATTTGGTGATGAAAATATTGAGTTTGATATGACAAATGAAATTAACTCAATATTAGACGGTTCCTTTACAAATCCTGTTGGTTGGGGGATTGCTTATCTACCTCAGGTAGAAAATCTCTCAGGAACCACCGGAACGTATTCGGTTGGGTTTTTTACAAGACACACACAAACATTCTACGAACCATTTCTACAAACAAATTATAATGATCTGATTGAAGATGATAGAAATTTATTTTCTTTAGGTAAAGTTAACAAACTGTATTTATATGTTTATGAAGATGGAGATTTCCAAAATTTAGATTTTGATCCTGTTGTTGAAATTAGAGATACCACTTGTACGGCAATACCAGGATTAACAGGTTTAACAACTTGTCGTAGAGCGAAAGGTATTTATGAGGTTGTTATTCCCCCACTGATTGGGTATAAAACTCCTTGTATCTTTAATGATGTATGGAGTAATCTTTATCTTAATGGTTTCCAATTACCTAATGTTACTAATGAATTTACAATATATCCATTACAAAAATCTTTACAAATAGGAACCTCATCTCAAGAACCATCTATTTATGGTTTTGATTTCTATGGTATTAAACAAGATGAGAAAATTTTAAATACTGATGTTCGTAAAGTAGGTGTTGTAATTAAAAAGGCATATACGACCAACCAGCTTTTACTTAAAGTTGACGCTTCTTATAGGGTTTACGTGAAAGAGGGTTCCACAGAGGTACAAGTACAAGGATGGACAAAAATAAACAGAACGCCTAATGAGTATTATTTTATATTTGATACAAGAGATAAAATACCTAACGAATATTTTATTGATATTAAAGTACTAAGTAGTGGGGAAGTTAATACTTATAAGAAACAGATTAAATTCCAAATCGTAAATAAAAAATAAATAAAAAACAAAAGTCATGGGAGACGGAGAATTAACAACAACAAGCGCAAATACACTATCTACTGTATGTGTTCAAGTATGTACGCCTGATGGAGGTACTACAGTAGTTTCAGTAAACCCACCTCATCCAACTTGGAGTTCTCAAGATGGTGGTGATGTATTACAACTAAACATGGTACTCATTGGGGGTAACGGATTAAATGGATAGTGATATGAAAAATTTAATTAAAATGACAGAATCAGATTTAAGTAAAATCATTAAGAAAGTTCTTAGAGAAAATGAAGAACGTGGTAATAGATATATGTTCTTTTCTAATTTACAACAAATGAGAAGACAATGTGATTTATTATTAGATTTAGATCCTGATATGATTGAATCTATTTTGGAAAATGGACATGATTGGGCACAAGATCATATTGCCGAAGCAAAAAATAATATGGATCAAGTATTTGATTTTTTAATGAACGAATCAAAAAAAGATGGTATGGAGATGTCTATGAGTATTGATGATAAAGATATAATAATGGCCGAAGGTAGAAAGAAAACCGGAACTAAATTATGTGCTCGTGGTAAAGCCGCAGCAAAATCTAAATTTGATGTTTATCCAAGTGCATATGCTAATGGATATGCCATCCAAGTATGTAAGGGTAAGATTAAAGGTTTGGACGGTAAAAAACAATGTTCTGGAACATATTGTTAAAAATTTAATTAAAAATTTTTTGTTACTATAATTTTTATTATCTTTGTACCATAAAATAAAAAAATATGTGGGTAAAAAGATTATTAAAAAGATTGAAAGTTAGATGGATTCTTTGGACTAAAAAAAGTTCTTTAATGAAAACATATGAAGAAGAAGTCGTATCTTATGAAAAAACTTGTTTTAAAATATGTTTAAAATTAATATCAAATCCTAATTCGGAGTTTATGATTGCTCCTGTATCCCAAAAAAGATACATTAAGAATGAAGAGTTTGGAATTTTTATAACTATGGATTTTAATCGAGTTGAATTAACTAACCATATTTTCAATTATAATGTAAAATTATCGGATAGAGATTGGCAAAGATTAATGTATATATTTGATACCGAAACAGAAAAAAGAAGAGTTGAGACAGAAAGAGAAGTTAATTCTCAAATAACAAATTCTTTAGATAAAGTTTTAGAACGTATTTCTAATTTCAAATAAAATCATATCAACTAAGGAATCTACGGATTCCTTTTTTGTTTTATATGATGTCATAACAGGTTTTTGACCTTTACCTGTTTGTGTATCTTTTTTTTCGGCACTTCTTTTTTGTTGGCAAGCCGATCTTTTTTGAGAATCAGTCATTTTACCTGCAACACCCGCAGCTCTACATTTCGGGTAAGATCCTTTACTTGCATCATTTCTACCACATGGTGGATGTTTACCATCAACTTTACGACATATATCCACCCAAGGACCTTTAGGTTGGTTAGATCCTTTTGGTTTTTTCTTAGTACCAAACCAAACCGCCAAATCTTCGCTTACATTATCTTCAGGTTTTTCAAATTCCTCCTTTATTTGTTTTGTTATTTTTGCCACAATACCATCTAAACTAACTGTTGTTTTTTTAGGGTCATAATTCTTTATTGGTTTGGCATCCGTATTCATACCTGGTAATGAATTCATAATACCCGCATCATCTGCCCAAGCAAATGCATCGGGATTATTTTTCATAAATTTAGCAATTTTTTCGGCCCTTTTTTCTTTCTTTTTAATTGTTTTGGGATTTGTGGACATTTTACCATCTAAACTATCATGATCTAAAGATGCGTCGTCCCAATCTGTTACATATTCTGTAAATGGACCCATTTGATTTTTATCAAATTCTCTATAACCAGGTAATAAAGGGGAAACATAAGATCCTCTTGTTACCCTTTCTGATGTTGCTTCTCTTAATATTTTCTTTATAAAATTATCACTTATCATTACTTATATAAATATTATAAACTATGGAAAAAAACGAAGAATCAAATAAAATATTTGGAACATTATTTGGATCGATAGATTTATTAAATGAAAGTCATATTGATGCAATATTATTAACTATGGACCGAGAACACGCAATATTTTATTTAGTTGAATCTGTTAAATCCGCACATCAAAGAGGTGCGTTTACCATAGGTGAATCAGAAGTCATATCTAAAGCAATAAGAACTTTATCAAAAAATGAATAAAAAAAAGGTCAGATTTCTCTGACCTTTTTCGTATTCCGATTTTAATTGATTATCTCAATTCTCTCAAGTCGAATGTTCTAACTCCATCAACTGTGATACGTCCGTAGAAACGGTTGTTAACCATTTTCTTAGCGTATCTTGTCATAATACCTTTGATAGGTGTAAAGTTGAATGGGTTGTACATTGTAGGTGTCAATTGTAGAGGTACATACGGTGCGTAGATGTAACCTGTGTCTAACAATGATGTTCCTTTGTGTCCAATCAAAACTTGGTTTGGTGGGAAGTAAGGATCACGGTACACTTGGTAACGTCCTGCTAAAGTACCAACTCTTTCGATACCCATGTTATACTGATCTTGCTCAGGAGATGCGTTAGATACGTGGAAGTATTCTAAGTCATCAAAGATTGCTGAAACCTCAGAAGATACAACGATCCAGTTAGCACCACCTCTCAAAGTAGATTTGTGGATTTGTGCTGACAATTGGTTGATTGCTGTAATCAATGTTTGGTTCCAATCTTTTTGAGTATAAGATGTTGTTTGAGAAATTCTTCTCCATCCGTTGTAGTCCCAACGTAAGTTCCAAGCCGCTCCTTTTCTCAAGTCACGTAAGATCTCACGGTCAATCTCTGCTGCTACTTGCTCAGATAACAATGCTGTCAACTCAGCTTCAGCGTCGATGTTATGGAATGCTGCAACGTCTTGAGCTAACTCAGGAGACCATTGTGCTCTTAATTTTCTTTCAGTTACAGAAACAGTTACTGAATCTAAGTCGAAAGAAACCTCACCAATTTTATCTTCGAATTCCATTTCTTCGTATCTTCTGAATACAGCTACGAAAGAAGTACCTGAAGCTCCCGAATAGATAGTAGTACCTGTGTAACCATCTAAAGATGTTGAATCACAATCAGCACATACTGGACAAGATAAATCAACTTCTAAGTAGATACATCCATCTGCAGAACAGATATTTTTGAATGAACCACCGTTACCATCAGTTGGCCAAGTTGTAGTTACAGTGTTACCGTATTGAACGATACCTTTACCATATTGTTGAGTAACAACTCTAAATAATAATGGAACTGCCACACCAGCACCTGCACCAACCACATCACAAGGAGTAGTAGATGAAGAGAACGCTGTTAAGTTAGTGAAGATTTTAAGGTCTGAAAGGAAAGTTTCAGAATCCATTTCGTTTCCATCAGGACCGATTAATTTACCAGCACCTGTGTCAGCAAAACCACACATTTTGATGATTAATTTTCTTTGGTTACCCGCTGGTGCCGCAGAATCAACTAATGTACCGTTAGACCAAACTTGGATAGCTGTACTTGCAGTGATTGCTGACCAACGTCCTTTAGAGTAATCAAATAATCCTGGAGGATCTAAACCTGCTTCAGCTCCTTCGTAGAATAAATCATAAAGATTTTTTCCGAATGCTCCTGTGTTGTCAGGATATCCTGCTCCTGGTCCTGAGTTACCTGTACCACCTGCTGTAGGTCCGTTAGGTGCTCCGATTGGTGCGTAGTGATCTCCAGATGCATTTACGGTACCACCGTTATATCCTTGGATACGAGGTACAAAGTAGAACAATTTACCAATAGGTAAGTTCATTGCTTGTACAGAAACGATATCGTTAGCTAACAATTTAGAGAAAACTCTTCTTACGATAGGGAAAACAACAGTTTCGAACGCTCCGTTAGAACCTTCAGAAGTTGCTTCGTTAATCAAGAAAGAAGCTTGGTTTTCATATAACTGTGCTACGTTTTCTTTTAGGTGGCCTCTAAGACCTTCAAGGAATCCTAATTTATCCCATTTGTTAATAGTATCTTCTTTGATAACTTTAAGGTGTTTCAAACCGATGTTACCAACAAGACCTGATTCTAATAATGCTCCCATTTTTTTGGTTTTTATTTTTTATTTTGTTTATTTTTATTTTATTTTTGACATTAAATCTTTCATTCTTAAGAACTGAGGATTTTCATACGTTTTAGATTCAATTAAATTAACTGCTGATCCAGATGCTGGAGTTTTTTCAACAGTTCTTTCAAATGATTCAGAAATTGTATTATTTTCTTTAGTACCTGAGTTTGAAAGTTCGTCTTTTACAATTCTATACAAATTTTTAGATTCTTTAAGAGTTTCAACACTATCAAATCTTTTTAAGATATTAATTTTTTCTTGTTTTGTTGTTGAATGTTCAGTAAACAAACGAGTGGCGTAAGCCAAGTTTGAATTGAAAACCGCAACTTCATTTAATTTATCTCTAAAGACATTTAATGCGTTTCTATACTCTTCATTTTTTTCTCTAAGAATTTGTAATTCTCTTGATTCAACACTTTCTTTTCTAATTGCAGTGTTTGCTTTTGAATGTGCTCTTCGTTTAGGTAAACCACCTTTTCTAAAATCAGAACCATTACCTAACGCACGAGACGCTTCTTTGGTTTCCATTTTTTTTACGGTAGTATTTTTACCTTTTTCCATGTTTTCACCTTCTTTATATTCAAATTTTGCTTTACCCATACCAACTCCTCTGGTTCCTTGTTTCATTTTTGTTTTGAAACCTTGTCCTTGATTTGGTTTTTTGTCATATTTGAATTTTGATGCATTACCCATACCAACACCTTTTGCTTTGAAATTAGATTTAGATTCAACAACATATTCGTTATCCATTTCTTCTAATTGTGACCAATCAGTTTCATCATCAATATCTAGTTCAAAATCATCGTCCTCAGGGTCTCTGCGATCCATATGATAACGCTCTTCCATTTCTCCTTTTAAGTGTTTAGAATATTCGTCACCTTCTTCTTCGTCATCATCTTCTTCATCTAATGTGATTTCGTAGATAGTTTCGGTAACATCATCTTCTTCTTCCATCCATCCTTCTCCGATTTCATCGTTTTTCATCATTTCCATTTCATCGTATTCTTGTTCGGACTCACTTAATTGAATAAAATAGTCAACATCGTTATTCTCATCAGATAAATGTATCATATCATCTTCTTTTTTAACGATCACACCGTCTTCAGGTCCCATAGCTTTGAAAACTTTTAATACGTCTTCTGCCGATGCTCCTGTCAAATCAATCGTATCGTCTTCGTCTTCGTCGTCGAATTCTGTGCCCATAGCCATAACGTCTAATTGGTCATCATCATCGTCTTCGTCGCCGATATTATCAACATCATCGTCAGATACATCAGTATCATCCAAATCAGCATCTACATTAATCTCCTCATCGTCGTCTTGTTCGTTAAGGGATTCTTTTACTAATGATCTGATTTCTTCCTTCATTGTAGAAGCAAGTATTCCTTTTGCGTTTTCGTTAATAACTTCTTCCAAATTTTTCATTTGTAAGAAAGTATCTTCAACCAATGATTTTTTTTCGCTCATTATAGTTTTGTTGTTTTTACAATATAAATAGTATGTTATTTGAAAAAATTCACATTTTTATAATATTGAGACAAAAAAAAATGGAGATATTAAAAAATACCTCCATTTTAAAAAAATTAATTAATTTAAAAATTAGTCAATAACCTCATCAATTTTACTTTCAGTAATTGAAGTTATTCTCCAATCCATCGTATAATGTTCGTATACTTTGGTTACTTTAGCCTCAACATCAGTAGGGGTATATCCCAATACTAACTTTTCTTCTCTAACTTTTCTAACCTTTCCTGATTCGTTGTCTAACAAATCTGATGTGATCTTTGCCACAAAATATTTTTCTCCTTGTTCCATATATAATTATTTTCCTAAATAATCGGATAATCTTTTCATTAAGTCAAGCGATTTGTTACCAGAATCACCAACATTTCTTTCTACTGCCATTTTTTTCTCCTCATCTAAGTTTTCTTCATATTTTAATCGGTCATTCTTATCTAAGAATAAATAAGCCCCCGGTGTAGAAGGAGAGGATACAAGGTCAAAACAAATTAATTCAAAATCGTCTTGTACTTCATTTTGATCCCCCACTTTTTTAAGTGATCCCACACCACGAGAAGATATACCTAAAGTAACTCCTTGACGTAAATAGTTTGCTGCCAAATCTCCTTTTGTGGAAACAATACCTCTTTCGTGGAATCCTGGACTTGTAAGTAATTTTATTTTACCTAATAATACAGGACCTTCCCACCAAACATCAGTGATAATATGTGATACACGATCTAAATCAATTAATGATGATTCAGGGTGATTTAATTCAGAGAGAGCAGTCCCCTTTTCAATCATTTTTTTGTAGTTTTCTGACTCTCTCTTTAATATTTTTTCAGGATAAACTCTACCATTTCTATTTGGTGTATCATATTTTTGTAACACAGCATAGAATTCAAATGGTTTAGAGTGGTCAAGCATATTTCTTGACTCTTTTATAATATCTAAATTACGACCCTCATTTGGATTAATATATCCAGCATCGTATTCAATAAGAATTCCTTTACCCGACTCTTGGGGTCCTAAAATTTTATAACCGCTCATAGTATTTTTTTATTATAAATACTAAACTTTTTCGGTTTTTACTTTTATTGGTTTAACATTCCCATTTTTTGTTAAGTAAAATTTAAAATTATCGTTCTTGTGTAGTACATCGTTATATAAACCTTTAACGATTTCTTTTAATTTACGTTTGAGTTTTAAATCTTTGAAATCAACCTCATCAATAAGATAAAGATTAATTTCTAAATTCATAAATGATTTCTTTTTTAATGATAAACCACTTGTTCTTAAATCCATATCAACAATAAATTTATCATCAAACATTTTTTTATCTATATTATTAAAAATTGAATGTTTTATTGATCGATTCATATTTAATACAAGCCTTGTCCAATTTTCAACTTCTTTTTTTGGTTCCGCCCAAGTTTGGAGATTCAAATATAATGATTTAAAATTTTTTGAATCCACGGTTCCGTAGGTAATTTTTGAGTTTCTAAATCCACTCAGTTTTGCAGTTTTGCCTTTTTTCATTTGTAATTTTCATGATGCAATGTTTATTTTATGAAAAAATAGTTATTTTTGTGATATATATCAAATATAAAATAAAATATTAAAATAAAATATGCTAATAGTACAAGTAACTAAAAATGGTGGTATTGAGAGAGCTCTTAAAGAATTAAAAAGTAAGGTGATTAAAACTAGACAAAACTCTCATTTAAATGATCGAAGAGAGTTTACTAAAAAATCAGTTAAAAATAGAGAAATCCTTAATAAAGCTATTTATCGTCAAAAAATTAAAGGTAACGATTAAAGATTATTACTTAATTCTTGTAGTTTAAAATAATTTAACTTATCGAAAGATTCTGCATTAATTTTTTCAATAGTTTCATTTATTGTTTTACCCACTTCTTTATCTTGCTCTTCTTCTTGGATTTTCTCTAATTTTGAGATTACACTTTCTTTTAAAGAATTATATTTTTCTATTAATTCGTCTTCTTTGGAAGATAAAATACTTTTCAATTTTTTCTGATCTGATTCTGTTAAGTTATTTACATAATTACTAATTGTTTTATTAGCGATATCCACCATTGTTTTTAATGGTATTGTAACAACTTCTTTATTTTCTTTTGGTGATTTTGTGATTGTTTCTAATATTGTTTTTTTACTTTTAATTTTTTCTTCTAATTTAGTAATACCTTTTGAGAAGAAATCATCAACTACGTCATATTCATTTCCATATTCAGATCCCTCAACCCAATCATTTATAGGTTTTATATCTTTTGTTGAAATTTTATTTATGGAGTTTTCGTAAGCGGTAATACTCTGATTTATGTACTCGTTTGCAATTGATTCATTTAACCCCTTATTAGTTGTTAATTCATCATAAAGATAGAAAAGTTTAGACACATTTTTATTCTTTAATACTAATGAATTAAATTTTGACATATCATTTTTAATTGTACCATTTTTATACGATTCAATTAATCTGTTTTCTATTTTTGATTTTAATTTACCGAATTTCATAATCTTTTTTTATTATAAATATCAATCTCTTAGTAATTTGCTCAATTCGTTTTCAATTGATCCTAAAGAAATTCTACCTTTAGACAAATCAATGTATTTATCACCATTTATATCATCATTTTCCAATAGAATATTTAAGTTGTCATTCTTCTTTCCTTCGGGTAATGTTTCTTCTTCTGCCGGTGGTGCTGCCGGTGCTTCAGGCGCTCCTCCCCCTTCTTCTCCACCTAATGGTGGTAATGGAGGTTCTGCTCCTCCTCCTATTTCTCCACCACCGAAGTCAGGTAATGATCCACCACCAAATGATGATCCACCACCACCCCCACCTGATGGAGGTGTTCCACCTGCCGGTGCATTTTCAGTAGATCCTGATTTAGATTTGTATAATTTATCTACAACATCAAACATACCTGTATGAGTAATAACTGTTGCCGTATTCGCTAATTCAGCCGCAACCGCTCTTTCTAATCTTTGTTGTTGAGTATCTAATTTAATATCTTCATCAGAGAATCCAAAGATATGTTTCTTAGCCCAAGTTGCTGAGGTTGGAGCCAAAGTATTTGGTATTTCAGAAACTAAATCTTTATACAATAACACTTTTTCTTTCCACACATCAATCATTAATAAATCCGCTTGTTTTGACGGATTTGTTAAACCTAATGTGAAGTTTTGTAATTCATCTTCAAAACCTAAAATGAATAAGTGAATGATTGCAATTTTATTCATTTCTGCAATCATTGCTTTTTGTATTTTATTAATTGTTCTTGCAAAACGAATATCCTGTAACGATAAGTTTTTACCATCACCAACAACTTCTTCAAAACCTAAATATGCTTTTGGTACTCGTAACGCCGTAACTAATTTCTTTTGGATATATTCAATATCGGCAATCTCTGATAAGTTTTGAGCTCCCGGTAATGTTTCGATTGGCATTGTTTGTGTAACATCACGAACAGGTACAAAGTAATCTTGATCCACAGCCATTTGATTGAATCTTAAATCAACATTACCTGTTTTATTATCTACAATTTGATCACGTTTAAATTTGTTTGCAACACGTTGTACATATGGTTCAACATCTTTATCATCCATGTTACCTACAAATACTTTAAAAACCCTTCTTTCAGGCGCTCTTGAGGTTCTGTAAATTAACATCGCATCTTCCGATAATAATAATTGTTTCCAAATTCTCCTTGCTTTCTCCAACATCGAGGTTCCGTAAGGAAGTTTTCTATCATCACCTAATAATCTAAAGTGGGCGATTTCCCAACTATTGAATTCCATATCTTTTACTTTCCAATGGAATCTTAATCCTTTTTGTTTTGGATCTACTTCGGCATTAATTGATTTTGCCGCCATACCTCTTTCCAAACGTTCAATCTCAATATTTGGTAATTGCATACACCCAACAATACCTTTTTCAGGGTCTAATTTTAGATATACAAAATTATCACCATACTTACAGGTATTTCTTGTCCACATCTGTAAATTTGTATTAATATCTAACACATTGTTAAACAAATCTGTTAAAATTCCTTTTACTCTTTTTGATTCGGAATAAATTTGTAAAATATAACCATCTTGATTTGGCGTTGTTGATTCTTCCGCATATATGTCTAACGCTGTTGAAATCTCAGGCGTAAACTCCATTGATTCATAATCATAAAATGCCGCTAACCTTGTTGGTTCATAATAAATCGCCTGAGTATATAGATTATTTTCAATTTTTGCCCATTGACCTGATAAATACAAAGATTGTTGTGCCTGTAACTTTTCTCTTTCGTATTCTTGTTTGTTTGGGGTTTTAAGTAGTTCTTTTTTATCTAACGAATATGTTGGTAAATCCTGATTCAATAAAGAATTCGGACCAAATGTTTTTGATAACCTTTGCCAAATTGTTAGATTTTGATTATTATTTTCCATATTACAATTTTAAGTATAACGATAAATATCTAAATACTTTAATAGTTTATATCGGTGATACCGAAATATTCCATTTAGAACTTAAGTAGTTATTTATATTGTTCAATTCTGAAGTTGATAAAGCCCTACTATATGTCAATACATCAAATAAGAATCCATTGTAGTAGAATTGAGGTGACCCTGCAGATACACTTGTATATGAGACACCTAAGAATACATAGTTAATTAAAGAAGATGTTGTTGTTCCAACATCTGAAATAAATGTCAAAGTTTGATTAACTCCATCCACATATAATCTTAATTTGTCGGAATTTGTAGAACCACTTCCATTGAAAACTAAATTTATAATGTGCGGATTTAAATTAACAGTTCCTCCTGTTGCAAAACCTCCAGATATTCCAACGTTAAATGTACCTCCACTTTGTCGTATATAAGACGCATCTAACCCTGTATTTCCATCTTCACCTCCTTGTATATATTGTTGAGTTGTACCAGTATTTAATGTTTTGGCAACCAATATCAAAGTTTGGCCTGATTTAGATGATAAATCCGTAAGTGGATTTACACTCAAACCATCACTTGTACCATTAAAATAAACCCCACCTAATCCATTTTGTACGTTACTCCACCATTCAGGTGCTGGTCCCGATCCACCACCAATTGGATTGGCGTTATGTGCAGATGATGAGGAATCTGACCATTGGTTGAATGTATCCCCACTATTAGGGGTAGGAGTAAAATAAGAAGATAAGTCACCTTTATAGTAAATCTCAAGTGTTGGATCTGAAGGTACAATTACTTGTGTTGGTGTTGGAGTCGGTGTTGGAGTTTTAGTTGGTGTTATTGTGTTAGTTGGTGTTATTGTGTTAGTTGGTGTTTGGGTTGGTGTAACCGTTGGGGTTGATGTATTAGTTGGGGAAGGTGGTAAATCAGTTGGGGTTGGAGTTTGGGTTGATGTTATTGTATTAGTTGGTGTTTGAGTCGGAGTGTTAGTTATTGTTGGAGTAACTGTATTCGTGTTGGTTGGTGTTATCGTCGGAGTTGGAGTTGGTGTAGATGAAGGTGGTATAACAGGTAATATCAAATCAACTGGACATATACAAGTTGATGCCGTATAACCTAATACATCAAAACTAGAAACACATTCGCCAGGTAATAAAATTGGATTTAAATTGAAAGTATGTGTATGATCATTATTATTAATTGTTTCTGTTCCATAATAAACTGTACCCAAATCTCCATATGCCACACCTGAAATTATATAATCACACAACGCATTTGTTGGGTCACTAAACCCACTATTATTCCATAATGATAAGCTAAAATTAGAACACCCACCCAAATTTACTTCTAAATATTGTGTAGTTATTGGGCAAGTTGAAGAAGGTGTCAGTGTGATCGTATTGGTTGGTGTCAAAGTTATCGTAGGAGTATTAGTTGGTGTTGGAGTAATTGTGTTAGTTGGAGTATTAGTATTAGTTGGTGTTGGAGTAATTGTGTTAGTTGGAGTATTAGTATTAGTTGGTGTTGGAGTAATTGTGTTAGTTGGAGTATTAGTATTAGTTGGTGTAGGTGTAATTGTATTAGTCGGCGTACTTGTAGGATCTGGCTCAGGAGTACGACTCATGGTAATTGTTGGTGTAACACTTATTGTTGGAGTAATAGAAGGAGTCGGTGTAGGTGTGCTAGTTGGAGGTAAAGTTGTTGTTGTGGTAGTTGGGGATTCCCTATGTTCATTTGGTAATGACCCTTCTTTACCATTAAAATCCGGATCAAATATTTTTGCAGTTAAAATTTGTTGACCTTCAACAATTAATCTTGATCCTGCAAATATTCTTCCTGACCTTTTTCTTAAACTTAAACCCATTTTATTTTAATAATAAATATTATCTTCCCCCAAATAACCATCCGTATTTTTCATAATCACCTCTACTTGGACCACTACTATCTCTTCTTGAGTCATAACCAATATTTGGCATTGTAGGATTAAAACTAATAATATCTTTTACCGATTCATTGCTAGTGACAGTCCACGATTCAATCATAGATTTTGTATGTTCCGTAACTTTCTCTAAATTTGAGAACGAAGATTCTCCCACGTATAACGCCATGGCAATGGACATGATTAAATCATCGTGGTGACCTTTTTGGTGATCGGGTCTACCATTTATGTAAACGAACGTATTCATTTCGTTATATAACCTTGAACTATACATTCTAAATCCATGTCTCATTGCTTCCTCAAAAGCCGCAATAATTTGTACTCGTTTAGCATTAAAATTTATACCCGGTATTTTATCAACAGTTTTTGATGCCGATCTCCATATATTATTTTGATCAACACCATCCACATAAAGATTTTTATAATCAAATTCTTGTAATTTACGTACAGTTGTGATACCCATACCACCGGTGATATCGACCACAACAAATGCAGAGTACATATTCGCCCATTTAAATGCCACCTCAGCCAATGTATCAGGAGGTATTTTCCCAATATATTCTAAAACTTGTTCTCTTGTTTCAAAATCAATAATTTGTATTGTACTGAAATCCTCACTATCTCCACGAGATACGTCAATACCCATAATGTATCTGTGACCAACTTCAGGTTCTTTCCATATCCATAGTGAATTACCCATCATTTTATTTTGTGGGTCTTTTAACATATTTTCTCGTATTCTTTGTAACATATTTGAATCGAATACATTATCTCCGGATCCTAAGAAGTTACATTCCAACTCTTGTGATACTTTTCTCTTATCGTACTTAAGTTTTTTAACCATTCCCTCAAACCAAACAGAACAAGGCTTGTATCCTGTATCCATTATTGCTTTTAGGTCATCATAATTTCTTTCGGTAAATGGGATTTTTTCCCAACTAATAATATCCTCATCGGTATATTCTTCTTTATTTAACAAATAATGAATAATATCTTGTGTTTTAACTAAGTACAAATCTTTGGTATATCTTGGATCTCTAAACCAATACATTTCAGAAATTTTGAAGTCATTCATATTTCTTAACGCTTGATCATATATCTCATAATAAATTGGATCATAACCATTCGGTGTTGAAACCACAATTACCTTACCCCCTGTGGATAAGGATGCCATACAAGCCGCCCAAAAATCACTGTCAGCCTCAATAAACGCCGCCTCATCAAATACAAGTATCGTAGGGGTAAATCCACGTAAGGCATCTTTTGATGTTGCCACCGCTTTAACCTCAGATCCGTTATTTAATTTGTAATGTTTTTGTGAGTTTTTTTCTGCCGCAAAATCCACACCAACCCATTTTGGCCATTGACCAATAAATGCCCTAACTTTATTTGCCATCTCTAACGATGTATCAAGTTTGTTGGCAATAATAAGAATTTTCTCAGGTTTGTTTTTCTTTGCAAATGCTAATCGTTTTGATGCCCAAGCTGCAGTAACCGTAGATACACCCGCCTGACGATATTTTAACGCAATGTTCTCATTAAAATTTTCGTAATCCTGTAAAAGCGATATTTGATCGGGAAATAACTCTAACGGCACATATTGTGAAACCGTGTTATCATATGTCTGTAAATAAGTTTTCAATGCGTAAGTTGTGTCTTTCATACACTTCACATACTCAAGCATTACTTGTTCTTTAGATAAACCCATAAAAGTATTTATCTATAAATATCAAAACCCCCAGTTATTTTCATAAAAGGGGGTTTTTAGTTATTTTAATTGATTTTATAATCCTAATTGTGAAAGGATGTCATCATCTTCTTCTTCCTCGTCATCACCATTATTGTATCTATCGTATTCTCTTTTTGCTTTTTGTAAAATTTCTTCAAATTTACGTCTTGCTTTGTCGTTATCGGAATTATCGTCAGAAACAACATTTGCCATAATATCTCTTAAGAATTCTTCTGCAGGAATACCATAAAGGATTTTTGAAAAATAAGGTTTGTATTTTCTACCCTCTTCGTCAATTGTGATTTCATCAGGTAATAGAGTTCTTAATTTTCTTACCAACTCACCACCAACTCTAAATTGCATAGGTTCATTTGAGAAAACATCGGTTTGACCCATAACATCTTGAGCCATTGACGGATCCATATCTCTCCATTGCTCTCTTGATGGAATCATTTCAAATGTTTTACCTAATTCATGTAATAAAATTGGAAATATTAAACCGTTTCCGTAGAAAGTTTCAACACCATCATCTTCTTGATTTTCTTCTCCTCCACCTTCTTCGTCATCATCATCTTCTTCGGCTTGACCTGATGATCCTGCGGCATTTCCACCTAACATTTCAATAAGTTGTTCATCAGTAAAATACATTAAATCATTTGCCGACATTATTTTATTATAGATAGAATACAATCTTGGATCAATTTCATCTAATCTATCTTTATATGCTTGATATGCGAATTGTATTCTTTTACCCGTACCTTGGATTATTGCATTAATAACATTACGTTTCTCTATTTCAAGTTGTCTAATCTCATCCGGAGTTAACTCATCAACATCAAATGAAAAATTTGGGGGCAACTCCAATTTCTTTTTTTCTTTTTTTTCCATTTGGAATTTTGATGGATCCACTCTTTGTTCTCCTAAAAATGTAAGAAGGTTAAAGAAGTCATATTCATATATTGCACCACCTTCTTCACTTATTCTTTTAGTAATCAAACCTTCTTCTAATGCCTCTTCCATTGTAATATTAGGTGACATCCATCCCGATTCTTTAGATGCAATTTCTACAGCCAAATTTCTTAATGATTCTCTATGAGACGGTTCAATCATCATTGCTTGTCTAACAGAATTCATCTGTTCCATTTGAATTGCTCTTTTAACTGATGGGTCAGTCACATTTTCTTCGGTACCATAATATCTCTTTACATAATCAACGATTTCTTTAAACCGTTTCCCCGCAATTCTTTCAACATCACTTACACCTTTTCTAAACGCTCTATTTTTTGCATATAAACCTTCAGGGTCCTCAATCTTTGCTTGAGATCTTGGGTCCATTCTTTCAGGATAGTCACCATAATCAACAGGCGCTTCCTTAACAATTTTTCTAATTAAATTTTCTAAATCTTTATTTCCCATCGTTATTTTAATACTTGGTTAATCAATCCAATGAAATCTTTTTTCATATCTTCCTTACTTTTCTTTTGACCTCTTGGATCTTCCTTAACACCCGGATTAGGATTTTTAAAAGGATTTCTTCTTCTTTTAGGTGTTGTACCTGGTTTTGTAGGTGCATCCTTTTCTTTAGTTCTTTCTTTCTCCTTAGTTTCGTTTTCTTCCATTGTTCCCATAATTGGCATCATTTGAGTTGGTTTTTTCATTTTTTTACTTTCAATACCTGATTCATGGGCAAACATACTCATTTTTTTTGGATTTCTCAAAATCATGGAGTTACTTTTTTCCATTTTTTCAGAAATTGTTTTTAAAATATCACCTTTGGTCATTTTAGGATTAATGTGTCTTTCGATCATCTCAACTATACGATCCTCCAAAAACTTATCATAATTTTCATCAGTTTCTTCTGAATTTTTTTTGTAGGGCATTTTTTTATAATCTTTTTTTGGTGTTGAATCCGAAAACTCTCGAGCCAATTCACACCATTTTTTCTTTTTAACACCTTTACTTGTATTACATTTAGCCCAAAAGAATCCTTGTTGTGCTTTTGATTCAAATTTCTCATTAACCTCAACTTCTTTAACTTCACCGGTCCCAACTGGTTTAGTTGTGGACATCATTGTTATTCCCTTAGATGGGTCAATAGAAATATCGGTTCCATTAACATTTAAATTTGCTTGAGTCCCTGGTGTAATGGTAGTTTTATAACCCGATTGTTGGGTTGTTTGAACCGCTTCTTTAGTTTCTTCTTTTTTGTCTTTTGCAAATCTTTCTACCAATGACTTCATTTGTGAGTCACTTAAATTAGCAACAAAAGCGGATGATAGTCCGCTTTCTAATAACATTTGTATGTCTTTTTTAGTTCTCATATATCATTTTTTTTTCAAACTCAAGAACAATGTCTCGTTCGTATAATTTATCTTTTACTTCTTGTTCAGTTTCACCGAATCTAAAAACAAGTCGTTTTGTAACAGAAAAATCAATTTCATCATTTTCTTTTTCCCAACCTAATGATATCACATTATCCATTGAATCTAACATTGAAAATACATCCGAATCTTGTACTAAATCTAACCCTATTTCACCATTTGTAAGTATACCAACTTTTTTAATATATTCTACATCAGGTGGTGTTGGGTATCCATTTGCCGGTTTTGATTCCCAATTATCCCCCCAAACTTCTAATGTGTCTGAGAAAATAAATTCATAAATGTTGTCTCCCTTATAATTGGGTCCCATTCCATTTATGTATATTAATTTATTCACAAAATTTGTCCGTTTGGTGTTATTCTAGTTTCGGTTATTCCGTCTTTAAAAATTAAATTCTTTTTATTAGTAATACCAACTAAAGATGTGTTAGGATTATTTTCTATAAATTTTAACGCCATTCTTTCTTGTTTGATTGTTTCAGATAACCTTTTAACTTCTGATTTATCAAATTCAACCATTTCTTTTAACGTTTTTTTACGGCTTTCTTTTCTAATTTCATCTTCTTCATTAATATTGAAATATTTTGAAATAATTTTATCAATTTTTGATTCACCAAAGGTACCATGACTTAAATGTGGATATGATCTTTGTTTTAATTTGGCTCCATGTCTTGGGTATTCTTCTTCAAAATCAAAGTCATCCCCCATTGAATCGTATCCCATATTTAATTCTTTTTTCATGTTACCGGCGAACGCCGAAGGTATTTTTTCGTTAAGAGCGTCTTCTAAACTCATAACTTCTTTCATTTCACCCCCCTCTACTGGTGGTGGAGGTAATTCTTCACCCTCTATTTCAGATTCGTCACCCATTTCAGATTCGTCACCCATTGATGGTTCTTTACCCATACCTTGATCTTCTTCAGATCCTTCTAAACGATTCATTATTTCTTCAATATCGTCGTCATTTAATGTTGACAAATCTAAAGCCGATAAAATTGAGTTAATAACGTATTTAACATCATCACCAATCATATCTTCTTCTTCACTATTATTAAAATTTCTGATTTTTTGTGCCAATTTACCTGTAAGTTTTTGAATAACTTTCATTGTTACAGGTTCATTATCATCTTCCTCATCATCACCCATTTCGTCAAAATTAGGCTCATCTTCAGGTACCGGTAATTCTTCAGGTACCGGTAATTCTTCAGGTGCGGGTGCCGGAACAGGTGCCGCGGGTGCCGGAGCAGGTGCTGGTGCTGCGGGAGCGGCTGGGACAGGTTGTTCATCTAATTCAATATTATTTGACATTTCCTCATTAGTTTGTTTTCTTTTAAGGATATATTTTTTATTTTCATTAAATAATGAAGTCCCTTCCTCATTTTCAAACAAAGTATTAAATTCTTTAGCCATTAAGTTCATTCTTTTGAACGCTTGGGAATATGATGAAAAATATTGTCTGTTTTTCATAGGAGCAATATAATCGCTTTCTGATTCATTAATAGTTTTCTTTATAATATACCCTGCCTTTTCTTTAACAATTTGATATCTATTACCATCCGCTAAATCAATAGAATATTCTGTAGATTTAGATTCATTAACAGGATTTGGTGTATTTTCGTTGTAACGAGAAATTTCAATAATTCTTCTAATTTTATCCATTCCTTGTAGTTTTTCACTACCAATTGGTCTTAAGTTTCCCATTTTTTTGTTTTTTTAAAAATATTATTTTTATTATAAATATATTAATACTTATGTTTATTTGTTGTTTTATTAAATTATTGCTTCATGGATAGTTTTTTATCGATAATTTCAGTCGGTAAGTTATACAATTTTTCAATATATCCGTTTCTTCTTAATAATTTGAATACCAAATTTTCTATCGACATTTCACCACCTTTTTCTAAACCACAATTTCTAAAATTCTTTAATTTTTCTTTGTATTTTTTTACAATACTTTTAATTTCTTCAGGATCTTCATCTTGTATATTGTCAACAATGCCATCAATAATTCTCATCCATTGTTTAGTTTTTTCTTTTATTAATTCTTTATCAATAGTTTTTTTATTAAGTTTTTTAGGTTCATTCATCCACATATCAAAAAGAATAGAATAAATACCACTACTAAATGTTGTCTCATCTTCTTTTTGGACAAAACATTCAACATCATAACCAAACATTTTAATATTGTGCTTTTGATTAAAAATTACCTTTTTCAAGTCAAAAAATTCAAGGTATAGATCTTTGGTATTTTCAGGGAATTGATTAAAGTTAACCACAATGTGTAAATCAATATCAGAAAATTTTGACCAGTTATAATTAACTAATGAACCGATCATAATAATGTCTGTAACTATTACGTCAACACCTAAAAAATCTATGAAGATATTGGCGGTTTCCAAAAGTTTTTCTCTAACTTCAGGTCTCATTTTCATTTTTTGACCTTCAGGATCACCCATATATTTTTCATTTGGTAGATACCAAAATTTAGGGTTCAATTCTTTTTTAGGTTCAAAACTTTTTATTATCTCATTATTATCCATTACCTATAAATATAATGGTTTTTAAATTACGACAATTTTCTGTATTTAAACGTTTTTGATATTTCTTTTGAAAAAAAACTACCTTGTGATTTTGCAGATCTAAATTGTGTATATATAAGATGAGGAACATCGTCATATTCATACTTTAACCCATGTTTAAATTCCACAAGCATTTTTTTAGTTTCTGTATCGTATTCAGTTCTAACGATATTACTTGACTCAATCTCATTTAAGATTTTTGTTCCTTTGATTTCTTCTTTAATAATTGCCATAATCTTTTCTTTTAAATATATTTTCAAAAAAATAAAAATACAGGTTATATACTTTATTCAAAAAAATTACTACCTTTACAAAAAATATAAATTATGATTGAATTTCAAGACGAAAACGAAAAAGGAAAAAAGAAACAAGAAAGTAGTGGGGGAACTCCGGTTTCGGATAACTTTAGTAAGGATTTAATTAAAATGGCGGAGGAGGGAAAATTAGATCCTGTAATTGGTCGTGAGAAAGAAATCCTTAGAATTGCCCAAGTTTTATCAAGACGTAAGAAAAATAACCCTATTATTATTGGTGAACCAGGAGCTGGTAAAACAGCCATTGTTGAGGGATTAGCAATGATGATTTATAATGGTGACTGTCCTAAAAATTTGGTTGATAAACGAATAGTATCTTTAGATATTAATTCAATTGTTGCGGGAACCAAATATCGTGGACAATTTGAAGAACGAATGAAAGTCATTATTGAGGAATTACAAGCAAATCCAAATATAGTCATCTTTATTGACGAAATTCACACAATGGTCGGAGCCGGTAATAGTTCAGGATCTTTAGATGCTTCTAACATCTTCAAACCGGCATTATCTCGTGGTGAGATTCAATGTATTGGGGCAACAACATTAGATGAATACCGTAGACACTTTGAAAAAGATGGGGCATTAGAAAGAAGGTTCCAAAAAGTAATTGTGGATCCTTCAACTAAAGAAGAAACGTTTGAGATACTTAAACAAAGTAAGTCCAAATATGAAGAACACCATAAAGTTAATTATACTGATGAATCTCTTTGGGTTTGTGTGGAGTTGGCGGATCGTTATATTACCGATCGTGAGTTTCCCGATAAGGCGTTTGATATTTTAGATGAGGTCGGAGCAAGAATGCAAATTGACATCAAATTACCCGAAGTAATTGAACAACTTAAATCTGAAGCTCAAGAAATCAAAAAAGAAAAACTTGAAGTAATTAAAAAACAAAATTACGAACAAGCCGCGGAATTACGAGATAAAGAACGTACCGTATTGGCAAATCTTGAGTTAGAAAAGAAAAAGTTTGAAGAACACCTTAAAATTAGTAAACGTGGGATTCCTGAAGAATTGATTTATGAGGTGGTATCCAACATGACAAAGATCCCTGTCTCAAAATTAAACTTGGATGAAAAAAATACTTTGGTTAATTTGGAATCATCTTTATCTTCTACGGTAATTGGTCAGGAAGAAGCGGTTATGAAAATCTCTAAATCTATTCGTAGAAATCGTGTGGGTATTAAGGATCCAAATCGTCCAATCGGATCATTTATTTTCTTAGGATCAACAGGTGTTGGTAAAACATTCTTGGCAAAACAATTGGCAAAAGAAATCTTCGGAAGTGAAGAAAACTTAATCCGTGTGGATATGTCCGAATACCAAGAAAAACACACCATCTCTCGTTTAATTGGATCTCCTCCGGGATATGTTGGACACGAAGAAGGTGGACAACTTACCGAACAAGTGAAAAATAAACCATATTCTGTTATCTTGTTTGATGAGATTGAGAAAGCAAACAAAGATATCTTCTCAACACTATTACAGATGTTGGATGATGGTCACTTAACTGACGGATTGGGTAGAAAGATTAACTTCAAAAATTGTTTGATTATTATGACATCCAATATTGGGGTTAAAAAACTACAGGACTTCGGAGCTGGTGTTGGATTCAAGAGTAACAGTGAAATTGTTAAGGAAGAACACAAACGAGATATCCTTAAAAAAGAATTGGGTAAATTCTTCGCACCTGAATTCCTTAACCGTATTGACGATGTGATCATCTTTAACTCTTTGAAAAAAGAAAATATTGATAAGATTGTTAAATTGGAGGTTGACCGTTTAATGAACCGATTAACTAAAATGAAATACAACTTCACATACGAACCAACGGTTATTGATTTAATCTCCAAAGTTGGGTTTGATGAAACATTTGGGGCACGTCCATTGAAAAGAGCAATTCAAGACAAAATTGAGGACCTTATCTCCGAGAAAATACTTCTTAATGAAGTTGTTGAAACTATCAACTACACCTTATTAGTTAAAGAAAACGATGAGATTGTAATTGAAGTACTTACAGGTGAAGAACCAAAGAAACGAGGTAGAAAGAAGAAAGAGGATCAACCCTCAGTTTAACATTAAAAGGAAGAGAAATCTTCCTTTTTTTGTGCCCATAAATCAGGTCATAAAAAAAGGGGGTCAATGACCCCCAAATTAAAAAAAATAGAAAATGAAAACAACAATTAATGTTTAGTATAACCAAGACCCTCTATCATTAGTTTACCAACCTTAATTCCATTATATGTGTCCTCAACCACAACATACTCATTGGGGGTATGATAACGATAATACCCTATTGATATATTGAAACACGGGATATTAAATAACTGATTAACCATATAAATGTCAGTATATGGATGTTTGTGATACTGTGTATCAGCCGGAAAATGTTCTGTAATCAAACTTCCCCCAACTCTAAAGAATTCACTATCACGATCAAACATTTTTTTACTCATAAGGAACTCAGAGATCATATTATTCTCAGGGGCATCAAATTGGATACCATATCCCACATTCTTAAAAAACTCAGGATCTGCCTTTCTTGATCCGTGACAACCTGTTTCTTCAGATACGAAAAATGCGGCCTTCAGGTTTGGTAATTCTTTTAGTAATTCCAAACAACCGTACACACCACATTTATCGTCACCCCCAATACCAGTTGGGTTTCCTTCGTCATTATACGCTTTAAGTGATAATTTGATTTCTCCCTGAGCATTAGGTAACATTTCCTCAACAACATTAATTGTGTCGATTGTATGAACCGTATCGGTGTGAGCAATCACACACGGGAAGTATTCAACATTTTCATCGGTTTGTTTCGTTGCATAGATGTTATACATCTCATCAACATAAAACGGAATATTGTTTTCAGTTAGCCAATCAGCAATAAATTGGATCATTAAATCCTCTTTATATGTCTTTGTTGGTACCGACAATACTTGTTTTAATAAGTCATAATTTCTTTCCATGGCACAAATGTACGGAAATTATTTCAATATACCAACTATTCTTATAACTTCTTCAAATAATTCGTATTGGGTTTCAATTGTTTTTAAATCTTCGTAATTTACAGATCTTTTTTGTTCACGTTCATTACTCATGTTATTTCTAAGGGTAATGATAATCTTATTTGTTCCAGGATCAACTTTATCTATTTTGAAATATGTGTTCTCATCTGTTTTAACCGGTATCCATTTTTCAAAACCATATTCTTGATCTATGGAACTAACAATTTCTTTATATTCCTCATAATTACTAAATCTTTCGTCATCAGATAAATCTTCTTCAAGTTTATCAATTTGATCGGACACAAATTGTTGATACTTTTCATCATCCCAATCTTTACATTCTGTATCCCATCGTAACTCAGACCAGTATCCTCTATTGGTTTTATCAAATTTTTCGATTAAAGTTTGTAATAAACCTTCAATTTTTAAATCTTCAATTTTTAGTTGTTTGTACCAAGTTAATAATACACCAACAGTTGTAACATATTTATAATTTCTATTTTTTTCTTTTATTCCAAATTTCATAAATGGATTTTCAAATTCGGAATTTATGATGTTCCTCACAGTATCATATAAACAAGTTTCGTATTCATATGCAAACTCATTTATAACTGACTCAACAAATTTTTCATTAATTTGATCATTCAACAATGAGTGTATAAGTTGCATATCATCAGGTGGTGTGCTTGGATAGTAGGATCTTACAATATTTATAATTCTTTCTTTATTTTCTTCATTAAATCTATAAGACATAAAATTACCTTCCTTCCAATCTTCATAGTACATATCATAATTAATATCATGACCACCATAGTCATTCATATAGTATCTCCATTCGTATATATCATCTTCTTCAATATTAAAAATGTTTAAAAATGTATTTTCATTATCAATAACAATTTCAACTATGGATTGACCTGGATTATTTTCTTTAAAATCAATATTATATATTAGATCATCCCCACCGTTTTCATTCCATCTCGGTTCATAACCATTATAAACACTTTTTAAGAATTCAAATGTTTCGCCAAATCTTATCAATGGATTTAATACTTTAATTGATTCAGGAAATCTTTTTTTAAGGTCGTCTGTATTTATAATTCTGTTTCGATCATAACCATACCTTATAACACTCGGATCACCATTGTCACGATTGTGAATTGATATTATTTGAGTATCAACATCATCACTAATCAAAAAATATAAAGATCCATCACTAAAATTATAATCCCAATTTTGACTGTATAAATCTCCACCGAAATAAAATGCGGCTTCTTTAGATAATACCTTAACTATCTTTACCTCATCATTTTCACTTACTATTTCTACGTCTCCTGATTCGTATGGATTATATTTTCCGTAATTCATATAAAATAAATATCATAAACGCTTGGAATATTGTTTTTTTGTATTATCTTTGTATTTATAAATTAGTTATTTGACATATGGGGGTGTTTTTGGATTTGACAGGTATTGGCTGAAGATCAAGGGCACGTGGGGACTGAATTAATCTCCTTAAAAACTGATTCACATTTATAGACGGCAACGTTTTAGCAAAAATGGAAACTCTTGGATTAGTAAGAGAATCCGAAGTTACTGTAGCCTAAGAGGTTTACGGAAACGGGGGGTCCGCGGACATATAACCTAGCAACAGCAGTCGTAGTTTGCTAGAGCACACCGGATGGCTCTCTAAATCCGATTCGGGACCATTGGTTGTTGATTTACGATGGTGAAGAACAGATCAACTATTTTGGGGTATTAGAAAATACCAACCTAAACGTGTAGTCCTTATCCGACAGGATAGGCTGGACGAGGGTTCGAGTCCCTCCACCTCCACCAATTGTAAACCTCATCTTCGGATGGGGTTTTTTTGTGGGTTAAAATTATAGATTAGTGTTGTATGTAAATTATATTTTATCGCATAAAAAAACCCACCATATAAGTGGGTTTTGTTTTTTAATTTAGATCTAAAAATTAATTTGATAATGTATCCTTAACTAATTCTGTTGCATTGCCGGTTGAATCAACAACATTATTAGTTGAATTAGATGTTGCCGTGTTTTCACCACAAGAAGTCATTAGAGAAATTGTGGTCAAAATCGTTAGACACACTAATACTAAATTTTTCATAATTTTAAATTATTTTTATTGTTTATTATATCCAATATATAGTGATCCATTTTAGATAAATCAAACTTATTAAATAATATTAACAAAAAAAAAGGGATCGATTCACATCATCCCTAATCAATTTTTTTAACTTAAAAGTTTTAGTAAAAAGAACGCTGAGATTACACGTTTCTGTGAGAACCTTTAGTAGTATTATTGTTTCCCTACTTATCCACCATCTTTTGAATGGTATTTCTCAGTGACGATTGGTTAGACCAATCACTTCTTAAGGTATCAATTACTCTCTCATTACTTAACTCTCTTCGAGGATGCCTCCCCAACTCTTC
>JACCDX010256329.1_pt1 | contig 26175 bp, 24 predicted proteins | sample 7449681 | NCBI WGS metagenome assembly JACCDX01 (sample SAMN15323450, study PRJNA562643) | freshwater metagenome | isolation source: river surface water | place: USA:Blue River Watershed | collected 2017-08-18
AAATAAAAATAGAGCCCTGCAGTAAACCCAGCCCACATGCCGTTATCCCGCATGAGCATAGGCATGTAATCATCCAGAATAGGGATTGAGGTCATAATAGCCAAGAAGCCCGCCAATAAAACAGTACGGTCCTTTGACAACATCAAAAGAGTTTTTAAGAAGAAATAACAGGCAACTACAAAAAGTACGATATTGATTAACTGTCCTGAATAAAGTAGTGAGAGTGCAGTAAGCTTATGAACTAAGACAATAAAATACGCATAGAAAGGCCACGGAAAAAGCGCGGATGCGGCACTTGCATTACCTTGAGCAAAAAGATTCGCCTGCTGTAGGTAAAGCACACCATCATTGTTAATCACCCCATGCTGATCAAAAACTACCCAAACAGCGGCAATCAATATCAAAAGAAGATATATAGGCAATGAATGTTTTTTGATGTTGAATGAATTATTTGGCATTGATATCACCCAAATATTCCTCCACCCAAACCTTCAACTCCTGCTTAACTAAAGCTTCATCTTTAGAAATCGTTGTACTTACCCATTGAAGCAATGAGTCCACCCAAGCAGCATCTACAGCTCTAGCAGAAGCAATACGGAGTTTTTCGTGTGGGGTTGGAAGTGTATGTTCATCATCAGCCAGCAGCTCCTCATAGAGCTTCTCACCAGGGCGCAAGCCACTAAACTCAATCGCAATCTCATCTTCTTGCAGCCCAGAAAGCTTAATCATGTCACGTGCCAGATCCACGATGCGCACAGGCTCCCCCATATCCAACACAAAGATCTCACCGCCAGCACCCATTAAACCAGCCTGCATCACAAGCTGTGCGGCCTCAGGGATCGACATAAAATAACGCGTAATCTCAGGATGGGTCACGGTAATGGGGCCGCCCGCTTTAATCTGCTCACGGAACTTCGGAATCACGCTTCCGCTACTACCGAGCACGTTACCAAAGCGCACCATCACGAATCTTGTCCCTGTTGCTTCCTGCAGACCTTGGCACACCATCTCAGCCAAGCGCTTAGTTGCACCCATCACGTTAGATGGATTCACCGCCTTATCCGTTGAGACCAAGACAAACTTATCAACGTTAGCAGCCTTACAAGCTTTAGCCAGCGTATAGGTACCGAGTACATTGTTATTAAATGCCTCTGACACGTTTTCATTTTCCATCAGTGGCACGTGCTTATAAGCCGCCGCATGAAAGACCACCTTAGGCTGATGCTTAGCAAGTAGCTGATCCAAACGCGCAGCATTTTTGACATCACCCACCACATAAACCAATTGGGTCGATGTACCAGCTAGCTCCTGCTCCAATTGATACAACGCATATTCAGAAACATCAAAACAGATGAGTCTGCTCGGCTTGAATTTAACGATCTGTCGACAGAGCTCAGAGCCAATCGAACCGCCGGCACCGCTCACCAACACAGCGTGACCTTGAATCAATCCCTGCAGGCCTGAGTTATCCAAGTCAACCACATCGCGACCCAACAGATCCTCAACGTCCACACGGCGGATTTGAGAAATATTCAGACGACCGCTCATCAAATCATCAATCGAAGGTACAGTTAACACCTCTAGATTCAATTGATTCGCTAACTCTAAGGCCTTGCGGCGATCTTGATGATGCGCTGACGGCATCGCAATGATTGCATGCCTAACGCTGAACTTGGCAGCAATCTTAGGGAGTGATGCGATGCTACCTTGAACCTTCACGCCGAGAATTTCACGGCCATGCATGGTCTCGTCGTCATCGAGCAGACCTACCACGCGCCAATGCCCACTCTGACCAAGGTCCTTAACCAACGACATTGCTGCGGCACCCGCACCAAAAACAATGACCGGCTCGCCGCGCCTAAGGTGAGCCCCATAAAGCTGATGTTCTTTAATAGCACGATACACAAACCGACTACCACCCATCATTAATAGCAACAGAATAGGATCAAGAATAAGAACTGAACGTGGAACGCGGAAGCTGGTATTAAGCATAAACAGCACAGCAACTAAAACAACAGCAGCAAACGCCACCGTTAATAGGATACGTTTGAGGTCGAGCACGCTCGCAAAGCGCCAGGTGCCACGATATAGGCCAAACGAGATGAATGCAAAAGCCTGCAGCGGCAAAGCCACCCATAAGGTTTGCAGCATGACAGCATAATGCTCGGCAGGCAGCTCAAAATTAAAACGGAGTAAATAAGCGCCATACCAAGCAACCCCAGCCGCGAAAAGATCGTGAGCAAGCGCCAATGCACTTCGTGAATTAAGTAAGGCTTTTTTCATATCAATAAACTAAATAACAACCTGCTTATTATAGATGCTTATCAATACGAGGAGTATGGATAATTCTTCAAAGCAATTCAATACGACCAGCCGCAGTGTCATGCCGTCACACTTTAATTGCCATTTTAATGGCATGGTAAATTGGGGATGACCCATCACACCTTGGTTGATGCTTTAGCAACTTACCAAGGCGAAGAAGACCCTTGCGGTCATGCGGTTACGATACGTTGGTCCATTTAGGGCTCTTAATAAATTAGATGCTGATGGTATATGCGGCTTGATCCGGCATCTATTTACTTCACTGTCACCCCGCACGTGATGCGGGGTACATTTTGAATTTAAAAAATAAAATCAGTGTGAAACACCATCGCGCTTAATTACCTTAAGCACAGTCATCCACATAATTTGGATATCAAACCATAAAGACTGACGTTGCATATACTCAACATCTAAAGCTACTTTTTGAGGGATAGGCAACTCATCACGACCATTCACCTGCGCCCAGCCTGTTAAGCCAGGTAGCAATTTATCTACTCCCGCCTCAGTTCTTAAAGCAATCAAATCATCCTGATTAAAGAGCGCCGGCCGTGGCCCGACAAAGCTCATGTCCCCTCTTAAAATGCTCCATAACTGAGGTAACTCATCAAGGCTGCTCTTGCGCAAAAAAGAACCAATCGGGGTTAAATAATCCTTGGGATCGTTCAGCAAGTGGGTTGCAACTGCCGGCGTGCCCACTCGCATACTGCGAAACTTAGGCATTTTAAAGATTTTATTGCTTCGCCCTACTCTATCAGACCAGTAAAATACAGGGCCTGGTGAGGTGTAACGTACGGCAAGGCATAAAACTAAAAAGGGGACTAAAAGTATTAATATGGCGATAATCGAAAAAATGAAATTTAGTAAAGATCTCATAAATCTCTCACCCGGCAAAAGTTTAAATTAACTAAAAAGCAGATTATGTATTGATCACGACCAACTAGCATTTAAGAAATTTCCCGATATAAGTTAGCATAAGCTCTACCCAAAATATCACCAGAAAACATTAATTCATAACGCTTACGCGCTGCAATTCCCATCTGCTCTGCAGCAAAGTTATTATAAAATAGCTGATTAATTGCCTCAGCAAGTTCAAATGGTGATTTAGGTGCAACAACATGCCCAGTTTCACCATCTTTATTAACAAAGGATGTTCCTGTACCAATTTCACAGGTTATTAGAGGTTTTCCCATCATTGCAGCCTCAATTAATACAACACCGAAAGCTTCAGAGCGTAAGTGCGATGGCAACACAAAAGCCAGGCAGCCCTTAAATAAAGAAATTTTCTCCGCAAAAGTTACCTGGCCAGTAAAAATAATATTTTTAAGATTGTAGTAAGAAACCATTGCCTTTAGATTTAAAGAGGATGAATCATCCCCGGCGATGATAATTTTTGCTTTGGTATATCGAGCAGCCTCAATTAAAGTACTTAGGCCTTTGTAGTATCTATGAACCCCTAAAAACAAAAAATATGACTCATTTTTATCATGACCAATTCTGTTAAAAATACCTTCATCTCCATCCATGGGGTAAGATTGTTCATCTATACCTAGCGGAATCACACGGACTTTATTTATCACTCTAGAACTAGAAAGAACTGGACTGGACTCCACATAATTTGGCGACGTAGCAACAATAATGTCCATAGCATCAAGTGTTCTCCACATTAATGGGGAATACAGTCTACCAAGTATTTTTTGTTTAACAATGTCAGAATGGTAGGTCATTACTCGCGGCTTGCTTTTTATCGCAAAAAAATTGAGGCAATCCGCAAAAGGCCAAGGGAAGTGATAATGAACAAGGTCCGCCCACTTCATTTGCTTACGAAAAAGAACTATTGAAGAGAGCCCGCCGATATCACAAGAAGCTGGAGAAATCCAAGACTTTGCTCTAAAAACAGAGCCCTCATCCCTTTTAATAACAGAGGGAACTGAATTTGATGATAGTGAATATATATGATTCTGCACATTATAAACATTAGTATTTAGGCATATCTGTCTTATTGCTTCTTGCACACCACCAGGTGGATCTGGAAAATAAGTTCGATAAATATTTAATGTCTTCATAAAGATACCAGCAATGGAATTGTAATAGTCTAAAATTAAGAATAAAATTAATGCCACATAGATCAATATTGGCTAAATAATTTTGCGAAATACACACTTTGATTCTAAGATGTTATTGTCTCGACAACTTGTTTGTGATTTATTAACAGCCTTGTTGAAAATTTATTAGCTATATCAACATCGTGTGTAACAACAATAACACAACGATTAAGTTTAAGTAGGTAGTCAATAATTCGTGCGGAAATATCCGCATCAAGTGAGCTTGTTGGTTCATCTAAAAGAATGATAGGCGCATTAGAAAGTAAAGCTCTCGCCAATGCAATACGCTGCCGTTGGCCGCCACTCAAATCACTCCCTCCAAATGAAATTTTACGATATATGCCATTATTATCAAGAATCTGATGTAGTTCCAACAAATCACAAACTGACTCAAATTTGGAATTATCTATATCTTTACTGCTTAAACCAAAACTCATGTTTGATTCAATCGTACCGTCATAGATTATGATGTCTTGGCCGACAAAACAAATTTGAGTGAGCCATGCAGCCTCAATTCCATTTATGTCAAATTGATTATTTATAACGACCTGACCAACATTAGGTTTCAAAAAACCAAGTAATGCCAAAAGAAGACTTGATTTTCCAGCCCCACTAGGACCTGTAATAGCGACTTTATCTGTCGCTCTAATCGTAATGTCAATATCACTTAAAATATCTTTACTGGCCCCAGAGTAGCCAAGTGAAACTCCATTAAAATTTACAGACTCAAATTTAAAAGACTTTGGTAAAAATTGAACGACTTTTTGAGACTGCGTATCAAATGTTTTTTGAAATTCAACAATTTCTCTAAAAGCTGAACGCCCTGATGAGAGCGCAAGTAGATTGGTATTAATTAACTGCAAATTCGGAAGAAGACGTTGTAAAGCAAAAGCGCTTCCAGCCAAAGCACCAAAGATTGGAGCCGCAGATCCAGAGTGAACTGTTGCAAAAGCACTTACAAGCGCAAGAGTGCTTAAACCAAGAAACTCAACAATCACTCGCCCACTTCCAGCATAGACATAATCCCGCGCCTGATTTTTAGTTAAACCAACAATACATTCATGATATGTTTGTAACAATAAACTCTCTCTTCGATTAGCCTTAACATCAAGAATACCAATAAACGCAGATTGCAATAAAGCCAAAGTTGAATTTTGATAAAGACTAATATTTTCACCAGCTTCACGTGCTTTAATTCCAAGAATACGTCTAATCGATAGGAACACTAATGCACAAAAAATGAACGAGAATAAAAAAATAGCACCACTTATTACAACCAAAGCACAAAGAAGAAAAATAGAGATTAAAATTGCTGAAATTGAAGAAAGTATCGGCAATACAACAGAATATGAAAAAGTATCAATTTTTGAAGACAGCAATGACATTAATTTTGATGTTTTCCATTTTGATCTAATCAAAACAGGATTAATAGCTAATATGCCATGTAATAAATTTATACCTATCCCAGCACTAATTTTAAATGCCATTTCTGCAAGATAGCTCTGCATATAAAGACGAAGTGCTGATGCAATTAAAAGCATAGCAACGAAAACATATACAATAATAGTGTTTGAATAACCACTTGTAATATAACGAATAATACCATTAGTAACAATCCCGTCTGGTTTAAGTAATGATGAAACCAATTCGGCAACCATAACAACAACTGCAAGATCACATAAAGCGGAGAGTGTCACTAGAGTAACAAGGGAAATAAAACGTTTAAAACCAGCCTCACGAAACAAAATCTGACTTACTAAAATAAAGTCTTTAACGTCCATAAAATTCCAGAATCTAAATTAAAAAAAACTTTCACTAAGCAAGTTCGCCCTTATATCTGCCCATTTTAGCCTATCATCAACTTCAAGCAATCGCGCCTCAGCTAAAATTTCATTTAGATCTTCGATTGAAGAAAAAAATCGAATACCCGCCTTTTCATGTAAGGATGATTGAATATGTTGAGAATAAAACTCATTTTCTTTAGCCTCAGCAAGATTTGGAATAGCTATAAGGCTGGCACATGCCAAAGCCTCAAAATAAACAAGAGAATTAAAACAAATAACAACACGAGAAGTAGAGCATAAGTGAGAGGCTGCTGGAGTGGTCGTATTTTTAATATTCTTAATTGCACCAAACGACCTGATAAACTGACGCTTCTCAACCAGATTTTTATGCTTAATTGTAATAGAAGCCACTCCAGCATCTGCCAATTCCGTCAACATTGCAAAAGTCAATAAAAAAGCAACTGGCGCAAAATAAGCAATGTCAAAAAAGGGAATAAGAAGAATATCACGTTCAAAATTATTACAAACTTTCGAATAGCTAAAACGAGAGGATGGGTGGGGGCGGACATCAGGAAACAACTGCTTTAAAATATCCATTGCAGGTGGACCTATTGCATATACGCGACTGAATTTAGGAACATCACAATAAGACGATATAAGATTTTCAGTCTGACGCACAACAAGAGGAATAGTATAATTTTCATGAAAAATAGCTACAGTTTGAACATTAATCAATCGCGCAGCTTCTTCAAATAAAGCAACCTCGAAATAATCCACGCCTCCAAAACAAATGCGTTTCACACCGTTTTTCAAACATTCAGCAGAAAACTCTTCAACAACTCTGGAAAGCTTTTCCTGTAAACTTTTTGAATAATACAAACATACAATCTGTTGCAATTTGTATGAATCTACAATAAGCATGAATATCCTACGGAGCAAATTACCGTTTATAACAATATCTTTTGGTAATTTCATAAATTCCACATCTGATGAAAACGCACCCCGATCAAAATAAACTGTACGACTAGTTTGAGTTGAGCGAAACCTGGCTCGAAAAAAACAATATCGTAAATAAAGGACTGATATCCTCAATAAAAATAAACGAACAATCATATCAATACAGCCTTTCTTTTGAACGACATGATATGGCTAATGCAATAAAAATTGTCAAAATGAATTTACTAAATCCCTGCCCGACAATAAAAAAATTCTCAACTGAAGCTAACGTAAGGTTAGTTATAACTAATATTGTTAAAACCATTTGAGCATGACCTTTAAGAATACGAATTAATCCAATAAGACTTAATAGAAACATAAATGCAATAGGAACGCCAGCCAATCCAAAATCAATTAAAAATGCTCCGAGAAAAGTTTGATAAACACCGAATCTTGGATTGGATGCCATAAGGAAATCTTGCGAATAAGCCCGGCTCCCTATGCCCAAAGCAGCAATTTGATCTTTAAAAGTTGCAAATGTAGGATTCCACCATTGCATATTTTCTATTAGATTAATGAACTCATTAATAGAATGTGAAATGTATTGAGCAAAGACAAGTGGCCCTGTCGTCCAAATAGGTAACCTAAGGCTATCAATATCTTTAAAATTTGTAAGCGTTTCACCAGATGCAGTAAGTTGCAAATAAGAAAAGCCCAACTGTGACATTTCTTGAGATCTTGATAATTGTATATAGCTAAAGAAGACAAGGAACAAAATACTCAAGAAAAATAATCCACGAGTCCTGACCATGCCCACAAGAAACAAAATCAATACTTCAAAAGCAAAATTAACCCGACCTCCAAACATCAACATGTCAAAGAATGAAATTAATGGGACAGCAGCAACTGAAAAATACTGCCAATTCTTTATTCTTGAACTGCCAAACCCGATCAGAACAATAAGGTTAATCCACAATGGAGTAAGGAAAACATTTACTAGTGAGTGAATAGATACTAACTTATACGAATTAACATCTAACAATTGTCTGGCGAGCAACATACCCCCCTCAATCGAGGTGAAGTATAGTTGTCCACGAGTTATTAATTTAAAAAGCGCGAGCGCAATAACTAATATGGAAAGTGATTTTAACGATATCGCCAAGGATTCATTTTTCTGCCTTTTAAATGATTTAGGAATGCATAATATTAAAAAAAACCATAATAAAAAAAGTAAAACTGTATATGAAATTAATTTGCCTTGGGTTTTAAACAGTAATAAAAAATATGATAACTGAATTACAGTTACTCCAAGCAGGATGCCAAGTGAGCGGGTTTTTGCATTTATTAAATCGTAGTTATATTTACTTGTTTTATTATCAACCTTGCAGTTTTTTAGAAAAGTAAACCATTGCCATAAATTATTATTCATTTACCCAACCTCATATAATCAATTGCGAGACGCACGCCAATCGATATGTCGGAAAGGTTTTGATTAGAGAGGACATAGCCAGACCATTCTGGAGGAGCAATTAAACCCTTGTGGCTAAATTTATTAATTGAATCAAACCACTTTCGCTGATTCTTTAAAAGAACAGTTGGCAATAAAGTATCTGATGATAGCACGTCAATCAAACCATTAATTGGCACTTGTTTTACACCGGGAAATGACGAAATGTATGTACAATCAAGCGCAATAGCCTCAGCACCAGCTGAAGCAGCCTCCAACAAAACAGTTCCTGAAACTGTAATTATTGTAGGTTTATGCTGAAGTAATTCATGCATAGATATATTGGGGGACAAGATCTTAACGGGCAAACCTTTTATCTTTGAAAGATACAAAGAAAGTTCACTTCTTCCTCGCGGGTGCAGACGCAAAAAAAACGGGCGTTTTGCTTCCTCACATGCATTAAAGATTTCTTTAACAACTTCAAACTGATCCCAAAATTTGGGGCTATATGTATCCAAGGTACTTTCTGGCTGTACGTGCATACAATAAATAACGGAAGTTCTTTTCACATCCTCAATTTTTGCAAAATCCATTCTTGACAGACAAAACTTTGCATATTTAATCTTACATCCCAATATAATCCGGCGGAATGGCGATGGCGTATGAAGTCGCTCACCCAATATCCAACCGGCGATTGTCTTAACACTATTATAAAAACGTACGTATCGATTAGAGTCTATTACTAGATCATTTAACCCCGCATTGAATTGTGCCTTTTCAATACCACTTATATTAGCAAACTCACCAGGAATGGGTAACGGAAAAAGTGACGCTCCATTAAGGAAAAAAAAACGATCTAGCGGAATTCTTGAAGTCATTGGAGCAAGAAAAGGAATTTTTTTAATCTTACAATAAAACTCTACTGCACGTTCATAAACAGATGTGACCTCGCCAATAACAATTTCAAAGTTTATATATTCAAGACTATCAAACACTGCCAAAATAGCATTTCTAACGTCAGCTTCATTTGCGCCATAAAGATATGACGAACGATCAGTACGAAACACTTCCTGTATGAAAATATCAATTTCCTGATCTGAAATTACAGATGAATTAGGTGGCATTACTAAATCGACAATCTTACCTGGAAAGTTCCGCCCGAACGCACGATTAAAACGTAATAATTGACAATCGAACTCGTTCGCCAACACTCCAGCAACACCACTCCAAACATCCGTAATACTGCGATTTTCTAGAAATAGAATTGAAATTTTATCGTTTGATCTCATTATAAAACGTCAAATTTTTGTTTTCTTTTAAGAAAAACAGGCTCACTGAGGTTCGGCAAATTAACTGGCTCAAGCCCATCAGCTCTATCCAAGTAATTTCTTTCAATGTGTCGTAATGATTGACTTACATAAAGTCCAGGAATCAAAATGTCTTTAGAAACACAAGACTGGCTACCAATTTCAACATTATTGGTTACACACACTCCTGGATTAAAAACACAAGATGAACCAACATAAACATTATTTCCTATTGAAATAGAACCATCTACGCGAAAGCGACGCCCCGAGGATTCATGTACATAAGAATGAGTCCAGATTTGTGAACCCAAGCCTGCCAGGATAGAATCTTCACCAAATGATACACTTCTTAACATATCCAACTTGTGGCCAGCCGTAATTTTTGAACCCTTACCAAGGTACAGATAGGATAAACCTATTTCCGTGGCCACAGGAGCGCGAGTAATTACATTTCTGGAGCCGATTTCAGCTTGATCTCTCAACAAAACAGAAAATCTTCCAGAAAGCCAGTTAAACGAACCTATTGCGCTATTGCTACGTGCTACAAACCTATGAACCTTTATAACATTGAAGTGACCAATACTAAAATTAGAATCTATTTTTATTACAGAAGCGTAAACCCAAGAAAATCCAACTCGTGAAGTTTTATGGATGCAGGCCCCAAAAATACGAATTATTGGTCTTGCTAAAACTGTAGGTAGAATCAATAACATTAAAGCCACAATGGTAGCTTTAGTATTGTCAATATGCGAGACAATAGAAGTTTTATATTTCAACCACGAACTCCCAAGATATAAATTATTTTAAGAAATCCCACTTTAACGCTGTACCCCTTTTCAAATCTCGATTAATAGTTTTACCAAGCAGAATCTCCAAATACTTTGGAGGCAATCCCAAACCCGGTCTAATCGCTCTCACATTTTCACTTGTAAGAACATCCTCAGCTTTTAAGTCTTTCACTATGTATAACGAACGTCTAAATACGATTGATTTTTTCTCAGCCTCTGTTGCACCGTAGCTAATATTACCCATAGCCTGCCAAGCTCTTTCTGTTTCCAGCACCAACTGAGCCATCTCTGCTGGTTCCATTGAAAAGGCGCTATCAACACCACCATCAGCACGGTTTAAGCTAAAGTGTTTTTCAATCACTGTAGCACCTAATGCTACACTGGCAACCGAAACGCCAACACCCATCGTATGGTCAGATAGCCCAACTTCACAACCAAACAACTCGCGCATATGCGGAATTGTCAAAATATTGGTATTGCTTGCTGTTGCAGGATATGTACTTGTACACTTTAGCAAAATTAAATCTTTGCACCCTGCTTCACGCGCTGCTTTAACCGTATCATCAAGCTCAGCAATACTCGCCATACCAGTTGAAATAATCAACGGCTTACCAGTAGCCGCCACACGGCGAATTAATGGCAAGTCAGTATTCTCAAAAGATGCTATCTTGTAGCAAGGAACGTCTAAGCTTTCCAGAAAATCAACAGATGTATCATCAAAGGGTGTGCTAAAAGCAATCATGCCAAGCTCTCGAGCACGATCAAAAATAGGTTTGTGCCATTCCCAAGGCGTATAGGCTTCACCATATAACTGATAAAGGGAAGTACCTGCCCATAAGCTTTTGGGGTCGCTTATATAAAACTCTCGCTCATTCAAATCCAATGTCATCGTATCAGCCGTATATGTTTGAATCTTTAATGCATGAGCACCCGTCTTAGCTGCAGCCTCCACAATTGCCAATGCGCGCTCAAGTGACTGGTTATGGTTGCCAGACATTTCAGCAATGACAAATGGCTGATTACTTGCACCAATAAATTTATCCGCAATTTGTATTTCTTTTTTCATTCGTCCCTCACAAATCTTTTTTATAGCTCGTTGAGCTTATACGGTAACCAGATCCAAGAAATAATCTTTTTGAAACTTCATTTCCAGACATAACAGTGGCATTAATGCTTTTTATTTCAGGATGATTAATTTTCAACCATTCTTCCGAGGCCAATAATAAACCTTTACCCTTTCCAAAATAGTCTTTTTCTGGAACTAGGTAAATAGATACATCAGCAACATCTTTTTCTATGTCAAAACGAACAACACCAATTTGGTTTTCATTAATCATCCCTATAAGTAATTGACGATTACTATCAGCCAGAACTGAATCAAACCATTTCTGATGTTCATCCCATGCAATTAATTCAGAGTTTCTTGATACATCTCTAATTTTTTGATTATTGCGCCACTCAAAAATATTTTTGGAGTCATGGGGCGTAATATTTCTTATCTCAATTAAACTTGATTCAATCAAACTAGCAATTCTTAATGTCCCTTTACCGTCTACAACCTTCATTCCAGCATTGGAGATAAACCTAATTAACGGAGGATTACTCAATAGAACTTGAATATGAATACGGATAGACTCCATTATATCTTTACCAAATAGAGGGGCATATAAATAGCACTCTTCGGCGGCATCAGCAATTTGTTTACGCTGATTTTCCGCCGTACAAATACTTATAGTTGGCAAGCCTAGACAACAACGTTCCCATATAGCTGTCCCACCTGCACCAATAGCTAAATCAGCCTCAGCCATTAGCTTTGCCATATAAGATATTTGTACATGACAAACAAAATTATATTTATCACAGGTTTTTTCTATTAACTCTTTAAATGGATGCTGCGCTCCAATTACAACATCAACATGAAGTCCGACATTTATTTCTGACAAGGCATCTATTGCATGCAATGTATAGTTATCTGCATCGACTCCACCAAAAAATACCAAGACTTTTTTAACCTCGCCATTACATACGTTTGCTTGCTCACGTAAAAACCTGAACTCTTCACGCAATAAAGCATAACTGGGGCCTAGAAATAACTGACAATCTGCAGGCACTTTACCTTTATAGCGAATTTGCATATCAGCATAGTAGTTTTGATCTAATAAAACATCGCAGTCATGATGTCGATCTGCAAGGTCATCGATAACCATGATTTTTTTAACATTTGGACGCACTAAGCTTTCCCATCGCTTATCTAAAGCATAATGATCGACAACTAACCAATCAAAAACTTTACAAGATAAAGCTTCAAGTGTCGCTACTGCATCTTGTTCTTGGCTAACACCTAACCAACTAGAATGTGCCAACTCATCGTGTGAGTATTCATTACCATCTGCACCTAACAGAATAAATTCACACCCCCTTTCGGTAAGCATATCGCTTAAGTGCGCTGGCAAATTTCGACTTAAAAAATAAATATCTGCACACTGCCTTTTAAGTTCATCTGCTAGAGTTAGGCAGCGCATAAAGTGGCCTGTACCTATTTGACTCGATGCATCTACTCGGAATGCAACTTTCATTAATTGTTCACACTAATAAAATTTTGCCTAATAGGTATTCCAGCCATTTTCATTGCTTGTTTTGCCCCTGCTGGGGTTTGCTCGGTAAAGTGGAATATACTTGCAGCAGCCACAGCAGATGCGCCCGCCTGTAAAACAACATCAATCATATGCTGATAATTTCCAGCTCCTCCAGAAGCAATTACAGGAACGTTAACTGCATTAACAACAGATTCAGTAAGCTCTAGATCATACCCCTGCATCGTGCCATCCATATTGATGGATGTTAGCAGAATTTCACCAGCGCCTCGACTTACAAGCTCTTTTGCCCAGTCAACAGGGTCTTTTTCAGTATTTTGTGTTCCTGAATGACTAAAACAACGATAACTACCATCAGCAAATCGCCTTACATCAATACTTGCAACAACACACTGCGAACCAAACCGAGACGAAATGCTATCGATAACATTCGGGGTTCTATACGCTATTGTATTAATTGAAACCTTATCGGCTCCAGAATGTAATAAATGTAAAACATTTTCTAGCGTAGTAATTCCACCGCCTACGGTTAATGGAACAAAACATTCCTCAGAAAAATCAGCAACCGACTCATGATCAGGTGCGGACTCTTCATTTGAAGCTGTAATATCAACTACTATCAACTCATCAACATCCCTTGAGTTATATACTTTAACGGCAGGCAAAACCGAACCTACACGTCTCCAACTATCAAAAGAAACTCCTTTCACTAAGCCAAGATCTTTCCATAATAGTGTCGGTATCACTCTAACTTTTAACATACTGGATAGCTCATAAAATTTCTTAACATTTGACGTCCAGCTTTAGAACTCTTTTCCGGGTGAAACTGGCAACCAAAAACGTTATCATCGTTAATGACTGCAGTTAAATCACACCCATAATTAACTGTTGCAATCAAATTATTTGGGCTAGTAGGAACAAAAGCATAACTATGAACAAAATAAAAATCCGAAGCATTTGGAATGCTGTTAAATATTTCATTTGTTGATTTTTGATAAACCTCATTCCACCCCATATGCGGAATGCGCTGATTACAACCTAACAAATCGATCCTCTTTACTTCTCCTGAGATAAAATCCAAGCCCCTAGCCTCAAAACCTTCATATCCCTTAGTCGCAAGCATCTGCATACCTAAACAGATACCAAGCAATGGCTTCCTTTTTACTTTAACAACATCATGAAGGGTTGGTAACCAACCACCTTCTTTCAAATGGTCCATGCCTTCAGAAAACGCCCCAACTCCTGGCAAGACTATTCTATCAACTGTATACAAATCAGATGGATGATTAGCAACAATTACATCCGAACCAATCTCTTCAAAAGACCTACGAACTGAGTTCAAATTGCCCATACCATAATTAATAATAGCTAGTTTCATTAGTTGTCGTAATTCAGCTTTTCTAAGTTACCTTGCTTGTCTTTAAGCAATGCTCCTGATGAGTCTTTCTTAAAAATCTTTTTATTAGTGAATTTATCACAAACCTTAACAAACTCATCCACCGTCATATTTAATGGGGAAAGTATATCCTCAAGAGGCTTGCCTAAATATGACCATGGGAATTTGCCATCACGCGCTTTAACAATCTCCAATGCATCCTGTCGGGTAATCCGATTACGACGCACATGTAAGCATGCTATATCTGTAGCACGCGAAAAGCCAAACTTTAAAAATTTAAAATAATCATGTATCCCAGTTTGATAATTATCAAGATTTTCGTAATTAACCATACTACCTTCTACAGGTTGATCGAAAGTAACAAATCCATTTGCTTGTGCAATCAGAGCGTTAGATAAGCCATCCCAAGGCAAATAATGCCCCAAGAAAAGACCGGTAACCCCAACTCGTTGTAACTCTTCATCAGTAGGATATTGATAAGGCAGCAAGTGCTTTGGCTCAATACCATAAGTTTCAGACAAGTCAGAAACTCGCATTCCAAGCAAACCACCAAACTCTTCAAGCCAGCGTCTAGTTAAAATGTTATTTTCAGATGCAGCAGCGGGTCCGCCGTATTCGTTCTGAGAATTTTCACCCCAAACTATTAGTGGCACATTAAATTGAACAGCAGCTCTTACTGGGATAGTGAAAATACCTACGTGTTCAGGCCAAGAAATATCACCGACCTCCAGCAAACCAATTTTGTTAAGTTTTGCTCTAACCAAAGGGTTGGGTGAAAACTCCATATAATCAACACCCAGTTTTTTAATATTTTCAATATTCTTACGACCTATTTCAGAAAGATCACATGTACTTGAGGTAACGCATAACGGATTCAAACCCAACTGCAACATACGAATAACCTGATAAGTACTATCTTTACCACCACTAACAGGCACAATACAGTCCCAATTTTTTCCATGCTGACGATGTTTAGCAAGTATTTCGAGTAACTCTTTTTTACGCTCATCCCAATTAACTTCTTTTCTTTTTTCGATCGAACGACAAGCATTACATACGCCCTCTTCATCAATATGAAGATCTGGCTTGGTATGTGGCATTACACAACGAACACAATATTTCAACATATTAATTTTTCTTTTCCATTAAAAACCATGTAATGTCATCTTGAGGGAATGCACAATCTCGTCTATACGAGAACCCATAATCAACTAAGACCAAATCAGAATATTTATCCATTAATTCTCCGGCAAAGTCACGTTTAAATAACCTATCAGAATGACCTCGGTAAGTAATTACAACCGGCGAAGGATTGTAATATTCGCAAACTAAAATATATTTTTTTGATGCTTCATACAGTTTTTGATAAACAATATGCAGCATCTCCGGATTGATATGTATCAAGACACCTTTAATCAAGGACAAATCAAATTGATTGCTTACAGGATAATCAAAAATAGACCCCTCATATACATTTTGCTTACCAACGAATTCAGCAAGAATTCCTGATGCTTCCGGATTAATTTCAACAGCACTTAAATTAGCATCAGGATAGAGAAGTTTTAACGCCCTTAAATTCATGCCGATATTTGCACCAAACTCATGGAAAGATTGAATTTTCCCTGCTTGCTTGAGTGCTTTTACAAAAAAATTTAAATTAGAGGCTAAAAGTTGATCGCCTTCGTTACGTGAAATATATTCCGACCCAAATTCTCCAGCCCAAAATTGCTCCTGAGGTGTTTTAAAATGCTTCATTACTTTGGAACTCCCTTGAATTTCAATTGATTATAAATAAGTTCTGCTCTCAACCAATCATCATATGAATCGATATCCTGCACTCGCCATCTTGGAATTACTATCGGCTTTGATCTATGGCCAAAAATTGGCTTAGCTTGTATCCATGCAGATGGCCGCCCCCAATAAAACTGCCCTGCATCATGAAATACTTCGGGTAAGTCTTGTGAACGAGCACTAAACTTTTCTGGGTATAACATTTCAAGACTACCTTCTGAAGTTATTCTTAGTGCGCGAAAGATGGGCGATGCAAAATCAGTCACTGTAAAAGCGTAGTCCCAGTCACCAGAAGATAATTCTTCATAACCACGCTGTATATCTCCAATGTCAATGAAGGGCGCTGTTGCATAAATACAGCATACCGATTCCAACTCAAACCTTTGATCTATTGCCCACTGAGCAGCATGTGCAATCACTTCTGTTGTTCCGACAAAGTCATTAGATAATTCTGCTGACCTAATAAAAGGAACTTCAGCACCCCACTCACAAGCAATTTCAGCAATCTCTGCATCATCAGTGGATACGATGACGTGCTCAAACAAACCAGAAGTTCTTGCAGCTTCAATTGACCATGCAATCATAGGCTTACCATTGAAAGGCTTAATATTTTTACGAGGAATTCGCTTACTTCCTCCACGTGCTGGAATGACTGCAATTCTCATTTTGTGACTGCCTCTTTTAACGCTGCAATAACAATATCTTGCTGGATTTCCGTGAGATTGGGATACATAGGCAAGCTGATAGCTTCGGTATAGTACTTTTCAGCTTCTAAACAATATTCCGATTCAAAACCAAATTTTTTATAATATGGGTGCTGGTACACTGGGATGTAGTGAAGGTTGACACCAACTCTTAGGTCACGAAGGTTCTCGAATACCTGACGATGCGTTTTTCCAATTTCAGTGAGCTTTAAACGAATGACATATAGATGGAATGCAGAGTAGTTTTCTTCATCTTGCGAAGGTTTAGCTACAGGCAACCCCTCTAACAATTGATTATAGCGTTCTGCAATACAGTGGCGCTGAGATACGAACTCCTCTAATCGCTTCATCTGACTTAAACCTAATGCGGCTTGCAAATCAGTCATGCGATAATTATATCCAAGATCAATCTGTTGATAATACCAAGCCCCCTCCGATGCATGCGTCATATCACTTTCATCGCGAGTAATCCCATGGCTCCGCAGCAGCTGCATTCGCTTTGCTAATTGAGTATCGTTTGTCATTGCCATACCACCTTCAGCAGTGGTAATTATTTTGACTGGGTGAAAACTAAACACTGTGATATCACTGAACTCACAATTTCCAACTGTGCTATTTTTATATTTAGCACCAATAGCATGAGATGCGTCTTCAATGATTTTGAACCCATACTTAAGGCTAAGCGCATGAATTTTTTCCATTTCACAAGGCTGCCCACATAGGTGAACTGGAATCACAACCTTAGGAAGATTACCTAACATTTCCGCTTGCTGAAGCTTCTCAGAAAGACGCTCAACACTCATATTGTATGTATGTGGATCTATGTCAACAAAGTCAACATCAGCGCCACAATAAAGTGCGCAGTTTGCGCTAGCTACGAATGTAATTGGACTCGTCCAAACAATATCACCTTTACCAACACCCAAAGCCAAACATGCAATATGTAATGCCGATGTCGCACTATTAACTGCAACTGCATAATTAACACCGCAATAATCAGTAATGGATTTTTCAAATGCCGGAACTGCTGGTCCTTGTGTTAAAAAATCTGAGCGAAGCACGTCCACAACGGCTTGAATATCATCCTCATTAATATCTTGGCGGCCGTATGGAATCATAGTTTTCCAACCACGGTTTTATTATTTTTTATCCATAACTGCAATTCAGAAACGGTCATCCATTCTTGATTGTTATCTGAAGAATAATTAAAGTCTGGTGAAACTTTCTTACCATCTTTAATTCGTTCAATATCTTCAGACCAGCCATGAATTGCTGGGAGAATTTTGAAATGCTCTGGATATTCATACGTATAAAGAGCATCTTCAGCTCCAATCATTTGCTCGTGCAGTTTCTCACCAGGTCGAATACCTACTATTTCATGTTTAGCTTCAGGCACAGATGCCTTAGCGACATCAACAATATTCATAGAGGGAATTTTTTTGACATAAATCTCACCACCTGCCATATCCTCAAAGGCATGCCAAACTAACTCAACACCCTGCTCGAGCGTAATCATAAAACGGGTCATTCTAGGATCGGTGATTGGAAGTACACCTTTTTCAGCAAGAGACATAAAGAAAGGAATAACTGATCCACGAGAACCCATTACATTTCCGTATCGCACCACAGAGAAACTTGTTGCATCACCTCCAACATAAGAATTTCCAGCAACAAATAACTTATCCGAAGCTAACTTTGTTGCGCCGTAAAGATTAGCAGGGCTGCTAGCCTTATCTGTTGATAAAGCAACGACTCTTTTAACACCTTGGTCAATACAAGCATCAATTAGATTCATTGCGCCGTTAATATTTGTTTTAACGCACTCAAATGGATTGTACTCAGCAGTGGGAACAATTTTTGTAGCTGCTGCGTGCACAACATAGTCAATGCCATGAAGCGCTCGAGACAATCTATCTTTATCCCTGACATCTCCAATAAAGAACCTAACACGTGGATCATCGCCATACAATTTAGCCATTTCCCACTGCTTCATTTCATCACGCGAAAATATAACAAGTCGCTTTGGATTGAATTTTCTTAAAGTCATTGGGACAAAAGTATGACCAAATGAACCAGTGCCGCCAGTAATCAGAATTGATGAATTCGTTAACATTTTTCCCTCAAAAACCGTCTGTTATAAATTTAAAAATTAAAATAGATCTAATTACAATCTTCCATACCCATCATCAATACGAACGATATCATCCTCACCAAGATAAGCACCTGACTGTACCTCAATAATCTCCAACACCTCAGCATATGGATTTGATAATCGATGCTTCTCACCTAAAGGAATAAATGTCGATTCATTCTCTTTCAAGTTAACAACTAGTTCTCCACAGGTCACCTCAGCAGTCCCTTTGACAACCACCCAATGCTCAGCCCTTCTTGCGTGCTTCTGCAGACTTAAGCTAGCACCAGGATTTACCTGGATACGCTTAACCTTAAATCGGTCGCCCACGTCAATCGTGTCATACCAACCCCACGGACGAGATACCTTACGATGAAGCACGTGCTCTTCACGAGCCTGATCCGATAACTGACTTACAATTTTTTTAACAAACTGGCTTTGACTTCGATCTGCCACCATCACCGCATCGGCAGTTTCAATAATCACTAAGTTATTAACACCCACAGCACTTACAAGGCGATGGCTAGAATGAATTAAATTATTTTCAGAGGCTTCTACAAGAGCGTCGCCTTGAATTAAGTTGCCGTTCTGATCTTTTTCACCGACCTGCCAGACAGCATCCCATGCACCTAGGTCATTCCAACCAGCATCGAGCGGTATCACTCTAATTTCAAATTCAGAGCCCGGACACTTCTCTATCACGGCATAGTCAACAGACTCGCTTGGGATCTCGATAAATAATTGATTATTAGGCCTGATGAAGTGCTGATCCACTGTTGATTGGTTAAAAGCATTTTCTGTTGAAACCAGAATGTCTTTCCTAAAGACGCTAAGCGCTTTAATCCAGACGCTAGCACGAACGACAAACATACCGCCGTTCCAACTATAGTCGCCGCTATCAAGATAGGCACGAGCAGTCTCAAGGTCTGGCTTCTCAACAAATTTAGCAACATTAAAGTCACCTAAGTCAGAAGCAGCGCCAGATTGCTTAATATACCCAAAACCAGTTTCGGGGCCTGTTGGTTTGATCCCTAAGATCGTAATTGCCCCAGAATCAGCAACCTTAACGGCTCTCTGTATGGCCCCAATAAATCCTTCTGCATTCTGCACGGTCTGATCGGCAGGTGTTACAACCAAGACTGGATCATGGCCATTTTTTAATGCCTGCAAGGCAGCAAGCGTGAGGGCTGGTGCAGTATTCTTGCCTTCGGGCTCTAGTATTAATTTTGCTGAAACTGATGGGATTTCTCTTAATTGCTCCAGCGCAATAAATCGGTGCTCTTCGCCTGTCACCACAAACGTTTCACCGACAGAAATATCGTCGGAAGCAATGTTATTTATCCGCTCAACCGCCTGCTGAAACAGGCTGGTCTTTCCAGACAACACAAGGAACTGTTTAGGAAAGCCCGCACGAGAGAGTGGCCAAAGGCGTGTCCCTGAGCCTCCGCAGAGGATCACAGGTGTAACATTGATGGTTGTGGTGTTCTGCACGCTAATGCTCATTATCAAACATTAAGTTGGACTGGCGCTTACCATTCAGAGCATATTGCAACGAGTCAATCTCGCTTTTAAGCGCCTCGTACTCTTCCATCTTGCGCTTCAGGAAGCGTGCGGTGAGTTTAGTCTTCTCGGCCAAGCCCTGCGGCGTTAGCACGTAGGCGTAGGCCAGCTTACGCTCGCTCCTAGAGAAGTTCTGCACCTTGACCATGCCGCGCTCCATCAAAGCCTTTAAGGAGTAATTAACACCGCCCAGGCTCACCCCTAATGCCTTAGCGAGGTCGCGCTGGCTCATGTCGGGGTTCTGCTCGAGCAGGCTCAAGACCCTGAAGTGAGTGTCTTCCTGCAACTGCTTTTGGCGGGTCATGGCGTCCATTAATGTGTGTAATCTAACAAGCCGTTCGAATCTGAACGCTTAGTATAAACCATGACAAATCGTTATCACAATGATTATTTTAGGGTATTAAAGGGGATGCCCTGCTGGTCCTTGGGCGAAAGCTTGGGCGCAGCGTCAATTGGCCACTGGATAGCCAAGGTAGGGTCGTCCCAGGCGATGCACTCCTCGTACTGGGGCGCATAATAGTCTGTGGTCTTGTACAAGAACTCTGCGGTATCTGACAGCACCAGGAAGCCGTGCGCCAGTCCCTCGGGCACCCAGAGCTGCTGCTTGTTCTCGGCCGACAGGATCTGGCCAACCCATTGACCGAATGTGGGTGAACCCTTGCGGATATCCACTGCCACGTCGAAGACCTCACCCTGCGTCACACGGACTAGCTTACCTTGCGCGTGCTCGGTCTGGTAATGCAGACCCCTTAAGACGCCTTTAGAAGACTTGGAGTGGTTATCTTGAACGAACTGCACCTTACGTCCGATGGCTTGTTCAAATTTGGCATGGTTAAAACTCTCAAAGAAAAAACCACGCTCGTCCCCAAACACTTGGGGCTCGATGAGGTAGACATAAGGGATAGCGAGAGGAGTAGCTTTCATTTAATTTTCTTAATAAAAATACCTAAAATGGACCCCGCATCAAGTGCGGGGTGACAGCTTCAAAAGGCTTTAAAATATCTTTTCTTTCAGTATGTTTTCTAAGTATTGGCCATAGCCATTCTTTGCAAGTGGCGCAGCAAGTTTTTGTAGTTGCTCGGCACTGATCCATTGTTGGCGGTAGGCGATCTCTTCCGGGCAGGCGACTTTAAGGCCCTGACGGTTTTCTATCGTGGCGATGAACTGCCCCGCCTCGAGCAGTGATTCGTGGGTGCCGGTATCTAGCCAGGCGTAGCCACGACCCATAATCTCAACGTCAAGCTTACCTTGCTCTAAATAAACACGGTTGAGGTCGGTAATCTCGAGCTCGCCGCGCTTGGATGGCTTTAATCCCTTAGCAATCTCGACCACATTTTGGTCATAGAAATAGAGCCCCGTCACCGCGTAATTAGATTTTGGATGAGTAGGTTTTTCTTCGATACTGATGGCCTTGTTATCCTTGTCAAAGTCCACCACGCCATAGCGCTCCGGATCGTGCACGTGGTAAGCAAAGACCGATGCACCCTCTTCCTTGGCTCTTGCGTTTGCGAGGAGGTGGTGAAAGTCGTGGCCGTAGAAGATGTTGTCACCCAACACCAAGGCAGAGAGGGCGTCACCAATAAAATTTTCACCGATGATAAAGGCCTGAGCAAGGCCATCGGGGCTGGCTTGGACGGCGTAAGAGATATTGAGCCCCCACTGGCTTCCGTCGCCAAGGAGCTGCTCAAAGCGTGGGGTATCTTGCGGGGTTGAGATGACTAAAATATCACGGATACCCGCGAGCATCAGGGTTGTAAGCGGGTAGTAGATCATTGGCTTATCGAACACTGGCAATAGCTGCTTGGAGACCGCTAACGTTGCTGGATAGAGCCTGGTACCAGACCCACCCGCGAGGATGATTCCCTTTCGATTCTTAGCCATTATTGTTTAACCGTCCCGTCTGCATTAATCAGCGATTTCAATACCTGCGCAACCTCGTCGCGCCAAGATGGCAATGTTAGCATGAAGGTCGACATCACCTTGCTGGTGTCGAGCCTAGAGTTAGCTGGTCTTGGTGCCGGCATCGGGTATTCTTTAGTAGTAATCGGACGAATCGCATCTGCCGCAATCTTGGTTTTCAGGCCCAAGGCATTGGCCTTGTTCACCACGCACTGTGCATAGCCATGCCAGCTCGTCTCGCCATCCGCCACCAAATGATAGGTGCCGTACTTGCGTGTCGCGCCTGGCTCAAATAATTGCTTAGCTATCACTGCAGTCGCATCAGCTAGCATCGCGGCTGAGGTTGGCGAGCCTACTTGGTCAGCAACCACACTCAGCTTATCGCGCTCCTGCGCGAGCTTGAGCATGGTCTTTAAGAAGTTAACACCGTGGCTACCGAACACCCAACTGGTTCTCAAGATCACATGCTTGGGTGCATTATTACGCACAGCCGCCTCACCTAGGTACTTTGTCTTACCATACACAGATTTTGGGTTGGCTTTATCCGTCTCGACGTATAACCCATCCTTAGTACCATCAAACACATAGTCAGTTGAATAGTGAATAATGGGAATATTTTTAGCCGCGGCATACTTGGCTAATACCTCAGGTGCCGCTGCGTTAACCGCGTGCGCTAAATTTGCTTCAGACTCGGCTTTGTCCACTGCCGTATAAGCTGCAGGGTTCACAATTAGGTCGGGCTTTACATGGGCAAGCAAGCGCTCGATAGCTGCCGGCTTAGTAAGATCACACTCATCAACGTCTACCCCTACCACTTCACCCAAAGGAGCAAGGCTGCGCATCAATTCATGACCAACCTGACCATTCTTACCTGTGACTAAAATTTTCATAGGAGTCCTAATTGTATACACTTAGTTGTATTGTTTATTGAGCCATTGGCGATAGTCACCACTGACCACATTGTCTACCCAGGCTTGATTCTCTAAATACCATGCCACTGTCTTACGAATACCCGTCTCGAAAGTTTCTTGTGGCTTCCAGCCAAGTTCACGCTCAATCTTACTTGCATCAATCGCATAACGTCTGTCATGACCTGGGCGGTCTTTAACAAAGGTAATCTGCTCGCTATAGCTTGCAGCATCAGCACGCGGCTTAAGCTCATCCAATATCTCACATAGCGTGTTCACTACGTCGAGATTTGCCTTTTCATTCCAGCCACCTACGTTATAAGTCTCACCTAATTTGCCTTGAGCAAGCACAGCTCGAATCGCACTACAGTGATCCTTAACAAACAACCAATCACGAATCTGCTGACCATCACCATAAATTGGTAATGGCTTGCCGTTTAAGGCATTGAGTAAGCAAAGCGGAATCAGCTTCTCTGGGAAGTGATATGGACCATAGTTATTTGAACAGTTAGTCGTTAACACAGGCAAACCATAGGTATGGTGATAAGCACGTACTAGGTGATCGGACGCAGCCTTAGAGGCCGAATAAGGGCTATTCGGTGCATAAGGCGTTGCTTCAGTAAACGCAGGATCATTCGCACCTAATGTGCCATAAACTTCGTCAGTTGAAACGTGTAAAAAGCGAAATTCCGCCTTCGCTTTTTCTTCTAGGTTATTCCAATAAGCCCGTACGGACTCCAGCAGATGGAAAGTACCCACTACATTCGTCTGAATAAAGTCTTCGGGCCCATGGATGGAGCGATCCACATGACTCTCGGCCGCAAAGTTGAGTAACGCTCGCGGCTTATATTTCTGGAGAAGCTCAGGAACGAGCTTGGTGTCGCCTATGTCGCCCTTCACAAAAATATGTCTTGGGTCATTGGCTAAGGATGACAAATTATCTAAGTTACCAGCATAGGTGAGAAGATCGAGATTGATGACGGGTTCATCAGACTGGGCCAGCCAGTCTAAAACAAAATTGGAGCCGATAAAGCCCGCACCGCCTGTAACTAAAATCATTACTTACTTTCGATTATCATTAATTGAAATTATAACATTTAATACAGCAATCATGCCGCACTTACTTCACCTGCCTCGCTTAGGCTGTCATGCCGCACCTGATGCGGCATCCATCTTTAACTTAATTTTAAAATGGACCCCGCATCAAGTGCGGGGTGACAGATCATGTTAATTTGGGAGCAGATCGACCATGCTTTTACTGACGCATCAATCAAAAATTACTAATCCCCGTGAATTTCTTAATGTCTCTCAGCTGTCGCTTGGTCGGGCGCCCCGCCCCGCGCTCACGTTTGGCGTGGTCGGCTTCTTTAGTTACTGCTGCGTTTTCACGTTTAGCTGCACTCTCAGGCGTTTCTTCATAAAGCAATGCGGCCTCTGGTGCGCCTTTGCGAGTGACCGATAGCGCTATAACTGTGACTTCAATATCAAACTCTTTACGACGAATGTAGAGCACTTGCCCCACACGGACTTCTTTTGCAGGTTTTACGCGATCACCGTCTACATAGACCTTACCGCCATCAATCGCATCGGTTGCGAGGCTACGCGTTTTAAAAAAGCGCGCAGCCCACAGCCATTTATCTAAGCGACATTTGCCATCTTTTAAGTCATCAGCCATGGCTTGCATTAGTGTGTTGGAGATACCAGCTGAATCGGTTGATTTTGCTGATAAGACAGACGGAAGGTTTCTAGATGCTGCTGGGCCGCACCGAGCACCGTGCCTTGTTCATAATCGCCGTTTTGCAATTGACCAGCAGCAACACCTGTGAGCAAGGCCATGCCTTCAGCAACATTACTTACTGCATAGATATGGAATAAGCCCTTTTCTACAGCACTGACTACTTCATCATCTAATAACAAATGCGCAAGATTTCGGCTAGGGATAATCACGCCTTGCGTCCCATCTAAGCCCATGTTTTGGCAGATACGGAAGTATCCTTCAATCTTCTCATTCACCCCACCAATCGCCATCACCTCACCGTGCTGATTCATGGCGCCAGTGACCGCAATCCCTTGCTTAATTGGGATACCTGAAAGCGCAGAGAGTAATGAGTAGAGTTCGGCACATGATGCTGAGTCACCTTCAACCCCATGGTACTCTTGCTCGAATACTAAAGAGGCAGTGAGCGATAGCGGCGTGAGTTTGGTAAACGTTGCTGACAACCAGCTACGTAGAATCATCAAACCTTTATCGTGGTTAGGGCCTGTCATGGCCACTTCACGATCGATATTAATCACACCTTCATCACCGGCAAAACAACGTGCGGAAATACGAACAGGTGAACCAAAGCTCATATCACCCAAATCAATATGTGTGAGCCCGTTAATCTGCCCGACTTCTGCGCCAGTAATATTAATCATCACTTCGCCATCCACAATCGATTCACGTAATTGACGCTCTGGACAATTATGTCGCGAATACCGCGCATCGATGGCTGCTTTAACATCC
>JACCDX010085386.1_pt1 | contig 26173 bp, 16 predicted proteins | sample 7449681 | NCBI WGS metagenome assembly JACCDX01 (sample SAMN15323450, study PRJNA562643) | freshwater metagenome | isolation source: river surface water | place: USA:Blue River Watershed | collected 2017-08-18
AGGCCAACGTCACCACGACATTCTGCGCCTTGGCCGCGGGTGCCACGTTCTTGAGCCGGACCGAAATGGACACCCGGCTCCTGCCGAAATTCAGACCGGATCGTTCCGCCACCTGCACGACAACCGGGCCGTAATAGTCGGTGTATTGGGTGGCCTGAATCCAGAAGGCGCTTCCGCGGGTGACCGGCTCGGTCGACGCGATGATGGCAACGGGATTCTTCGGCGCCGTGTTGCTCAACGCGCCGCCGACATAGGCGAGAATCGCCGGCTCCGCGGCAAAGGCGGCGCCATACGAAAGGAAATTCGAAAACGTGGGCGGCGTACTCTCGGTGGGAAATCCCACCAGGTTGATCCCGCTCGTGCTCCACGGGTAATCCGGCGGCACGGGCCGGCCCCTGAGCGTAATGGTCACGTTGCTCGTGCCATCGCGTACCTTGACGAGATAGGCGGCATTGGGGGTGAAAGTGAAGAGGGTCGATTCCAATGGGAGGCCGCGCTTCCACACGTTCCAGGCGGGATTGGCCTGAACCGGTGTCACCGGACTGGATACAAACTGCGGACCGCTCGCGGGATTCCAGCGCCAAACCTCCTCAACGGTAGCCCGGTTGGCCAGCGCCTCGTCAATCGTCAGGTGCGAAAGGTCGAGCGGAATCCAAATCGCGTTCCAACCCGCCTTCACCACGTAACTCTCGTTGACCCATTGGGCTCGGGCAACCGCGGGAGCCAGCACCGTTGCAATCAAGACGCCCGCGAGCCGCGGCAGACGCAACGACCGCAATGCGCCCAAGGCGCGGCGGGCAACGGGCAGAAAGCGAAAAAATAGCGGCGACATGAGCATGGCGGCGTTCAGGGAACCTGGCTCGGGCCCGCGACGAATCCATCCTCGGTGTCTCCGCGTGCGTAATACGCCCCGGTGCGCACCGTGCCCGCACGGGTGTTGTAGAGCTCGATTACCCGCGTGAGCTCGAACAGGTCGATGCGCCCGTCTCGCGGGTTGACGTCCGCCGCATGGTAAGCGGTCAGGATCGCCGCCCCGGTGGCGCCGCGTGTGGGATCGGGGGCAAATCCATCTTCTCCCGTCGCATCCACCCGATAAGCTCCGGTGCGCTCGGTGCCCGAGCGGGTGTTGTAGAGTTCGATCACGCGCGTGAGTTCGAACAGGTCGAGTTGGTTGTCGCGATTCCGGTCGGCGGTATGCAACCGCGCGCCTTCCTTCAGCCGCAGTGGCTCCGGTTGGACAAGGGATTGGTGCGCCACGCCGTCGCGCGTCGCGGTCGCGAGCGTCGTGACCGGCTGCTCGCCGCTCGTGCCGGCGGGCACCGACACCACATAATCGAAGGTGAACGGACTCGCCGGCACCGGCGACCAGGTCCATTCCAGGAACTCGGGGCTGCCGGCCGCCGGCCGCAACTGGGCGGCCGGCTCATTGCTGCTCACAAAGCTCCATCCCGCCGGCAGCAGCACGGAGAGGTGGAGGCGACTGAGCGTCCCGGAATAGGAAATCTGCTGGCGCACGCGCGCGCGCTGCCCGGGGATGTAGCCCAGGTCCACCGCATGCCGGTGGCTCGCCACGCCGGCGGCGCCATCCCCCGCGGAGACGGTGACGGTCTCGCTGTCGACCGATTGCGTGCCGTTCGAAATCCGCACCCAGAAACGCGCCGTCGCGACCAGCGCCCCCACGGTGTAAGAGGCCCGCGTGGCCCCGGCAATCGGCGCCGTCGTGTCGCCCTTTTCACCCGCATACCACTGGTAGGACAGGCCGCTGCCCCGCACCGAGACCGAGACCGTGGCCGCCTGACCGGACGCCACGGAAAAATTGGTGACCTGGCTCACGATCGTCAGCACGGGGCCGAAAATGCGCTCGGACGCCAGATCCGCCCCGTCGCTGCTCATCGACCCGACCACGGCAAACGTGCCGGGATCCTTCGTGTCGAGCTGGTCGGGCAGCCGCGGCGTTTCGGCGGCCACGACACGCCACGCCGGATTGGTCAGCAATATCCACTCGCTGGAATCCGCGACCGTGCGGGAGTTGTATCCCCATACGTAATACTGCGTGCCCGGTGCATCGCCCGCCCGCAGCAGCGCCGACGAACCGGTGATCGAGAAATAATCGCTCGCGCCGTCGCGGAACCACGTGCTCACCGCGCCGGCCACATTCGTGCGCCGCACGGATTGCCAGGCGGCAATCCACGCCGCCCGATCCGCCGTGGCCGGATCGAAACCCGCGGGAAAGACGCCCACGTCGAAGAAATATCCGCCGCCGGTGGGCCACGCCGTGCCATCGGAAAACCGGCCCAGCCCGCCAGCCCCCGCCGAACTCGTCACGACGACCGTCTGCTGCGCCAGGCCGGCGCCCGCGAGCCATCCGAATAGAATCAGGCCGAGAATCGCGCGCATGCTAGGGGGAGAACGGCACCGGCTGGACGAGGGGAAACGGCGTGGTGCCCGCCGCGCCCGCTTGCAGCCGCAACAACACGGCGCCCTTGGCCCGGAAGAGCTTCGCATTCGCGTAGTCGGTCAGGCCGGTGGCGACATTCCGCCATTCCAGCGCACTCCCCTGCCGCAGATAGAAAACCTGGAAGGCACTGTCACCCCACACGAGCAGTTGATCGGCCGTCGCCGGACTGGTGCCGGCGGTCAGACTGCTGCCGACCATCTGCCAGTCGACCGGCGACGCGTCGACGGGAAACCCGGTCGCCATCAGTTGCGCCGGCTTGGCCGGCACGCGCGCAAAAGGCGTGACCCGCACTTCACCCACCACGGAAAAGGAGAGCGCGTTCGCCTGCCGGCGGAAGAAGACTCCCGTCCCCGGCGGCACGATTGCCTGGTCCTGGTTGGTCGGGCCGGTCGCGACGTTGCGCCATTGGGGCACCGCGCCGCTGCGCAGATAGTAGACGGCATAACTGTCGCCGTCCCACGCGAGCACCTGGTCCGCCGCGGCCACCGCCGCAGCCGCATTCACCTTTGCCTGCAGACCGGTGCCAAAGAGCGCCGCCAGCGTCCAGTGCGGCCGGATCGCCACACGATAATTGACCAGCTGCGCGATGACCGTGCTCGCGGAGGTATTGAGCAGCGAGTCACCTTCGATCACCAGCGTGCCCGGCGCGGCGAGACTGCTCGCTGCTTCATCGATCTCAAAACGCTGGCCCACGAGGGTCGTCGTTTTTCCGTCCACGTGACCTAGCACCTCGAGATAGTGCGGTTCGAGCGAGATCCGCGGCACCGTGCCGCCGTCGGGCTCGGTCAGCGTCACCGTCGTCGCCGTGGCCGCACCCACGACCCGGACAAGGCGGCTGGGTCGCACCAAGGGCACGCCCAGGCTGGTCGTGGAGAATTCAGCCGCGGAATACGACATGACCCCGACCGGAGCCCCGCCGGCCTGGACTTGCCCCAGCGCAATGCCACCCGGCAAACCGCCCGCACCGGCCAGCGCCACAAAACCCGCGAGGCGAAGCACCGGAAACACGTGGACTTGGAGGATTGCACCCATCCCGCGAACCGGTGCCGGTGAACCGGCGATCAGTCCACGAAACACCTTCCTCAGTGCCACTCGGGCGGCGCTGAGGTTCCAGGCCGCGGGAAGTGCGCGCCAGAGCGGCGTGCGAACAAAGCGCACGCGCGATGAAATCATCGTCATGGAAAACCGGAAGGAGACCTGGGAGCTGAAGCGGTGCACTTCACACCACCCCTCCACTATGCCGGATGGCGCCCGCCATTCGCATGAGTCGTTCGACTCATTTAAGCCAACGCCACTTGAGAAAACGGGCGCGGCTCCCGCGCGGCTTCATTCGACCGCAGCGGAAAGCCGACGGTTTTCGCAGACAATTTGCGGAAGCGCCGGGGCGCGGGCAGCTCTCGGGGGTCCGGTGCCCCCGGACGGGTCAATGCTCGGCGGAATGCCCCAGCCACTTCATCACCGCCTCGGTGCGACAGCGCACCGAGAGCTTTTCGTAGACGTGATAGAGGTGGTTTTTCACCGTCGCGAGACTGATGCCGAGACCAACCGCGATCTCCTTGTCAGCGAGGCCGCGCGCCAGATTGGCCATGATTTCCTGTTCGCGCACGGTCAGCTTCGCCTGTGTGGCCGAAGCCGAAATCGGCCGCGCAAACGCCGCGAGCACGCGCCGCGCGATCGGCAGTGACATCGGAGCGCCACCCGCCAGCAGCTCGTCGAGGCCCGTAATGATCTCCGCGGGCGCCGCACTCTTCAGGAGATAACCTGCGGCTCCTGCCTGCAACGCCCCGAACAGGTTCTCAGAATCGTCCGACATCGTGAGCATCACACACGGCATCAGGGGACAGAGTTCGCGCAACCGCAGCACTGCGGCCGGGCCGGGCTGGCCGGGAAGATTGATGTCCACCAAGGCCACCTGCGCGGGCGCTTTCGGCAGCGCGCGCAGCGCATCTTCCGCATTGGCAAACGATCCGGCGACCGCAAACCGGCCGCTGTCCGCCAGCAACCGCTCGATGCCGGCCCGGTATTCGCAATCATCTTCGATTAACGCCACAGTGGTCACAGTCGCAAGTGAACCACGAAACGCCCAAAATACACGAAAAAGCTACCGGTAAAGTCCGCTGATTTTCGCTTTGAAAACCCCGAGGGCTTTCCGCGTCTACGGCAGTGGCCGGTTCAAGGGCACGCGCATCTCCACCGTCGTGCCCTGCCCCACTTCGCTCGAGATCTCCGCGCGGCCGCCGAGCACCTTGGCGCGGGCGATGATGTTCACCGTGCCGTGGCCGGAACCGAGTTTCTCCCCCACGACAAAACCCCGGCCGTGATCGCGCAGCATGATGACAAATTCGTCGCCCGCGATCGCCAACCGCAACTCCGCCGTCTTCGTCTCCGAATACTTCACACAATTGTGCACCGCCTCCTTCACCGCGAGGAACAGGCTGTGCCGCACCTCCGCGCCCAGCATGATCGGCGGGATTTTCTCCACGTCCGGCAGGTCGACCGCACAGGCGATGTCCGCCGCGCGCAGCGTCTCAACCGTGTAGTTGCCGAATCGCTCGATCACGCTCGCCAGCGTGTCGTGCTGCGGGCTCACCGCCCACACGATCTGGCGCGCGTGCTGCACGAGCTCCTGCGCCGCGCCGCGCACGCGCGCGAGCGAGGCCTCCAGTTTTTCCGGCTCCGCCTTCGCGCGCGCCGCCTCGCCCACAAAGAGGATCACCCGGCCCAGCCCCGAACCCACCTCGTCGTGCAAGTCGCGCGCGAGCCGCAACCGCTCCCGCTCCACGGCCGACTGGCTCTCGAGCAACTGCACCCGGCGTTGCAGCGCCCGCGTCGCAAACCAGCGGCTGACGCCCGCGATTCCCGCTACGCTCGACGCACCGACGAGGCCCATGAACCACCACGTGCGCCACCACGGCGGCAGGACGGAAAAGGCTATCGTGCCGATCGTGCTTTCCCGGCCCTCGACATCACGCGCCTGCACGTGAAACACGAAATTGCGGTAGGGCAGATCGGTGAACTCACGCCAGGGCGTCGCCGACCATTGGGACCATCCCGGCTCCAGGCCTTCGAGCCGGGAGCGATACTCCGTGCGAATATTGCCGTGATAGTCGGGCGTGAAGACCGGGGCGGCGAAACTGAAGCGGAGGGAATTCCGCGTGGCATCGATACGCAGCCTCTGATCGCCCGCGTGCGGAACGACGCCGGGCGCGCCGCCGCCAAACAGCATCTCGCCGGCCGCCGTGCTGATCGTTCGGATGACCGCACGCAGCGGGGAAGGTGGTTGCTCGGGGCGCCACGCGGGATCGACCGTGACCGGCGGCTCACGGCCGCCCAGCCAGAGAATCTTGGAAGGCGAGTCGTAGTATAACCTGCTTGCGCCGAGCCCGCGGAGCGGGCCCGCGGGCAGCGCGTCAGCCCGCCAGCGATTTTCCGCCGTGCGGGCGATGTGGATCAGCAGGGGAGCGGGAGTGTCGACGAACCACCACTGATCACCGGCGTCTCCGCTTGTGACCACCGCCCGATTGAAAAGGGGCAGGTTATCAATGCGATCCTCCGGCACGAAGCGGCGGGCGGCGCGGTCGTAGCGCAGCACTTTGCCCCCGCGGAACGTGATCGTTTCCTTACCGAGAGTCCAAAAGGTGGCAAAGTCCGTGCCGCGTGCAAAGGGCAGACCGCAGGCGGGATCGAGATAGGCTACGCCAACGTCCAAGTTCGGTCCGGACTGGAACTCCACCCGCCAGGAACCCGCCCCCCGGTAACCCGCCGCCCAGACGAAACCGCTCTCATCGGGCACTACGCTTTCCACACTGGCCGGCACGCCGGGCAGGAGGCCGTCGTCGCGCCACTTCGCTCCGTCGTAACCCAAAAGCCGCAACCCTCGAACACTCGCACCCACGAATGTCCCGGGATGCCGGGGCACGTCCGTCAGGTGGTTGAACTGGAACGGCAACGCGACCACGGCGCGATCGTCGTCCGTGATCTCCCGCAGATACTGGCCGGTGGCAAAAATTCGCTCGCCGATGCTCACCAGTCCGCCCGGTCCCGTGGGAAATCCCGCGATCGGGTGCAGATCTCCGGTCGTGTCATCGCGCCAGGACACACCGTTGAAGTGCGCGATGTAGAGCCGGTTTCCCCGCCGCAGGAACGCACGCGCCGAGTCGAGCGAGGTTTGGACGGAGAAGCGCGACTCGATCTGCAGGCGCGTCACCTGGTTGACGTGGGCAAGCCAGAGCCCGCCTTGATCATCTGGGGCGAGATGCGCGACCGTCCCGCGGGGGAGGCCGAAGGCGGGCGTGAACTTCGCGACGGGTGCCCCGTCGGCCGCGAGGAGATGAACCCCTTCCCGGGCGAAGGAGAACGCCAGGCGTCCGTCGCACAGGAACGCGGCGGCAGAGGCGTTTTCCTGCGCGAAGATCGCCGAGGCGGCGGCGGACAGGGGCACCATCGGCGTGCCGGGACCGGCCCAGCGCATCGGACCCACATCGGTGAGCAGAAGCGTCTCCCCGGACCCTGCCAACCGGCGCGCTCCGAATAACCGCAACGTGTCCTTCGTGGCCGGATTTGGACTGCGCGGCGGCGCAGCGACCGCGACAAGTGCACCGTTCTGCAACTGAAACAAACCGTCGTTGGCCTTGCTCACGTAGAGCGAGCCGTCCAGCCAGGCCAGGCCGTTGAAGTTACTCGGACCCGAGGGCCAGGAACGGGCCGAGCCATCGTGTCCGAAAAAGACCAGCCGCGTCGGGCTGGCGAGATAGACGCCGTCGGACGCGGCGGTGCCGAGGTAGAGACGGCCAAGATCCCGATCCGCGGCAGGCAGTCGATCGGTTACGTCCACCGGCAGCAATTCGCCGCGAGCATCGGGTCGGAGGACGGCGACTTCATTGGTTCCGCCCATCCAGACGGAGCCGCGCGCATCGACGACAACGATGGGCACCACGCCCTCGTTCCGCAGTGTCATCACCCGCCAGGTTGCTCCATCGAATTCGAGCAGACCGGAGGTATTGCCGACATAAATATACCCGGTCTGTGGATGCTGGACGATGCGGTAGTTGGTCGGGGCCGCACGATAGACGTCCGGGCCCCACGAGGTCAGAAAGGGCAGGCCGGTGAGTAGAGGATGGGCGGCGGACGCGGCCGCCGGTCGAGCGCCGGGAGGCGACAACCCGGGGCTCGAAACACCCGGAGCGGCGTCAGCCGCGCAGGCAGCAGCCCGCGCGAGCAGAAAGAACGCGAGGGAAAGCAGGAGCCGGCGCGGAAACCGCGCGAAATGGAAGCGAAAACGGATGGGCCAAATGAGACGCAGGAACGGCCACGCGGCGAGGATGTTTAGGCGGAGCAAACCCACGAGGATCACCGGCCGGGGGCAGCTTGCTGAACGCCTCTGCTCCTGGCCAGTGAACCTACAAGAGCCGAGGCAGGGCCGTTCCAGAGCCGTGAGCGTCATCAACGCCCAAGCGCGCTCTGATTGTTGGAGTTACACTCTGGTTTTCGAAGTCACACTCTGGATTGTCGACGGACACCAGGCGTCCTCGACGGAGATTCGAACTGCGAGCGCGCGGGCTCCGCGCAGTCGACATTTGTGGCGTAAGTTGGAAAACGAGACACTGAGAACTTCGCTCATACCGTCCGAACCGGTTGCCGTTTGTCGCTGCTGTAAACGCTGGCCAAAGGCAACATGACGTAACTGGTGGCCATTCCGGCCACCGCCCGTGGCGCTCATCAAAAAAGGCGGTATCGCCTATGAAGGTAGACGTCCCAATCGGGATTCGAACCGGCACCCCGAAACCGATGCCGTAGGACGAAAATCGAATAGCCCGACTTTTGGCCTTTACGGCCCGATTCTCTTCAATGGATACCAAAGTATCCCTATTTTCAGGAACTACTTAGAAAGTTGAGTCACCCGAAATGGCATTCCCCAAAAATTAAAATCTTAGGAGGAAAGTTAAAAACTTACCTCGAAATAGCCAGCCCGCTACGAGCGGGCTTCGCTGGCGTCCCCACGGGGATTCGAACCCCGGTTCTTACCGTGAAAGGGTAGTGTCCTGGACCGGGCTAGACGATGGGGACTAACCGCGGAGCCGGGCACGCTACGGTCCGACTCCACTCGCGCAACCCCAAAATTTCGTAACCCATCGCCGCCGGGATACCGGGCCACACCACCCCAATCACCCTCAACCTGCGAAAAGCTGCCGGATGCCTTACCGGGCCTGCGCCGCCATCGCAGTGGGGGGCTCAAACACCATCCGCCCGCCTGCGGGCCCAGGTATGGGACACGACGTTGTCCAACCCCGCGTCCGCCGCACTCAGCCTGCGTCCCGGCACGGAACTGCGTTCCCCGGGCCGATGGGCTCGGCCCGCACCACCCCCCCTCGCCGGCGGCCTCACAGAATTCTCCCACGTGACGCGGTTTCGTCGCGACCTGTCCGGCTCCAGCCCCCAAAACTGGCCGGACCATGCTGTCGTTTTCCGAGATCGCCGCCGCGCTGCCCGACCGGGCGGTGCTTACCATCGAAGGCCTGCCCTACCCCCGCATCGCCAGCGGCAAGGTCCGTGAAATCTTCGATCTCGGCGACGCCTTGTTGCTGGTCGCGACCGACCGGCTCTCCGCCTTCGACGTCGTCCTGCCCGACGGCATCCCGGGGAAGGGCGCGATCCTCACCCAAATGAGCCATTGGTGGTTCGCCCAGACCGCCGGCCTGATCCGCAACCACCTGCTGCCCGATCAGGAGGCCGAGTTCACGCGCCGCGGGATCCACGACACCGACCTGCGCCTGCGCAGCATGATCGTGCGGAAACTGAAGACCGTTCCGGTCGAGTGCGTGGTCCGCGGCTATCTTGTCGGCAGCGGCTGGTCGTCGTATCAAAAGACCGGCGACGTCTGTGGCCTCCGGCTCCCGCCCGGACTCCGCCAGGCCGACCAACTCCCGGCACCGATCTTCACCCCGACGACGAAGGCCCCCAAGGGCCAGCACGACGCCCCCATCGACGACACCCAGGGCCGCGCCCTCGTCGGCGCCGAGCGTTACGAGGCCGTCAAGGCGGCCAGCCTCGCGCTATATCGGTTCGGCCACGACCGTGCCCGCCAAGCCGGCATGATTTTGGCCGACACCAAGTTCGAGTTCGGGACCGACGCCGACGGCGGCCTTTGGCTGATCGACGAGATCCTCACGCCGGACTCTTCCCGCTACTGGCCCGCCGGAAGCTACGCCCCCGACCAGTCGCCCCCGAGCTACGACAAACAGTTCGTCCGCGACCATCTGCTGGCGATCAAATGGGACCAGAAACCGCCCGGTCCCCGCCTTCCCGCCGACGTAATCGGCCGCACCCGGGACAAATACCTGACGGCGCTGCGCCAACTGCTCGAAAGTTGAGCCGTCCGTCCGCGGTCGGCCCGCCGCCGTAAAGCGCAGCGTTGCCGGCTCCGGCGGCTCCCGGGACGCACCGCGCCGGCAAACGCACCGGCGGACGTCGCCTTATTGCATCGCGCCGGTCCGACGCGCCGGCATCGCGTCGCCGCGCGCGGCGCGCAGCAGCTCGCGCCGCAGCCAGTCGAGCGCGGCATTCACCGCGCGCACTTTCACCGTTTCCCGCGGACCGGGGTAGTTGAGTTTCTTGGACCACACGCCGTGCGGCGCGTGCAGCGCGATGAAGATCGTGCCCACCGGATGCTGCGTCGCGCCCGTGCACGGACCGGCGAAACCGGTCACCGCCAGCGCGTAGTCCGCTCCCAGAGTCTCGGCTGCGCCGGTCGCCATCGCCACGGCGCACTCGTCGCTCACCCCGCTGTGCTGCGCGATGAGACACTCCGGCACCTCGAGCAGCAGCGTCTTGGCCTCGTTCGAATAGCAGACCACGCCGCCCGCGAAAAACTTGCACGCTCCGTGCACGCCCGTGAACGCGTTTGCCAACAGGCCGCCGGTCGCGGTCTCGGCCAGCGCGAGCCGCTTTTCCTGCGCCCGGAGCAGGTCGCTCACCACCTTCGCCAGCGAATCGTGCCCGTAGCACATCACGTCCTCGCCGAGCAGCGCGCCGCACTCCCGCGCCACGCCCTCGAGTTCCTCGTAGGTCAGCTTTCCGCTCGGCGAACTCACCCGGCAGTCGACGGCGCCCTGGTGGGCGCAAAAGGCCACGCTCAGCGCCGCGCCGTAGCGGTCGAACACCGGCTGCAGGCGGGTTTCGAGGGCCGACTCGCCGATGCCCGCCGTGCGCAACTGCACGTAGGCTTCGCGCTCCGTCACGAGTCCGCGCGCCGCCAACCGCGGCACCACCTGCTCGATGAACATCGGCTGCAGCTCGTTGGGCGGCCCCGGCAACATCACGAGCACCTTGCCGTCCTGCTCGACCCACAGTCCCGGCGCCGTGCCGTTGCCGTTGGGCAGGACTTCCCCGCGCTCGAAGACATACGCCTGCTTCAGGTTGTTGTCGGTCATCTTCCGGCCCAGCCGTGAAAACCGCTCCTCGATCGACTGCTTGATCGCCGGATCGAACACCAGCTTCTGCCCCAGCACCTCCGCCAGCGCGTCGCGCGTGCGGTCGTCGCAGGTCGGCCCCAGTCCCCCCGTCGTGATCACCACGTCCGCCCGCGCCCAGCTCTCCCGGAACTGCGCCACGATCGCCTCCGCCTCGTCCGTGATCGTCACGTTGCGCTGCAGCAGCGCCCCGCGCCGGCCCAGCTGGGCACCGATGAAGGTGAGATGCCCGTTGGCCGTGAGTCCGAGCAGGAGCTCGTCGCCGAGCGTCAGCAGTTCGTAGCGGACATGGCGCGGGGCAGGTCGCGGCGGGCTGGCGTCGTTGTGGGAGGAAACCATACTTGCGGGCGCGGAAGTTAGGCGGAAATTTGGAAAATACCAGTGATGTTTCCACTTGCCCCGCGCGGATGAACGAAAGCCAGTCCATCAATCTGAAGGAAAAAGTCCGCGCTCTGCCGGACAAACCCGGCGTTTACCTGATGAAGGACCGTCTCGGGCGGATCATCTATGTCGGGAAAGCCCGCAGTCTCAAGAAGCGCGTCTCGTCCTACTTTCAGCGCGGCCGAGCCCGCACCGTCGCCCAGCCCAAGATCCGCGCGCTCATCGAGCTCATCGCCGACGTCGAGACCATCGAGGTGAAGTCGGAGCCCGAAGCCCTCCTGCTCGAGGGCAAGCTCATCAAACAGTGGCGCCCGCGCTACAACACCGACTTCACCGACGACAAACGCTTCCTCCTCGTCCGCGTCGACCTCGGCGAGGAGCTGCCCCGCTTCCGCCTCACCCGCCTGCGCAAAGAAGACCGCTCCCGCTACTTCGGCCCCTTCGCCCACAGCGGCCTGCTCCGCAAGACCCTCGCCCAGATGCGCCGCCAGTTCGGCATTCTCCTCGGCGACGGGACCCCCGCCCAGCTCCCCGACGGCACCTGGCGCCTCTACGACGACGTGCGCGAGGAACTCTACGGCACCGGGAACATCGTCACCGCCGCCGCCTACCGCGCCCGCGTCGACGACGCCTGCACCTTTCTCGAGGGCAAATCGCGCGAATGGCTCGAAACGCTCCGCGCCGAAATGGCCGCCGCCGCCGGGCGCCAGGAATTCGAAAAGGCCGCCGAACTGCGCGACGTCGTCTTCGCCCTCGAGGAAACGCTCCGGAAGACCCGCCGCTTCGAACGCGCCGACTATACCCGGCCCGAGGGCGACGCGGAATCGCTCGAAGCCCTCGGCCGCGCCCTCGGCCTGCCCGCCGCGCCCCGCACCATGGAGTGCTTCGACATCTCGCACATCAGCGGCACCTTCGTCGTCGCCTCGATGGTGCACTTCGCCGACGGCCGGCCCGACAAGAACCACTACCGCCGCTTCCAGATCAAAAGCTTCGTCGGCAACGACGACTTCCGCGCGATGGAAGAAGTCGTCGGCCGCCGCTACCGCCGCCTGGCCGAGGAACAGAAGCCGTTTCCCGACCTCGTCGTGATCGACGGCGGCCGCGGCCAGATCGGCGCCGCGCTCAAGGCCTTTGTCGCGCTCGACCTCGAGCCACCCGCCCTCATCGGCCTCGCGAAGCAGCACGAGACGATCATCTTCCCCGACGCGCGTCCGCCGTTGAACCTTCCGCTCAACCATCCCGGCCTCAACCTCCTCCAACGCCTGCGCGACGAGGCCCACCGCTTCGCCAACACCTACAACGCCGACCTGCGCTCGAAAAAGATCCGCGAGAGCATCCTCGACGACTTCGACGGCCTCGGCACCGTGCGCCGCGCCGCCCTGCTCGCCCGCTTCGGCGACATCGACCGGCTCCGCGCCGCCGGCGCCGCCGACATCGCCGAGGTCGACGGCTTCGGCCCGAAACTTGCGGCCGAGCTCCACGCCTTCCTCCACCGGCCCGCCCCGGCCCCGCTCCCGCCCGAACCCGATCCGTCGTGAACCGCCTCGCCCGTCTCGCTCTTCTGCTCCTGCCGGTCGCGGCTGCTGTCGCCGCCACCCCGCCGCCCGAGGCGGTCGCCGCCGCCGGCTCGCCCCCGGTGTGGAAACCGTCCGACGCCCGCTGGCCCGAGCCGCGCTCGTCCGGCGGCCCCAACGTCCTGATCGTCCTCTGGGACGACGTCGGCTTCGGCCAGTTCGGCTGCTACGGCTCGCCGCTCGCCACGCCCACGGTCGATCGCCTCGCCGCCGGCGGCCTGCGCTACACCAATTTCCACAGCAACTCCGTCTGCTCCCCGACGCGCGCCGCCCTGCTCACCGGCCGCAACGCCCACGCCGTCGGCGTGTCGCATATCGGCGAATACGCCAACGGCGCCCGCAACAGCCTCGGCGGCCCGCACCCCGGCATCCCCACCGTCGCCGACTACCTCCGCGCCGCCGGCTACGCCACCGCCGCCTTCGGCAAGTGGCACCTCGCGCCCATGGCCGAGCTCGATGCGGCCGCGACCTCCGCCTACTGGCCCACCGGCCGCGGCTTCGACCGCTTCTACGGCTTCATGGGCGGCGACATGAGCCAGTTCGACCCCGAGATCTACGTCGGCCGCGAGCGCGTGAAGCCCCGCGCCACCCGCCCCGATCCCGCGCAGCCCTACTTCCTCGATGCCGATCTCTGCGACCGCACGATCGCCTTCATCGCCGAGCACCGCGCGACCGCCCCGCAGCAGCCGTTTTTCGCCTACCTCTCGCTCGGCGCCGGCCATGCGCCCCACCACGCCCCGCCGGAATTCCTCGCCAAGTGGCGCGGGAAATTCGACGCCGGGTGGGACGTCGCCCGCGAGCAGACCCTCGCCCGGCAGATCGAGCTGGGCCTCGTCCCCCGCGGCACCGTGCTCCCGCCCGCCAATCCCGGCGTCAAACCGTGGGCTGCCCACACCGCCGAAGAACGCCGCGTCTTCGCCCGCTACTACGAGGCCTTCGCCGCCTGCATGGAAGCCGCCGACCGCGAACTCGGCCGCGTCGTCGCCGCCCTCGAGCGGCACGATATTCTGCGCGACACGCTCATCCTCGTGCTGTCCGACAACGGCGCCAGCCCCGAGGGCGGGCCGGAAGGCATCTGGAACGAGATGCGCCTCTTCACCGCCAACAAACCCGGGGTCTTCGCCGGCGGCGCCGAGCGCGTCGATCTCCTCGGCGGCCCGCTCACCTACCCGACCTACCCGCTCGGCTGGACCCAGGCCGGCAACACCCCGTTCCGCCGCACCAAGGGTTCCGTCCACGAGGGCGGCGTGCGCGTGCCGCTCATCGCCCACTGGCCCGCCGTCATCACCGATGCCGGCGGCGTGCGTCCGCAGTTCCACCACGTGATCGACGTGCTCCCGGCCGTGATCGAGGCCGCCCGCATCGACCTGCCCGCCCCGCCCGGCGGCCGGAGTCTCGCCTACACGTGGCGCCGCGATGCCGCCGCCGCGCCCACGCGCCGCGAGGTGCAGTATTTCGAAATCCACGGCCACCGCGCCGTCTGGGAAAAGGGCTGGAAAGCCGTCACCACCCACGAGTCCGGCCAGCCCTACGAGGCCGACACCTGGGAACTCTACCACCTCGACGCCGACCCCACGGAAAGCCGCGATCTCGCCCGCACCCATCCGGAAAAACTGGCCGCCCTGCTCGCCGCCTGGGAACGCGAGGCCCGCGCGCACGAGGTCTATCCGCTCGACGACCGCCGCTCCGGCCCGCGCGACATGATCCGCCCGCCCTGGAACGACGAGCGCCGCCGCATCACCTACGTGCCGCCGGTCAGCGGCCTGCACAAATTCACCGCCCTCGAACGCCGCAACCGCTCCATGCGCGTCACCGCCCGTCTCGACGCCCCGGGCGACGGCGTGATCTTCGCCCACGGCGGCCGCTTCGCCGGCTACGGGCTCTACGTCCGGGACGGGCATCCGGTTTTCCACTACAACTACGCGGGCGAACAGCGCACCACCGTCGCGTCCGCCGCTCCGCTGCCCGCCGGCACCAGCACCGTCGTCGTCGAGTTCGTCCTCGCCCCCGACAACAGCGCGGACGTCACGCTGCGCCTCGACGGCCGCGAAGTCGGCCGCGGCCGCGTGCCGGAGGCCATGGACGGCAACATCAGCCACGAAACCTTCGACGTCGGCCTCGATCTCTACACGCCCGTGACCGAGGACTACGTGGCGCCCAATCCCTTCCGCGGCACGATCCGCGACGTCACCGTCGAGACCGCCCCGCGCGTCCGCCGCTGAGTCCGCGGCCGGAGCGGCGCGGTTCCGGAGATGCGGCGCCGGGCCTCTCGCCGCACCGGAGCCCGATCACCCCGGCTGCCCTTCCCGTCCGCCGCGGCACGGGCCGGTCCCGCCTCACTGTTTTTTCCAGAGCCGGTCGGCGTGGTCGAGATACTGCGCCCAGTCGTAGGGCGTGATGTCGTGTTTGCCGGTGCGGAGGTGATACGCGAGCCCGTCGCCCAGCACCGGCCGGTTCACCGCCGGCATGTCCGCGACACCGAGTCCTTTTCGGCCGAAAAGCGCGTAGACGGGCTCGGCGTTTTTCGCCGCCAGAAACTCTCCGCGCGGATCCGCCCAGCGGTCCTCCAGCGCGCTCGCGACGTGCACCGGCCGCGGTGCGATCAACGCGATCAGCTGGTGCTGGTCCACCGGCAGCGCCGCCGGCCGGCTGTTGTAGGCGCGGAAATTCTTCGCGAACCAGAAGGGGAACGAGGTGTTGATGCGCAGCACCGTCTCGCCGTAGTCGCGTTTGCTCAGGGCCGCGCCGCCCTCGCCCGAGTTGTTGGAGATCACCAGCGCGAACCGCTCGTCCTGCGCCCCGGCCCACAGCGCCGCCTTGCCGAGCCGCGAATGCCCGTGCACCGCCACCCGCGTCGCGTCGATCTCGGGATCGTTCTCGAGGTAGTCCAGGGCGCGGCTCAGGCCCCAGGCCCACTGCCCGATCGCGCCCCACTCGTCGCCGGCGCGCGCCTCGACGGACCGGGTGCCGAACAACGCACCCACGCCGGCCGTGAGTCCTTCCGCCCGGTCCTCGCAGATGTCGCCGTAGTAGACCGTCGCGGTCGCGTAGCCGCGCGCGACGACGTTCTCCACGTCCCAACGGTCCGCGTGGGCGCCGCGCGTCCCTTCGGTGGCGCGGTTGTTCACGATCTTGACGTCCGCCGTCGGCCGCATCCAGGCGGTCGACAGCGCGATGCCCGGGTCAGCGTTCACGCAGTTGTTGCCGTAGTAGTTCAACCCGAGAAACGCCGGCCACTTCGCCGCGCTTCCGCCCGCCGGAGACACCGGCTGGTAGACGAGCAGGTGCATTTTGGGGCCGTCGTCGCGCGTGGTGAACCAGATCGTCACCTGCTTGCGCACCGCCTTGCCCCCGAGCGCCGCCCGGTCGACCGAGGTCACCTTCCAGCGCATCCCCGCCGGCCGGCCGCCGGGAGTCCGGCCATACACTTCCCGGGCAAAGGTCTCCCGCAGCGCCGCCCGCTCCCGCTGCCAGGCCGCGGCATCCGCGATGCGTCCGCCGCCCGTCCGCACCAACGGGTCGGGCAACGGCAGCGCCCCGACCTTCGCCTCGTCGTAGTTGATCGGTATCTCCTGTTTCTTGGGTTGGGTGGCGGCCAGCGCCGCCAAGGGAAATGCCAACGCCAGCAGGGCCGCCGGGGAACGCGATATCATGACCGCGAGTCTGGGTTGTCCGTGCCGATCGGCGCAAGTCGGGCGGCGGCACCGGCGGCAGATTCCGGTGGGCAACCGCCGGCGGCGCGCTACGGTCGCCCGTCCATGTTCCCGCGCTCCGTTCGGTCCGCTGCCCTCTCCGTCGCCACGCTGCTGGCGCCGGCGGCGCACGGGGACGTCGCGCCCGCCGCGCTCTTCGCCGACGGCGCCGTGCTCCAGCGCGACCAACCCCTGCCCGTCTGGGGCCGCGCCGCCCCGGGCGAACGCGTGTCCGTCTCGTTTGCCGGCCAGACCATCGCCACCGTCACCGGCGCCGACGGTCGCTGGATCGTCTTCCTCGCCCCCCTCGCCGCCACCGCGACGGGCGCGGACCTCACCATCAGCGGAAAAAACACCGTGACCGTGCGCGGAGCCGTCGTGGGCGATGTCTGGCTCTGTGCCGGCGGCGCCAACATGGAGTTCACCGTCGGCGCCCGCCCGGCGCCCGCCCCGGTCCGCACCGCGCCGGCACCGGCCGAGGCGGCCCTGCCCGCCTTTCCCCTGATCCGGCAATGGCGTCCGCCGGCGGCGAGCGCCGCTCCGGACACCGCGGTCTGGCAATCCGCGGTGCCGCCGGCCGCAGCTGCGTTTACCGCCGTGGGCTTCGCCTTCGCCCGCGAGATCCACGCCAAGACCGGCGTGCCGATCGGTCTCGTCCTCGTCGCCGCCGCCGGCACCCCGATCCAGCGCTGGTTGCCGCCGGCCCCGGACGCCGCCGCCGGCCCCGACTTCTCCGCGCGCATCGCGCCGCTGCTGCCGGCCGCGCTCCGCGGGGTCCTTTGGTATCACGGCGAGGACGATGCGGGCCGAACCGCCGCCTACGACCGCGCCTTCACCGCGCTCATCGCCGGTTGGCGCCGGCAATTTGCCCAACCCGACCTGCCGTTCTTCTGGGTCAATCTCGCCGCCCACGCCCCCGCGACCGACCACCAGGCGCGCGGCCGGAGTTGGGCCCGCCTGCGCGATGCCCAGACGCGTGCGCTCGCCCTGCCCCACACCGCGCAGGCCGTGGCACTCGATCTCGCCGATCCCCGCTCCGTCGTCGCCGTCAACCACGCCGAGGTCGGCCGGCGCCTCGCCCTGCTCGTCCGGCGCCGGCTGCTCGGTGCGACCCTGGACGATTCGGGTCCCGTCTTCGTGTCCGCCACCCGGGAGGGCCCGGCGCTGCGCGTCACCTTCGCCCACGCCGACACGGGCCTCATCGCCCACGGCAAACCGCCGAGCGCTGTCGAAGTCGCGGGGGCCGATCGCGTTTTTCACCTCGCGCAGGTGCGGCTGGAACGCGACACGCTGGTTGCCTTCTCCCCGGCCGTCCGCGAACCCGTCGCCGTCCGCTACGCCTGGTCCAATGCACCCGAGGCCAACCTCTTCAACGGCGCCGGCCTGCCGGCCTTGCCCTTCCGGTCCGACGACTGGTGAGCGGCTCGCCGCTTCGCCGTCCGGACATCCGCCGGGGCCGGTGCTCCGTCACCGGGTCCGTTGCAAATCCCCGCTGCTGCCGTAGGGTTCGACGCGCCGCATGTTTGCCAACCTCGTCCAGCTCATCACCGGCCGGCCGCCGTCTCCCGAGGTCGACCGCCACGCCTTTGTGCAGGACGTGCGGGTCGACGACCGCGAACTGCGCAACGCCCGGGTCGAACGTCTCATCTGCGCATGCTGGTGGCTGATCGCGCTGAAACACGTCCTGATCATCTGGGCCTGCCGCAACTACCCCGTTCCGTTCCACCAGCTCTGGGTCAATGCGCCGACCTGGCTCCTGGGCGTGCTCGGCACGGCCATCTACTACGCGCGGACCCGCCCCCGCCCGCGCCCCTGACAGTCCCCGCTAAGGGCCCGCGGTGCGCCCGTCGCGCGCGGACCGGACCCGCCGCAAGACTTTGTCGAGCGCGCCCAGTTCGAGCGGTTTGGTGAGATATCCGTCCAGTCCCGCCTCGAGACCCTGCAGGCGCTGTTCCTCGCGGGCATCGGCCGTGAGCGCGACGACCGTCAGCGCGCGCGCCGCCTCGCCCGCCTCCCCGCTGCGAATCGCCCGCAACACCGTCAGGCCATCGGCCTCCGGCATGTGCAGGTCCAGCAGCAGCACATCGATTTCGGCCGCTCCCGCCCGCACCGCCTCGAGCGCCTCCCGGCCGTTGCGCGCGACAGTCGACCGGCAGCCGAATCGCTCGAGCACCCGCGTGATCAGGCGCCGGTTGACCGGGTTGTCCTCGGCCACCAGCACCCGCAACCCGAGCTGGGCCAGCGTCGCCGTCGCGGCGAATCCCGAACCCGTCCCCGTCAACAGCGCATGCAGCGGCCGGTGGTGGATCGGCTTGTTGACCAGCAGGCGGAAGCGCGTGCGCAGGCGTGTGCGCAAATCGTTCGGCAGCGAGATCGGCACGAGTCCGATGCTTTGTTCCGGCGGCACCGGCGAAGCGACGGTCTCCGGGTTTTCGAGGGCGCGGGCGTCGAGATCGAACAACGCCAGGTCGACCTCGGCCGGATCTATCTCCATCGGCAGGTCGCACTCCGCCACCCCGCCGCCCCAACCGCGCAGCAGCGCGGACAGTTCGCTCCGCAAGGGACCGGGCCGCATCACCAGGCCGATCCGGCGCCCGTCGAGCCGGCACGGCGCCGCATCGTCGGCCCCCGTCGGCACCCGGACCGTGAAGGTGAAGGTCGACCCCCGGCCGGCGCTGCTCTGCAGCCCGATCGTGCCGTCCATCAGCTCCACGAGATTGCGGGAGATCGCGAGTCCCAGGCCGGTGCCGCCGTAGCGGCGCGTGGTCGAATCGTCGACCTGCGAGAACGCGCGGAAAAGCTTCGCGTGGTGCTCCGGCTCGATCCCGATGCCGGTGTCGCGCACCGCGAACTCCAGCACGCAGTCGTCCGCGCCCCCCCCGATGCGCCGCACCGCGATCTCCACCTCGCCGCGTTCCGTGAACTTCACCGCGTTGCCGGCGAGATTGACCAGCACCTGCCGCAGGCGGCCGCCGTCCGCCACGATCGTGCCGGGCACGTTGTCCGCCACCCGGTGCAGCAGCTGCAGGTCCTTCTCGAAGGCCTTGGCTGCGACCAGATCGAGCGCGTCCTCGACGCAATCGCGCGGGTCGCACGCCGCCGGGTTGAGCTTCAGCCGCCCCGACTCGATCCGCGCGAAGTCCAGGATGTCGCCGGTCAACTGGATGAGCGTCTCCGTGCTCATGCGGATCGTCTGCACGTATTCGCGCTGCTCCGACGAGAGCGGGGTGTCGAGCAGCAGGCTGGCGAAGCCGACGATGCCGTTCAGCGGCGTGCGCACCTCGTGGCTCATCGTCGCCAGAAACTGGCTTTTCGCCCGGTCGCCGGCCCGCGCCGCGTCGATCGCTTCCCGCAGCTCCGCCTCCCGGCGTTTCGTCTCGGTCACATCGTCGAACACCGCCACGAAACACGCCAGTTGGCCGTCGCGCCCCCGCACCGGCGTGACCACGCCCCGGACCGGATAGGTATCGCCCGACTTGCGCCGGTTGAACCACTCCCCCTCCCACGGCCGGCCCGCCCGGACGGTCGCCACCAGATCCGCCAGCGTCGCCTCCGCCGTTTCCGTCACCTGGAAATCGCGCCACTTGCGCCCGATCAGCTCCCGCCGGTTGTATCCGATTTGCTGACACAACCCGCGGTTGGCGTATTCGATCCGGGACTCGAGGTCCACGATCATGATCGCCGAATGCGCCTGCTCCATCGCCTCGGAGAGGTTCCGGATGACCTCGTTGCGCTCGCGCTCCCGCCGGCCCACCCGCCACGCCGCCAGGGGGATGCCGATGAAGAACCAGGTCAGCAACGCGCCCTGCAGCCCGGCTGAGAACAGGTCCGCGCGCCAGCCCGACGCGTCGACGTCGATGCCGAGCACATGGCGCGGCGCCGTCGCCGGCGTGCCCGTGTGCCAGGCCTCGATCGCCGCATAACCGGTGATCCACGTGCCGAAATCGTCCGCCAGCGGGCCCTCGGTCGCGGGCTGCCCGTTGCGCAGGATCTGCTGGAGCCCGGGCGAATCCTTGGCCTGAGGATAGTCGTCGCCCGGCAGCGATTCGTCCTTCGCCCCGCGGTCCGCCGAATCGCCGATGAACACCGCTTTGCTCCCGTCCGCCGCGCACCGGAAAACGTAGACAAACCGCACGTCCGGGTCGACCGCCTTGAGGCGCCGCAGCTGCGTCTTCAGCAGCTCGAAGTGCGGCTGCGCGAGGTCGCTCCGGTTGCCCGCGAATCGGGCCACCAGGTCGGCGGACACCGCCAACGCCGAACGCCGCGCGTCCGACTCCAGCTGCTCCAGCTTCGACCGCTCCCGGGCACGCCACGCGACCCAGCCCACCAGCGGACCTGCCGCCAGCAGCACCGTCCAGTAGGCGATCCGGCGGAGCAGGTGCTTCGAACGGGGGGGCATGGGGCGGATAGAGCGCGACGCCACCGCGCCGGCACGACGTCGAGCAAGCCGCACCCGTGCGCCCGGGGCAATAGGCAAACCCGCCGGGGATTACCTACCCGGGGCCGCCCGCCGGCACCCGTCCCCGCCGGGCGAAAAAAAAAGCCGCCGCGAAATCGCGGCGGCCGGGAAAGAGCCGGGAACGCTCAGGAGAGATTGTTCGAGACCAGCTTGGTCATCTCGAACATCGAGACCTTCGACTTGCCGCCGAAGACGGCCTTCAGCTTGTCGTCGGCGTTGATCTGGGTCTTCACCTTCGTGTCCTGGAGCTTGTTCTTCTTGATGTAAGCCCAGAGCTTCTTGGTCAGCTCCGTGCGGGGGAGGGGGGCGGCACCGACGACAGCGGCGAGCTTTTCGTTCGGCGTAACCGGTTTCATGAACGCGGCGTTCGGTTTGCGGGCGGGCTTGGCGGCAGCTTTTTTGGCCATGTGATTTATGGGTTTGGAGTGTGTTGTTCCTCTGAGACGAAGGCCCTACTAGAGGGAAAACCGCCGCTTTGCCTAGGAAAATCTGCAATTTTCAGAGGGAGAACGGAAAGTTGTTCACAGGGAAATTCACACTTTACTCACAGGATTTTCCCCGCTCGGAGCCGCCTCGTCGACCTGCACGAACTGCCGGTGGAGGGCCGCATAGGATCCGCCGCGCGCCAGCAATTCGGCGTGCGTGCCGCGCTCGATCACGCGCCCACGGTCGAGCACCAGCACGCAGTCGGCATGGCGGATCGTGCTCAGGCGGTGCGCGACCACGAAACTCGTTCGCCCCGCCAGCAGCCGGAGCAGCGCCGCCTGCAGGCGCGCCTCCGTCAGCGCGTCGATCGCGCTCGTCGCCTCGTCGAGGATCACCAGCCGGGGATCCGCCAGCAGCGCCCGCGTGAAGCACACCAGCTGGCGCTCGCCGACCGACAGCGCGGCCCCGCGCTCGCCCGCGTCGGTGTCGAACCCGCGCGGCAGCGCATCGAGGATATCGATACAGTCCAGTTGCGCCGCGGCCGCGCGCACCTCCTCCCGCGTCGCCTCCGGCCGCGCCGCGCGGATGTTCTCCAGCACCGTGCCGCTGAAGAGGAAATTCTGCTGCTGCACCATGCCCATCTGCCGGTGCAGCGATCCGCCGGTCAGGCCGCGGATTTCCCTGCCGTCGATCCGCAGCTCCCCCGCCGTCGGCAGGTAGAACTTCGCCGCGAGGTTGATGATCGAGCTCTTCCCGCTGCCCGTGTGTCCCACCAGCGCGATGGTCTGCCCCGGTTCCGCGGTGAACGACACGTCGTGCAGCACCGGCCGCGCCGGGTCGTAGCCGAAGGTCACGCGGTCGAACTCCACCCGCATGCCGGAGGCCGCCGGCGCCGGTCGCGCCGGACTCGCCCCGCCCGGACCGGGGACGCCGGGAGCGCGCGGATCCGGCAGCGGCACCGCGTCCGGCGCATCCTCCCAGTCGGGCTTGGTGTCGATCAGCTTGAACACCCGCTCCGCCCCCGCCATCGCGACCAGCGCCTGGTTGTATTGGTTGCCGATGATCGCGATCGGCGCGAAAAACTGGTTCGCCAGCAGGAAAAATGTGATCAGCGCGCCGATGTCCATGTGCCCGTGCACCACGCGCCACCCGCCGAACATCAGCAAAATCGCCACGAAGAACTGGCTGTTGAGCTCGAGCAGCGGCGTCAGAATCGCCGACGTGCGCGCCAGCGCGATGCTGAAGAGCGAGTGGTCCGCCAGCAGATGGCGGAAGAGCCCCGCGTTGCGCTCCTGGCGCACGAACCCCTGCGTCACGCGGATGCCGTTCACCGATTCCGCCAGCGTCGCCGTGATCCGGCTGAAGCTGTCGCTCGCCGCCCGCGAATAGTGGCTCAGTCGCGTGCGGAAGTGCCGGTTGATCACCCACAGGATCGGCGCCAGGCCCAGCACGACGAGAAACAGGACCCGGTCCGACCACGCCATCACCGCCGCCGCGAAGATCATCTGTCCCGCCTGGATTGCGCTCACGAACAGCACGTCCTGGATCCCCACCCGCAGGGCCTCCACGTCGCTCGTCACGCGCCCGATGATGCGGCCCAGCTTCACGCGGTGGAAAAAACTCATCGGCTGCCGCTGCGTGCGCGCAAAGACCTCCGCGCGCAGGCCGTTGACCACCGTCTCGCCGATCTCGAGCGCGTAGCGCTGCCGGAAATGGAACAGCCCGTCCGTCGACAGGGCCAGCAACGCGAAGCCCGCGATGCCCCACCCCAGGCCCGCCGGATCGCCCCGCGCGATCGGCCCGGTGATGATCAGCGAGGTCATCCACGCCAGCGCCGGCAGCTGCGCCGCGCGGATCAGCGTGAACACGCTCAGCCAGGTCAGCTTCCGCCGCACCGGCGCCGCGTAGGTGAACAACCGCCGGATCAGCGACCACTCCAGCGGCCGTTGCAGCTCCAGATCCTCGTCGTCGTCGCGCGCGCGGTGCACCAGACCGACGTCCCGGATCGCCGGGGGCGGGGCGGCGGGCGTTTTCATGCGGCACCCTCCTTCGCCGGCAACTGCTGCAGCCCGCGGTTGTCGACCAGCTGCAGACTCGCGACGTGCAGATACGGCCCCGGCTCCCGCATCAGCTGCTCGTGGGTGCCGCGTTGCACGATCCGGCCCCGCTCGAGCACGATGATGAAGTCCGCGCGCCGCAGCGTGCTCAGCCGGTGCGCCACCACGAACGTCGTGCGCCCCGCGATCGCCCGGTCCAGCGCCTCGAAAATCTCGTGCTCCGTCTCGCTGTCGATCGCCGCCGTCGGATCGTCGAGCAGCAGAATCGCCGGCTCCAGCAGCACCGCCCGCGCGATCGCCAGCCGCGCGCGCTGGCCGCCGCTCAGGCCGTTGCCGCTCTCGCCGAGCACGGTGTCGTAGCCTTTCGGCAACGCCGCGATGAAGTCGTGCGCCGCCGCGATCCGCGCCGCGCGCTCGATCTGCTCCCGCGTCGCGTCCGGATGACCGAACGCGATGTTCGCCGCCACGGTGTTCGAGAAGAGGAAACTCTCCTGGAACACGACGCCGATGTTGCGCCGCAGATCGTCGAGGTCGATCCGCCGCGCATCCATTCCGTCGATCAGCACCCGCCCCGCCGTCGGGTCGAAGAACCGCGGCACCAGGCTCATCAGCACGCTCTTCCCCGCCCCCGTCGCCCCGAGGATCGCCACGCATTGTCCCGGCCGCACCTCCAGGTCGATGTCCCGCACGACCGCCTCCGCCCCCTCGTAGGCGAAGGACACGCGCTCGAACTTCACCGCGCCCTCCAGCCGCGGCCGCCGCACCGCGTCCGGGGCGCTCTTCACCTCCACCGGCGCGTCGAGGATCTCGAAGACCCGCCGCGCCCCGATCAGCGACTGCTGCACCGAGTTCACGATCGTCGCCACGTTGTTCACCTGCCCGGAAAACTGCTCGAGCAGGCCGGCGAAGACCACCAGTCCGGTGCCGAGCGGCAGCTCCCCGTGGATCACCAGCCAGCCGCCGTAACCGAGCAGCACCATCATGTTGATCCGCGTGATGAACCCGATCGCCGGCGAAAACAGACTCACCCGCCAAAAGATGATCCGCTGCTGCGCGAGCACGGCGTTGTTCGCCGCCTCGAACCGCGCCCGGTCCTCCGCCTCGCGCCCGAACGCCTTCGTCACCGCGATGCCCTGCAGGCTTTCCACGAACGTCTGCACCATCTTTTCCACCAGGGTCCGGTTCTGCGCGTATTCCGGCTGGGTCTTCCGCGTGTGCCACGCCGACAGCACCCAGAGCAGGGGCGTCGTCGCCAGGCACGCCACCGTCAGCGACGGACTCAGATTCGCCATATAGACCACGTAGACCGTCAGCGATGCCGCCATGATCACGCTCTGGATCAGCACCTGGTCCACGAACATCCGCACGCTCTGCACGTCGCTCGTGACGCGCGTGATGATCGAGCTCGTGTTGTTCGCGTCGAAAAACCGGAAGCTCAGCCGCTGCAGCTTCTCGTAGACCTCGGCGCGCAGGTCGACCACCAGGCGCTGCTGCACCAGCCGGTTGACCGACACCGCGTAGGTGAAGTTGAGATACGCCCGGAGCAGCGCGAACAGCAGGATCGACCCCGCCAGCAGCGCCAGCACCTGCCAGTAGTCCCAAGTCGCCGGCAACGACAGCCCGCCCGCGTGGCCCGCGACCGGGGTCCCGTCGATCCGGTGCTTGAGGTAGTCGATGCCGACGCCCGTCAGGCTCAGGCCCCCGATGCCGAGGGTCAGCAGCACCAACTGGATCGTCAGCACCTGCAGGCAGTGCAGACGATAGCGCCACGCGAGCGCGAACAACCGCCGCACGAGCGCCGCGTTGGACGGCCCGGTCGCGGTCGACGGTGGCGGCGCGGCGGACATGGACACCGGGACGCTACGCCCGCGGCGCGGATCGGCGCGACGATTTTTCTCCAACGGATTCCCGCCCGTCGCGCCGGCGGCCGTGCCGCCCGCGGACGCCGTAACCGCTCAACGATTCCCCGGCGGGGGCGGCGCGATGTTCTGGGTCGCCGTCGCGCTCGGACCCGGCGGGGGCGGCGCGGCGTTCGGCAGCGAGTTCGCCGCCTGCTCGCGCAGCGCCCGGCGGCGGGCCACTTCCGCCGCGACCGCTTCGAGACGCCGCGCCTCGTCGGCGGGCGTCGGGTTGACGACGACCGACTGCGTCACCGCCGGCGCGACGTTCGCCGGCGGCGGCGGCGCCGGCATCGCGGGCACCATTTGCGCCGCGCTTCCGCCCGAAATCACTTTGCCCTCGCGCAGCGTCAGCGTCAGCGGCCGTCCCTGGAATTCCACGTCCAGCCTCCGTTCGCCGTCGAATTTCTTCACCACGACGTCCAGCTCGGAACCTTTTTCCCCGACCTTCAGCCACACCCCGGTCTTTTTGGCCGGCTCCACGATGCGGAACTGCGCCCCGTCCCCCGCGTCCATGAAGGCACGGAACTCCAGCTGCGTGGGCGCCGAGGTTGCCGCCGCCGCCTGCATCGCCTGCGGCGGCGTGAACGGCGTCTTGCCCGGCGCCTGCGCGAACCCCGCCACGCCCAGGACCGATCCGCTCGCGACGAGGGCGAGCGCACGGAGGGGGTGGCGAAGGGACGTCATGACGGGACCGAAGTAAGGTGGCGCCGCTGGGTCGCGTCAAGTGACGCCACGGTCGCCCGCGGCATTCGACGCG
>JACCDX011038100.1_pt1 | contig 26147 bp, 22 predicted proteins | sample 7449681 | NCBI WGS metagenome assembly JACCDX01 (sample SAMN15323450, study PRJNA562643) | freshwater metagenome | isolation source: river surface water | place: USA:Blue River Watershed | collected 2017-08-18
CCGGTCGCGGTACGCAATGCCCCTGCTGCGCTGGAAACAGAGATCCGTGCGCAAGGCCTGGCGATTGATACCATGCCGGCAGCAAAACCGGCGCAGCAGGAAGCGCCGCCCGCAGCTGCGCCTGCACCTGTGCCCGCGCCTGCTGCGATACCTGCCAGCACGGCACACACCATGATCATTGATACGCCGGTTCGCGCCGGCCAGCGCATCTATGCACGTGGCGCTGATCTGGTGCTGATGGGCGTGGTCAATCCCGGCGCCGAAGTCATTGCTGATGGCAGCATTCATGTGTATGCGCCACTGCGTGGCCGCGCGCTTGCCGGCGCATCCGGCAATCCAAAGGCGAGAATTTTTTCGATGATGATGGAAGCCGAACTTGTTTCGATTGCCGGCGTGTATCGTACCTTTGATGAAGGCTGGCCAAAAGAATTGGCGAAGAAACACGTGCAAGTTGCGCTGATTGACGACAAGCTGAACATCAAGCCGATCAATATTACGTAAAAAATAAACGGATCTATTTTTTCATTTCATAACCAAAACTCAGACAAGGAGTTTTTTGTGGCAAAAATTATCGTCGTAACATCTGGTAAAGGTGGCGTAGGCAAGACCACTTCCAGCGCTAGTTTTGCTTCCGGTCTCGCGATGCGCGGCCATAAGACCGCCGTACTGGACTTTGACGTCGGCCTACGCAATCTTGACCTGATCATGAGCTGCGAAAGGCGCGTCGTCTATGACATGATCAATGTGATCAATCGTGAAGCTAGCCTGACTCAGGCGCTGATCAAGGACAAGCACTGCGACAATCTGTATGTGTTGCCTGCTTCGCAGACACGCGACAAGGATGCACTGTCTGAAGAAGGTGTCGAGCGTATCCTGACTGAACTCAAGGCGATGGATTTTGAGTATATCGTCTGCGACTCACCGGCCGGCATTGAACGTGGCGCAGTCATGGCGCTGACCTTTGCGGATGAAGCGATCATCGTGACCAATCCGGAAGTCTCATCGGTACGCGACTCTGACCGTATACTGGGCATCATTCAGGCAAAATCACGTCGCGCACAAAACGGTGACGAACCCGTGAAAGAACACCTGCTGATCACCCGCTATGTGCCCAAGCGGGTGGAAGCGGGCGAAATGCTCTCTTATACCGACGTACAGGAAATTCTGCGCATACCGCTGTTGGGCATCATTCCCGAATCCGATTCGGTACTGCATGCATCGAATCAGGGCAATCCGGCAATCCACATCGATGGCAGTGACGTTTCCGAAGCTTACAAAGATGTCGTTGCGCGTTTCCTCGGTGATGACATGCCGCTGCGATTTGCGAATTACGAAAAATCCGGCATCCTCTCGCGAATTTTTAAAGGCAAGTGACATGGCACTGCTCTCTTTTTTGTTTGACAGTAAGCCCAAGACGGCAACCACTGCGAAGGAACGGTTGCAGATCATCATCGCGCATGAGCGCAATGCAGGCAGCGGTCCGGATTTCATGCCGGCGCTGCGACAGGAACTCATTGCGGTGATCTCGAAATACACGCAAGTCAATCCTGATGACATCAAGATCTCTCTGGACCGTCAGGGCAAAGTCGAAGTACTGGACGTAAACGTAGTCTTGCCGGATGCCGGCGCAGCACGCTAACAAAAATCAGGCTTCTATCTTGTTGCATGGCGTGGATTTCACTTCCGCGCCACGCAAAAGAAAAGGCATCACGATCGCGTCCGGCCATCTGCTGGACGATACTTTCCACCTGCAGTCCCTGACGACGCTGTGTGATTTCGCATCGTTTTCCGCATGGCTGAACCAGCCCGGCCCATGGCTGGGCGGATTTGATTTTCCTTTTTCGCTGCCACGCGAACTGGTCATGCAACTGGGCTGGCCCCTGGAGTGGGACGCATTGATCGCACATCTCGACTCATTGCCGCGTGCCGCATTGCGCGAAACATTCAAGGCGGTGTGTGACGCACGTCCGGCCGGCAGTAAATTCATCCATCGCGCAACCGACATACCTGCATCCTCTTCTTCACCGATGAAATGGGTCAATCCACCGGTTGCCTATATGTTGCATGCGGGTGCGCCGTTATTGCGCAATGCCGGTGTCTCGATACCAGGCATGTTTGCTGCCGATCCGTCCCGCTTGGCGCTGGAAGCTTATCCGGGCATGGTGGCGCGATCCATCACCAAAGACTCCTATAAAAATGATGCGCCGGCCATGCAGACTGCGGCACGCCGTGATGCACGCGGCATGATCATCAAGGCACTCGTCGCTGGCGACTATCCATTGCAGATAAGGCTGGATGCCGGCCGCCACAAGAAGGCCTTGCTCGACGATGGCAGTGGTGACCTGCTCGATGCCGTGCTATGCGCGCTGCTGGCCGCATGGAGCTGGCAGCGACGCGATCAGCACTTCGGGTTACCGGCAGAATTTGATGCGCTCGAAGGATGGATTATTGGCGCTTGAAATGATGCAAAAAAATAGTCAACCAGCGCTGTACTGTCTGGCAAACGCTGCATAAAACGCCAGCGAAGCCGGATTGCTCATCGCATCAGGATTGGCGATTGTTTCCAGCGGCGCGCCTAACATCAGTTTTTTGATCGGCAGCTCCATCTTCTTGCCTGTCAGCGTGCGCGGAATTTCAGCGACGGCGATCACTGCATTGGGTACATGGCGCGCAGACAATTGCGTGCGGATCTTTGCGCATATGCGCTCCTGCATTGCTGCATCCAGCACCACGCCTTCGCGCAGTACGACAAACAGTGGCATATAAGATTCACGCCCCAGATATTCGAGATCGACCACCATACTGTCTAGTACTTCGGGCAAGTCTTCCACTACGCGATAAATCTCGGCCGTGCCCATGCGTATGCCATGACGATTGATGGTGGCATCCGAACGGCCATAAATAATCGCGCCACCGCGCGGTGTAATCCGTATCCAGTCACCATGCCGCCACCAGCCGGGATAATGATCAAAATAACTGTCGAGATAGCGTAGATCACCGGGATCATTCCAGAAATACAGCGGCATGGATGGCATGGGCTCAGTGATGACCAGTTCACCGACTGCATCTGTCAGTGGCTTGCCTGATTCATCCAATGCATATACGGCCACGCCCAGTGCGCGGCACTGCATCTCGCCGGCATACAGCGGCAGTATCGGACAGGCGCCGACAAATGCTGCGGCCGTGTCGGTGCCGCCACTAATCGAAGCAAGCATGATGTCGGATTTCACATGCGTATAGATCCACTGATAGGCCTCGGCCACCAATGGTGAGCCGGTAGAACCAACAGCGCGCAGGCTGCGCAAATCTGCAAAGTCAGCAGGCTCGATGCCGGCCTTCATGCAATTGGCAAAAAACGCCGCGCCTGCGCCAAAGAACGTCAGTTGTGCATCATGGGCAAACTGCCACAGCGTGCGCATATCCGGATAACCGGGATTGCCATCCACAATACAAATTGTCGCGCCGACTAACAAACCGGAAATCTGTGCATTCCACATCACCCAGCCGGTGGTAGAGAACCACAGGAAGCGATCCTGCTGGCCCAGATCAAGATGCAGCGCATTACCTTTCAATGCCTCCAGTAACGCACCACCATGGCCATGCACGATAGGTTTGGGCATACCAGTGGTACCGGACGAATACAATATCCACAACGGATGACTAAACGGCACTGGTTCAAAGCGCATCTGCTCGCTGTGGGCAGCAGGATGCGTGAACAACGCCGACCAGAGGATCACACCGGGTGCAGCAGCTGTGTTCTGCGCATGGAGATACGGCAGCATGATCGTATGTTCAAGCGTGGTCAATGATGCCCGCATGCTGGCTACCACATCTGTACGATCAAATTCCTTGCCGCCATAACGATAACCATCCACTGCGATCAGTACTTTGGGATCAATTTGCTGAAAGCGATCCAGCACGCTGGCGCTGCCCATATCGGGCGAGCAGGATGACCAGATCGCACCTATGCTTGCGCATGCATAAAATGCGACCACGGTCTCGGGCACATTCGGCAAATAGGCAACGACTCTGTCGCCCGGCCCCACGCCTAGCGCGCGTAAAGTATTGGCTACGCAAGTGATCTGCTCGCGCAAGCTGCGCCATGAGAGCTGTATATCAGCTGCACGCGTTTCTGATCTGGCGATGATCGCGATCTTGTCCGCATCTGCACCTTCGGTATGGAAGCGAAAAATCTGTTCGGCAAAATTCAGGCGGCTGCCTTCAAACCAGATTGCACCAGGCATTGTTTTGGATGCCAGCACGCGTTGGTAAGGTGTCGTGCTTTTGACGTCAAAATACTGCCAGATCGATTCCCAGAAATCTTCCAGATGATCGACCGACCATTGCCAGAGCTGCGCATAGTCATCAAATACCTTGCCGCGTGCTGCCAGCCATTGCAGGTAATCGTTCAGTCTTGATTGCGCAATCCGCGCGGAATCCGGCTGCCACAACAGGGTGGGCTCCTGGCTCATGCTTGTCTCCGTTATTTTTATTCTGTTGCAGCTGCATGATAATACGATAGTGCAGCTGGCAGACAAGAAGGCCCGTCACGGCTCTGGTGCCAGTTTTTTTAGCTTATTTTTAGCCCGGTTACTTCTTTTAGCATGACAGCCTAATGTAATACCGAGCCACCGGCAGAAGAAACCGGTGAGGCCTCAGCCTGGGTGGTACGTTCAGCCTGTTTTGCAGTCGCAGTTGCATGCACAGGCTGGGAATTATCTGCAACAGACTGACCGGCATCATCGGTATAGCCGGCCCAGTCCTCCTCTCGCATGTCCTTATCTTCAAATGCATGTAATACGAGCCAGCCAGCGACAAATGCCCCGGCTGTCCACAATACATTGCGCATACTGAACATATTTTGTGCGCGGACACTGCGCATCAGATAACTGCGTGACTGATGCCAGACTTTTTCCACGCCGGGTATTGCCTGCACCTGCTCCAGCAATACTGGTAATTCTTCATCACTGAAATCACCCATCACGGTGACCACGCCCCGATCTGCCTTGATATCCAGTTGATGTAAATGCGGCAGCGTACGGCCAAGACGCGAACGCACCCGCGCTTCAAGTACATGATCATCAATCGGCTTGGCATCTTGCGGCGTCAACAAGCGCATTGCTTCGGCCTGCAGGCCACTGAAACGATTGCGCGCATCGCGCATGGTTTGTCCCATCAGCCTGGATGTTTTGTGGCTGGCGCGATTGACCTGATCACGGATCAGCGCGCGGCGGCGGCGCCCTTCAGACGGATCGGCCAGATACATCGCCAGCGCACCTACTGCAATGCCGCCCAGCCAGCCCATCCATTGCAGCTCTTTACTGTGTGTTGGGTATTCCATCCTCTCCTCCTTGAACGGGATTAGCAATGTGCATGGTAAGCATCCAGCAACTGATTGACCTTGTTGTGCACGTCTGACCATTGGCCTGACTGCGCCAGCAAGTCCATCACTTCTTCATCGCTGGTCTGACCGAAGTCTTCATACCACTGCCCTACTGAATAAAAATGTTCCGGCATCAGCAGATAGACCAGCCCATCAGCGCGATCGCGCACTTTGACGTAAGCCAGATCTGATAACACCGGTACGGCCACGATGACAGTCGCTGCCAAACGGGCACGCGCAGCGCCAATCGCCGCCTGCATGGTGTGGCCGGTCGCCATGCCATCATCAATCAAGATCACATGCTTGCCCGCCAGATCCAGCGGCGCACGATCTGCACGATAGTGGCGCTCGCGCCTGTCGATTTCGGCCAGTTCACGCTGCATCACCTGATCAAGTTGCTGCGGCGTCAAATGCTCGGCTGCCAACGTATCGCTTGCAAGTACGCGCTGACCTCCGCTGGCCAGCGCTCCGATCGCAAATTCTTCATAGCGCGGCAGGCCCAGCTTGCGCACCACCAGCACATCAAGCGGCAAACGTAAAACCTGTGCAACCGCCGCAGCAACCGGTACGCCGCCACGCGGCAATGCCAGAACTACTGCGTCAGGTCGATCGCGCCAGTCGGCGAGCTTGTCGGCCAGCAGCAAGCCTGCCTGATGCCGGTCTTGTAATAGCAAGGCTTCGGGGTTCATGCGAATTCGACAGCACTGTGCATAAAAAGATCTGTCCGTTGATGCATGACAGGGTCAATCACCGTATCAATCACGGCAAGAACATTTCCGTTTGGTAAAATTTCCTTAAAGCATTTAATCTGTCGGAATAATCGCGGGAACTTCAGCTTGTCGCGCCCTTCCAATTTTTTGCATTGAATGAAAGCCAGACAGATGAAACGGTTGTTCGGCCATTGTGTGGCGCTGTTGATGTTTTTATTTGCGCAGGCGGCGTTTGCACAGACGACTGCCTGTCTTGAACATTTTCTCGACCATAAAGCACCGGTACTGAGCCGGCCGGCACTGCAAAGCAGGACGATCGGCCTTTGCTATGAAGCTTACGCTGTGCTGCATTCGGGCGTATCGCGCACGCCCCTGTGGTCTGCCGAACACCTGACCCGTGACAGTCTGGCCGCTGCGCGCGCAGTCAAGCGTGAAGATACGTTTCATCCGGAAGTGACGTTGCCGCCCGAAGATCGTGCGCTGCTGTCAGATTATGCCGGTTCCGGCTATGACCGCGGCCATATGTCGCCCGCGGCCGATATGCCGACCGAACAGGCGCAGCATGAGAGTTTTTCTCTGGCCAATATCATTCCGCAAGACAGAAAAAATAATCAAATCCTGTGGGCAGCGATCGAGAGTGCCACCCGTCATATGGTGCAGCAAAGCGGCGAGCTGTATGTGATCACCGGGCCGATATTCGAGGGTGAAAAAATCAATCGCATCAATGGCCGCGTTTTTGTACCATCGCATGTATTCAAGGCTGTTTATGATCCGCACCAGAAGGAAGGCGCGGCCTGGATTGCTCCCAATGTGGCCGGTAATGAATATGAAGTCGTCTCGATTGCCACACTGGAGAAACGTATTCATATCAATCTGTTTCCTTCCCTCACGACCGAGATCAAGGAGCGGCTGGCAGTCTTGCCCGAGCCGCATATTCGCGGCCGCAAATACAATCGTTGATGAGGTGAACCATGTCAGGTCTGCAACCCTTCCAGAATGAATCCGATGTCATGTCGATCGGCGAGTTGGTGATTGAAAACCGTACCGACCAGCTGGAGCTGTACGGATCATTGTCGATTACGCGCGACCAGAACGGCTTGCAGCAGGCGCTGTTGCTAAAAAAATTAATCGATGATGCTGTCGCCCATTTGCAGGCCGCGCCCGACCTGCCTAAAGCAATTACGATAAAGCCCTCTGACAGCATCGACAATCCGTTCAGATAATCATCCGCGGCCACGCCGGGTCCAACGCGCGCTGCACAAAACTGTCATACTGTCGGCCTCTTCCCACCAGACCGATTTTCATGAACGCAGCTCCGCCCAATTTGCGCTCCTATGCCAGCTTACGGCCGGCACTTAAGCCGGCGCCGTTTCTGCCAATGTCACGCGCAGAAATGCAACAGCTCGGCTGGGACAGCTGCGATGTAATCCTGGTCACCGGTGACGCCTATATTGATCATCCCAGCTTTGGCATGGCACTGGTCGGACGGTTGCTAGAAGCACAGGGTTTCCGGGTCGGCATTCTGAGCCAGCCTGACTGGCATTCGGCCGAGCCGTTTCGCGCACTGGGCAGGCCTAACCTGTATTTCGGCATCACCGCCGGCAATATGGATTCGATGATCAATCGCTACACCGCCGATCGCAAGATTCGCTCTGATGATGCGTATACCGCTGGCGGCGAGCCCAACAAGCGCCCCGATCGCGCAGTGACAGTCTATGCGCAGCGTGCCCGGGAAGCATTCCCCGATACGCCTGTCATCATCGGCAGCATTGAAGCCAGCCTGCGCCGTATCGCACACTATGATTACTGGTCAGACAAAGTGCGGCGCTCGGTACTGCCTGATTCCAAGGCTGATTTGCTTATTTTCGGCAATGCAGAGCGCGCGCTGATTGCGCTCTCGCATCGACTGGCCGCCGGTGAATCTATAAAAGAAATTCGCGACCTGCGCGGCACCGCATTCATGGTGCAGCGCAACTGGCGACCAGCAGCTGACTGGAGCGAAGTCGATTCCACGCGGGTTGATACGCCGGGAAAAATCGATCCGCATCCTAATCCGTATGAAATGAAAGAAAAAGAACCGGCTGTATGCGGCACCGACCAGTCCGCTACCGAGCCTGCCGTCAAGCCGATCAAGTTGATGACGCGCGAAGAGCGGCTCGCACAGCAAAAAGAGATCCGTGAAAAAAGCGTGGTACGCCTGCCCGCATACGAAGCTGTGAAAGATGATCCGCTCGCCTATGCGCATGCCTCGCGCGTGTTTCATCTGGAATCCAATCCCGGCAATGCCCGCGCCATGGTGCAGGCACACGGTGATCGCGATGTATGGCTCAATCCGCCGCCGCTGCCGCTGGCAATGGACGAGATGGATCATGTGTATGACCTGCCGTATGCACGCGCGCCGCATCCGTCCTATGGGAATGCAAAGATTCCTGCATGGGACATGATCCGCTTTTCCGTCAACATCATGCGCGGCTGCTTTGGTGGCTGTACCTTCTGCTCCATCACCGAGCATGAAGGCCGTATCATCCAGAGCCGTTCAGAGCCTTCGATCTTGCGCGAGATTGAACTCATACGCGACAAGACCAAAGGTTTTACCGGCACGATTTCCGATCTGGGCGGCCCCACGGCCAATATGTACCGGCTCGCATGTAAAGATAAATCAATAGAAGAATCCTGCCGCCGCTTGTCCTGCGTGTATCCGACTATCTGCTCCAATCTCAACACGGATCACAGCAAGCTGATCCAGCTGTATCGCCGTGCGCGCGATATTCCGGGCATTAAAAAAATCCTGGTCAGCTCTGGCCTGCGCTATGACCTTGCGGTACGCTCACCTGAATATGTGAAAGAACTCGCCACGCATCATGTGGGCGGCTTGCTGAAGATCGCGCCTGAACATTCAGAAGAAGGCCCGCTATCGAAAATGATGAAGCCGGGCATGGGTTCGTATTACCGCTTCAAGGAATTATTCGATAAATATTCGAAAGAAGCCGGCAAGGAACAATATCTGATCCCGTATTTCATTGCTGCGCATCCGGGCACAACAGATGAAGATATGCTCAACCTCGCATTATGGTTAAAGCAAAATGCATTCAGGTTGGATCAGGTGCAAACCTTTTTGCCCACGCCCATGGCAATGGCAACGACGATGTATCACACGCGCAAAAACCCGTTACGCAAGATCAGCAAAGATTCCGAGACTGTTGAGACACCGCGACTGGGAAAAATACGCCGCTTGCACAAGGCGCTGTTGCGCTATCACGATCCGGCCAACTGGGAAATCATCAGAGAAGGGCTGCAACGCATGGGCAGGAGCGACCTGATCGGCAACGGTCCGCAGCATCTGGTGCCACGTACGGATGCAGCCGGTGCAAAACGTCAGGTACGTGATGCAGGTCATCACCACGCGCCACCATCGCTAAATACACTGGCAAAAAAATTCGGCCAGAACAAGCCGCGCCCGGGTGGCGCCGTCAGTCGCCCTGCGCATAGTGCGAAATCCTCGCGCAATGTACGCACGGCACGCAAACCCTGATTAACCGACTCTACTTTACGAATAAATCCGCATCATCAGGATGCGGCAAAGTAAGCGGGAAATTCAGGAAAAGAAAAACAGCTACGGCGGAAAAATTAAAGACAGATGTTCGTTATCTGCTGGTTGCCGCCGGTGGGGATGGCGGGGATAGTGGAGTTGCTAAGGTTGGGGGGAAGTGCTGGTTTCGAACCAGCGACCTATCGCGTGTGAGGCGATCGCTCTACCCCTGAGCTAACCTCCCGGACCGGCGTGCATTATCGCACAGGCATGTATGCGCATTCAATCGGCGGTCAGTTGTCGCCACAGGCAAGTGCCTTTGGCTTCCTTGTCCAGACTCTTTAATACCGCTTCATGTGCCAGCAGCTCTTCTTCCAGCGGCGGCAACACGAGTATGTCGGCTATCTTTGCCTGACCGCCATTGCCATCCGACGCCAGCTCATGCATGTCCAGATCCATGGTCAGGCTGTCCTGCCCACGCGTCATCGCCAGATACACTTCGGCCAGCAGCTCTGCATCCAACAGCGCACCATGCAAGGTGCGGTGCGCATTTGAGACGCCATACCGATCGCACAGCGCATCGAGTGAATTGCGTTTGCCCGGATGCAGCTCCTTCGCCTGCTGCAGCGTATCAGTGATTTTTTTCACCTGACTGGCGAAGGCGGGGCGAGCTGTTTTTTCCAGCTCCGCATCCAGGAATCCGACATCGAACGGTGCGTTATGAATGATGATTTCCGCATCGGCGATGAAATTGCACAGCTCGGCGACGATCTCTGCGAATTTCGGCTTGTCACGTAAAAAATCGGCTGTCAGTCCGTGCACTGCCAGCGCACCGGGATCAGATTCACGCTCAGGATTGATATAGCGATGAAAATTATTGCCCGTGAGCTGGCGATTGATCAGCTCGACGCAACCGATCTCGACAATACGGTCGCCGGTGCGCGGATTCAAGCCCGTGGTTTCAGTATCCAGTACGATTTGTCGCATGCGATTGTATGAAAAAAGTAATTAAACCTGCGCGGATTGCAGCGTCATTTCCACGCCCTGATTGGCCAGCGCATCGGCACGCTCATTGCCGACATGACCAGCATGCCCCTTGACCCAGCGCCATTCTATCGTGTGGCGCTGTTGTGCAGCATCCAGCGCCTGCCACAGGTCGACGTTTTTTACCGGTGCTTTGGCTGCAGTCTTCCAGCCGCGCGCCTTCCAGCCGTGTATCCATTCGCTGATGCCCTTTTGTACATACTGGCTATCGGTATGCAAGATCACTTCGCAAGGCCGCTTTAATGCATTGAGCGCCTCGATCACGGCCATCAGTTCCATCCGGTTGTTGGTCGTGTTGCGTTCGCCGCCGCATATTTCACGCTCATTATCGCCGGCGCGCAGCCATGCGCCCCAGCCACCTGGACCAGGATTGCCCCTGCATGCGCCATCGGTATAAATTTCGACTTTATCCATGTTGCTCGGTATTGACTTCAAGTTGGTTTTTCATTTTGTTGGTAGCTGGTACGCCGACATTGACCCGGTTGAGCTTGTTCTGCCAGACGGGCCCGATCAGATGCATACCTTTGACACGCTTGATCGCCTGCACGATATACAACGCACCCAGATAAGGCCACCAGCGATCACCGGCCTTTTCAAGAAAGGCGAAACGTTGCAGCCAGCGCTCGGTTGCACAAGGAGGCGCATAGCAGCCGAAATGGCCACGATTGACTTCCATGTTCAACAGCTTCAGCCAGTCCTTCAAGCGCGGCACGCTGATGAATTCGCCATTCACCGGCAGAAAATGTGCACCGGTCAGGCGCCCTGTACTCTGGCGGGCGCCCCACAGGCTAACAGGATTAAAGCCGCACAAGATCACTTGTCCCTCCGGTATTAATACGCGCTCGACTTCACGCAGCACCTGATGCGGCTCGCTGGCAAATTCGAGTACATGCGGCAGTACCACCAGATCAAGGCTTTGCGATGCAAATGGCAGCTCGGCAAAATCATGTACCAGCACGACCTGCGCAGGCGCAGCCGCACTGGCATCAGTAGGCCGCACGGGCATGTTCACATCCGTGGTCCATTTGTTGGGCATGCGATTGGCACCTAGCCCGTCTATCTGTGGCAGCCCGATCTGCACCGCGTTGTAGCCGAAAATATCAGCGGTCAGCTCATTGAGCCGCGCCTCTTCCCATGCCCTGATGTAGGCACCGGCTGGCGTGTCGAACCAGGGCCCTAGCGATATAATCGGCTTTTCAACAGCGTATTGGTTCATGTCCATGTCAGTGACGCATTCTTTAGATGTCAGCGCGATTCCTGCATTTGCGGATAATTATTTATGGCTGATCCATGATGACCGGCATGCCGCCATCGTTGATCCCGGTGACGCTGCGCCCGTACTGAAGATGCTGGCATCAAAAAATCTTACGCTAGACGCTATTTTACTCACTCACCATCATGCTGACCACGCCGGCGGCGTTGCTGCATTGCTGGAAAAATTTTCCGTGCCGGTTTACGGACCGGCCGGTGAAAATATTGCGGGCGTGACTGACAAGGTCGATCAACACGCCACAGTCAGTCTGCCCAATCTGGGCGTCTCTTTGTCCGTCATTGATGTACCCGGCCATACCGCCGGTCATGTTGCCTATTACGCAGCAGCGCAGCAATGGCTGTTCTGCGGCGACACCCTGTTTGCCGGCGGCTGCGGCCGCCTGTTTGAAGGTACCGCGCTGCAAATGCGTACATCCCTCAATAAACTGGCTGCTCTGCCTGATGCAACACAAGTCTATTGTGCGCATGAATACACGATTGCCAATCTGCGCTTTGCCTGTGCGGCAGAGCCTGACAATATCGTGCTGAACGAACGCTTCCTGATCGAGCAAGACAAGCGCGCGCATCATATCGCAACCGTTCCTTCAACTATCGCGATCGAGAAAGCGACCAATCCTTTCTTGCGCGTGACTGAGCCTGGCATCCTGCAGCAATTACGTGCACAGGGCCACTTGACAGACGATGCGCCGGTATCCGATGTGGCCGCATTCGCTGCGCTTAGAGAATGGAAAAATAATTTCCGTTAGCACGCTTTGCATGCATGATTAAAAAACATTGCCGGTATGACTATGGACGGCAAATTTATCTGAAAATCATGCTCATTAGTAAACTCGATTGCGTTTATCTTCAGATAAGCTGCTGCTTTGATGACATTTGTCTTGACGCACTCTGACTGCCTTTACTAAACTTGCCGCAGTTTAATTAGTAGCGTTGGCCTCACGACTCGCCGACCTCAACCATTCTGGCCAATGTATCCATCCCGTTTCACCAAATCTATCAGCATCGCGCTGATTTCCAGCCTGATCGCCTGCCTGTATCCGGTACACGCCAATGATCTCAGCATCTCGCCGATGCTGCCTGAGCAAAGCGAATCCGGCAAAGATCCCGTCTCCGGTGAAATACTCGACGAGAACCTTGATTTCGCCTCGCAGGTCAGGATCACGGATTATCAGAAATTCGATATCTGGGAAAGAATACGCAAAGGCTTTGCCATTCCCGAGCTCGATAATCCGCTGGTAGCCACGCACACCACCTGGTACAGCGCCCGACCTGAATACATGCAGCGCACCACGCAGCGTGCTTCGCGCTATCTGTTCCATGTGTTACAGGAACTTGAAAAGCGCCAGATGCCGACTGAACTGGCGCTGTTGCCTTTCATTGAATCTTCGTTCAATCCGCAAGCGTATTCGCGTGCGAAAGCAGCCGGCATGTGGCAGTTCATTCCGAGCACCGGCCGTGACTACAACCTGAAACAAAATGTATTTCGTGATGAGCGCCGCGATGTGATTGCGTCAACCGATGCAGCACTGACGTATCTGCAAAAACTGCATGGCATGTTTGGAGACTGGCAGCTGGCACTGGCCGCCTATAACTGGGGCGAAGGCTCCGTCTCGCGCGCTATCGCCAAGGCCCGTGCAGCTGGCAGGCCCACTGACTTCAATAGTCTTTCTGACTACATGCCATCGGAGACGCGCAATTATTATCCCAAGCTGCAGGCAGTGAAAAATATCATCGCCGCGCCCATGAATTACGGCATCAAATTACCCGTGGTCGAGAACGAACCTTATTTTGTGTCCATCAACAAGACGCGCGATATCGACATCAAACTCGCTGCACAACTGGCCGAGTTACCGCTGGAAGAATTCAGGGCATTGAATCCGCAATTCAATCGTCCGGTCATCACCGGCAGCCCGACTACCAATATTTTGCTGCCGCAGTTAAATGCAGAAAAATTCAGGGAAAATCTGGGCAAATGGAAGCAGGCCTTGTCGAGCTGGACTGCGCATCGGGTGACTGCCGCGCGCGAGCGCATTGAGACAATTGCAGCCAAATTCAAGACCACGCCGCAAGTCATACGTGAAGCCAATGAGATCCCGCCCAACATGCATCCCAAGGCAGGCTCAACCATACTGGTGCCCAAGCTGGCCTCTGCCGGCGATCATGATATTGCCGATGAAATCGTTGACAACTCGGTCATCAGCGTTGAACCCGATGAGCCACCACGCAAGCGCATCACCATTAAGGTCGGCAAACGGGATGACATCAAGAGCATCGCCCGTCGCTACAAAGTCACGGAATCACAGATACGCGAATGGAACGATCTCAAGTCTGGCAAACTGAGCGCAGGTCAGTCGCTGATCGTGGAAGTCAGAACAGGCAAGAGCAAGAAAGCCAAGGCATCCAAATCCGGTGCTTCCGAAGGCAAGCATAAATCTGCCAGAAAGAAAGCGGAAAAATCTTCCAAAGAGCCTGCCAGGCGCGCGCGGCACAAGGCACATTAATTTACTGCCTAATCGCCGCTGATTCAGCGCTTATCAAGACAGGCTGGAATAGCTGGCGGCAGCCAGCAAGCGCTGCGTATAGTCTTCCTTGGGCTGTGTCAGCACCGTGGATGCACTGCCGCTTTCGACGACTTTACCGTCTTTCATTACCAGCACCCGATGCGCCATCGCACGGATCACCGCCAGATCATGGCTGATAAAGATATAGGCCATGCCATATTTTTTCTGCAGGTCTGCCAGCAGCTGCAACACCTGCAGCTGCACTGACACATCCAGTGATGAGGTCGGTTCATCCAGTAGTATCAATGCAGGCTTTAAGATCAGCACGCGCGCAATCGCAATACGCTGGCGCTGGCCACCGGAGAATTCATGCGGATAGCGCGACATCATGGCTGGCGACAAGCCGACTTCCTGCAGACAATCAGCAATTGCCGTGCGCAATTGGCCAGCTGATAAGTGCGGCTGGTGCAATGCCAGTCCTTCGCCAACGGTCTGTTCGATGGTGCGCCGGGGCGACAGCGATGCAAACGGATCCTGGAAAACAACTTGCATGTGCGCGCGCAACGGCCGTAGCGACTGTGCATGCATCTCGCTGATGACCTGATCGCGGAACAGAATACGGCCAGTAGTATTGGCCATAGATAATCGCAACAGCGCCATGCCAAGCGTAGATTTACCGGAACCGGATTCACCGACTATGCCCAAGGTCTCACCACGGGCAATCGCTACATCAGTGGTATCGACGGCGACGAAATCGCGGCGCGTAAACCAGCCCTGCTTGATCGAAAAACAGCAGCGCATACCTTCTGCCTGCAACAGGGGCTGGGAATCCACAGCGACATCATCAACCAGTCTTTGCGGATGGCTGGCCAATAATTTTTTGGTATAGGCTTCGCGCGGACTGGCGAATAATGCAGACGTAGCAGCGGTCTCGATCAGTCTGCCGTGCTCCATCACACCTACACGATGGGCAAAGCTTTTGACCAGATTCAGGTCATGCGTGATCATCAAGACCGCCATGTTTTCTTCGCGCTGCAACTGGTTGAGCAACTCGAGTATCTGCACCTGTATCGTCACATCCAGCGCCGTGGTAGGTTCGTCTGCGATCAAGAGCTTGGGCTTGCAGGCCAGTGCCATCGCAATCATGGCGCGCTGCCGCTGGCCACCTGAGAGCTCATGCGGATAAGCGAGCGCGCGGCGGGCCGGTTCCGGTATGCCGGTCTTGTCCAGTAATTCGATTGCACGCACCGCAGCCGTGCTCGGTCGCAGTCCTTCATGCAGCATCAATACTTCGGCAATCTGATTGCCGATGGTGAACAAGGGATTCAAGGCCGTCATCGGCTCCTGAAAAATCATGGCGACATCTTTGCCGCGCAGGCCGCGCAAGGCTGCCTCGGATTTTTGCAGGATATCGTCACCATTAAACAGGATACGGCCAGTGGTCGTTGCATCCGGATTCATCTTCAGTATCGACAAGGCGCTGACTGTCTTGCCTGAACCTGATTCCCCGACCAGTGCGAATTTTTCACCGGCAGCAATCTCAAAACTGACCTCATCGACCACAGTCGTGCTGCCGAAGCGCACGCTCAAATTTTCAATATGCAGTAGCGTCATGATTTTCTCCGTACGTCCAGAGAATTGCGCAACGCATCGCCGATATTTGTCAGTAGCAGCAAGGTGATGGTCAGTACCAGAAAGGTCGACAGTGCAATCCACCATGCATCCAGATTATTTTTTCCCTGTGCGAGCAATTCGCCCAGGCTCGGTGTAGTCGGTGGCACGCCCAGTCCGAGAAAATCCAGGCTGGTCAGTGCCAGGATCGCAGCGCTCATCCTGAACGGCAAAAAGGTGACCACTGATGTCAGGCTATTGGGCAGTACATGGCGCCAGATGATTTGTACATTCGACAGTCCCAGCGCACGCGCGGCCTGTACATAATCCAGGTTACGGTTGCGCAGGAAATCTGCGCGCACATAATCCGACAAATTCATCCAGCCGAACAATGACAATAAGATCAGCAACAGGATGATGCTCGGCTCAAAGATGGAAGCAAAAATAATCAACAGATACAGATCAGGCATCGAGCCCCAGATTTCCATGAAGCGCTGGAACAGCAAATCTGTCTTGCCGGCGAAATAGCCCTGTACTGCGCCAGTCACCACGCCTAGTACAACACCGGTAATCGTCAGTGCCAGCCCGAACAGGATAGACACCCGAAAGCCATACAGTAATCGTGCAAACACATCACGGCCACGATCATCCGTGCCCAGCCAGTTTTCGGTGGTAGGCGGCGCAGGATTCGGTGCCTGGGCAAAATAATTGAGCGTGTCGTAACGATAATGATTGACCGGATAGATCGCCCAGTTGCCATTCCTCGAAAATTGTTCCTGAATGAACGGATCCAGATAATCGGCGGGCGTATCGAAGTCGCCACCAAACGACCTTTCAGAATAATCATGCAGTATCGGTAGCATGATCTGGCCGTTGTAGCGCGCAATCAGTGGCCTGTCATTTGATACCACTTCAGCGGCCAGACTGATCACAAACAGCACGACGAAAATAATCAGGCTCCAGTAACCGCGCCGGTTTTGCTTAAAGCGCAGCCAGACTCTTGCCGCCGGTGAGGCTGATGGTGACGACTCAGTGTGCATGACGGCGTTCATCGCGCAAGACTTTCAAATTGCACGCGCGGATCAGCCCACACGTAACATAAATCGCCCAACAGTTTGACCAGCAAACCGATCAGCGTAAACAGATACAGTGTGCCAAGCACGACCGGATAATCACGCCGTACCACGGATTCATATGAAAGCAATCCCAGCCCGTCCAGCGAGAACAACGTTTCGATCAACAGGCTGCCTGCAAAAAAAGCACCGATGAACGCAGCCGGGAAACCCGTCACCAGCGGGATTAACGCATTACGGAATACATGTTTATAGAGCACGGTTTGTTCCGACAGGCCTTTGGCGCGCGCGGTCAGCACATACTGCTTGCGTATCTCTTCAAGAAAAGTATTTTTGGTCAGCATCGTCATTACTGCGAATGAACCGGCAACCGAGGCCGATACCGGCAAGGTGATATGCCACAGATAGTCACGTATCTTGCCCATCCAGGATAAAGTTTCCCAGTCGTCCGAGGTCAGGCCGCGCAACGGAAACCATTGCACAAAACTACTGCCCGCAAACATCACCAGTAAAAACACGCCCAGCACGAATCCCGGTATCGAATAACCGATCAATACCATCATGCTACTGACATGATCAAAGCGGCTGCCTTCACGCACTGCCTTGGCTATTCCCAGTGGTACCGAGATGAAGTAAGTCAGGAAAAAAGTCCAGAGACCTAACGTGATCGAGACCGGCAGCTTGGATTTGACCAGCTCCCACACATCCTTGTGATGATAAAAGCTCTGCCCCAGATCGAATTTTGCAAAGCCCTTGAGCATTTGCGTAAAGCGCTCCAGTGGCGGCTTGTCGAATCCATACAGTGCCTTGATCTCTGCCACGCGTTCGGCATCAATGCCCTGACGACCACGATAATCCGATGCGCCGGCGCCGGAAGACTCGCCCACGCCGGTCTGTCCTTTTTTAAGCTCGATCAGTACCTGCTCCACCGGGCCGCCGGGCACGAACTGGATCACGGCAAAGGTGATACCGATCACGCCCAGCAAGGTGGGTATCATCAGCAAGATACGCTTCAATATGTAGGACCAGATATTCATCGTGTTTTTCTCATTGCATGAACCATCAGCGCGGCTTGCGCTGCCACCAGTTTGAAATCACATACGGATCAGCCTGATAATATTTTGGCGCTATCTCCGGCATACCAAAGCGATTGCGGTAGGCCACGCGATGCGTACCGGAATACCAGTGTGGCACGACAAAATACTGATGCATCAGTACGCGATCTAGTGCACGTGATGCGGCGACCAGTTCAGCACGCGTATTGGCCGCCACCATCATGGAGACGAGCTGATCGACGGCCGGGTCTTTCAGCCCCCACACATTGCTTGAGCCATTGATGTCGGCGGCTTTGGAGCCGAATATGTCAAACATGTCGTTACCCGGACTGACGACATCCGACAATCGTATGCTGGTCATATCGAAATCAAATTCTTCCATCCGCTTTTGTACCAGTGCGAAATCAGCAGTGCGCTGGCTGACCTTGATGCCCAGCTTTTCCAGGTTGCGTGCATAAACGGAAATCACGCGCCCCAGCGCAGGATTATCATCAAGAATCTCTATGCGCAATACCTCGCCCTTTGCATTGCGCAATGCACCGTCACGATATTCCCAGCCTGCCTGTCGCAAGAGTTCGCGTGCTTCGAGCAAATTTTTGCGCAGCGAAGACGGCGGATCGGTGCGCGGCGGCAGTGGCATCGGGCCAAATACCGCAGGATCAAGCTGCGCCCTCAATGGTTCAAGCAAGGCCAGTTCGGCTTGCGTCGGCATACCATGCGCACCCAGTTCGGAATTACTGAAGAAAGAATCAATGCGCATGTACTGGCTATAAAACAATTGGCGGTTCATCCATTCGAAATCCAGTGCCAGTACCAGTGCGTGGCGCACACGAGGATCCTTAAATTGCGGACGCCGCATGTTCATCGCAAAGCCCTGCATGCCGGCGCCATTGGAATGTTTCAAGGTCGCCTTGATGATCTCGCCACTATCGAATTTCGGCCCCTTATAAGCGCGCGCCCAGTTCTGTGCCTTGTATTCAATGACGACATCAAATTCACCGGCCATGAAGGCTTCCAGCCGCGCGACATCATCTTTGTAATAACGATAGTAAATACGGTCAAAGTTGAAACTGCCCTTGCGCGATGGCAGATCGGTGGCCCAGTAATCGGGATTGCGCTTAAAGCTGATTGATCGTCCGATATCAAAACGGTCAATCAGATAAGGGCCGCTGGCGACAGGTGCGGTGAGCTGGATTTTGTCGAACGGTGTGCCGGAAGCCCATTTGCGCGAGAACACCGGCATGCCGCCTACGATGAGCGGCAATTCACGGTTTGCGTTTTTGAATTCGAAACGCACGCGCCGTTCATCCAGTTTGATGCACTGCTTCACATCAGCAAAGATCATCTTGAACTGTGGCGCTCCTTTGGCCACCAGCGTATCAAATGCATATTTGACGTCATCTGCCAGAACCGGATCACCGTTATTGAAACGCGCCTTAGGGTTGATGTGAAACGTCATCGACTTGCGGTCGGCGGCTAACGCCATATCATCGGCGAGCAAGCCGTACATGGTGGCCACTTCATCCTGGGAGGCGATGGCCAGTGTCTCGAACATCAGGTTGGCAACGCCGGCTGCGGCCACGCCTTTCATGGAAAACGGATTGAACTTGTCAAAACTGGTGCGCGAATCCGGATTGGCAAGATATAAATCTCCGCCCTTGGGTGCAGCCGGGTTCAGGTAATCGAAATGCGTGAATCCGGCCGGATACTTGGGCGTGTCGTAGAGCGAAAAAGCATGATCTGCCCGCGCCGTTAGGCCTACAGCCAGGGTGGCAATCATCACGACATGAATGAAAAATCGGGTCATCAGGGCCTGCTGCGCGTTGAAAACAATAGCCGTAAGGATAGCGGTTTTCCGCACTTGCCGCGAAACCTGTGACCGCACTTGCCTGCATGATCAGGCCGGCGCAAACCGCAACAGGTTTTCAAACCGGCCATCTGCCCCTACAATTGCGCGTTTAGCCAGCGCAGCAAGCGCTTATCCACCGGAGTTTCCAATGGCATTCTTACAAGGTAAAAAAATCCTGATCACAGGGCTTTTGTCCAACCGCTCGATCGCTTACGGTATTGCGAAAGCCTGTAAACGGGAAGGTGCCGAGCTGGCTTTTACATATGTCGGCGAGCGCTTTCAGGATCGTACCGCCGATTTCGCGAAAGAGTTCGACAGCAGCCTGATTTTTGATTGCGATGTAGGCAGCGATGAACAGATCAGCGCGCTGTTTGCCGGGCTGGGCAAGTCCTGGAGCCAGTTAGACGGCATTGTGCATGCCATCGGTTTCGCGCCACGTGAAGCGATCGCCGGCGACTTTCTCGATGGCCTCTCGCGTGAAGGCTTTCGCATCGCACATGATATTTCCGCTTACAGCTTTCCGGCGCTGGCCAAGGCTGCGCTGCCGATGTTGTCGCCGCATGCTGCACTGCTGACGCTTTCCTATCTGGGTGCATTGCGTGCGCTGCCTAACTACAACACGATGGGACTGGCCAAGGCCTCGCTGGAAGCCAGCGTCAGGTATATGGCCGAGTCGCTGGGCAAGCGCGGCGTACGTGTCAACGGCATTTCCGCTGGCCCGATCAAGACGCTGGCAGCCTCCGGTATCAAGGACTTCGGCAAGATCCTCAACTTCGTCAAGGACCATGCTCCCTTGCGCCGTAATGTGACAATTGAAGATGTCGGTAATGCAGCAGCTTTCCTGCTCTCTGATCTGTCGGCCGGCATTACCGGCGAAATCACCTATGTCGACGGCGGCTTTTCGCAAGTCGTGGCCGGCATGGGCGGCGAAGAAAGCTGATCACCGTCATTTGTCAGGGTGCAAAGCTTGTTTGCACCCTGTTGCGGCTTTTCCTGTACAATTCGTCCTGCACTGCAACAACTGCAGTTCAACCAGTCGCATCGCAGACCCTTAGCATCAACCTGAAGCCCTCCCGCCTTTCGGTGCCGAATCCAGAGCACCCAACCCGGCGCAAAGCTTTTGTGCCGAAATCTTTTCATTAAGTTTTCGTTTGTTTAGTTGGTAAGCGTTGCATTACTACGCTCGCGCATGGCATGAAATTGCCCTGTGCTGCATACACACTCGCGAAAGAAAAAATGACTTTTGAAACACTAGGCCTGCACGCGTCCATACTCAAGACGCTGACTGAGGCTGGCTATACCAAACCAACACCTGTCCAGGAACAAGCGATACCGGCTGCGATTGCCGGCCGCGACCTTTTGGTCTCGTCGCAAACCGGATCAGGCAAGACCGCCGCATTCATGTTGCCGGCCCTGCACAAATTTGCGTCTGTACCCAATCAGGCCGCAGGCAAGACACCTAACCAGCAAGCGCAGTCGGCGCGCTCCAAAGGCGAGCGTCCGCGCTTTCGCCCTGCACAACCAAAAATGCTAGTACTGACACCGACCCGCGAACTCGCGCTGCAAGTGACGACAGCGACCGACAAATACGGCAGCGGCACGCGTCATATCCACGCGATCTCTATTCTGGGCGGCATGCCTTATCCGAAACAAATGCAACTGTTGTCACGCAATCCGGAAATTCTGGTTGCCACACCAGGCCGTCTGATTGATCACATGGAATCCGGCAAGATCGACTTTTCCGCGCTCGAGATACTGGTGCTGGATGAAGCCGATCGCATGCTGGATATGGGCTTTATTGATGATATCGAACGCATCATTGCCAGAACACCTGCGACCCGTCAGACCATGCTGTTCTCTGCCACACTCGATGGCATGGTAGGCAATATGGCACGCCGTATCACCACGGATCCGATGCTGATCCAGATCGCCGGCTCTGCCAGCAAGCATGAAAATATTCAGCAACGCGTGCATTTTGTGGATGATCTGTCGCACAAGAACCGTTTGCTCGATCATCTGCTGCGCGATGCATCCATTGATCAGGCCGTCGTCTTCACTGCAACCAAGCGTGATGCCGACATGATTGCCGACCGTCTCAATATCGCTGGCTTTGCGGCCGCACCACTGCATGGTGACATGCATCAGGGCGCTCGCAATCGCACCCTGGACAGCCTGCGCCGTGGCCGTATCAAGGTACTGGTTGCCACCGATGTCGCCGCACGCGGCATTGATGTACCGGGCATTACCCATGTATTCAATTATGACTTGCCCAAGTTCCCTGAAGATTATGTGCACCGCATTGGCCGTACCGGCCGTGCCGGCCGCAATGGTCTGGCGATCTCGCTGGTCAATCATGCCGAAAACATTCACATCAAGCGTATCGAGCGCTTCATCAAGCAATTGATACCGGTTGATGTGATCGAAGGCTATGAGCCCAAGAAAACTGCTGCTGCGAACCGTCCTTCGCGTCCACATGGCTGGCGTCCGGGCGATGGCCGTAATCGCCCGCCTGCCAAACCGGGCCAGCGTACCTTCAGCAAACCGGGCGCTCCGCGCAAGGATGGACAAGGCGGTTACAAAGGCAACCGCGCAAGCGATGCACGTCGCGGTTAAGTCCATCTCACTGCAGTTGCGCTATTGAGTAAAATAGCTTCAGTCTGGCACTGGCCTCCGGCATCACCGGGGGCCATTGTCATTTATGGATATGGAGAACAAGATGACAGCGGCATCGCACAACGCACAAAGGCTCACTTCTTTTTCGCACGGCGGTGGCTGCGGCTGCAAGATTGCGCCCGGGGTACTGGCTGATATATTGAGACAATCTTCCGGCTTTCCAGTGCCACCGCAACTGATGGTCGGCATTGAAACTGCCGATGATGCTGCAGTTTATCGGCTCAATGATGAACAGGCGCTGATCGCCACGACGGATTTTTTCATGCCTATCGTTGATGATCCTACCGACTTCGGGCGCATTGCCGCGACCAATGCAATTTCTGATGTCTATGCGATGGGCGGCACACCTATCATGGCACTGGCCTTGGTCGGCATGCCTATCGATAAATTACCCGTCGAGACGATCGGCAAAATTCTGGCCGGTGGGGAATCTGTCTGTGCACAGGCCGGCATTCCCGTTGCCGGTGGCCATACGATAGATTCAATCGAACCGATCTACGGTCTGGTAGTCATGGGCCTGGTACATCCTTCACGCATCAAGCGCAATGCAGATGCACGCGCCGGTGATGCGCTCATATTGGGCAAGCCATTGGGCGTGGGCATACTCTCGGCCGCACTGAAAAAAAATGCACTCGATGCAGCAGGATATGCAGCCATGATAGACAGCACCACGCGGCTCAATACGCCGGGCAAGGATCTGTCGCAGATCAACGGCGTGCATGCGATGACGGATGTGACAGGTTTCGGCCTGCTCGGCCATGCCCGCGAAATGGCACGTGGTGCTAATCTGCACGTGCAGATCAACATGACCGACGTGCCCTTCCTGCCGCAAGTACAAGCATTGGCCGCACAAGGCTTTATAACCGGCGCATCCAAGCGCAACTGGGCCGGCTATCAGCAAGACATCCGGCTCGATCCGGCCATTACTGATATCGAGCAGGCGCTGCTGTGCGATCCGCAAACCTCCGGCGGATTACTGGTGGCCTGTGACCCGGCATCAGTGCAAGACGTTCTTGCCTGTTTTCATGCGCATGGTTTTGCTCATGCCGCAGTGATTGGCGATATACAACATGGCGATGCTGTAGTTTCAGTGACCAACTAAAGCTGTGCTTGCCAACAGCTGATACAGCGCGCCACGCAATGCAGCAATCTTCACCGCTTGCAACACTGTGAAAAATAATCACGATCCCGCTCTCATGCACACTGCCGATTCATCACTGATGCTGGAATGCCGCGCGCTGTGCAAGTCTTATGGCTCGCGCAACATCATCAGCGCGCTCGATTTTCAGCTTGCAGCCGGCGAATATGTTGCCATCATGGGCGATTCCGGCGTAGGCAAATCCAGCTTACTTAATCTAATTGCCGGGCTGGATACGCCTGATAGCGGCGCAATACGTATCAACGGTATCGAAACATCGACATTGAATGATGATCAGGCCACCCGTTTGCGCCGAGAAAAACTGGGATTCATTTTTCAGGCCTTTCATCTGCTGCCACACCTGACACTGCAGCAAAATGTTGCCCTGCCACTGATACTCAACCAGCTTCCTACCGATCGGGCAGCTGCCATGCTCACCGCAGTCGGTCTTGGCGGACGTGAAGCAGATTTTCCGCGCCAGTTATCCGGCGGCGAAATGCAGCGGGTAGCGATTGCACGCGCACTCGTGCACAAGCCGCAATTGCTGCTGGCTGACGAACCGACCGGCAATCTTGATCCGGATACCGCACAAGAAGTGCTGCAGCTACTGAAAAATGAAATCCGTGCCAGCCATGCTTCGGCCATCATCGTCACGCATTCGCCCGCTGCTGCGGCTACAGCTGATCGTATCCTGATGCTCACGCGTACCGGCCTGAAAGAAATTGCGGCGCAATCGTGATTGAAATAAATTTCGCGTTGCTACGTGCTTTACTGACAGGCGAATGGCGCGCGCATCCGGTGCGTGCATGGGTTGCCATCATGGCCATTGCGATTGGTGTCGCGCTCGGGCTGGGCATACACCTGATCAATGCTGCAGCATTCAATGAGTTTTCCGCTGCTGCGCGCAGCTTGTCAGGCAGCGCTGATCTGCAAGTGCGTGCGCCTACGCCATTCCTGGATGAAGCACGCTATGCGCAACTGGCGATGATGGATGCCGTTGCCATCGCCAGTCCGGTTTTGGAGATTGATACCGTCGTGCCGGGACAGCGCACTAACCTCAAAGTATTGGGCATAGACAGCTTGCAGGCTGCCGCTGTCACACCGGACTTGCTGGGCGTAGCGGCCGATGGCAATCCGTTTGATGCACTTGCCGCCAATACTATTTTTCTCTCACCTGCTGCGATGCAGTCACTGCATCTGCAACCGCATGACACGCTGCAGCTGCAAAACGGCACACAACATATCGCATTGCGCGTCGCCGGTTCATTAAGCAGTGCGACTCCCGGCCAGCAGCTGGGCGTGATGGATATCGCAGCTGCGCAATGGCAGTTCGGCAAGCTCGGCAAATTGTCGCGCATCGATCTCAAGCTCGTGCAAGGCACAAATCGCACTGCATTGCAGAAGCAACTGCAAGACCAGATGCCGGATCTGATCATCACACAAGCGGATGATCAGGATCAGCGTATCAGTCAGCTGTCACGTGCATATCGCGTCAATCTCAATGTGCTGGCCATGGTGGCGCTATTCACCGGTGCCTATCTGGTGTTCTCAACACAAGCACTGTCAGTATTAAGGCGCCGCTCACAATTCGCCCTGTTGCGCGTCACAGGCATGATGCGCCGTCAATTGCTGCTGCAAGTGCTAATGGAAGGATCCTGCCTGGGCGCGACAGGCGCATTGATCGGCATACTGTTAGGCGTGCTGTTTGCAGCGCTTGCCTTATCATTGTTTGGCGGCGACCTTGGTGGCGGCTATTTCCCCGGCGTGCAACCACGCCTGCAGTTCAGCCCGGTTGCTGCACTGGCTTTTTTCATAGGTGGAACTGGGGTTGCATTACTGGGCAGCCTTGCACCAGCACTTGAAGCCTCGCGTGCACAACCTGCAGCAGCACTGAAAGCCGGCAGCGAAGATCTGGCACTGTCTGCATTGGCCACGCCCTGGCCTGCTCTGGTGCTGATGCTTGTCGGTGCAGCGCTGACACAAATGCCACCGGTGGCCAATCTGCCGCTGCCCGGTTATCTGGCAATCGTATTACTGCTAATCGGCAGTATTGCGTTGATGCCGCGCATCGTTGCGCTGCTGTTCAACAAATTGTCCCGATATGCAGAGGGTGCAATCAGCAGTCTGGCGCTGGCAAGATTGTCAAATGCACCCAATCAGGCATCGATTGCCTTGTCTGGTGTACTGGCGAGTTTTTCACTGATGGTGGCAATGGCCATCATGGTGACTAGCTTTCGCGATTCCGTCGATGACTGGTTGCAGCATTTGCTGGCGGCCGATATGTATGTGCGCACCGCGACAGGCCGGGA
>JACCDX011327118.1_pt1 | contig 26138 bp, 23 predicted proteins | sample 7449681 | NCBI WGS metagenome assembly JACCDX01 (sample SAMN15323450, study PRJNA562643) | freshwater metagenome | isolation source: river surface water | place: USA:Blue River Watershed | collected 2017-08-18
CGGCTTGGTGCAATGCAAACGCAATCTGCTCTTCGGTAAATTTGGACTTTTTCATGGCAAAACTCCTTAGAGTAGTTTCGCCGGAATTCTCTAGTTCTCAAATGTCTAATTTATTGGGGGGAGGTCAGCCACAAAATATCTGGCGGGGTTTCTCTAGTGGAATTCGAAAAACGCCAATCCTAATGGTTCGGTAGTGTCTAGTTGATCCAGGTCCCTTCAGTCATATACAGCTGATTACCAAATCGGATCTCATTGCACATGAATTATCTGGTAGTCTTGAAGTAACAGTATTCCATCCTTAAACTGCAAGCATTTTGTCTTATTACCGAAACCTTTATCTAATTCTCCTACGGCAAGCACCTTAGAAGACCAAACCACAATTTTGACCTTGTCTTGAAAAAAGAATGCTCCAGGATAGGGGCGAGTGACAGCTCTTATTAATCTATGAGCGTCATAGACCGATCCTGCTAGGTCGATCTCACCCTCCTCTGGTTTTCTTCCTGGCCAAACAGTAGCCCTTGTGTTGTCTTGCTCCCGCAGGGTAAGCTCTCCACTCAATATCTTAGGAATGACCTCATGAATGATCTGAATATGTGCGAGATCAACATACTTATACAAAGTCGTAGCGTCAGTGGTTGAATCAATTGGTATTTCAACTTGAAAGGCAATTGGACCAGTATCAACTCCCTCGTCCATTCTAAAAAGGGTCACGCCTGTTTTGTCAAGATTTTTGAGAATGGCCCAAGGAATAGCAGCTCGACCTCGCCCCTCAGGTAATAACGTTGGATGCATGCCAAAGACTCCCAGGTGTGGAGCAGCAAGCACGTTGGCACTAGCAATCTGAGACCATCCGATAATGAATAACCAGTCTATTTCTGCCTTTGTAATGGCAGCTACCACTTCGTGGTCATTCACGTGGGAAGACTTCACAAGCGGTACGTTGTGATCACGACAGAACTGGTCCAAATAAACCCTGCCCGATTTGCTTACAGCTTTCTCGTCAGGCAAGGTGACTGCAAGAGCAAGTTCGCCACCCGCATTGTAAATTGCCTCCATACAACTGAGGCCAAGGTGTACACAGGTGACAAAACCAAATTTCATAGACTTCAATAAACTGGTGGTGGCTTGAGTAGATAGGTAAAGGTACCAAGTATTATCTTCAGATCACCCACCAGGCCTAGAGAGATGGCGTACTCACCATCAAACTCAGCCTTCTGAAGTGTAGTCATCCCGTCAAACGAATTAACTTGAGCCAAACCGGTCAAACCTGGACGGCAATTCAAGGCGCCGTTTTTTCTGCGGGCTTCAATTAGCTCGATTTGGCTTGGTAGTGGGGGACGTGGCCCCACAATACTCATATCGCCTTTCAAAATATTCAAAAGCTGGGGAAGCTCATCAATGTTTGTACGACGAATAAACTTACCAATAGGTCCAATCTTCACAGCAACTACACGGTTCGAGGGCACGTTCTCAGTATTAACTGGCATGCTACGAAATTTATAAATCGCAAAAATGATACCGCACCGACCAACTCTATGTTGTTTGAAGATCACTGGACCGGGATCAAACAGCTTAATCAAAAGCGCAACCAATAACATCACCGGCATCAATAACAAAAGTGCCATAAGCGAGAAGAAAATATCAAATAAACGTTTGCCAAAAAGAAAATACATCAAATTCCTACCCGAAAAACTGTTTGAAATGCTTCTGCATAGCGTTTCCCACACTGTCCGCCTCGATATGAAGCAAGACTGCGTATGACTTCAGGAGAACGCGGATGCGGGGCCGTCCTCATCACGCCTCTGTATTTACTTAAAGCCTCAATTTTTATTTCAATCGAATCAGTCACATCAACAAAGCAGTTCGGAGAGAACTGCGAAGCCCCCGAACAAAACGACCAGTCGGTAGCAGATAAAGTTTCCATAAAGCTTAACGACTCCAGCATGTGGATATCGCTCCTACGTTGGAAAAGTCTAGCCGCAGCCATGCATGCCTTAGCTACTTGCACATGATCGTCATTCAAGTCCCCAGGGTGATGAGTGAAGATGCGTGTTGGTTGAAACTCAAGAATCTGCCGCTCAATAAACTGTACTACCTCAAGATGGTCAATAGTATTCATACGAATATTTGGAAAATACCCCAATATTGGTTCAACAAATCCTAAAACTTGATTAGCGGCTTTTATATCTAAAAATAAATCTTCGTTGGTTGGACGCATCGTGCGTGCATCAACATTGCCACAAAGAATTACTGGCACCACAATATGATCCTCGAGCACTAACTTTGCTCCTACCGCCCCGAAGCCAAGCACTTCGTCATCGGGGTGTGCTACAACCACCAAGTTAACAGTTTGGCCTTTCTTCAAAACTAAGCTCCTATTCTCTACAACCGTGGCTCGACAAATACCAATCTACCGTTTTACGCAGTCCAACTTCCACCGAAATGGGTGGAATCCAGTCTAATGCTGCGCGTGTGTGCTCGATATCAACCTGCAATGAACCAAGTAGTCGGACCACATCTTGTCTACGACCAGTCAATGCTCCAAGAAAATGTAACAGCCTTGGCGGGATATTTATCAAACCAGCGTCTTGACCCATCAAACCAGCGAGTTGGCGAATTAAATCAGGTGTCGATAGATCTTGTCCATCTGATACCAAAAATGTTTGACCAGCTGCTTTAGGATGAAAAATGCATGTACGGAGCAGATCCACGAGATTGTCTATCGCAACCAATGATCTCTTGTTTTCCAATAACCCAAATGGTAGTGGTACGCCCTTCTCCACGATTTTCAAAAGACGTAGGAAATTAGCACGAACATTGGGACCATAAACCAAGGTTGGTCGAACGACCACCACTTCCATACCTGTTATTGATTCAATTTCACGTAGACCTCGCTCCGCTTCTAGTTTAGATAAGCCATAGGGATCTGAAGGCACTGGCACATCATCAGCACGAAAAATTTGGCCAGGCTTAGTCGCATCGCCATTAACCTTAATGGTGCTAACGAAAATAAACCTACGGACCATCGCCTTGGCCGCCTGGCGAGCCAGATTGAGTGTGCTGTTAACGTTCACCTCCCGGTAGGCCTGCAATGGATACCTAGTATCGTCTTGCATCACATGCACTCGGGCCGCGCAGTGCACTACAGCGTCAACGTTTTTAAGCGCGAAGCTCATGTCAGCTGACGGCAGTAGATCGCCCGCTTGAACTTGTTCCACTCTTTGGGGAAGAGACTCTAATTTGCGTCGACTTGCTACTACTACACCATTACATGTGCGATCTGTGGCCAGTCGGCTTACCACGGCACCCCCCACAAAGCCACCGGCCCCGGTCACCAAAATCATGTTCTATTCTCCCGGACCTTTGCTTCGCTGGTGTTAACAGCCTCGACCAAAAGTGCCTCCATTTTATCCATCAATTGGGCGCGTCCAAACTCTTGTTGACAATAATTTCTTCCCCTCATTCCCATCTTATTACGCTCAGCAGGGGGCATTGCAGCTAGAGCAACCACCGCTTTGGCGAGACCTACGCTATCACCTGCCCCGCATGTTAGACCTGCTTGCGCCTCACGTATAACAGCTGCACCCTCACCATCAAGCATACCCAGCAATGGAATCCCCGCCATCAAATATGACTGGACCTTACCGGGAATCGTCATACTGAATACTGGCTTTCGCTTCAAAGAAACCAACAGCGCATCGGCATGTGCATAAAATGATGGCATACGTTCTACAGGGAAACGACCTGGCAGCAAAACCCGTTTATCCAATCCACGCCTAGCCACTTCGGATTGTAGCCAGTCGAAATTTCGCCCATCGCCTACGATAACCCATCGAATATTGTTATTTGCTTTCAAATTATCTGCGGCCTGTAGAACCGCCGGCATGTCTTGCGACTCACCAATGTTGCCAGCGAACATCACGGTGAAAACATCGGAACATTCAGGCAACTCAGGCGCTGGCTTAACGCTATCCTCTTTGAACACGTCCTCAGCCCAACTAGGGAAATATCGGATCTTGCCTTTGTCATTGCAGTGTCTACCAATGCCTTCCAAAAATCCTCGTGACTGGCCCAACACCAACGTACAGCGATTGTAGATATAAGATACCAATTGCCCCACCCAATCTAACACCCAGGGTGATCGAACTTTACCCAAAGCCACAAGAATTTGTGGCCACAAATCTAAGGCCCAAAATACAACTGGTACTTTTTTTATATTACCAAGCAAGACAGCGGGCAAACCCACAGTCACAGGAGAGGGCTCAAACACAAAAATCACATCGGGTGAATAACCTCGCAGCCGCCAAGGCCCGAAAATACCAGCGCCTAAAACGAAACTCAAGTAATTCAAGATAAGGCGTATGCTGCCGGTACCGCGTGGCAACATAGGTACACGCACCACATTAGCACCCTCATATTTAGCAAATGCGCTAGGCTTCTCCCTATACTCATCAAAAATTTTGCCCGACGGGTAATTAGGAACACCGGTGAGTACCGTAACTTGGTGACCACGCTGCCTCCACTCTTTTACAAGGTCATTGATACGAAAATTTTCTGGCCAGAAGTACTGACTAACAACCAAAATACGCAAATTAACCTCAATATTTTTTCCACACTACACGGTTGACATAGTCAGTGTAGCTGTGGATGATTCGTACCACTTTGTCGCTCACATTTGGCACGTTGTAATCAGCAACTATCTGCAAACTACGATCAGAACCCCGAAATTGTGTCTCTAAGATTGCCAGGCCCTGCCGCACTCTTTCCACCTCCAGACCAACCATCATCACCGCAGCCTCTTCCATTCCCTCAGGTCGTTCATGTGCCTCTCGTAGATTAAGCGCCGGAAAGTTCAAAATCGAAGACTCTTCGGTGATGGTGCCGCTGTCAGATAACACCGCTTTGGCATGCATCTGTAAGTTCACATAGTCATGGAAACCCAACGGTTTCAAGAGCCGAACTTGCGGGTGAAATTGGACGCCCGTTGCTGTAACTCGCTTTTGCGTACGTGGGTGCGTAGACACTACTACAGGCAAGTTATAGTCTTCAGCCAGAGCATTAAGCACCTGCACTAGCTTAGCAAAGGTCTTTTCGGATTCGATGTTTTCCTCGCGGTGACCGCTGACTACAAAATACTTGCCCACCTCCAGCCCAATGCGCTGCAAAGAATGAGACTCCCGGATTTTCGGCATGTAATGGTGTAAAACCTCGTACATTGGACTACCGGTCTTGATAACCTGATCGGGCGGCAACCCCTCGCGAAGCAGATAGTCCCGAGCTATAGTACTGTAGGTAAGGTTGATGTCTGCCGTGTGGTCAACAATGCGGCGGTTCGTCTCCTCAGGCACCCGCTGGTCAAAGCAACGGTTACCTGCTTCCATGTGAAATATTGGAACTTTGCGACGCTTGGCAGGAATGACCGATAGACAACTATTTGTGTCCCCCAGCACAAGCATGGCTTCGGGCCTGACTTGCAACAACACACCATCCACCGCCGCGATCAGGTTGCCAATTGTTTGCGCTGCGCTAAACCCGACCTCAGCGCTGTTCAAAAAGAAGTCCGGCTTGCGCACCTTAAGGTCTTCAAAAAACACCTCGTTGAGTTCATAATCATAGTTCTGCCCCGTGTGCACTAAAACATGGTCGCAATATTTGTCTAAGGCAGCGAGTACGCGAGATAGACGAATTATCTCTGGCCGCGTACCCACAACTGACATGACCTTGAGTTTTTTCATTATCAAACTTTGCTGGTTATTGTGTCTGGTTTGACACGATCAAAAATTTCGTTAGCCCAGAGCATGACAAACATTTCATCATGCCCCACGTTGGTAATGTCATGCGTCCAGCCGGGGACTGTATCAACTACCTGCGGCATAGCCCCATCGGTGTAAAGGTAGTACAACTCATTGGTCAGCATATGCCTAAATCGAAACCGAGCCTTACCCTTGATGACCAAGAACTTTTCGGTCTTAGTATGGTGATAATGACCACCACGTGTGATACCTGGGTGAGCAGAGAAATAAGAAAACTGCCCGGCATCTGGCGTCTTGAGCATTTCAACGAACACACCGCGCGAATCTCCGTAAGTAGGCACCTCGTAAGCAAATTTATCTTTAGCCAAATAGCTGAGATAAGTGGCATAAAGCGCTCGCGTAAGACCGGTACCAACACGCTCGGACACTAACGTACTGCGGCAGTTTTTGAAGGCATCAATCTGAGTAGACAACTCACTCAATGTGATACTATATTCGGGCTCTACCAAACGTCGTATAAGTCCAGTCCAAGGCGACTCCAGTAAAGACACAAAGGCGGTGATCACATCGTCCACATATACTAACCGGATGTATGCGTCCGGATCGTTTATCTGCACGGGTAAATCGTGCGCTTTGTTATAACAAAAAGTAGCCACTACTGAGTTATAGTTAGGCTTACACCATTTACCAAACACACCCGGCAAACGAAAAATAACCACTGGGTTACCATTGTTCTGCGCTAATTCTTCCACTGCATGCTCAGCCGCCAACTTACTACACCCATAGGGGTTATTCAACTCTGCCTGTGAGGACGATGCCAACATCAGTGGTACCGATTTACCTAAAGAACGTAAGCCATTGCATACCTGCCTAGTCAAATCCGCATTGACTAATTCGAACGCAATAGGAGACGCTGGTCGGTTTTCTCCTGCCAAATGGATGACTGCATCGGCCAATGTCAATGCGGCTAACAACTGGGAATCAGTATCGCCACGATTAAACGTCAAAACCTCGATCTCTAAATGCTCACGTAAACGAAGAACAAGGTTTTTTCCGAGAAAACCATTTGAACCTGTAATTAACACTTTCATGTATTACTCTTCCATTTCAACAAATTCACCGCGAACGATAGCAGGCATGAAGCGCAGCTTAAGCAGCAAGGCCTGCATGCCAGCCTTGTTGAGACGAGCTGTATTGTGCGAGTTGTAGTCAGTAGCTTCCGATATCTTAATTTCACCATTATCAATAAATTTATCATAGTTCAAATCGCGAAGGTCAGGAGGAACTCGGTAGTAATCACCAAGGTCATCAGCCGCAGCCATTTCTTCCCGGCTAAGCAGAGACTCATAAAGCTTTTCACCATGACGCGTGCCAATAACACGCACCTCATGGTCTGGCTTATTCAGCAGACTCGTCAAAGCTTGTGTAAGCAATTCTAAAGTGGCAGCAGGAGCCTTTTGCACAAATATTTCACCAGGTTTACCGTGCTCAAAAGCATAAAGTACAAGATCTACCGCATCATCCAGAGTCATCATAAAACGGGTCATGTTAGGATCCGTGATTGTTATAGGCCGATTACATCGAATTTGATCAACAAAAAGCGGGATAACAGAGCCACGAGATGCCATAACGTTGCCATAACGAGTAACGTTGATCACCGTACGGTTGCTGATACGTGACTTGGCAACTGCAACCTTTTCCATCATAGCCTTACTAATTCCCATCGCATTAATAGGATAAACGGCTTTATCCGTACTAAGAACAACAACACGTTCAACATCACACGCAATAGCTGCTTCAAGAACATTTTCAGTACCATAAACATTAGTCTTTACCGCTTCTAACGGATGAAATTCACATGAAGGGACCTGTTTAAGTGCAGCCGCGTGGAAAATGTAGTTAACTCCTCGCACAGCATTTAATATTGCTTGATAATCCCGCACATCTCCAATGTAAAATTTCAACTTTGGATGTCCGTAAAGTCTCCGGAGATCATCTTGCTTTTTTTCATCACGACTAAAAATACGAATTTCAGAGATATCAGAATCTATAAAGCGCCTAAGTACTGCATTACCGAATGACCCGGTACCTCCAGTAATCAACAGTGTTTTTGCAGAAAGTAATTCAGCAATCATGACAAAATCCCCTTATAAATTTCACTACGTAAAGAAGAAGAGATAAATTTTTTAATATGATATTTTGCATTGTCAAGCTCAAGTGATTTGACAGAAACTGGCTGGTCGATATAATTTTTTATAACAAGGGCAGCAGACGCAGAATCATTAGGGTCAATATAATTGACATATTCGCTGCAAGACTCCTTAACAAAATCTCTATCAGATGCAAAAACAGGCACACCCATGTACATTGCTTCAATAGGTGAAATCGAAAAACATTCAGCCAAACTAGGAAAGAATAAAAAATCTATAGCCTTATAAAAACCTGGGCATTCAGAAAGTGCAATAGGACCAATATTTACTGCGATTTTTTTAAAATCATTAGACATACCATTCCACTCAGCGTCAGTGAAAGTTACATAAAGAACGGAATTTATATTATAATCATTCAATAATTTTTTATGAACCAATGTAAAGAAATTAATATTTTTATGCGGATAATTTCTGCCCAAATAACCAAATACAAGCTTATTGGGAGGGCGATTGATTTCAAGAGCTCGCCACATATTCGTATTGAGAAAAATAGGAGATATGGCGTTGTGCGCAACCAAGACATTATTACTTGAGAAGTTAAATTTTTTGATAAATTTATCCTTAACAACATTGGATTCAACTAAAACTTTGTCCGAACGCGCAAAGAAATAAGATTGAAGAATGTATTTAAAACGCACCAACATAGATAAATCAGTAAATGATAATTCAATTATGTTTGGCTGAGCAAATCCAACAATTAAATTAACAGGCTTGAATAAAGAGTAAAATGGACCAAATAAAACTAACACAGATGAATAATTAGAAATGCGCCTAAGTCGAGGAGAAAAAAATTGTTTTATACCAAAATCGTCTTGAACAAAACAATTTTTAAAAACACTCAAATTAATTCCTAGAGCAATAACTTGTTTGTAGATTGGATTCGAAATATAAATATCAAGAGAATTAGCAAATGTTTCATCACGAGAGAAATCAACCAAGGTAGAAATCGCAACCTGCAGCGCTCCACCACCTCGAATGTTCGAACAAAATAAAGCGTTATTAAACATAAATATCAGAATTATATTGAATTATTAGATAGTAAAGCAGATTTAAAAAGAAGCCGATTTGAATTAAAAGTATGAAAATTTTCACCGCACTTTAAAGCCGCCTGAATATATGAATTAATTTTACTCTCATCAGTAAGTAAAGTTAAAACTGCATCATCAAGCAAAGATGGCTCCCTATTTGACAAGCAACAAGCCCATCCAAAATCACTTGCATACTTCAAGGTACCAATTAAATTACTACCATAAACTAGAATTGGCTTACGAGCAAACATGAAAATGTGACTTTTTGAAGAAATGGAGAGATGATTTGCTAAGGCATACTCATGATCGAAACTCTCTAAAATGACCAGTAGATCAGAATTTGCCAAGCACGCAGGCAAGTCCTGATTGCCTGGATCATTGAATAAATCGATAGAATTTGAACTATAAATATAGGACAATTTAAATGAATCTGTAATATTTGAATACAATTTAATTTTAATATTTAAACCAGCACTGTTTAGCCTATGAACTGCCGCATCCAACTCTACAAGCGACTCAAAACGATGATCATTAATTGATCCAGTAACTATTAATCTAAATTCTTTTAAATTAGGATGTTTTTTTAAATCTCTTAAATATCTACTTGGATCATCACAGTGATTTAAAATAAAGAAATTTTTGCCATATCTTTTACGATATTCATCCCCCATCAAATAACCAAATGCAAAATGAAAAGAGGCCGCATCAATAAGGCGCCGCGCCAAGTTTCGGATATGCGCACCAGCTATTAATGAAAACCATTTCGACTCTTTGTGCTTGCCGGCATATTGATAGTTTGGCCAATCATCGCTCCAAAAGGTAGCAATTTTACAATTTAATTCTTTTGAAAGATAAATTGGTAAAATGGTAAATGTTATAGAATACCCCTGAGCCAAAATGATATCAGGTTCAAAATTTTTCACCCACTCGCGAAGCCCCAGCGAAGGGCGAAGTGCAAAAATGTATTCATATACCCCCGAATCAATTATATATTTACGAATGACTTTTTTTGCCAAATCAAAAAATGAATCCCTTTTATTTCTGCGATTATTTTCAATGACATCGGACATCTTCCCTTGATTTTCATTTTCAAATTTAGACTTGATCCAAAAAAATAGTGCGCCCATAAAACGATCTTTTGAGCCAAGACAATAATAATGCCCCAAAAACCCATCATCACCATTAGATCCACTGCTATAAATTTGCGCCAGATCATTTCTCTTCCAATCACCAAATAAATTTCTAAGAAGCATAGAGTTGCTATTAGAATCATTTTTGTTTATGCGTCCGTGAGTTACGATCAATATTTTCATAATTTTATAGGAAATAATTGCGATTAAATTTTAATATTCTTAAGTAAGGACTTTAAACACACAAAAAATTTCATAAAAAATATATTGCACAAGAAAATCATTTTAAACCGCTTAATCATTAATGGATGATTATATATAAACGCTAATAACTTTTTGCTAGAGGGCAAATGAATAAGAAAAGTAGTCATAGCTGATGATAAAGTGTGTTGTTTGTGGGCCGTGCGAACACTCCAGTACCTATTGACAACGCCTAAGGCTCCTGCGTCTACAATTGTAACACCATTTCGACGCATAATTTCAAGCGCAGCTGATGTGAAAGATTCATCTCCAACGTGGTGCATTTTTTTTATATTTTCGAAGTACATTGGAATTATTTTTTCTATAGTAGCGCTGAGATTATTAAAAAAATTTGGTGTACCAGCCAGAAACTCTCCACCAGCCCACCGACAATTTGAAGACTCACCAATTAATAATGACAAGTCACTATCTATTCTACTAGCAGTATGTTTCGGCGTAACTTGATCTGTAATATCATAATACAATGAAATTTTATCCTCAAACAAGCTCAATATTTCATTCGATGGATTGTTTATAGCAACCATATCCAGATCACAAAACGCAGCATATTCATCTCCTGAATTAGCAATGTATTTAAATACCTCTAGTTTATAATGCGCAGAGTAAAATATGAGTCCTTCCGGCACGTATGAATTCATTTTTACATCAACAATTTTTAGATCAATTAAAGTTTCACACTGAATTGAAGATAAAAAATCTTTATTATTTGTAATTAAAGTGAACTTTACCCCATAATTGCGCAAGGATTGGCTTAAAGTGGCTGCGTTTTTTAAATAGATCTTAATCTGGTGCTTAAAGTCTATTACATGAACATTCATTGCGGACACTTGCGTAGAATCAATGTGCAATAAACCGTATATGTGTATAATATTTTTCATTTTTAATTTATTCATATTTTATTACTCCTTTTTTAGATTCACAATCGCATTCATTAAATGCATACTTGTTCTTGACCCCGCAATCTAGCATCGACGGTATATTCAAGTTACCGATTACTTTTCCCTGAGCAGTGTTGGCGGCAAGAAGCCCAAGGCACTGTGTGGGTGGTAAAAATTGTAGTCATCGAATCAAGTTTGCAACTGCGCCATCACATTCTTTGAATCAGGCCTATTAGCCAGCTTTGCATAGTTTCTCTTCAGTGTTTTTACAAAGCTCTCAGCCATTCCATTGCTTTGCGGACCGGTCAACGGTGTGGTGATTGTTTTGAGTCACAGTTACTTTGCAAAGCTTCGTGTCTCTGCTGCCATGTGGCAACCGCCCTTGTCACCGAGCCATTCAATGCGCTTGGTTGGTGCCGCATTTGTGCCAAATCTATTCTCAACAGCATGCATCAATGCCTTTGGTGGGCGCTACCCATCCCATGCCCCCTCTGTCGCAACAGTCCAGTGCAAATGCCACTCTGACTCGTTCACCGTTGACACAAGACAGCTGCAACCCAGCTGGACACCACCGCGTGTTTCTTTGCTTGACGGCCACTTGGCCTTTGAGCTTTCTGGTGTCTAAGTGCTTTTGACCTTGCCGAAACAGCAACCAGTCGGCATCTCGCATGGCGCGCGGTGAACACGCTTGTGGTTGATTCCAACAAGACCTTCTAGGTTAAGCATAGCCCATACCCTTCGATAGCAGTGGGTAGCTCGTTTGTTCACCACATCAGCAATCGCTTGTTTGACCTGTGCGTCATCCACCCTAGGTGCAGACTTTCTACGGTCCGTCCATTCAGATGAACTGTGTTTCTTTGCCAACAAATTGCGCGCGATTCGCTAAAGATACAGCAAACAGTCCTCACGGCTTCACTTGGCAATACTGGCGAGAGCACAATCCACTTTTTTGTTTTGGCAAGGTCCACTGCTTCCTTGAGAAACTTGTTCTCCAAAGTCTTGCGGCCCAAGGCACCTTCGAGTTGTTTGATGCGCTGTATTGACCCAGCGGAATCTGCTCAGATCAGGCTGCTAATTTAAACATTTCAAATGTCTGGATGGGCGTCTTCATCTTCAGCGCCTGAGGAGGGCGCTATTGGTTGTAGAACCCAATCGAGTCCGCAATCAACCGACTGGCATGTTGCAGCGTCTCAAACCGTTGGCGGTGGACAAACTGCTCCTTGATCGTTCGAATGACCCTCTCAACCTACCGTTTTGCTCTGGGCAATGCGACGTTATGAAATCCTGTGGCAAACCGTAACTCTTGACCACTCGGGTATAGCTACGACTTGTAAAAACCAACCCGTTAACGCTTCTCAGCAGGAACGGAGTTGTCACACGGCCCAAAGTGCCATAACGGTTAATCAAGGCTTGCTCCAGCGCTGACTCGCCCGTCGTGGCCTTAGCCGATCTCGATAAATGACAGCCCAACAGTTCACGGGTGTAGCAATCAATCACCACCGACAAGCTTGCCCAGCCATCGCGCCCTGTCCAGACACGACACAGGTCTGTCGCCCAACGCTCATCTGTAGCTTGCTCCATCGATTGCATCGCTTCTACCCGCGGCCTCAAGCCGATCGGGCGCTGCTTGACCTGCCAGCCTCTTATTTGAACTATACTTTGCACCGTGTTCTTGTTGAACTTGAGCAAGCCCGCCACAGTGCGGTAACCAAACGATGGGTCTTTGTCAATCATGGCTTTGATGGCTTTCCCAAACTGCTCCTGCACTTTTGGGGTAGCCTTGCAGGGCTTGAAGTACGCCGTGCTCCTAGGCACTTCAAACCAGCGGCACAACTGACTCATCGAGACCTTGAAGCCTTCGGCTTGCAGCCCTGATGGATATACAGAATCGCTTCTCGTCCTCGTTGCCAAGCAGGGCTTTGAGCTTTTTTCTGGCACGTATCTCCAGCATCGCCTCACCGTAGGACTCCTGCAACTCTTTGAGTTGCCGCTAGTACTGTTCCCTGATATCCAGTGGCTTGGCTCGCAAAGCGTTTTCCATGCCTCGATTGGCTTCGCCTACCCACTCCTCGATTTCAGAGGAGGAAATGTGAAAGAAGCGCGAGGCCTCTGAAATCGTGGTCTTGCCTTGAATGATTTCCATCTTCAAAGCCGCTTTGCGCTTGGCTGTCCATCGTTTGATATCGTCTTCCATCGTCATACTCATGGTTGATATCTCAAATAGTATGACCTGCGCAGGTTTTAAGTGGGTCATTACAGCGCTTCGTTACTTCTTGCAGTACAGAGGCCAGTATCACAGTTTTGATGGCTCAAACAGCCACCGAAATACCTTCAAAGTAGGCCTTACGCCATTTAAACAATTGGGCATACGTCAAACCGTGGTCTCTAGCGACTAGTGACACAGAGCTGCCTGATTCGTTGGTTTGCTTGACGATTGCCAGTTTCTGTTGTGGCGTCCAGCGTATTCGTCGCTTAACGCTGGTGACCAAATCATCCGGATCGGGCCTTACTTAAGACATAGTCATATCCGTAGTCGTATCACTAGTTGTTAGTTTAAGGAATACAAACAGGACTGGGTTTCAGGAGGCAAACTCAATTGCAGAAAGATGAAACTCAAGATATATTATATAAAATAATATGAGTAATTTTTAAAATAAACAACAATTAATCTAGCACTAAGTCTATTTACCAGATAATAATTTTATTTAGGATAAGATTTCTTTTCAGAATTTTGAAATTTTAGTCTTTCAATCCAATTATTTATGTTAGATAATGGACCGTCATTATACACCAACACATCCTCATCTCTTGACAATAAAAAATTACCGTATTCAACCAATCTTCTTGCCGCAACCTCTTCAGACCATTCTGTATTAATAAATTTTATTGAATTAATTTGAATGGAGTCTAGACTATGATCACTTGTGAATATATATTCAAGACAAGAAGCCAAATCTTCATAATCTTCTCCATTAAAAACAAATCCATTAACCCCATGGTTGATAAGACTTAAACCTGCACCAGTTTGATAAGATGCAACAACAAGCATTCCATTGGACATAGCCTCATTAATAACTGCGCCCCACCCTTCATACTCATTACTTGCAAGCACATATACTTGACTCACTCTCATCAAATCATTTATCTTGTCGAAAGCAACTGAAGGCATTAATTTTACAAAATCATTCAGAATAGGACTCTCTTCAATTTTATTATATAACTCCTCCCGCAATGGACCATCACCAACCAAATTAAGTTGAATCCTAATACCTCTTTCAAACAAGAACTCAGTTGCCTTCAAAATAACTTCTATATTTTTCCATGGCAATAGTCTACCACACCACAAAATACTATTCGGAACCCTAGCAACATTAATATTTTCATTTGGATTCAAGCTAGATGTCTGCGGGAAATAACCCCATTTTAAAACACTAGACATTTCATTTTTATTTAATAAAAATGAAATGTCATTAGCCGCATAAGGACCTATTGCAAGATATCTCATTTGCTTGTATTTACCAATTAAACTTTTAAATTTAAAAACCATTCGCATATATCGAATACTAAATAATCTATATTTACCCAACTTTGGTTTAAACCATCGCTCTGAGAAATAAAAACATAACTTTCCCTTCTTTAATCTCTCCTCAAAAATATCAAAAATTCTTTCGCCTGAAATCAACAAGTCGCAGTCATTTAACCATTTTAAATATTGTTTTTTTTGATCACTTGCTTCGTACGGTCTTAATATCCATTTTTCTGAAATATCCTGATTCCAACCTAGTTTTGTTCTTTCAGGATCTGGTTGCATTACAGCTACCAATCTAAAATTTTCTTCACCGACCAACAATACCAGATTTCTTGCCAACGGCAATTGATGATGACTTATTATATTAGTAACAAGTAATATTCTCATTTTGTTAAACGTAAGCTTTCTTTATATACATTTTTACACGTAATGAGGTTTTGTACTTTATCAATTAAATAATATAAATTATAAATTAGAAAAAATTTATACCTTTTTTTTAAAAACACTGCTAATAAAATGATATAGCAATGCCGAAATAAATAACAAAGCTGTATCTGTAGATGTTATCTTTAGCATGAAAGGCATTAGTAATGAAGTTGAATAAAATATCCAACACAATAGTAAATTTTCAATTTTTTGATTAATTATAAAATTTCTAACAGTAAAGGCTGACCCCATTCCCAATATTAGCGAGAAGACAACCACTCCAATTAAACCAAAATCCATATAAAAATAAAAAATTCCAGTATAAAGTGCATTAAATTCAAAACCCTCACCTATATATATATTTTTATCGAGGATAGCTGAGTAAGAGTAGTTAAATGGAATCACATCAAATCCAAGAAAGTTTAATAAAAGTGATATTATTTCGTCAAATCCACTTAAAGTAAACATACCATAACCGGGATAACCAAATTTTTCAGATTCATTTAGAGCATACTGCAGTGCTATAATTGATCCATTTAGGTAGGTTACAATTTGTTCAAAAAGAATATTAAGACCCGACATCAATATTGATATAAAATCGAAATCTTCCTGCCCCGCACCTGTTCGGTAAGACGACACTAAGACCATTACAAATACTGAACTTAATATACCAAAACCCTTTGTTATTGAAGTATTGAGTTTCTCTTTCGGCTTTATTATTTTCACAATCCCCGATAACAAACTACCATTCATAAGGAATAATAAAATTACATATACAATATCAAATCTCCCAAAACCGAAACCACTCCAAGACAAAACTGTTATGGTCATTAATAATATTAAACATTTGTCGCGAACACCGCTGACAATAATAGCGGAAGAAGTAATTAAGAAAAAGCTAACGATTACTGAGAATACCGTGTTATATAAAATTTGCTCAACACCACTATTGAATACATAGCCTACGTAAAACCTAGCCAATCGCGAATCAGACAATGGAGCTGTAGACATATACAGCAAATATTTATAGAAATAATATGAAGTTATTAAGCTGACAAAAGTAAAAGCACTTAAGTAGAGCTTCGACACTGAAAGCTGACTTAATGCATTTACCAGCCTAAGTGGCTGATTACGCTTTGGAATTGTATTGGATATAACTACGAAGCCTAGCAAGTAAAAAAGAATAAATAAGATAATAATTAGATATGTTTCAAATTTTATTTCCGTTAGATTATAAATATTAACAGCACAAATTATTGTTATTAAACACCAAGACATTAAAAATAATCTCAGCCATTTTTTTACTACTCCATTATCCACCAATTTATTGACTAAAGCCTGCATCGCCAATAATAAAACACATGCAATTATTCCACAGATCATTTAAATGCTCAATAAAATTATTATTTTAATTTATCACCTAAATTGCAGAATTTTTTTTGAATTGTTAATTCTGGTTTAACCTTAATCTTTTTTGTGGACTTAAAAATTTTAAAGCTTGTTGCTAAATGGTGTTGTTGTACACTTTACGTTGGAGGAATCCGAGCTAGATTACAAAGTGGATGCCTTAATTATAATACGGCTGTGATTGACCACTAGCGTCAAAGTCCTGAATTTGTTTCCACTAAAAAATTATCGGAGTCTAAGTCCATTCTCCATAGTTGGTTAGTGCCTGCAAGTGATGGGTGATCTAAATATTTTGCTGCGCTACGATGTCTCTTACACCTATTATTCTCAGTTTCAATCCATCTTCCTTGAAGCGAATCCGAATGCTGGCGCTTTCATTCAACCTTGCTTTGAGCGGTGCATCCAGTGCTTTTGTCTTTCGCTTCTTGTACTCCCCATATCGGTTTTGCTGGCATAACGCACAGGCGCGTCTGATGCTCATACAGTATTGACTCATTAAATAGCCAAAGAGCTGTTTACACTGCGTTTGACTCAAAGCTTTTGTTTAAGCACATTCTGCAACATGATCTAGTTTTTGCTTAAGTCGACTACGAGCTACTTAAGCATACGATTCTCTTATTCAAGTTGACACAAGCGTCGTAACGCCGAGGCCTCGATTCCATCGTACTACTTATTCCAGGCGTAAAAAGTTCTATGAGAGATGTCGATCTTGCCAGACAACTCTTTAACGTTGATACCCGTCTCAGATTGGTGCAATGCAAATACGATCTTCTATTTAGTAAATTTGGGCTTATTCATGGGAAAACTACTCAGTGTAGTTTTGCTGGTATTCTCGAGTTCTCAAATGTCTAATTTATTGGGGCGGGATAGTTCAACCCCAACGTGCATATGCGCATTTTACCATCAAAAACCGTACGTATGGAAAAATAGAATAACAACTTTGCAATTATTGAGTAATCTTATTCATTGTTTATTATAATAAAATTATTTTTAAACCCGTTTAAATCTATTTACACTGATTATGGTAAGCTTATAATGTGATGAAACAATTAATTTTTATCAAAAGAATTTTATATTAATATAAGCTTATTCTTCTGAATTTGCAACAATATCATATATATTTAACATGTCTTTTACTATTAATGATCGGTCATGTCGTCTAGTAGCAGCAAGCTTTGAATTATATGACCTTTTGATGCACTCAGATGAATTATTAAATAACCATTTAATATAGTAAGCAAGCATGATTTCATCGTCAAAAGGCACGAACAATGTACTGCTTGCTTCTTTTAACATGGAAGGTATGCCTCCGCAATACGTTGAAATATTTGGAACCCCTAATATTTGTGCTTCGCAAAGTGCATTTGGACTATTTTCAATGACAGATGGACATACAAATATATGAGCCTTCTTCAACTCATTAATTACTTGATCTTTACTTCTCTCCCCCAAAAAAATAATATTATCTTCCAAGTTAAGATTTTTAATTTCTCGCTTTATTATCGCCCCGTATCCAGATAATCTTAACCCACCTAATATTGAACTATTTTGCAAAGTAGGATCATACCCACCGATCCTAACTTTCATGAGAGGATACTCACCTTTCAATAACGCAATTGCTTTGATTAAGTAATGTAAGCCCTTGATCGGATAATTTCCTTGACTAACATATATCGAATATTTTTCAATATTTTTATAATTCCAATTATTATCCAAATCATAAAATTTATCACGTAATATTTCATCACAATGATAATATGATACTTTGCTATTTTGCACAAGAACATTTGCCTTGTCCCAATCTGTACGTCCAATTATATGCTTTGTTAACTTAAGGATTTCAATTTCATTAGCACCACGCTTAATAAATTTTCTTTTCTGGTGAAACAGTGTATCTAATCTCAATACATCTCTCAAGGTAATATTTTTAATAATCGTTCCTAGAGAAATCCCAGCAAAATAATGTTTTGAATATACAGATATTAACCCCTGAATAGAAACAATGAATTTTCTACTAGGATTTGCGCTAATATAATTACGCCCGTAAATCAACTCGGTCCCATGTATATGCACTATATCTGGCTCAATGCTTTTATCAATCTCTTTTAGCAAACTTAAATTTGAAATGCTTTTTTTCGACATTTCAAAATATTTGATACCACCAGATTCACCCTTTGTATCCTTGTTGCGCTCGCTGGGAAATATCAAATATAAATTTAATTTGCCTGAAGCCACCAACTCTTTTGACAAACCATCTAACCAACCACCGTATACAGACTCTTGTAACTTCAATTTATTAGCCACACAATGCAGCATTATATTAGTTATCCACAAGATTTTCATAATGTAAATTCTCTTAAATTTCTAAAAATTTTCTTTAATTTTCTTCTTATACGATACTTAAAACTTCGTTGACCCTGGCCACCAAAATGGACATTAAATGTTGTATTATCTGCATTTTCACATATTTCAATCTTGTTCGGGTGTGTTAACTTGTCAAAATCTAAAGTCCTCTGATTTGCGTGTGAACTATTAGCATCCTTGGTATGTGTAGCATCTAGACCAAAGCCTATATTTGACACCAAGTTGTAATTAGGCATTATATTTATCCCATTTATCTTCCATATACTAAATGTCCAAGGATAGTCCCAAGCATCCCATTTTTTTTTGCCGTAGCTTATCTCATCAAATATATCTTCCCAGTAATTTCTCTCAATTGGATCTTTAAAAAGCTCTTTCCATGAGGCAGATTTTCGATATTCTTTCCAACCAGCCAAATTACCGTTATAATTGATCCACGCTCTTCGCCACGTAGCCCAGCCCCAAACATGATTGTAGCGCGAAAAATAATATGTAGCTTCTCCGCGAAGTACTCCATCCTGTGAATTAGTACCGGATATTGTCATTACATTATAATTATCTTTATATTTTTCTAGCAATTCATTACAAAATAGCCAAAAACTTTCGTTCGGAAGACAGTCATCTTCTAAAATTATTCCACATTCTTCATTTTCAAAAAACCAGTTTAAACCTTCAGCCACACCTTGTTTGCAACCTATATTAATTTCTCTATATAGTTTGTATACCTTACAGTCCCAATCAATTTCTTCCAATACTTTTCGTGCTTGCAGCACTTTTTCCACGTCACCTTCCTTCTCTCTATTGGGGCCATCGGCAGCTATATATATTTTCTCTATTTTTTGATCCCTAAGTTTTTGGATCACCCTCCTCAAACTATTCGATCTGTTATATATAATCAATAGCACTGGAGCATTCATTTTAAAATTTTCCTCACTGATTCAAAATATATCATCGGGTTCAGAGATTCTATTTTCAATATCAATAATTTTCTTGTCTTTGTTGTTATTATGTCAACACCTATTGTGGTTACTGCCTGCGTTATAAGCGTACCTATTGCAGCACCTATTCCGCCATACTCAGGTATTAGTTGACTATTTAATATTATATTAAGTAGCGCTCCGAACGTTGTTCTGTACATTATATTGCTTTGTAACCCCTCTATTACATACCACGCGTGACTGATGACACCAATCGTCACAAATAAAAGTGTCCATCCATGTATTTTCAGAATAGCTGCAGCCTCATAATATTTATTTCCATATGCTATATTTATTAACGTTTCACTAAATACTAAAGTTGCCATACTTGCTAATATTGCAGTTATGGAGCCTACATTTAACAAATTTGAAGTTAACTTACTATATTGAGACTCATTTTTTTGCTTAAACTCAACTAGTACTGGATAGTAACTCGCCATAATCGTCATAGGTATAATGTACATTAACTCTGAGAGCCTAGTTGCCGCACTATACAACCCCAATTCCTCATTATTTAAGTATGTGCCTATCATTATTTGATCTATCTTCAAGTACAAAATACTGCTTAAAGAAGCAATTAATAATGGAAAAGATTTTATTAATAATTTTCGTACCGTACTTAATTTTATATTTAATTTATAAGTAATTAATCCATCCCTTCCAGCTATTGCATAAGTTCCTATGGCTATGATTGCAACCTCCAGTGGGATTAGTGCCGCATACCAAATAACTGTTAATTCAAACTTCAAGAAAGCAATCTTAAGAATTGTCATTAGTAAATTTGTTGCTAGCAATAGTTTAGATATCCCCTTAAAATTTATTTTGGCTTCATATATATACTGCAATACATCCGCTTGCCTGAATAAAATTGCCGAGTTTATTACTATAACTATTACTTTCAACTCGGCGTCCATATTGCTATAAATAAATAGAATCCATCCCAAAATTGCGAATATAAAAAAACTCGCTATTGTTGTTATTATTATAGCCGTGCCAATTATTTTATTGTTTTTATTCTCCTCCTCAACTATTAGTTTAACTACAATGTTTTGCATTCCCATGCCAGCTATTACATTCAATATTGATAGTATCGCAGTACCTAAACTTATTTTCCCCAATCCTTCAGGTCCAAGTGATCTAGCTACTAATGCTCCAATCAAAAATGCTAAAATGATTTTTACTATTTTTTCTATTATTCCCCATTTTATGTTGCTTTTAATCATTATGGATTATCGTAACTGAAATTTCATATTAGCTTCCTTTGCGCTGCAATAACCAGCTTTCAAACGCCGCACCGATTTGGTTATCTTTTTCAGCTATATCTACATTAGCCATAAGTAACCCTAATTTTGAACCACAGTCATAACGTTTTCCCTCGTAGCGAAGTGCATATACATTCTTATATTCAATTAGTTTTTCTATGGCATCAGTTAATTGTATTTCACCACCTTTTCCTTTTACTTGTTTCTCAAGATAATCGAAAATTCTTGGTGTCAATATATATCGACCTGCTACGGCAAGATTTGAAGGGGCAAGTGTAATTTCTGGTTTTTCAACTATGCAATTTACTTGAATCCTATTTTTTTTCATTTCTAGCCCATCAATAATTCCATAAAGATTTGTTTGTTCATTAGGAACCTCTTGAATAGCAAGTACACAACCTAATGTTTCCTCATAAACCTTAATTAGTTGATGTGTTATCGGTGAATTGCCAATCATTAAATCATCCGGAAGTACAACGGCAAAAGGTTCGTTTCCTATGGCTTGTCGAGCACATAAGACTGCATGTCCTAGCCCCAAAGCTAATGATTGGCGAATATATATGCAACTGACATCTTTTGGTATTATATTTTTTATCGATTCGAGAACTTCGTTTTTATCCTTTTTTTCAAGTTCCGCCTCAAGTTCTGGTGATGCATCAAAGTGATCTTCAATAGTTTTTTTGTTCCGCCCCGTTACAAATATTAATGTTTTGATGCCAGACTTTATTGCCTCTTCTACAGCGTACTGAATCAGTGGCTTATCGACTACCGTCAGCATTTCTTTAGGCGTTGCCTTTGTCGCAGGCAGCATTCTTGTTCCCAGACCAGCTACAGGGAAAATTGCTTTTGTTATTTTTTGCATTTATTTCTCTTTTTTTGAATTTTACAGTATTTTTTTATTTCACTTAATTATATAAACAATATTATTTTTACTTTATTATTTTCTATTTATTAATTGTTAAATTATTTACTTTATTCACATTATTTTTAATAATTTTATTATTTTATATTTTTTATTGGCATTAATTTATTTATGGGAATTTATTGCAAGATAGATATTATTTTAATCTATTAACCTATTTTGAATTCTCCCATTTCCATGCGTGATCGATTATAGTGTCTAAATCAGTAAATTGCGGGCACCACCCCAAACGCATCTTAATCAAACGTGAATCGGCTACCAATCTTTCCGGATCGCCAGCGCGTCTTGTTGAGTCTTGTACAGGCACTCTGCGCTTGGTCACTCGTTCAGCAGCATCAATTACCTCTTGCACTGAAAACCCCATTCCGTTACCTAGGTTGTAGGCTTGACTTCCTTCACCACTCATTAATGACTCCAAAGCCAACGCATGTGCAGTGCATATATCATTCACGTGCACATAGTCACGAATGCATGTGCCATCTGGTGTATTGTAATTACGACCAAAGACCGCGATGTGGTCTCTACGACCAGAAATCGCTTGCAGCACCAAAGGAATTAAATGAGTTTCCGGTTCATGACGCTCACCCAACCGACATTGTGGATCAGCACCTGCGGCATTAAAATAACGCAAACATACAGACTTCAATCCGTAAGCGTGGTCGTAATCTTCTAATATTTGCTCCACCATAAGTTTGCTACGTCCGTAAGGATTAATGGGAATTTGAGGGTGTGCTTCGTTTATTGGTATCGCTTGAGGGTTACCAAATGTGGCAGCGGTGGACGAAAAAATGAATTTACTCACACCATGTTCGCGCATTGCATCCAGCAATGTCAAAGTGTTTGACACATTGTTTCGATAGTAGTCTGCTGGTTCTTTTATAGATTCAGCCACTTGGATAAATGAAGCAAAATGCATGACGGCATCAACTCTTTTTTCCAACACGCCATCCAACACATAGCGATCCCCACAATTACCTTGCACAAATTCACCAGTTAATACTGCATCTCTATGCCCTGAAGATAAATCATCCAAGGTTACTACATCATGGCCCGAAACACCCAACATGTTTACCATATGAGATCCAATATAACCTGCACCACCAACAACTAATATTCTCATGTTCTCATCTAAAAACTGTTACAGTGATTCACTTTTTTTTAAAAGATTCACACTATTACATAAAAGCAATTTTTCAGCGATATTTTTTTATCAGAGTAAAATCAGCATCAAATTTTTTACTAAGCAGCATTCTACTTTCAGTCGCACTGTTAGCACCGACCCTAGACGAATAAGTATCCCAGTTTTTTTGTATCCTTTTTTTGTACGCTTTTGCTTTGAAGTCTAAATCTTTTTCCAAATCATTTTTTAATCTCTTTTATTGCTTTATGTACTCCTGATTTAGTCTTTCGACATTTGCCCCCCGTTGGAGCATCATGCGGAAACACAGTGTTTTATTATTAATTCTTAAAGAGCTTTTTATTAATTATAATTTTGATCTATCGATTTATTTTATTTCTTCTAATATTCTCCATCATAGTCTTTAATTTTTTCCTTCAGACTGATTAGTAGATACTTTAAAAGCTTTATTAAATACGACTGAGTTTGAAAGTGTTAAATTTTCATTTTTTACTTCATCTATCTCTGTCCTAAGTTCTTCGTATTCTTTTATCTTTCTCATCAAGAAGCTTGCTGTAAGTGCCATCTTCTGAGAAATTCCAAGGGGTGTCAGGACGTAAATATAGCCAAACTTATTTTTTGATTGGCTGAAGTTTTGCACCTTCACCCAGCCCTTGTCAATCAAGGCTTTGAGGCAGTAGTTAATGCCACTAGTGCTCAAGCCCAAACTTTTAGCAATTTCACGCTGAGTTAGGTCAGGATTGACCTGAAGCAACCTAAGGACTCTGAAGTATGTGTCTTCTTTAAGTCGACTGCGTCTAGGGGTCATTTTGGAAAACCATTGTGCGAGGCACGCTACCGCAGTGGTCGCATTACTTGGACCAAGGAAAGTTATGAAAAAACCTCTTCAAAGCATTAATTAATTTGAATTGAAGAGATTGTCCAGTTTCGTACAATTCTAACTGTAAATTACTCTTAATTGAAAATTTGATTTTTCAATTAAGAGTTGGTAGTAAGTAATTTCTTAGGGCCACTTTGCCAGGATGCTGTTATCAGTACAATTACAAGCAATATTACGTCGCCGTCCTGTCTGGTAACTTGTTATGCAGTACGACCTATTGCTCTAGCTAAAGATGCTCGAATATTGCATATTTTCAATGCAACTTCTTGATTTTGTCCTGCGTTAAGCAAAGCTTGGCGAACAAATGCCCAAAGCAACAAGACTAAGCCAGAGGTAAGGGCTGCAACAATAGCGATGAGAGCCTTCTTAGGCTTAGATTTTCTCTCCGGCGCTTGCGCCACATCCAACACCTGAATCACAGCGCTCTCCCTAGCCTCATCCACCTTAGCCAACTCAAACTGCTTGGCAAATAGCTCAAAAAGCGTCTCATGGTACTTAAAGTCTCTATACCGAGCCACATAGTCCCCCTGACCAGCAGCTTGGGGCGCCTCATCGCGCTCAGCTTTGGCAAGCTGTTCCCGCAAAGCCAAAAGCTCTGTCAGAGCTTGCTTCATGGCAGGAGCCGCCTCCGTCAAATAACCCCGCATGCTAGCTATCTTGATTTCTTGCGCAGAAATACCCGCACGCAACCGCGCCACAGTCTCAACCGCCGCCGCAGGGCTGGACTTCAAAGCAGAGCTGTTCACACCAGTAAACTTCAACGCAACCTCGGCTTTAACCAGGTTTTCTTTAGCCAACGCCAACTGCTTTTCAAAAAACACTCGCCGTTGCTGAGCTTCTGTAACCGCCAGCCGCCCTAGCAGCTTTTGCAACTCCTCAGCATGAGCGTTGGCTAATTGAGCCGCAAACTGAGGCTCCTTGTCATCAACCTCAACAGAAATTAGCCCATCTTTTCCAGAGGCAACACGCGAGTTCCCAGACAGAGCTGCACGCGCATCAGTTTTTGTTTGTGCCTGGTAGCGATCCATCAACTTAAACCGCTCAACCAAGGCATCCTGCACACTCACACTCTTCATAAATGCTATGTACTGATCCGACGGGTTCTTCAACCCCGTGGCCGTTCCCGCCAAGCCGCTCAAAGCCCCCAGGCTTGCGAGCATGCTGGCAGCAGCGCTCTGCTGTTGTTGCGGCGGTAAAAACTGAGTCTTGGCAGTGTAAGTAGGCGGAATAGTAAAGCTGAATCCCAAAGCAGCCAGCCCCACAGCCAACGGCCCCAAAACCAGCAACCGCAAGTTATCAACCACAACCTGCAACAAATCCAGCAAGCTAATGTCGTCATCGCCCTCAGACACCGAGGCGGACACGTGTGTTGAATCGTTCATGCCACCCTCCCCTTAATTCCGCAGGGTTTTGACAGCAGCCGCACCCAGGCCAAACTGGTAGAACAGCTGCGTCCAGTCCTTAGCCCCCATGATGAACTGGGTGTAGCTGCTGCGACGGTCCAGCACCTCGGGCACAAACACCGAGTCGCCGGGGCTGAGCTTCTTGTTATTGATGAAGCTCCCGCCAAACAGTGACGACTTGCGGGCATTGCTTTCAATGGTGCCGTCGGCACGGATGACCATCAGGTTGTCCAGGTCGGCCTCACGGGTCAGGCCGGCTTTGTCCAGGTAGTCTTTAAGGGTGCTACCCGACTTGTGAATGAACGAGGTTTCGGTGAACACCGCGCCAAACACGCCCACAAAGCTAGGAGCATGGGGCACTGAAATTTGGTCACCATCTTCCAGGGTAACGGTGGGCAACTCTGGCTTGGCAGGGTCCATTTCCAGGGCAATGCGGCCGCTGGCCTTCAAGCCTTGCATGCGCGCCAGCAAGGCTTTTTGGCCAGCCACTTGGGCTTGAACGTTGTTGCCCTTTTCTTGGTCGGTCACGTTTTGCGTGGCCGTGGCCGCAAACGAGGTGACTTCAGCCTCCAG
>JACCDX011351259.1_pt1 | contig 26138 bp, 16 predicted proteins | sample 7449681 | NCBI WGS metagenome assembly JACCDX01 (sample SAMN15323450, study PRJNA562643) | freshwater metagenome | isolation source: river surface water | place: USA:Blue River Watershed | collected 2017-08-18
AAACTTTATTGCCACACAAGCTAGAAACCAGAAGCGGCGTGATAAATTTCTGCGCCGATTTAGTTAAAATGCAATCAACCGCAAAACCGCTTTTTTGCAACAACCGCAAAAGCTCAAGCGATTTATAAGCAGCAACGGATCCAGTGATTATAAGCAAAATTTTCTTCACCTAATTTACAAAGAATTGTGTTTTTTCATCTTGAGCGAATTTTGAAACAATTGGTTTTGAAGGGCTTGAAGGAGATTTTTCTTTGCTCAGAAATTCAGGTTTTAGCTCTAACTGATCGCCCAAATCAGCTACTTCGCCGCCAAAAAGCAATTTTCCAATTCGTGAAAAAATACCGCTAATTTTATAATTACCGTTGCGATTATCTTGCTCCAAAGGCTTTTGCATCACTCTTAATGGCGCCAAACTTTCATCTTCCTTTGCAAAAAAATCTGACGCAACATTAGTCTCGCTTGGCAGAATGTCATTTTTTTGATCTTTCTTAATTGTTACTGATTTTGGATGATTTTTAAACATAATCCCCTTCGAAATTGTTATTACTTGATGCGAAGTTTTTGCTTAGAAAATTACAAATAAAATTTACTTCACAAAAACATCGCCCCTTCATTTACAAAACTATCGACGCAAGAGCTACAATGCGTTGCCAGTATCGCCACCAACATCTCGATTAGAATTTCTTCTGACTTTGAGCTTATCCACATTTGAGCCTCTTGATTTTTCATCTTCTAAAAGTTTTTCAACTTTTTTAATAGTCTCTTCGCCAGCTTCTTTAAGACTCTCAATCAGAATAGGAAATCTTTGAGCAAAAGTTGGCTCAAAAATAGCTGAGGGAGATTTAGAAGATCTGTCATTAATCGAGCTATTGGAATCAGGGTTTAATTTCTCATCATAAACATTTCCCTTAAATCCAGATTGCATCTCAGGCAGCTCGAGAAGTGATTCTTCAAATTTTTGCTGCAGCTCATCTAATTTTGTCTTGTCTGAATTTTTGCCAGTACTTATATCTCTTATTTCCTGAGCCAATTTAATTTTTTTTTCATATGCGCTCACCTCTTCATTGGGAAGGCCTTGTATAATTTCTCGTACAATACCCTCTTTAAAACAAGAGAGATCTAAAGGATCTTTGTCAAAACCTTTACTATTTTTTCTCTTATAAATTTCTCTTTTCAGCGCTTCTTCCTTTAAATATTTGTTAAGCAATTTCATTTCTTCATTAGGAGGATTGTCTCTTGTGTCGAATCTAGCATTCGCAAAAGCAAATAAAATTGCATCAGCCTGAAATTTCTTTAAAACCACATATGAAGTTTCTCTTCCCAAAATTTCTTTAGCTCCTTTGGAAAGAGTAATTAGGGCAAAACTCTTTATTTGTTCTTTTGTATAGTTTGAATCACTATTATATCCAATTTCAACACTCTCTTGAAGCTTCTTAGTGGCCGATTTAACCAATGAAGCATTATTTACCAATTTTCTAAAATTTGCACCTTTTTGCGTTGGAGTTGATTCCACTTTTGTTGTAGTTGGCACCTCTGGCTGTTTTATTGGAGTTGGCGCATCTGGCTGCGCAGTTTTTTGTGGATCAACTGCCTCATTACCTTCTTTACCTACCGCCTCATCTTTTTGCGCTACAGTTGGCGCCGCTGGCTGATTTGTTGGAGTTGGCGCCGCTGGCTGCGAAGTGTTTTGTGAATTAACTACCTTATTACCTTCTTTACCTACCGTCTCATCTTTTTGCGCTACAGTTGGCGCCGATTCTGCAAAAAATGCTTTTACAATAAAATCATTAATTCTTGTTTTAATGCCTTTGATTTGCTCTTTAAGATCTTTTGAATCCGTTTCTGGATCAGCAAAAACTTTAGACTTTTTAATCAGGTTAATTGGTGATTTGATCGCAATGCCTTTTGAAAATTCACTTTGCAACTTTTCTTTTCCAGAAGCAAAAGCATTATCCAAAATTTTTAGCATTGCCAACTGATTAACAGGATTTTTCTCTGACAAATTGCTCATAACAAGAATTAATTTCTCGCTATCGTGACCTTCCAAATCATTGCTGTGCAAGATGGCATTAGAAAAATTTTTTCTATAATTATCAAATTTATCTCCTGAACCATTAAGAATTCCCTTTAGCGCAACTTCAGCATTATCTAATTGAAGAATTTTGCGCAAAGAGTCGTTGCTTCTATAATTAAAAAATGAGTGGCCAGTAAGCTCATTAGTTACCGCCTCGCAATCTGTTAAAATTTCTTTTGCGGAAGTTTTAGCGATGTCGCTCGCCTTTCGACCTTGCTTATCTTTGATGTTGATGTCGGCACCTTTTTCCAAAAGCAACTTTAGCAACTCAACATTGTCAGTTTTTGCAGCAAAATGTAAAGCTGTAGAACCATCGAGCTCTGAAGCTTGATTAATTGAGGCCGAATTTACACAACCTTCTTGCAAAAGCATTTTAATAAATCCCGCCTTTTGATTCTCATTTTTTCCCTTGAGCGCCGCGGCAAGCACTTTTTTACTTTGTGAGTCTCGTTGCAAACCAAAATTCATTTCTTGTTTTGCAATCATTCTGCCAACTTCAATATTACCATAAAAAGCTGCAGCCATTAAAGGAGTATTGCCATAAATATCTCTTTGACTGAGTTTTGCCTCCAATGGTTCTTGATCATAATATTTATCCTTGTTCAAAACCGCTTCGCAAAAATCTTTGTTGTCGACACTTGCCGCAATATGAAGATTATTTTGTTTATAATTTTGCTCAGCAAATTTTAGGCCCGACTTGTTTTTTCGACTAAATTCTCTAAACTCAACCCCCCTCTGATCTTTTTTAAAATTTTTAACACCATAAATCATCTCAATATAATCTTGTCGCGAAAGCCCAGATTCACTTTGTGTAACAAATTTTTGAAACGCATTTCCAGTCTTACTCGAATCCTTCATTCCGAATTTTGCGCGGTCAATAATTTCCTTAACAACATCTTTCTCTAAAAAAGAAATTGCGTTGCCAAGAATTCCCAAGTTACGATCATCAGAAAGATTTATCTCGTAAGAAAGCAAGTTAGCAAACTGCCTTCTGCAATTCTCATCTTCCCTCAAAATTCCAGCAAGCTCAACGCCAGATTTGTTGCCAGAATTCAAAATTTTTTCTAGCACTAATGAAGGGGTGCTAGGAAGACCGGTTATAATAGCCTTTCTGGCTGGCTTGTCATAATAGAACAAAGCGCTCTTTATAGCTTTTGCTGCAGCAATATTGTCTTTAACAAAGATTCTTTTTTCTTCCGAAATGCTTGGCTTGTGAACAAAATTACTTTTTTCGTAAGCGGCAAAATCAACGGGAGGAAGGGTTTTTGTCAATTTTTCAAAAATATCCGGACTGCATTCTTTTGAAAGAGCAGCAACATCGAATGCACTTTTTCCATCACCGTCTTTGATATGATGTTGCGCACCCTTGGCAAGAAGCAGATCTACCACTTGTTGATTATTTTGCTCTACAGCAAGCCTTAAAGGACTCTTTCCAAGATTGTTGGTAGCTTTAATTTGTTGAGCATCTGATGAATCAATTACCTTCTTAAGCAATTCTCCTTTTAATCCTCCCGAAAAAACATGAGCCAACTTAAAGCCTTCTTTTTCCACAACAAAATCAACCAGCGGATTAAAATTTTCTACTTTCTCTTTACTTATGGGGCTCTTTAGCAACTTTCGCAAAAGATTCGTTGCTGCGCCTTGTTCAGGGGCGTTATCTTCTTCTTTAATTTTGCTTTCGATAAGTTCGGCAAATCTTGCATCTTCACAAACTTTTGGAGAATTCTCTAACAGATGAGCAAGAGCAATAAATACTGTATCATTAGAAAAATTTTTACCTTCCAAATCTTGCAGATTTAGCTCGGAAGTTTCGCTGTCATTTTTAAAATAAGCTAACAATGCTTCGTAAGCCAACTTTTCATCTTTGCTCATTAAAACTTCTGAACCGCTATTTTTATTAGATTCCTTGCCCGCTTCTGCCTTGTTTCTTTTCTTCGAATTTTCAGCAAATTTTGCGTAAAATCTTTTTAAACTTTGCCCTTCTTGCCACTCTAATTTGCCTGATTTTTTTGCCTCTTCATTAAAAGCATTTCTAAGCTTTTCAGTACTATCTTTGTCCAATGCTTTTTGTAGATTATCGAAATACTTATTATCTAGAGTTTGGCCGTAAGTAAGCAGTTTGGCTAAACTCTTAATGTTTTCGCCTGAATTGTGACCCGAAAGAACAAGTCTTAAAGATTCGGTTTCTTCACCACTACTTACGGTTAGAAGCTCCTCTAATCGTTTTTTAGCTACAGCCTCAGGATATTCAGACCTATCCGGTGACTCGGAACAAACAAGTTTCCTAACCTTGTCATATGTCGCTATAAATGCAGCAACCTCTTGATTGACAGGCTTTTGCTCGGAATCACCAAAAAGGGCATCGTTAGTAACTTTATCATTATAAACGCCCATTTTTTTCCAAATTTCTTCTTCTAAAGATCCCAGTTTATAAGAAGATAAATTATGCTCAGAAATTGCATAACCTGCGTTATTTACAATTTCTGGATTGGCGCCCGCTTCAAGAAGAGTTTTTATTATTTCTTTACTTTGACCAAATGCAGCCAAATTCAAAGGCGTGTTTTTGTAATTATTTTCTGCGTTTAAACTAGCTCCATTTTTAATAAGCATTTTAACGCATTCCAAATGGCCATTCTGAGCAGCAAAATGCAAAGCTGTATCGCCATTTTTATTGGCGATATTCACTCCAATGCGCTTATCAATTAAAAATTTGAGAGATTCTGCATCTCCGCAAGCTGCGGCTGCGTGAAGAAGGGTTGATTCGTTTTCATTTTGAAAAGGATTGATCAAAGTTTCTTTATTATCTTCGAACCCCTGAATCATTTTGTTTAAAATCGCTCTACCAAAATCATACTGCTTATTAGCCATTGCGTAATGCAAAGCAGTTCTTCCTAGTCTGTCTTTGGCATTTAAATTAGCGCCTTTTGCTAAAATCATCTCAAAAATATCTTTCTGCCCTATTGAAGCAGCAGCCATTAAAGCTATTTCGCCACGATTGTCTCGTATATTAACATCAGCTCCATTTTCAATAAGAGTTTTGGCAAGCTCTGTTTGCCTTGTTTTAAAAGCAATCATTAAAGGCGTGCTGCCCCGATTGCTTTTTATATTAACATTGGCTCCCGCGTTAATAAGAGCCTGAACAGCCTCTTTTTGCCCTGACATAACGGCAAGTGTTAAAGGCGCAAATCCAAATTTGTTTTTAGAATTCAGAATAGCTTTTATTTCCTCTTTGCTATTTGTAGAATTCAAGTTCTTGACAAGAGTATTAAATAGCTCTTTCTCTTCAGTCCAAATGGCTATATGAAGAAGGTTGTTTTGCCTATGAAGAAGGTTGTTTTGCTCTTTAATCAGTTTTAACTTTTGTGCCGAATCAGTTTCACTTTCAATCTTGCTCACCATAGCCTGCAAAATAACTTTGGCGACTTCTTTTTGATTATTTTCTGTAGCATAGTCTATGGCAGTTCTTCCTAGGCTGTCTTTGGCATTTAAATTAGCGCCTTCTCTACGAACTATTTCCTCAATCTCCTTAACCTCTGCATATTTCTTTATCAAATCAGTGCATTTGTTTTGCTTATCAAGAAGATTTTTATCAGAGCTCTTGGTAATTTGATTAATGTCCGCGATATCAAAACTTGCCCCAGCCGAAAGTAGAATTTTAACAATATCTAATTTACCATTTTCCGCCGCATAAAATAAAGCCGTATGGCCAGATAAATCTTCGTTGTCCATCTTGGCTTCTGCTTTAATAAGAGCTTGAACAATATTTTTATCCCCCTTTACAGCGGCAAACATTAAAGGCGTGCGGCCATCAGAGTTTGATTTATTAACATTAGCTTCCTTTTCAATAAGAGCTTGAACAATCTCTTTATGCCCCCGTGCGGCGGCAACCATTAAAGGCGTATTGCGATTCCAGCCTTCTGTATCAACACTAGCTTTCGCGTCAAGAAGAGCTTGAACGATCTCTGTTTTTCCTCCTTCAACAGCAATAATTAAAGGCGTACTGCCAAACGCATTTTTCGCATCAAGATCGACCTCCTTTTCAAGAAGAGCTTGAACGATCTCTGTATACCCTCTTTTGACGGCAAGCATTAAAGGCGTTTCGCCAGAATTATTTTTCGCATCAAGCTCGGCTTTCTTTTCAAGAAGAGCTTGAACGATCTCTGTATACCCTCCTTCGGCGGCAAGCATTAAGGGCGTGAAGCCATTAGAGTTTGACTTATTAACATCAGCTTTTGCTGCAAGAAGAGCTTGAACGATCTCTGCATTCCCCCCTGCGGCGGCAAGCATTAAGGGCGTATTGTGATGCCAATCTTCTGTATTAACACTAGCCCCTTTTTCAAGAAGAGCTTGAACGATCTCTGTATTCCCCCCTACGGCGGCAATCATTAAGGGCGTGAAGCCATCAGAGTTTGACTTATTAACATCAGCTTTTGCTGCAATAAGAGCTTTAGCAATCTCTGTTTTTCCTTCTTTAACAGCAATAATTAAAGGCGCATTGCCCATCGAGCCTTTTAGATCAAGATCGGCTCCCGCGTTAATAAGAGCTTTAACGATCTCTAAGTTCCCCATTTCAACGGCTTTCGTTAAGGGTGTAGTGTTATTTTTTGTTTTAAAATTCAGAATAGGTTCTACTTTCCCCTTGCCATCTATAGAATTCAAGCTGCTGATAATTTTATCAAACAACTCTTTCTCTTTATAAAAAATGACATTATAAAGAAGATTCTGTTGCTGATTAATCAGTTGTAGCTTTTTTTCATTATCGGTTTCATCTTCAATCTTTTTCACCATAGCCCGCAAAATAATTATAGCCCATTCTGTACCTTGTTTTGCAGCATGATCTAAGGCAGTATTTCCTTCGTTGTCTTTGGCATTTAAATCAGTGTATTCTTCACCAGCCATTTCCTCAACCAACTTAAGTTTTCTTTCTTTTTCTTTAGAACCACGGAAAGTGTAATAATCATCAATCTCCATCATCAATTTTGTCTTTCCAAACACCCTTTTCTCTGCCTCAGTTTTTTTCTTCAAACTTTCAACAAATTCTCCGTAAAAGTCTTGTAAGTTTTGCCCTTCTTGCCACTCTAATTTGCCTGATTTTTTTGCCTCTTCATTAAAAGCATCTCTGAGCTTTTCAGTTTTATCTTTGCCCAATCTAAAGCTTAAAACACCCAAACCTTCAAGATCAGTATCTGCAACATTCAAACCTTCGGTAAGCAGTTTGGCGAAACGCCTAATGTTGTCGTCCGAATTGTGACCCGAAAGAAAAAGGCTTAAAGCTTCACTTTCTGAAGATTCGTATTTTAAAAGATTTTGTAACGGATTATTATTCCCAAAGAATGAAAATAATGATGTTTTTGCTTTTTGCTTTTTATCTTCCTCAAAGAACTTCTTAACCTCTTCATATTTCTTTATCAAATCAACGCATTTGTTTTGCTTACTAAGAAGCGCTTCATCAGAGCTCTTGGTAATTTGATTAATGTCCGCGATATCAAAACTTGCCCCATCCGAAAGTAGAATTTTAACAATATCTAATTTACCATGTTCCGCCGCATAAAATAAAGCCGTACGACCTTCCGAGTCTTTCAGATCAACATCGGCGCCACTTTCAATAAGTTTTTTAACAAGATAATTATATTTTGGATCATTATTTTTGATAACAAAACTGGCTAACGGCGTATTTGCTGTTCCGTTTGAAAATTTGTAATTAAAAAATTTTTCTTGAGACTTATCTTGCGAATTGTTGCCCTGATGATTTTCGTATAACATCTCAAGGATTTCGCCGGCTCCTAAGTAAGCAGCCAGACCCAAAACACCATCTTTCACTTCAGCGCCATTTTTAAGAAGAATTTTTACACATTTGGTATTTTTAGAATTTATAGCGCATTCCAAAAGCGTTGCTTCTGATTCTTCAACTTCAACTAACCGATTCAAATTTAGCCATTTATTATTCAAGATAATTTCTTCAAAATTACCTACTTCTTTGTTTTGAATAACGGCAAAAAGGCTATCATAAACTCTCTTCTTTTCTTCATCACTTGGTTCCTGAGTTTGGCTCGAATCTCCAAATCCACCAACAACAGGTGGATCGATTGTTTCATCTACTTCAGTAGCTTCTAAATCTCCAAAAACTGAGAAATTGCTCACTGAAGATGTTTCTTCGTTACCAGAATTCTCATCTGCTCCAGTTTTCTCCTCATCATTGGCGCCGTCATCAAATCCGCTCCCTGTTGGCTGATATTGATGCGGAGCTTGATTGGTTTCTAAAAAAGATTCTTGGGCTGAATCACTTAAAACGGCCGAATTGTTATTTTGTTCATTATTAACTCTTTCTTTCCCTGGCCGAGTTTCATCCGCATACTCATCATTTACGACAGTTGAAACAGGTTTGTCACCTATTTCGGGCACTGGCGTTTGGGTTGAATCATTTTGTTCACCCACTTGAATAGTTTCTGAATTTTGAGAATCTGTGGGAACTTGACCAACATCTACCATTTCAACTGCCGACTGTTCAGCCTCTGCATTTGTCGACTTTTTAGCCTCTGCATTTGTCGACTTTTTAGCCTCTTCATTTTCACCTATTATCCCCAGTGGATCCACATCAACTTCAATCTGATCACCCTTTGGATTAGGCGACCTCTCTTTATAAGGTGTCACTCCGCCCAAAGCATTAAGCAATGAGCTAGAAGAACCTGCATCATATTCACCTGGAACAACTTGTGTAGGATTTGTCTCATTATTCCCTTTTGGCTTTTCTACTTCTTCTGATCCTACGCTTTCATTAAATTCATTAGGATATAACCCATTATCTGGAACAACTTGTGTAGGATTTCCATCATTATTCCCTTTTGGCTTTTTTCCTTCTTCAAAACTCGCCACCTCATCAAATTCTGTATTAAGTTCTGTATCCTGATCTACAGGAACAACTCTATTTGATCCAAAAAATCCCCTCATACCAATCCTTAATTTATTGTTTATTGTAACACACTTGGCTACTGAAGCCAAATATGCGAATTTAATTGATTTTTCGTCACGAATCTAGGCAGCTCTCTGCCTAAAAAAGACAAAATACTTTTTAGCCGATAAGAATTAATCGAATCGGCGCCACTAATTATTATAACCTTTATTTGAAAGCGCTTGCGCACCAAACTCAAAAACGCAATTGCAAATAACAATTTTAATCCACCTCAAGAGCCATTTACAAAAGCTCGCGATATTTTTACATCCCCTTAACGAAGGGGGAAAGTGATTCAAAAAAAACTTAAATGTCGCAAGGCAAAATAATCAAGGCTTAATTGCTTATCACATCAAATAAATGGCCGAATTTATTGATTCAATTGCTTTTTCTAATTCGCAAACCTTGTGAAATCAGCTATTCGATTCCTAAGTGATTAATTATTTTTTGCGTCAAAACGCGGCCGCGTGGCGTTTTTTCCAAAAGACCTTGCTGAATTAAGTAAGGCTCAATCGCCTCTTCAATAGTGTCGCATTCTTCGCCAATTGCCGAAGCGATGGTTTCAATGCCAACTGGACCACCACGATAATTAATCAAAATGAATCGCAAATAACGATAATCCAAAGAATCAAGCCCTAACTCGTCAATTTCAAGACGATGCAAGGCCAAATTTGCGGTTTTCAAGCTAATTACTTTTTCATTATCAATCGAAGAAAAATCGCGAACTCTTTTTAAAAGCCGAATAGCTATTCTTGGCGTGCCACGCGATCTTTTGGCGATTTCATGAGCCGCATCTTTTTCAATTTCAATGCCCAATATTTTGGCATCGCGAATCACAATTTCTTGCAACTCGGCAAATTCATAAAAATTCAGACGCAAAGGAATTCCAAAACGATCCTTCAAAGGATTGGCTATCAAGCCAACTCTTGTGGTGGCGCCAACCAAAGTGAATTTTGGCAAATCAATTTTAATAGCTCTGGCGGCCGGACCTTCGCCGATTATTATGTCGAGCTTGAAATCTTCCATCGCCGAATAAAGCACTTCTTCAACATTCTTATTCAAGCGATGAATTTCGTCGATAAACAAAACATCGCCGCGCTGCAAATTAGTTAAGATTGCCGCTAAATCACCCGATTTGGTAATTACTGGGCCGGAAGTTGATTTAAAACCAACACCCATTTCATGCGAAATAATTTGCGCTAAAGTAGTTTTTCCAAGCCCGGGAGGTCCGTAAAATAAAGCATGATCCAGCGTGTCGCCGCGCTTTTTTGCCGCCTGCAAAAAAACTTCGAGATTTTCTTTTAATTTTTCCTGCCCCAAAAAATCGCGCAAAAAACTTGGGCGCAAAATATTTTCATTTCCTCGCTCTTCTTGATGCGGCGACGGATTTAAATTTTCGTTTTTTGACATTTTGATTTATTTATTTCGCTGAAATTTTGTGAAAACCACGAATCGTCGTTAAAACTTATGTTTTCCAAGCTCTCTTAACGAAGAAGTAATTAAATTTTCCAAAGTTATTTGCGGACTTTCTTCGATTAAAAAATTAATAACCTTCAAGCAATCATGCTTTTTATAACCAAGATTTTCTAAAGCCGAAAGCGCATCAGCAGCAATTCTATTGGCTAAAATTTCTTGATTTGGCAGTGCCTTTTTTACATCAAAAACAAGATCAATTCCCAACTTTTTTGGACTATCTTTCAGCTCGGTTGTAAGCCTTGAAGCCAATTTTGCGCCAATTCCAGAAATTTGTGAGAAAGTTTTAATGTCAGAAGAAATTAAAGCCTTCGCCAAATCTTCAATTGATAAAGCGCTTAAAATTTTCTGCGCCATTTTATTTCCAACGCCCTGAACTTTTGTTAATTCCAAAAACCAGATTTTTTCAATTTCCGAAGCGAAGCCATAAAGCTCAATTGCATCTTCTTTAACTGCGGTTTCAATTATTAACGAAACTTCTTTTTGTGGCGGAAAAGATTTTAATTCGGAGGCGGTTTTTGCTGACAAAAAAACAACATATCCAACACCGCCCACATCAATAATACACTTGTCTTCGGCGATCGAATCAATAAAACCGCGGAGTTTTCCAATCATTCTTTATTCAAATAAATTTGTTATTTTTGGAGTTTTTAATGTCGAAAAAAAAATTGTCCAACATCAAGTGGCTTGTCGATAAAGATCTGGTGCATTTCCAGAGTGCTTTAGAATTTATGCAAAACCATGTTGAAAAAATAATTAACCAAGAAGCTTCGCCAACAATTTGGCTACTTGAACATTATCCAGTTTATACAGCCGGAATTAGCGCCAAAGAAAGTGACTTATTGGCCAAAACTGAAATTCCAGTTTTTCAAACAAATCGCGGCGGCAAATATACTTATCACTGCCCCGGCATGAAGATTATTTATGTGATGCTTGATTTAAAAAAATTATTTGCGCCAAACCCGCCAGATGTAGCGCGTTTTGTTGAATTTTTGGAAAATTGGGTAATTGCAATTTTGGCCGAATTTGGCATTTGTGGCGAGATCAGAAAAGGTCGCGTAGGAATTTGGGTAAAAGATAAAAATGGCGTCGAAAAAAAAATTGCCGCGATTGGCATTAAACTAAAAAAATGGGTTAGTTATCATGGCATCGCAATAAATGTGAATCCAGATTTAGCTGGCTTTAACAATATAATTCCGTGCGGAATTAAAGAATTTGGCGTTACTTCGATGGAAGAAATTTTGGGCAAAAAAAATTTCAATTTAGATGAGGTTATCATGCGCAAATTCGCAGAATTATCCGAAGCGCTGGCAAAAAATTTTTAACAACAGCTTTTTGATCTATTGAAATATCTTCAATTTTTACTAGCTTGCCGTCGAAATTCGCTGGCCATTTATACAAATTTAAAGCCACGAAATTAGGCAATTTTCTAGCCACAAACTCAATCAACAAATCAATAATATGACTAACTCACAACAATTTACTTTCGATGTAGAAGTTGGGAAAGTTCTCAACCTTATGATTAACTCGCTTTACACCAACAAAGATGTGGCGCTGCGCGAGCTAATTTCAAATTCAGCTGACGCTTGTGATAAATTGCGCTATTTATCGGCGCAAAATTCTGAAATTCTGCAATCTAACGATGAATTGAAAATCTCGATTACAACAAATAAATCGGCGAAAACTCTGATTATTCAAGATAATGGTATTGGCATGAATCGCGAAGATTTGATTCAAAATCTTGGAACAATTGCGCGATCAGGAACTGAAAATTTTATCAAATCCTTAACTGGCGACAAACAAAAAGATGTTCAATTAATTGGTCAATTTGGCGTTGGATTTTATTCCAGCTTTATGATTGCGAATAAGGTGGAAGTTGTTTCACGCAAATTTGATAGCGATAAAATTTTCAAATGGGAGTCGGAAGGCGCCGGCAATTTCTCAATCGCGGAAGCGACTAGTGAGGATTTAAAATTAAATAATGAAGAAACCAAAAATCAGCCCCGCGGAACAAAAATAATTTTACATCTAAAAGACGATTCAACCAGCGAATATCTTGATCGCTTTCACATCAAACATGTTGTTCAAACTTACTCAGATCACATTAATTTTAAGATTGAGTTCATTCCTGAAAATCTTGAAGCCGGCGCCAAAATTGAAACCCTAAATTCAGCTTCGGCGCTTTGGAAAAAGCCAGCTTCAGAAATTTCTCCTGAGCAATATCAAAGCTTTTTTAAGCATATTTCTCACCTTCCAAACGAGCCATTTATGACCATTCATAATAATGTTGAAGGCTTGGTAACTTACACAAATCTACTCTTCATTCCATCAATGAAGCCTTTTGATTTATTTCATCCCGACCGCAAAACTTCGGTAAAACTTTATGTCAAAAAAGTTTTCATTTCTGAAGAATTAAACCTAGTTCCAGCCAATATGCGCTTCTTGCGCGGACTAATTGATTGCGACGACCTTCCGCTCAATATTAGCCGTGAAAATTTACAGCATAATGCGGTTTTGGACAAAATCAGAAAATCAGTTGTGAATAAAGTGCTTTCCGAATTAAAGAAAAAAGCAAAAGACAATGAAGAAGAATATTTAAAATTTTGGCATAATTTTGGCGCAGTTTTAAAAGAAGGGCTTTGCGAGTCTTCTGAATTTAGAGAGAAAATTTTTGAAATTTGCCGCTTTTACTCGTCAAAATCGCCCGAAAAACTTATTTCTTTGAGCGAATATTTTGAGCGTGCCAAGCAAAATCAGGATAAAATTTATTTCTTAACTGGAGAATCTGTTGAAAAAATTAAAGACTCTCCACAGCTAGAGGCCTTTATTCAAAAGGGTGTAGAAGTTTTATTCTTAACTGACGCTGTTGATGAATTTTGGGTTACCGTTGCCCTACCTTATGCGGCAGAAAATAAATCTTGGGAATTTTGTTCAATCAATCGTCACGACATTGATTTAGCTGAAATTGAGAAAAAACCAGAAGATGAAGCCGCTAATGATGATGAAGAGAAAAGTAGCAAAAAAGACGAGAAAGACATTACAAATAGCCAGTTCGACGGACTATTAAAATTTATCAAAGAGACTTTGGGAGAAAAAATTCAAGAAGCGAGAATTTCAAAAAAACTAACTGACTCGCCAGTCTGTCTGGCTATTGGCGCTGGTTCGATGGATATTCGCCTAGAAAGATTTTTGCTCGAACAAAAGCAAATAAATTCACAATCGGCAAAAATTCTTGAAATAAATCCGAATAATAAAATCGTTAAGTTTCTAAACGAAAATTACGGCAATCACGATAAAAAAAGCGAAGTCGAAGATAAAATCTTAACACTATTTGATCTGGCTTGCGTAATTGAAGACGAACCAATTAAAGATGCGAAAGATTTTTCGCGCCGCTTACAAAGCCTTATGATTTAAGGCCAAAATTTTGCAAATTTAATGAATTTGGATTCGAAAAAATGAAAAAATTTCGCCTCCAAATTCATTAAAATTTTATCAAAAACATTGAGTCAAAGCGCCACAAAATTACAAAGCTCGGGAATGGCTTTTTTTATTCTGTTCGCGAGCAGATTCTTTATATTCCTCTAAGTCTTGCGGCGAAACATTTTTAACTTCTTTTTTTTGCGCATCGCTTAAATGCAACTCAACAAATGAGTCAAAAATTTGCCCGCCTTCGCTCCCCTTTAAAACATCCTTTATACTAGCAATCACAACTGGCTTTTGCGCCAAATCTTGCATGCTTTGCGGTATTTTGTCAAAAGACAAATTTAAGACAGAAAAAAAGGCGCTAACATTGCCCGCGAATTTAGCCTGCTCTTCTGGCGACATGGCGGCCATCATTTCAGTAATTTTGGCAATAATTTTTGCCATACTTCCGCCAGAAATTTTCTTTACATCTTTTGAAGTATTTGGCTTGGTTTGAGGAATTTTTAAATTTCCACCCTCAACTTCCAAAGCCGCCTCCGAAAATTTATCATTTTTATCAAGCTGCTCCTTAATTTCCGCGCCATGATAAATAATAACTTTAGCCGCAACTTCAAAAGCTTCATCTTTTCCTTCTGTAAAAATTTCGCAATTCTCAACGATTGTTGCGTAGATAAGGTTGGTCAAAAAATCACTACATAAGCCAGCGATCTCCTGCTTATTTAGCTTTTTTCCATCAAGAACGCTTTTTATGGTTTCGCCTTGAGCAAAGCTAAGAGCTTTCTTGGGATAATATTTGTTAATCTTACCTTCGTCTGCATTTGGCATAATTTTTAATAAAGTTAGAAATTTTTGTACAAAAAGCGCCCAATTATAAAATAATTAAGCACGAAAATCACCAAATCTAAACCGCTACCTTCGCATAAACGGCAAGTTTTGCTCACTGGAAGAGCTTCGAAATGATGAAGTCGAAGAAATGCTGGTAGCGGGAGTTGCAGCTCGCAAATCATCTATCGCTGGCGCCTCAGCATCAACTGCAGGAGTGGGATCGGGATTAATACCCGCCGCGAATTGTCGCCCCATTGCAACTGAATTGCTAGGAATGCTGGGGTTTTGAGGATTCACTCTTCCAAAATGAACTCGATTTGCAAATAAATTCACCGAAAAGCCAGCAACACTAAAAATAGAAAAAGCAACTCCAATATCAACAGCCAACGCACTATCAAATCCTACACCAATCCCAGCAACGGAAGCGCTAACTGCAACTACAAGAAGCCATAGCTTTAATTTATCTACAGCTTTTTTCGAGGCAGATTCGGCCGTTGGCGCCGGATTGCGCAGATCTTCATTTTGATTAAGCAACTCTTCTGAAGAAATTCTTTCTAGCACTATTTTGTAAATATTTGAATTAATGAAAGATTTCCAATCCCCAAACAAAATAAACTTAAAAGATGAGATTTAACCTTGCGAATTACTTGCTTTAACGGGCCACGCGCGGGCCCAAGAAATTATTTCGATAATTTGACTCTTTAAAATAAAACAAGGAATGAGGGAATTTTAGCGGGGATAGATGCCCTTACAAACTCAGACAAAATATTGCGAACAACTTTATATTTAAGCAACGAACTGCAATTTATTGGCATCCGCCCCGATAAATAAAGGGGCGGAACATTCAATCGGTTTATTAACTAAGCTTTCTTAGCTTTAATTTCTTCCGCAACTGCGTTCGGAACTGGTTCGTAGCATTCAAACTCCATTGAATAGCTTGCGCGACCCTGAGAAAGTGAACGCAAACTATTAACATATCCAAACATTGAAGCCAAAGGAACTTTTGCGGTAATAACTTGCGCCACATCGCGACCTTCTAGATTTTGAATTTGTCCGCGGCGTGAATTAATATCGCCAATAACATCACCCATATAATCTTCAGGAGTTACAACCTCAACCTTCATCATTGGCTCAAGAATAATTGGAGAAGCTTTTTCCATCGCTTCGCGGAAAGCGCTACGAGAAGCGATTTCAAAGGCAAGAACCGAGGAATCGACATCGTGATAAGCTCCGTCAATTAAACGAGTTTTTAAACGAACCACTGGGAATCCAGCTAAGAAACCGGTATCTTTTGCAGATTTTAAACCCTTTTCAACGCCCGGAATATATTCTTTTGGAACGCGCCCCCCAACGATTTCACTTTCAAAAACAAAGTTTTCGGAAGCATCAGCTGGAAGCGGTTCAAAAATAATTTTAACTTTCGCAAACTGACCAGAACCACCAGACTGTTTTTTGTGAGTATAATCAATTTCAACCTGCTTAGTAATGGTTTCGCGATAAGCAACTTTTGGCTGACCAATATTTGCATCAACCTTGAATTCGCGCTTCATGCGATCAACAATGATTTCAAGATGCAGCTCTCCCATTCCCTTCAAAATTGTTTGACCAGATTCTGGATCAGACTCAATTCGCAAAGAAGGATCTTCTGAGGCCAACCTTGACAATGCCATGCCCATTTTTTCTTGATCGGCAGTCGATTTTGGCTCAACAGAAACCTCAATTACCGGCTCTGGGAAAATCATTCTTTCAAGAACAATGTTATAATCATTTTCGACCAATGTATCGCCAGTTGTTGTATCTTTTAAGCCAGCCAAAGCAACTATATCGCCCGCATAAGCTTCTTTGATATCTTCGCGATTATTTGCGTGCATCAATAGAATGCGACCAATTCTTTCTTTTTTGTTTTTGGTTGTATTTGAAACTCCAGAACCACCAGTCAAGGTTCCCGAATATATACGCACGAAAGTTAGAGACCCAACGAAAGGATCGGTCATAATTTTAAAGGCCAGACCAGCAAATTTTTTATCACCACAATTAATGTTAATTGGAGTCTCAGATTTTAAATCAATTGCTGGAATTTCCTTGATATCAACTGGACTTGGCAAGAAATCAACCACAGCATCAAGCAAGGTTTGTACGCCTTTGTTTTTGAAAGCCGTGCCGTTTAAAACCGGAACAAAAGCGCCCGCAATAGTAGATTTACGGATACAAGCCTTTAACTCATCTTCAGAAATTGATTCACCGCCCAAATAGCGCTCCATTAACGCATCGTCTTGCTCAATAGCAGCCTCAATTAATTGCTCGCGATATTGTTGAGCCTTTTCCAAAAGATCCGCCGGAATTTCTTCTAAAGTATAGTCCGCACCCATGCTTTCATCTTTCCAAACTACCGCCTTCATTTTTATCAAATCAATTAAGCCACCATAATTTTCAGCCTCATGAATTGGCAATTGAATTGGAATTGGACGAGCTCCAAGGCGAGTTTTCATCATTTCAACGCAACGATAAAAATTAGCCCCGATGCGATCCATTTTATTTACAAAGCACATCCTTGGAACGCGATATTTATTGGCCTGCCTCCAAACCGTCTCTGATTGCGGCTCAACCCCAGCAACAGCATCAAAAACCGCAACAGCGCCATCCAAAACACGCAATGAGCGCTCTACTTCAATTGTAAAATCTACGTGACCCGGAGTGTCGATAATATTAATTCTGTGATTTTTCCAAAAACATGTTGTAGCTGCGGAAGTAATTGTTATTCCGCGCTCTTGCTCTTGCTCCATCCAATCCATGGTTGCCGCCCCATCATGCACCTCGCCAATTTTGTGAGATTTGCCAGTATAAAATAGAATTCTTTCAGTTGTTGTAGTTTTTCCAGCATCAATATGTGCCATAATGCCAATATTGCGATATTTTTCGATTTCGATTAAGCGTGACATAAAATTTAAATTTAAAAGATGAGAACAAAAGGAAGGACAAGACACCAAAAGCATCTCTTTAATTAATAGCAAAAGCTATTTCGGAGCCTCTTTTAGAAAGGCGGCGCAACATAATTTTACTTTTCTAATTCACAAGAAATTTTCTTCTATCGTAATTTTAAAAAGCGCCCAATAAAAAAGGCGAACCTCTTTTGAGAGATTCGCCTTTTAAAATTTAGATTGAGAACTTTTTTACCATCTATAATGAGCGAATGCTTTATTAGCTTCTGCCATTTTAAATACTTCTTCTTTCTTTTTGGCTGCCCAACCTTTGTTTTCTAAAGATTCCAAAACAACCGTAACAACTTTTGCAGAAAGCTCTTTGCCTTTGATATTTTCAATTGCAATTTTCAGCCATTTTAAAGCCAAAGCTGAACCCCTTCTGGCAGAAACTTCAACTGGAATTTGGTAAGTTGCGCCACCAATTCTTCTTGATCTAACTTCAATTTTTGGAGTCACATTCTCTAAAGCCTCTTTAAAAACATCTATTGGAGACTTTTTGAGCTTATTTTCTAAATCTTCGAAAGCTTCATAAATCGCCCTCTCTACAACTGACTTCTTTCCATCATTCATTAATCTATTAACGAATCTAGAAACAATAACCTCGCCATATTTGGCATCTGGGAAAATTTTTCTAATTTTTGCTGCGCGTCTTCTCATTTTTTCTTAAAACTTATTTAGGTTTTTGAGCGCCGTATTTTGAACGGGCTTGTTTACGGTTTTTAACACCTTGAGTATCAAGAGATCCTCTCACAATATGATAACGAACACCTGGTAAGTCTTTTACACGACCGCCACGAATAGCAACAACAGAGTGCTCTTGTAAATTATGACCTTCGCCTGGTATGTAAGCGATAACTTCAAATCCGTTAGTTAATTTAACGCGAGCTACTTTACGCAAAGCTGAGTTTGGTTTTTTTGGAGTGGTTGTGTAAACACGGGTGCAAACACCTCTTTTTTGTGGACATCCTTTCATCGCCGGAACTTTATTTTTAGCAACCTGCTGTACTCTCGGCTTTCTAATTAATTGATTAATGGTAGGCATTTAAATGCTGATTGGTTTACTTGAAAATAGCCTCGAAAACGAACCAAAAAACTCTGGCTTTCGGCTTGGATGGCTGAAGGGCGGAGCTTTTTAGTTTTGAAAAAAACAATGTCAACAAATTTTTCTAAAAACTAAACTATGCGAATGGAATATGATTTTTATAAAAGTTTGTAACAACAAATGATGCAAAACTATCTTTCTGAATTTGTGAAGATGTGAAAAATTACAGAAAGGCTCGCATTCAAATTCAGAATGCGAGCCAAAATAAATTCAACTCAAAACTACAGCTTATCAGCGTTGTTAGCCAAATATTCTGCAACGCCTTTTGCATCAGCTTTCATGCCATCTTTCCCTTTATTCCAGCCAGCAGGACAAACTTCGCCATTTTCTTGGAAAAATTTTAAAGCATCAATCATGCGAATTGCTTCATCAATATTGCGACCAAGCGGAAGGTCGTTTACAACTTGATGACGAACAACCCCATCTTGATCAATTAAAAAAGTTCCACGCAAAGCAACTGCGTCACCAACCAAAACATCATAATCGCGAGAAATTGATTTGGTTAAATCGGCAACTAAAGGATATTGGATTTGGCCAATTCCACCTTTCTTAACTTCAGTATTTTTCCACGCTAAATGTGAAAATTTTGAATCAACCGAAACTCCAATAACCTCAACTCCTCGATCTTTAAAATCTTTCAAGCGATTATCGAAAGCGATTATTTCGGAAGGGCAAACAAAAGTAAAATCGAGAGGATAAAAAAACAAAATCCCAATCTTTCCTTTTAGATAAGAACTAAGATTAAAATTTTCCAAAATTTCATTATTTGGCATCACTGCAGCCGCGGTAAAATCCGGAGCTTTTTTTCCAACTAAAACTGACATATTTTTAAGATTTTGATTATTTTTTAAGGAGAGATTTAGGCGTAAAACCTCAGATTTTTTTAGGAATATGATTGCAACAAAGCAACGCTAAAAATCTTAAAAAAACTGTAAAAAAATTTTGCTTCTTAAAAAAATGAAAAACAATATACGGTGTGTTGTAGGCTAATTTTACCACTAGATATAGTTTTAAATTCAAATTCTTTACAAAATGTCTCTTCTTGATTCTAAGCCAATTTACAAACCTTTTAACTACCCTTGGGCCTATGATGCATGGTTAAAGCAACAGCAAGTTCATTGGCTTCCCGAAGAAGTTCCTTTGGCAGATGATGTGCGCGACTGGAAACATAATTTAACCGCCTCAGAAAAAAATCTTCTAACGCAAATTTTCCGCTTTTTTACACAAGCCGATATCGAGGTTAATAACTGCTACATGAAGCATTATTCAAAAGTTTTTCAACCTACCGAAGTGCAAATGATGTTATCGGCATTTTCAAACATGGAAACCATTCATATCGCAGCTTACTCGCATCTTCTTGATACAATTGGAATGCCAGAAACTGAATATCAAGCCTTTATGAAATACAAAGAAATGAAGGATAAATATGACTATATGCACAAGTTTGGCATCACTACAAAAAAAGATATTGCCACAACTTTAGCTGCTTTTGGCGGCTTTACCGAAGGGCTGCAACTATTCGCATCTTTTGCGATTTTGCTAAATTTTCAGCGCTTCGGAAAAATGAAAGGAATGGGTCAAATTGTTGCTTGGTCAGTGCGCGATGAAACCTTGCACACAAATTCTATCATCAAACTTTTTCGTACTTTTGTGCAGGAAAATCCAGAAGTTTGGGACGAAGAGTTAAAAGGAAGAATTTACGAAGCTTGCGCCACAATCGTTCACTTTGAAGATGCTTTTATTGATCTTGCCTTTGAAATGGGAAATATCGAAGGATTAACCTCGCGCGAGGTAAAGCGCTACATTCGCTACATTGCAGATCGTCGCCTTGGGCAACTCGGTTTAAAAGATATTTACATGATTGATATCAATCCGCTGCCTTGGCTCGATGAAATTCTCAATGGCGTAGAACATACAAATTTCTTTGAAAATCGCGTAACCGAATATAGCAAGGCCTCAACAATTGGAACTTGGGAAGAGGTTTTTGAGGAAATTGATCAGAACCGCAATAAAATGCTCGCGGTTTAAAATCCGCCAGCATTTCCCAAAAAATGCCCTTAAATTAAAGGAAATTTTACAATGAAAAATTTTGCTAAAAAAATTTCTATTTACGCAATTTTTTTGTTTAGCGTCAACTTAATCAATGCCAATTCTTTTGCCTCACAAGGCCGCAACTTAACTATATTTGCCGAACCAAACATGGCGACAGCAATCAGTAAAATTGGCCGCCTTTTTTCGCAAAAAAATAATATTATAATTTCTGTAAATCTTAATTCATCGGAAGACTTAGCTAGCACAATAGAATCAGGCGATCCAGTTGATATATTTATCTCGGCTCACAATAATTTAATTGAGGGATTGCGCCAAAAAGGCCTAATTGATGTATATAATGTGGGCTTTATTGCGCGTGATGAATTAGTTTTAATTACCAAAAAAACTAATCCAAATTTAAGCAAAAACGCCTGCTCCAGAATGGAAGACTGCTTAAAGTCTTTAAGCCAAAATAAAGAAACTTTGGTCATTGATTATTCTGGCAGCTCGCTTGGCGAAATTTCGAAAGAAGTTTTAAGGCAGGGCAATTTTACTGATTTGATTATAAGCGAAAGAGTTCCCGAGGATAAATCATCTTCAATTGAAAAGTTTTTAAACAATGATGAAAAGCTTTTTGCCTTAGTTTTTAGAAGCCAAATGCGCGATCCGGATCTAACTACAATCGCCCAAAGCGCGAATAGAAATATTTTTTATCAAGCATTAGTTGTTGCTGGAGACAACATGGAATCGGCTCGCGAATTTCTAAAATTTCTTAAAAATTCAACTTCCAAAAAAATTCTTAAAGAAAGCGGCTTCATCCTTAATTAAAGAGCTTCCGTGAATCAATCGTCATTTAATAATTTTGCGAATCTTTTTTACTTTTAACAAAATCAAGTCGTTAGCCCTTCTTTTCAGCACCTCAAAATAATAATCATCGATAACAAAATTTTCTCTTTCTTCTGGAATTCTGCCCAAATTACTAATCACAAAAGCGGCTATATTATGCGCGTCGTCGCCTTCAAACATTTCCCAATCAAGCTTTTTATTAATGTCGCGAATTAAGGCGTTACCAGCAATTTTGTAAGCTCCTGACTTAATTTTTATTATTTTAATTTCCGACTCATCTTCCTGCTCTTTAATATCACCAACAATTTCTTCCAAAATATCTTCCAAAGTTAGCATTCCCTGCAAAGAACCGTATTCATCAACCACCAAGGCAAATCTTTTTTTTTGCTTCCTGAAGGCAAAAAGTTGCGCTCTCAAACTGTTTGTAGCTGGAACAAACCAAGCTTTTGAGGTTGCGGCGCTGAGTTTGATTTTTGCAAAATCACCATCGCTTAAATGCAGCAATCTGAGCAATTTTCTCACATTTAAAATTGCCACAATATTTTCCCTGTTTTGACGCCACAAAGGAATTCTGGTAAAAGGAATTTGTAAGGCTTGTTGCAAAATTTTCTCAATTGGCAAATCGAAATTTATCGACTCAATTTCTTTGCGATGCACCATTATTTCGCCAATTTCGGTATCAGCCAAATCAAGAACGCCGTCGATTAATTCTTTATCATATTTTACAATCGAGCCCTCTTTATGCTTTAAATCAACGGTGTCACGAATTTCTTCCATTTCCATTTCGCGAGAATTTTTTGAAGTTTTTTTGAAAAAAAGATTAAAAAATCCATCAACTAATTTTTGGCTTAAATGCGTTAATGGAAATAAAATTTTAACCAAAATCTCAACAACCCCAACCAGCGAAATTGCAATTTTGTCAGACATTTTTAAGGCAAAAGTTTTGGGGGCAATTTCAGCAAAAATCACCACCAAAATCGTCATTATTATCGTGGCATAAACAACCCCCTCATCACCAAAAACCGAAATCAAGAAAGTTGTCGCAAGAGCAGAGGCCAAAATATTCACAATATTATTACCAATTAACATTGTGCTAATAACTTTTTCGCGCTCACGCAGCAACTTTTCTAACCTTTTGGCTTTTTTATTTCCCTCGCTAACCAAGCGATGAATTTTAGCGCGAGAAACCGCCGTCACGGAAGTTTCACAACAAGAAAAAAGCGCTGAAATACAAATCAAAATAAAAACTGCGATAAAGTAAAAACTAGCCAAAAATCCCCCTTTCTAAAATTTTATTTTTTATTAAAATTAATGCGCGGATCTACCAATCTGTAAGCAAGGTCGCTTAAAAGATTAGCCACCAAACCAAGTAGCGTAAAAATATAAAGAGTAGCAAAAACAACAGGATAATCACGCGTTAAAACAGCTTCGTAGCCCATCAAGCCCAAGCCATCCAAAGAAAAAATAATCTCAATTAACATCGAGCTACCAAAAATAACTCCCAACAAAGCGGCTGGCAAGCCAGCAATAATAACCAGCATCGCGTTGCGAAAAACATGACGGTATAAAATTCGCCTTTGACTCAAGCCTTTTGCCGCGGCGCTTATCACATATTGCTTACCCAACTCTTCAATAAAGGAATTTTTAACAAAAAAAGTCAGTGCAGCGAATCCGCCAATCGTTGCCGAAGCTATTGGCAAAGCCATGTGCCAGAAATAATCAATGATTTTTTGCCACCAATTTAATTCAGAAAAATTCGCCGACACCAAGCCTTTTAATGGAAAAATATTTAAAAAATTGCCCCCACAAAATAGCAGCACGAGCAATATTGCGAACAAGAATGATGGAATTGCGTAAAGTAAAATTACGACAGAGCTGCTAATTATATCAAATTTTGAGCCATCTTTTATTGCTTTTTTAATGCCTAAAGGAATTGAAATTCCGTAAATTAACAACATTGACCAAAAACCAATAGAGGCAGAAACTGGAAGCCTTTCCGCAATCATATCGATTACCTTTTTATCTTGGTAAAAACTTTCCCCAAAATCAAAAATTAGATATTTTTTGACCATAACAAAAAAGCGCTCATGCGCTGGCAAATTAAAACCGTAAATCTTTTCTATTTTTGCAATCATCTCATCATCAACGCCTTCCGATCCACGATATTTGGAAATATTTTGCGTTGCACTTTGAGTAATCACCAAATCATTAACAACAGATTCGCTTCCAGCTTTTTGCGCATGATTCATTTGTGCCAAAAATCTTTCTACTGGGCCACCGGGAGCTGATTGAATAATGATAAAATTAATCAACAAAATCGCCAAAAGCGTAGGAAATATCAAAAAAACTCTTTTTAGAAAATAGGAATACATATTTGATTTAAGCGCAAAATTGCGAACAAAAATTACAACGACATAAAGCTAATTATCGGACTTGCCGTTACCATCACTCGAACCGCCTGAATCAGCAGCGCCTCCACCACTTTCGCCACCCGAATCGGATGCGTCATCAGCACTTTCACCGCCAGAGCTAGCGGCGCGATCCGTTGAATCAGAATCTTTGGTTGATTTTCCCTTACGCCCCCCAAGCTTCTCTTTTATTTTGTCTCGATTGTTGTAAGCATATTTTCCAGCATTGCTTATTCCACCCACAACCCTTTTGCTTACGGCGCTAACCCCGCCATAAATATTCTTAAAGTCCTCCATTGCATTTCTTTTTGACTCAAGAGCGCCCGAAGTTCCAAATATCTCGCTATTTATAGCACTAATTTCGTCCATAAACTTATAAATTAAATAAACTATAAGCGCGCCTTTAATAATTGTTAAAATTCTTTGTTTGGGGTTTTCCTCAAAAAGCTTTATTAAGGTAGGAATTAATATGCCAAAAAACTCAAGCCCCGGAAATTTACCAAGATTATTGAAATTAACCAAACAAGCCACACTATCATCCATCGGATTAACCTTTTTTTGCCCAACCTCGTTACAATCTGGAGCTGATCCATCTTCATTATTTGGCACAATTCTGTTATCGGAAGCTTTACAATAACTGTCACAAAATATTGCCTTGTTAGGACCCGACCCAACAAATGTTGCGCTGCCAATCAAGCTTCTGTCAACAATAGTTGTCATGAAGGCGATATAGGCAAATAGCAACACTGGGTGAAAACAAAATGACAGTAAACTTTTTAGCCAACCATCAAAAATTCCCTTCGTTCTCTCAAACAGCATTGTTGGAATTATAACTGGCGAAATAAAAACCATCAAAACAATTGCCACACAAGAGCATAGAAAAATATGCAAAGCGCGCACCGTTGCTGCCACAAACATCAAGCCCAAAAACATCAAGGCAACGGCAAAATAAATTGCATAGCCAGTAGGATCTAAAAATGCCGCAGCCATTAAAGAAGCGATATTCGCAACGGAAGCATTAGGGCCATATCCAAGATAACGCGCAATTTTACAATCCAAAGTATCCCAAATTGCTAAATATTCCTTACCTTCGGGATAATTTCTGCCCGAATCATAAATCGTTCCGTCTGGCAATGTTTGCTTTCCAAACTGACATCCGTCGCGCTTTAATTCATCATAACCAACATCAATTTTAAAAACTAATTTTCCAACTTCGCTCGAGGTTTCATAAACGCCTTGAAATAAAAAATCCTGCCAAGCCGTTCCAGTTGCGAAGTAAAAAATAACGGCAATTCTGGTTGTGTAAGTAATTAACTCTTTCTTGTTACTAATCACAATTTTCCCAATCAAAATTCCAAAGCCATAAATTGTAACCGACATTATAATCATGAGCCGAACAAAGCTTTTGACATTATTTTGCATTTTTACAAAAAATGATTCGGTATTTACCGAATTGCCTTTCTTATATTCAAAAGTTCCATTCATTGCGTAACCGCCGGCGCAACTTCCATCAGCTGCCGGATATTCAGTGCCGTAACATTTGCTATGGCCAGCACGATTATAAAATAAATTTTCTATCGTTTCCTTGATGCATTGCGCAATTGGTGCGCTAAAATGACGCTGACTTCCAATTAAAAGCCCGTTGTAAGAAGTAGAATTTTGTGAATCGCCCACAAAATTTATACAAGCATCTGAGAAGTAAGGAGAGCCGAGGTTGCTCGTATATTCATATCCAACCGAGGAGGTTGTTGTGCAGTGAGTCAAATATTGGCAATAATTTTTACACTTTCCCGCCTTATTGTTGAATGTGCAGTCTTCGTTGCGAATTTCGCTTTTTTTGGCGCAATTGCCCAAGTCAATATCCTCTTGCGTGATCATTATCCATCTTCCAGCCTCACCATCCCATTTGCCGTCTTTATAGTAATTGCAATATTGCGTGCCGCCATTAATTGAAATATTGTAAGGACAAAGAGAATAAGTTTCGGCGCAAATCATGCGATTATTATCAACAAATTTCGAACTAAAA
>JACCDX011421345.1_pt1 | contig 26133 bp, 22 predicted proteins | sample 7449681 | NCBI WGS metagenome assembly JACCDX01 (sample SAMN15323450, study PRJNA562643) | freshwater metagenome | isolation source: river surface water | place: USA:Blue River Watershed | collected 2017-08-18
ATGTGGTTAATATCCAGTGCAAGAATTATACTATTTTTTCCCTGGCGCGATGCGTCCAATACATTGAGCTTCCAACGCTGATTGTACACAAAATGATAGATTATATTGTGTTCAATATGGACGGCCAATGTATCCATGAGTGACTGCAAATGCAAGTCTTCCACTTGTACATTATACTTGTGCTCATGCGACTCGGTTTGCAATTGCTGAAGACCCTTCAACAAGTTGTGGGACAACGGAATAGAAGATGATTCCATAGTGTACGAATTATGTATATATCAAAAAAAGAATGATTTTGCTTGTCAATTTTTTATATTACATTACCACTTGAGCAACTTTATATAAAAGGTTGTAATCGCTTCCAGCTTTTTGTCATTGGGCGTTGTTGCACGTAACGCATCATACAAGGGTGGTAGATGACTCTTGAGTTTACATTCCATCTTCATGTAAAACTTGGAAAGAATAGATTGAAAGGTTTCTTCAATTTCATCTTCATAGGGCAACGATTCCATGGCAAAGAGCTTAACCATAAACTCTTTACGAGTGTATTGTGGATTATCGTGGATAATGTTGAAACATTGCAATACAAGGTTGGCCAATCCTTCCAAAGCCTTGTGCGGATGTTTCTTCATTTCGTAGGTGTTCATGGCCACTTGCAAATTAAAGAGTTTATGGGCAATATGCTGATACTTGGGGTCGCTGTGCAGTTCTTCCGCCTCCATAAAATGAATATCTGGCTTGTGGGCGGCATAATACCACGGAAACTTGAGTTTCATATACAAGAGGTCATGATTGGCTTCATCTACAAAGGCCAACATGAAACCTTCCAAATCTTCTACGTTACCTTGCAATGCGTTGTCCATGGCCTGTGCATAATAGGCTTCAATGGCGTCTGGACTACATGGTAAGGGAGTAATCGGTGCGGAAGACAAGTAACGTTTAGACTGGTCATTGGGCAAAAGAATGTGTGGCTTTTGGCTCGTTTCATCATAGTACAAGGTGGCCAAATGGGTCACAAAACTGCGTCCATAATCAATCGTCAAGCCAAAGTAAGGATGTTCTGGTACCGCTTCAAAGGCCAAGGTCAGTGCTTGACTCCAAGGCAAGGTGTTTGCATAGTTGTGAATGGCCTGGTAAAAGGAATCAAAACTGCCGTACGATTGAACAATGCTGTCTTGAAAGGGTTTGACAATATTGGATGCTTGCGTTGCAAATAAACACGACTTGGATCCAATATAATATACATTGTCTTCGATGGTAGTGCAAAAGTCGCGGATGTTGTGACGCTGTTGTAGGGCTAGAATATAACACCCTTGAGGCGAATCCTTCTTGACGGCACATACATTCATGAGCGACCCATCCACTTTGGGCAAAATGTAGCACTTGTACTGGGGCGAGGATGCTGAATCTGGAATATACGGTGGCATACTAAACTCGCCCTTGAGGTATTTTTGTAACGGTTGAATATACTTGTACAAGTAGGCGTGAGTCTGAAACTTTCGCAATTGACTGGTTTCTGGACTTACTGGAAGGGATAGACGCAATGGCATATAATGGGATGGGTCTTGGGCTGTAGACAACAAATGTTCACCGCGGTAATGCAGTGTAGTCCCATTACCACTTTGCTTGCCGTCGTAATAGGTTAGACGCAGTACGTTATAGTCTGGATGCTTGTAGTATTTTAAAGATTGGTCAATGACCATCGTTGGGTTCTTTTCTTGAAGGTTTTGAAGACTATGGGTTTGTAAATAGGATGACGGATATACTTGGTCGTGAAGCGTAGTTTGTTGTTGCTGTTTTTGGTGGTTGTGCAAGGATACAATAAGGTCACACAGCTCTTGAATACATGACGACGATACAAGGGGAGTTGGTTGGGTTTGCGGTTCCTTATAAATTTCCAGAGAAGAACGGTACAAGGCGTTTTCTTGTTGTAAAGGGTAATACGACTGCGTTTCCACTTTACACGACCCCTTGCGACCAAGCAAATGTTGAGGAAAACCGGTGTATACCAGCATAATATCGTTGGCGGAAATAAAGGTGTTGAGTACATTTAAATTGAGCGACACACAACTGTCAATGAGCACAATGTCGTACTTTTCTGCATAGTCCAGTACAATGTTTTTATAGTGGTCAGCAATGCTGTTTTTGAGAATTGGGTAACAATGTTTGTAATAGGTAGTATTGGTGGGTGGTTTTTCTGGGTTGGATGGGTCATGGATGTCATAGGGGGTTTCTACAAAATCCACAAAGGAAAGAGTAGAGGGAATAAGCTTTTCTTTGCGGGCTACAATATAATACGCATGATCACGTTCCGCAATACCCACCGTCATATTGTGGGCTGCAAACTTTTGGGCAAATTGTTGCGCCGCATAACTTTTGCCGCATCCTGGGGCGCCGTGAAGGACTAGAAATAATGTGCCGCTGTAGGTTATAGGGTCTTGGAGTTTAGATTGAAGGATATTTTGCACCGTGGATTGCTGAATGTGAGTTACCTTTTCTAAAATAGTATACACGTCTGGATTATAGGCGCCAAGACGATCACCATATACTAAACACTTGTAATAGGCACCGTAAAGCTTTCGTTGCTGTTCGCTATACGATTGGATCATATGTTGCAACGTACTAAAACAAATGTGGTTACGTTCTTGGGGTGTATGGGTACATACACACATGTGTTGGTCAATAAGGAAGAGCAGCACTTGTTTCAGTGTTGGGTCAATGTCGTCCAAAATCATGGATGCAAGGTGGGTGCCAATTTGTCCGTGCATGGCGGTGGACCCTGAAGGGGTTTCCGTAAAGGGTTTGCCAATATCGTGCAAGAATCCAAGCTTGAAGGCAGTTTTCGTACTTACACCATACTGGGCTGCATAATGCGAACAAATGAGACCACAACATAGGGCGTGCCAACCGTAAGGTTCTTGGTGGTAATTTACATGGGTAATATTAACATGGCTCAAGGATTGGAGAAACTTTTCTTGAATGTAAGGGTGCGTTATTTTTTCCAAGATTTCGTGGATTAGAGTGGACCATTGTGCGTAATAATGGGTACATCCAAGCGTGGCCAAGTGGTCTTTGATGGGTGGAATCACGTGGCCTTGAGGCGTCGTGCTTGGGTTGTCAAAATAGGATTGTAGCAGTTCCATGGTAAAATATAGTACTAGGATAATATATGTTACCATTTCAATTTTATACACCTTTTGGGAAAAGGTGTTTATGTGTTTTGGCGCACCTTTTGGGAAAAGGTGAATTATTCCAAAATATTGTCCACAACCGCAAATGGACTATTGGAACGAGTGCGTCGTGGCGTTCCGTGTACCATAACAACCATATATTGTACACCAAGTGTTAGATGAATACGATAATGTTCGTATACCAACGCACACAAAAACACAAACAAGGGCATAGTATAGATTCGTCCTATGGGATAATGATAGGGTATACATTGTTGGGTAAATAGTGGTTCTACATAAAAGGGTGTAAATAGTTTGTCATTGACATATAAAATGGCTTCGTTGAAAAGGCCGAAAAAAAAGTAGAATCCCCAATGATTACTATAGGGTTGAATATGAAAGGGTGTTTCCATATAACGTTGTAATAGCGATGATTTATAGGAAAAATAAAATAAGAGGGCAATATTACAGGTACTATATAATGCATAAAAAAGTGTCTTATGGTCTTGGACGTACAAGGACGTTAAGATACTGGGGAGGTTTCCATACAGGAATCCTGTGACAAGACATAATTGGTACAAGTGTGGCATGATTGCTTCTTGTACAACAGGCGTGTATATTTGCGTAGAAATGTACTCACATCTACGTTAATATGGGCAAGGTTTTTTAAATCGTCTTCAGAACACCAACGTGCATCCATGATTTCCTTTTTATCCTGGGGTTGGAGGGTAAACTCTTGGTCTACATAATACAGGAAATAGCGACCGGCAGTAAAGGTAAATCGTGGCACGATTTTATTGGGAAGAATCACACCAGTTTCTTCATAGGTTTCACGAATGGCGCATTCTAGAAAGGTTTCATTGGGATTGATTTTTCCCTTTGGAAGTGACCACTTTTGAGTACTGCGTCCTTGCACTAGAAGAATGCGACCGTAGGGGGAAATCACAATTGTTCCAAAGATTGGGTGCTCAGCAGAAGGATTCTTGGCGACCATTTTTGATTTGTGGCGTGTTGCTTACTATGAAAAAAAGATTTTGCGTAGTCAATTTTTTAATACTTTTTTTTCTAGGTTTTGTATATTTGTTTACGCGCTTTTCTTGGATGCGGCAATCGTCATAATACGGCGTTTACTGATTTTGCTCTTGAGACCAAACTTTTTGGCAACCGCCGACACGGTGGTATCAGGACATCCTACATAATTGCGGGCAATGTAGGAATACGTACGTCCTTCTTCTTCTACCCATTTGCGCATATTGGCTTCCGTAAGCAGAGATTCGGCACTAATTCCTTGGGCATCCAGCTCGGCGCGTTTCTTCTTTTCGGCATCTTGCTGTTGCTGTTTACGGATGGCAGGGTCAATGGCGACAAAGGTGTTTTTCTTTTCCGAGGAAGTGGTACTGTTGTTGTCACCATCAGATGCGGGTGCGCCAGGAAAATGACCATGAGTATCAAAGTAGGAAAGAAGGTTGGGCTGACTGGTTTCATCGTGGGGCGGTACATATTGATGAATATTGTGGATGGTCATGGTTTTGATTTCAGATTCATCGTCGTCTTGTACGAAAGGTGGAGGCATGTAGGGTTCGTCATGGGTTGGGGTTGGCGTTTCTGCTTTCTTGACCTTTTTAATCTTCTTTTCACTGGGGGGCAGGTACACAATGTGGTTGTTGCTTTCATTGCTTTCATTACTTGCATTACTTGCAGGCACCGTTTCTTCTTTGGGCATGGGGCGACCTTCGTAATACTTTTGCAAGTAGTTGTAGGTTTCTTCCATAATGGATTCCAGCGTCTTGTGGACGGCGGCCATTCCATAATTTCCAATTAGTTGCGACAATTCACAGTAAAGCGACGACATTTTCTTCTGTTTACGTAGTATGGTGGAAGCTTTAACTATTGTTTTTGTTGTGTATAAAAAAGATGGACGATGGTTCAATTTTTTTGTTAGGGGATAACCTAAAAAGGTTTTTTACTACGTGTATTATAACGATGACTATGAACATACGGGTATTTATGTTGATAAATCTCTAACAGTACACGTACATCACGTTGTGCATTGTGGGCATCTTGTGGAGCATCACGCGTAAACACACATGCATATAATTCGTCCAGCTTGGGAAATTTGTAGCCAGGTTTTTTATTAGCAAAGGGGATTTTACAATATTGTATATTGTCCATCATGGTACAAAACTCCTTTTCAGGGGTCCATGGAAGTTGGGCTGGGAGTGGCAAAAACCATTGCAGGTCGTTGAGTAGCACGTGCTTGTCAAAATGCAAGTTGTGGGCAATGATTTTGTCAGCCTGGGATGCATGCTTACAAAATTGTTGCAAAATCGGAATAGGATCATGACCGTGCGTCATTGCATAATCGTGACTGATTCCGTGAATAGCCGACGATTCTGGGGGAATGGTGAATCCTTGGGGTTTGAGTACGTAATAATAGTAGGGCGATGTTTTTTGAGTAATAGGATCATAGAGTATCCAACACAAGGATACAATATGGGGCCAATTATATTTATCGTCCAGGGGACTTTTTTTATAATTATAAGGTACACCAGTGGTTTCCGTGTCAAAGAATAGATACTTCATATTTATGACTGTGGTTTGGATGTGTTGTTGTCAATTTTTTACATGTTTGTATAACAAAAAAAAGGTTGGCGTTTATTTAGTGAATCATTGATAAAATACCGAGTAGTCCAAATACGCCTGCCGTGTAAGAAAAGGGAAGGCGTGATTTGGATACAAAACGATGGATGATACTATACTTGTCACATCCAATCATTGTGCCATAATTATTGCTTTTGAGTATATACGATTGGGGTGTAATCGTATATTTATATACAGAAAGGGGGAGTCTTACAGGCACCGTATTTATATCAATCGGATATTGGCGAGAAAATGAAATCAATTGGTGTTGGGTATTAATATATGAATGATGGGCTGGTTCATCTAGAAATTCACAATCACGATGTACAACTTTTTTGTGTTTATTTACGCAAAAATCCCATGATGGTTTACTGTTTTCTCTTTCTGTAATTTTCCCATTGTTTATTGGAACGGATAGACCAACTGGGCCTTGATTATGCATATTCATGTACACAGGCCCCTCTACATGTTTTACAAAATTTTTTATTAAAATCCCTTCTAATTCATCCTTATTTTCTAAAATCGTTGCACCAGGGTAATTGTTTGTCGTATATAGTAATTTTGTTTTGTGGTATGAATGTGCAACTGATGCAAGAAAGTAACCGGTTGTTAACGTAGTGAACATTGTATTACTTGCAATATTGTTGCCCACCTGCTCAACTTTTTCAGAATATTGCAAAAAGAAAAATATCCACGGAGGGATTTGAACCCCCAACCTCCTGCTCCGTAGGCAGATACTCTATCCAATTGAGCCACGCGGACAATGTGCATATTTTTGGAAAAAAAGGCGCTATATAAACCTTGGATAAAAAAAGGTAATAAAAAAACAAAAAAAAACACCTTTTTAGAAAATGTGCGCCAAAAAAAAGAGAAAAAAAAGAGAAAAAAAAGAGCGGTCTTAGTGAGATTTGAACTCACGACCCTTCGGTAAATGTTTGGTTACCCAATATAACAGCCGAATGCTCTAACCTACTGAGCCATAAGACCATGCGTGTCAAACAATTCAACGTGCTATGTAGTACATAATACAAACTTCATGATGTGTTGGTTGACGACAATGGTCATATGAGAACTCATTAATACGTTGATGGTTGGTTCTTTGTATGGATGGTAAATACGTGACCGAAGGTGATGTATGGCCTTGATACTGGGGCGATGAATGTGCAGAAAGTTGTGGCACACATGGCTAATGATTTGCACCCAATGACTGTTTTCCAACGTTGTTTGCAGTGCTGGGCTAATGTCTATCGTGTGATGTGTGGGACAATAACTATTGTAAATCGGTTTATACAACAGATCGTTGACAAGACCGTAGGTGTGTTGAATACTTTGGGCAAAGGCTATAATTTGCTTGTCAATGTGCGGTCCGTACTGCTGGACTGTGGCGTCGTGAAAATGGTTGCGGAACTTGCCGCGGTTGCACCATAGGGGAGTGGTGTTTTTGAAATACGGAATACCAAAGGCAATGCTTGTTTCATAAATCAAGGGCTTGGTATAGTCTAGCAGTGGTCGCCGCAACGTTACATCATGCTGGATTTCACAATGGGTCATTTTCGCCAAATTATCTAAATGCTGGTGCTTGGAAATATTGGTCCAAATGTTTTCCACCACATCGTCTTGAATATGTCCCAGTAGAATGTTTGGAGGTTCTTCGGCAAGCTCACCGCAAGCCTTGTACACCATAAAGCGCAAATCACGCGTCATGGATTCATAAAAGGTCCGATCATTGTGTGCACGCCGCAAATAAGGGATTTTGTATACGTACAGGGGCACATTGAGTCGGCGGCAAAAGTTGACGAGAAAGGCATATTCGTCTTCGGATTCCGCACGATTGCCATACACAATATGAATGGCATTGATGGGAGTGCCATGCAGTTTAAGAAGGGTAAGCATCGTCATGGAATCCACTCCACCACTTAAACTCACAAAAGAATTGGGGGGAGTGGTTTCATATAAAGATTTGAAGGAAGTTGGAAGAGGGGACTTGGAAATATGACTACTCCAAGATTCTGGATCTACATAAAGTGTTGGATAATAGTCACAAATTGCGTGGTGGTCATAGGACTGATTGGTAGGATGCGCGTGGGGAAGAATGATGTTTGACTTGACATTTTCGTAAGTGTACGCCTTTTTGTACGTATCGTGGTAAAACGGCTCTAGGAGCGGAAAGTCTTTAATGGGCTTGCCCTTGAGCCACGTTTCGTGCAAGAAGGTAAAGATACTATTGTAGTACTTTAGATGTTTGAGTAGCATCATACACCACAAGATTTGAAACTCGTCCAAATATTCTAGGACTGTGGGATCTTCATAAAGCAAATGCAATGCTTCTTGCCGCCGTGCTTGCAATGTGACTTCATCAATAGCGCCATAACGGGCAAAGTGACGAGAAAACTGGTCCAAATAAATGATCTTGCCCACCAAGGTTTCGTTGTAATAGTCATAGTGGTAGTAGTTGTCGTAAATAAGCTTGTCTACAATGGCATGCTTGTTTGGCGGTGTAATCCAGTACTGTGAATTGCACTTCCAAAAGGTTTCAATGTTGGTATACGCCATGATACCCTGTTTACTTCTTGTTACGTTTCTACGCAACGTTATGGTATCAATTTTTTATGAGGGCGCACTAAAAAGAATAGAGCTGTATATGCTCCACGGCCGGTTGAGCAAAGAGAGACTCTACTGTAGAATAAAACTGGGGTAACGTAAGTAATGGAGAATCATTAATGGTTGGCATAGTTGTAAATATAGTAGACCCATTAAAATAACTTGTGCCATAACCACTCAAGGTTGTTGTATATGAATCTTCGGTAATGGTACTATTGTAATAAAAGTTGTTGGTACTTATGGGGCTAATCAAAAAACTGCTTATGGTACTTTGTAACGTGGGGCTACTTGTATACGACGCGGTTCCTAAACCACTAATCGTGGATCGCATATCCACATTCAATGTGGTACTACTAACGTATTCTGCCGTACCCAACCCAACCACCGTGGACGCAATTTCCACAAGGTCAATCATAGAAGATGCATATACTTGGAGTCCAAGGGTCGTTGACACCAATGTTGCCGTACTAATATATCCTTGCGCACTGGCTGTACTTGGAATGGCACTGGTAAACACAAACCCTCCAAATACATCCGTGCCGTTAATTAATAAGGTAGAACTATTTTGTGCCGTAAATACATAGGTTGTTCCAACATTGGATTGTACGTATGTGTTTATACGAAGGGTGCTTGCGAAATACGTGGATGCACTTACATTTTGTAGCGATACTGTACTTGCCGTCAACGATGTACTTACGTACAAGGTGCTTATGGTGCCGCCTGTAATACTACTCAAATATCCTGCCGTACGTAAACCAGTTACCGAGGAAAATAATTCGGTCGTAGTATAATAGTTGGTACTAATAGTATTTAAAAAACCCCCTGTAGTGGATGTAAGCTGGCTTGTGCTAATGTATGTAAGACCGGATGCTGTAGATGGTAAACCGCTTGTGGGAATGTAGTTGGACAAAAAGTTGCTACCGTTTACAAGAATCGTGGAATTGTTTAATACGCTATACGTAATATTGGTACCACCTGTTACCACAAGATTGTCTACTTGTATGGACGATGCATACGTTGCATTGGTGGATAAGGTGTAGGTTGTAAGAGTACTAATATTGGCGCGATTGGCAATGGTAAGTGATGAGGTGGTAATGTTGGTAAGGGTAGACAAATACCCTGCCGTGGTAAGACCGGCAACGGTGGACCGTAGTGCATTGGATAATGTGGCACTGCTAACGTACCCTGCAGTTCCTAAACCGGTAATGGTAGAACGAAACTCTGTTAAATCCACAAAGGATGAAATAAAAGTGGAAATCCCTGCAACAGTGGACGTAAGTTGACTGGTGGAATAATAATTGGCCGTTCCAAGACCGGCGACCGTAGAAGTAAGATTCGCCGTTACAACACCACCCCCAATACTACTTAAACTAATAAAGGTGGAGTTGAGGTTGGCACTCGTGGTATAGGTCGTAGTTAAGCCAGTAATCGTGGAATTGATGTGGGTATCGTTGGCAATTCCTGAAAGAAGAGACCCTGTACCAAAGACCGTGCTAGTGTAAAAGGATGATACAAGACCTTGTAATACGTAAGTACCCCCAATATTGTACCATTTTTCATCAGCACCGGCCAATAAGGTGATTTCACCGTAATTTTGGTTGACGGTAAAGGTTTGATTTCCTCCTTCAAAACTATCTCCTGCACTACATTGAAGGGTAATGGTACTATTTGCACTGCGACCAATACGATCTTTGATAGTTAACACACGGTTGATAGTAGATAAGGTTTTTGGAAGGGTAACAATACCGCTAGATGACGATGTATTTAATAACAATACGTCGGTGCTATAATTAAAATAGGACGCGGGCAACGACATTTGCGTACAAAAAACCTACTTGTAGGGTATATTTTATTGGTGTGTAATTATTACATGAAAATACGTTGCATTTTGATGTAATTACTTTTTGGCGCACCTTTTGGGGGTAATTATGTTACACCCCATAACCCCATGTTATCCCAAAAAGGTGGGATCGGAATCAACTAAAAGCTATAATCTTGTGGGGCGTAAATCGTGGGTTGGTTAAAGTAAGCATCCATCGTGGAACGCAATACATCAGTTGTTACAAAGGTACTGCCTTCATAGTATATATTGTTGAAATAGGCGGGTTGATAGAAATTGGCCGTGGATTGTACCGTAAACGTGCTGTGATTATAGTAATTGTCAATAATACTACTTATGAACTCTCCACTTATGGATGTAAGATTGGTACTGATACCTTCTAATGTACTAGTGAGGGAAGGTGTGCTAATATAGGTGGCTGTTCCAAGGCCGGCTACACTGCTGGTAAATGTATCTGTGAGTCCAAGGGAGGAAATGTAGTTGGCAAGACCAATACCAGCCACGGTGGATGCAAGTTCGGTGGTGTCTACAAAGCTGGATACGTAAGTGTTTAGACCTGCTACTGTGGACGTGAGCTGACTGCTGCTGACAAATCCGTATCCTGAAAGGGTGGATGGTACGTTGACGGTTTGTATGTAGTTACGCGCAATGTTGGATCCGTTGGCATATAAGAGGGATCCGTCGGTTGTAAGGTTTACGCTGGAAAGATAGGCAGGACCACCAACTGGTGTTAGTCCAAATCGTGTTGCGAATACACTGTAATTTGAAGTGTTTTCTGCTTGGGTCAAAACACGGTTGTATACAGTAATTGGTCCGAATGATACATTTGCACCTCCTCCTGCAACACCATTATCACTAAATAATGTAAATACTTCAGACGCATTTGCAGTTGTAATCATTGTTAAATGTTGCCATGATCCTGTCACACTTAATACATTCGCAGACGTTAATGATTCAGCAGAACCACCATTTCTATATAATGTACCTCCTACAACTATACCACTATCACCGGATGCAGTTGACCACATTAATAAAGATGCACTTCTCCAAAATATAACATTTGCAACAGGTATTGAATGTATAAACACCCATGCAGAAACAGTTCTAAAAGTAACAGGTGTGTTTAATGAAATTTTACTTAGATTTAAACTAAAATTGGTAGATGTATTATTCAAACGTATTGTACCGCCATTACTTGCACTATAACTAAATGACCCAATGAGTGATGCAGGTACTGTACCTACTAATGATGTAAAATTAGAACCTGAACCAGGATAACTGGATGTATTTCCAGGATCATAATAGGCTACTAATCCTGTTTGAAGAAGTGGAGGAATATTATCACTACCTTCCAATACCGACGAAATATTAAAATTCACATTGTTTCCTGTAACACTACTGGTGGTCATGGTAGATCCTTGAATGTACCGTGTATTCAAACTGCTAGTGTATATATTTTGACCAACACTAATGCTGCTTAGTAAAGACGTAGGTGGAAACGTGGAAATGTAACGTGTACCAAGACCTGTGACGGTAGAAGTCATTTCAGCAATGGTTACGTAGGTACTGTCTAAAAATGTACTAACACCAGATACCGATGAAGTAAGTTGAGGTGTACTAATAAAGTTGGAGGCTACAAGTGTAGATTGCAAATTAATATCCTTTGTATAAGGACTCATATAGTCCACATTGTTACGCAAGAGACGTGAACCATCACTGCTAAATACTGTGGGAAGATTGACCGCATTAGATAATAATCCGTAAGCCACAGACTTGGTAGCATAGTTTTGGTAACCAACATTCGGACTATCATAATATGCACCACTTAATGCGGCAGGACTCCAATTGGACCCATTCATACTCATCACCACCATGGTGGATGCATTTGCTGCGCTACCTACTGCGTAGAAACGGTCTTTGAGCCATTCTATCTTTGCAATCAAACTGAGTCCAATTCCTGAACCACTGTAAAGATTTGTTGCACTAAAGGTAATACCATCGGCACTCGTACGTAGTTGTTGGTACCCTCCAAAGACCCACAAGTTAAGACTAGGACTGTATGCAACGGTCCATGAATTGGGCACATAGTCAGTAAAATCACCACTGGGAATATTGGTACATGCAGACCAATTGACACCATTGTCACTATAAAACCCACCTGCACTGCCCACAGCGACCCAACGACTTTGATTGACACCACCAAGGGCAATATCGTTAAAGGATCCAGAGTTACCAGTTGTATTAGACCAGCCGGTTGCTGGATTGGTAGTGTACTTCATACCACCGCCTGCTGCTATAAACATCCCTGTGGACGATTTATACGATAGTGCAAAGCTGGTATAACGACTGTATGGACCATATTCACTCATCGTATTATTTGTACCAGATGCCCATGATACTCCCAAGTTGCTGCTGTGGAAAATATACTGCGCACCGATCGCAACTAAATACGTTCCATTATACGCAATATCTGTAAAGTATCCATCATAAAAGGGATTTCCACTTTGGCGTGTCCAGTTTTTACCGTCTGAACTAATGTAAAAACCTGCACCGCAGCCGACACCAAACAAGTTGGTTGACAAGTAACGTACTTGGGAACGGTCTACCGTACCAGGACTGACACTGTAGGTCAAGGAAGAATACCAATTGGAACCATCACTGCTCCAATTAATAAAGTTGGATGCGTTGGTAGTTGTACCTGTTACAACGTATATTTCACTTGTGACAGATGAAGGTTTATACAACGTATAATTGGATGCCATCATGGAGCTGGTGTTGAAGTCGGTAATGGCTGCAACATTGGTGTTGAGGGTAGATATGGACGCATCATTGGGAATTGTTAATGTACTAAAGGTAAAGTTGGGACCGATGGTACTTACATAGCCTGCCGTACCTAATCCTGCCACGGTGGATGCCATGGAAAAATTAAGGGTAGGAGTGCTAATATAAATTGAACGACCTAATCCACCCACGGAAGAAATTAATTCCGTGCTATCAAGAACCGTGGTGGACACGTTGGATGTAATAAAGGCAACGGTGGAAGTAAGTTGACTGGTACTGACGTACGTAGAACGACCTAACCCACCCACAGTGGACGCTAAACTGGCGGCTGTAATACCTCCTGCATTGGCAATATAATTGGCAACGGTGGATGTAAGGGCGGAGCTGGAAATATATAGGGCGGTTCCTAATCCTGCCACGGTAGATGCAAGAGTAGATGCACGTGGAATGTCTGTCAAATAGTTACCGTCTCCTTGAATGGAACTGACGGCCAAACTACTAATGGTTTGTTGTAACGGTTGGGTACCGCTTAATTGATACCATTTGCGGTCTTCGCCGGCCAACAAGGTAATGTGACCAAAGTTATTGGTTAATATTTTACGTGTGGAACCGTCTTCAAAACTGTCGGTATTCATGGTGGATAATGTTATGGTGCTATTATATTGGGAGCCTGCTGAAAATGGATCACTGTTTTTATATGGATGGTCTGATGCGAGCGCACTATTAAGACCCCATTTCCAGGCCAAATATCCTTCCGCTAATTCTATTTGACTTTGGGATAAGGCAGACTTGTACCATAATATTTCACCAATATCCGTACGATAATAAAATGTTAAATCAGTTGGATTAAATGCCCCAATGGTTAATGCTTGGGATGCTGCAAACGATGCTGTTGTTGCAGCTTGGGATGTTAAAAGTGTACCATTTTTACGATACCCTTGAATACCTCCACTTATATAAAAACATTCTAACTTGAAACCTTCATTTATATATGCATTGCATCCTGCACCTAAACTATAGTTTAATCGTGAGGCTGTCCCATTTGAATTCCAATCAAATGCAACATTGGTATTATTTGGTGTATGAACAATTATACGATTATTACCTGCATTTTGATAGGAAAAAGGTGATGCATTATTCATAGTAGGATTATGTACTATAAACACAGCAACAGAGTTTGATGTTGCTACATTGGATGATGCAACAGTGTTGTTAAATAACGTTGCATACGTTGCAGACGCAGCATTGGACATACGCATCACATTGAGACCGTTTTGGATACCGAGTGCAATTTGTGGACGGTTGCTGGCAGTGGCTTGTGACACGGTGATTCCACGAAACGTGGTTTTACTATTCCAGGCACTTACTGCGCCACTGGATGAAATGTATGTAGATGAATCCGCAGCATCCAACCACATAGACAAACCACTGTTAATGTATTGGGGAATCGTGATTGTAGAAAGAGCAGATATACTTGTACTGGGCAAATTGGAAAAAAGACCCCATTTATTTGCAAGGTACTTTTCTACACTTTGACGATGGTAGGCTGATAAGGTTTGGTCGTATATGATGACTTCACCGATTTGGCCGTTCCAGTTTTGGCCTGTAAATCCTGCTGTTGTATCACCAATAAACATTCCACTAATTGTACCGGTTGTACCAGTTTTTGTATTTTGGTTTGACCCATCATAATAAGGTATAAGCGTAGATCCATTTACAGACATGGCACCAATAAATGGATTTATTACAGAATAATTTGGTACATTTGCAGCTGTATCATTCCATGTTGAACCTGAACCTGTAAATGTTGCTAAATTACCAAGACGTCCACCAAAAACAAGTCTAAAATCTGGTGAAGCACCAAGAATATAATTAACATCTGTCCATGAACTTGCACCTGAGTTCTGCTTTGCTGCCACAAAAACTGTATAATTATTATTATTTAATGTAAATGTTGCATTGTACATACGTTGTGTATCAGAAGATCTAACACTACTGCCCACCATTTTCACTGCCTGCACCCCATTAATACTACTAACCGTAGGGTAATTGGTTGTTACGGAAGAAAAAACATATGCATTGGACGACTTATCGGTCCATGACATTACATTGGACCCGCCGGTCAAAGAAAGTTTTGTGTTATCCGTACCATCCAACCACAAACGAAGACCAGAAATGTCCGAAACACCTACAGGGGTTGCAGGATTAAGGCTACGGTATATATGACTGGCTGGTAAATTACTATTGAGTGACCATTTGTACCCAAGATACCCTTCTACCGTACGACGGTCTTCTGGGGTGAGCGTTTGGTTGAAAATCAAGATTTCACCGATTTGGCCGTTCCAATTGAATCCTGTATTATTATTTTCTGCTTCACCAACATATAATCCTGTAAACGACCCAGTCGTACCTGTTTTTTGTGTTTGATTCGACCCATTATAATATGGTAAAAGTATAGAACTTGATATTGTCATACCCCCAATAAATGGGTTACTTACCGAATAATTTGGCACATTTGCAGTTGTATCATTCCATGTACCATTACCAGTAAATGTTGCAAAATTTCCATTAAATCCACCCATAAATATACGTGCTGTTGAATTTCCAGCTCCAAATAACCAAGTATGTCCACTTTGTATATTTGGTTTTTGTTTTCCTACAGCATAAATAGTATAGTTAGCTTGCGTGAGAGTAAACGCTGAATTGTAAAAACGTTGCGTATTTGCACCAGCGTTAGAAGGGCCTTCCACATTTACCGCCTGAATACCATTAATGGTGCTGAGCGTAGGATAATTGGTTGTAACAGAATCAAACACAAATGCGTTGGATGATTTATCCGTCCATTGCAGCACACGTGTACTGGAAATCATGAGCGATGCATTATCGGCCGCATCCAACCATAATTGTAATCCTGAAATCGCACGAATGGGCGCGCTATTGGAAAACGATGTAGAATCAGCCGCACGTGTACCATCTCCACTACTAGCCCCACCAGGGCGAACGGCACCGGTTGTTTCCTTTAGCGTGACAACGCGACCAATGGTTGATTGCGTGTGGGGGAGCGTTACTGTACCGTTTCTACCGGAGGCATCAAACAGCACTACAGCAGTGTTTGTGCTAAAATAAGAATTAGGAAATGACATCCGAATCCGGTTTCTATTATGGATTATAATTTGTTTTCATTGTAAATTATACGTAGAAAACAAAATATTGGATGCTTGATGGTCTAAAAGCCGTAGGTTTGTAATCCTCGGACAGTTGGTTGATTGTACAAAACAGAGTCTACCGTACTTACCATATCTGCCACACTGAGAAAACTGCTGGCATTTAAATCGGCAAGATTGCTAAACGATGCTGCCGCTTGGAAATAGGCATTACTATTGACCACTAAACTGTTGGAAATGTACATATTGCGACTAATCGTACTATTGAAGGTTGCACTGGCACCATACATATTGGCACGAAGACCATCCAATGTGCTGATTAAAGACAACGAACTAACATACAAGGCCGAGCCAAGACCTGCCGTCGTACTGGTTAAGGTATAATCCAATGCACTGGAACTCGTATATGTTGCCGTACCAAGACCGATTACCGTAGATGTGAGTTCCACCGGGTCAATAAAAGTGCTAATATATGTTTCCATTCCTTGCGTTGTACTAATCAGTTGATTGGTACTTACATAATTGAAGCCACTGATTGTAGATGGCACATCCGCGGCACGTAAATATTTGGAGGTATATGCATTGCCCCCAATGGTAATATTGGACCCATCGGTTTGAATTAAAAAGGGTGTCGTACTACTGACCAAATACAAGTAATTGGCGGCCGTGGTGCTGTACGCATTGCTGGTAGAACTAATGGTGGTTGCACTGAGAGTACTACCCAACACACTACTAGATACATTCATGCTACTGGCATAAAGTGTAAGAGCCACCGACGAAATATATCCTGCCGTTCCAAGACCCGTAATCGTAGACGTGACTTCACTGTTTTCATAGTAATTCAGTGCCAATGTGGACAACCCTTCTACGGTGGATATTAGCGATGGGCTACTAACCAACCCTTGTACTTGAATACTACTGTACATGCCAGTGGCATCGTAATAGCCGGTTGCAATATCATTGTTATTAATCAGTATATTGGCGCCACTCGTGGTCACCGTGGTGGAATACGGTATGGGAGATAATAATTGTCCATAGGCAACGGATTTGGTCGCGTATTGTTGGTATGTAAGTCCAAATATGTTATTTTCATATTGTGCACCGGATAATGATGCTGGACTCCAATTGGATCCATTCAAACTCATGACCACCATATTGGATGCATTACCAGCACTACCCACCGCATAAAAGCGGTCTTTATGCCATTCCATCTTGGCAATTAGTCCAAGACCAATTCCTGAGCTACCGTAAATATTGGCACCAAAGGTTGCTCCATTTGCACTTGTACGTAGTTGTTGGTATCCTCCAAAGACCCACAAGTCAAGCGTGGGGCTGTACGCCACAGTCCATGAGTTAGGGTAAAAGTCAGCTGCATCACCACTGGGAATATTGGTACACGCCGACCAGTTAACACCATTGTCACTATAAAATCCACCAGCACTGCCTACGGCGACCCAACGACTTTGGTTGACACCACCAAGTGCAATATCGTTTTGAGCTCCAGAGTTACCAGTCGTATTGGACCATCCAACCGCTGGATTGGTGGTGTATTTAATACCACCCCCTGCCGCAATAAACATCCCTGTGGACGATTTATATGATAATGCAAAGCTTGTATAACGACTATACTGTCCATATTCATTCATATTACAGTTTGGACCGGTTGACCAATTTACCCCCAAGTTGCTGCTGTGGAAAATGTATTGTGCACCAATGGCTACAAGCACCGATCCATTATAGGCAATATCGGTCCAATAGCCATCATAGAAAATGTTTCCACTTTGACGAGTCCAGTTTTTCCCATCCGAACTAATATAAAAGCCTGCACCACAACCGACCCCAAACAAGTTGGTAGATAAATAACGTACTTGGGAACGGTCTACCGTACCAGGACTGACACTGTACGATAAGGAAGAATACCAATTGGAACCATCACTGCTCCAATTAATAAAATTAGACGCATTGGTGGTTTGACCGGTGACAACATATATTTCACTGCTTGTAGTGGATGGAGTAAAAAATACAAATTGTTTGGTAGTTAAACTACTGGTGGTGACTGTGGGTGCACTCATGTAATTCGTTTGAAGACTGCTAAAGGATGCAGTTTGGGCCACGGTTAATGTACTGCCTACAATATTTCCCAAGGTGGATACATACGGTATGAGACCGAGCGATGCGACCGTGGATGTAAGATTGAAAGTAAGATTGGGTGTGCTGGCATAATTTGCAGTACCTAATCCTGCAACGGATGATGTAAGTTGCGTTTCGGTCACATACGACGATATGGTGGCGTATAAACTGCCAACGGTAGATACAAACTGGGGGGTAGACGTATATATATTGCCTAAACCGGTGACGGTAGAAGCTAATGCTGCTGCGTCTACTTGACCGTATTGTGCAATTAAACTGCCGGTCGTAGAAAAAAGTTGGCTCGTACTTACATATCCTGCCGTTGCAAGGCCTGTAATGGTACTGGCAAGTCTTGTTGGTGTAATCACATTAGACAGTAAACTACCGTCACCCACAATACTACTGGTGTATAATGAACTAACTTGCGATTCTACTTGAAAGGTACCCCCCAATTGATACCATTTTTGATCGGCGCCAGCTAAAAAGGTTACTTGACCGTAACTTTGTTGAAGACTATAATTGGAAGATCCCCCTTCAAAACGGTCACCTGCGGAACAGATAATTGTGATGGTACTATTATGGGAGTTTCCACCAATATCTTTGAATGTAATCACACGACCTAAGGTGGATAATGTACGCGGCAAGGTTATTTGCCCATTGTTATTACCGGAAGTATTCAACAAAACAGCCGCAGTGCTGCTACTAAAAAAAGATGCTGCTATAGACATCCTATATAAGTTCCTAATTAAATCGGGTCAAATTATTCTATAGCAATCCGCATTTAGAGTCCTTACGTTACGACAAGAATGGGAAAGGATATCTTATGTAATGTGTTTTGTTGCAATGTAAGAGTGTCCTCCCATAAATTGTACATGCGCTCAATAAATGTATTGTACGACTCTTCACTATTTTCGGTGTTTTCCAATAACCACATTTGAACATCTTCTTTATCAAACAAGAGTGATACATCTTTGCTTTCGTGACATTTGGCAAAATATAGGCAAGGGGTAGTGTAAGGATTTACTACAAGAATTTTCATTACAAGATAGGTTCTTTGCATATACCATGCATAGGCAACACTCATCGTTTCTTCTTCGTCACGATTAATTGATAGACTAAGAGAGGTTGCTTCACGTTGGGCGTTGGGACTCACAAACTCGCCGACCGCGTGGGGGTCTTCGGTAATCACAATCAGGTGCACATTCCAGGGATTTTCCTGGGTGGGACTCTTGCGGTAAATGGCGTAGTAGGTCTTCATGGTGGATTGGATATTTTGGCGGTATAACTACTTTTTGGTGCTCCTTTTTGTAAAAAGGTGGACGATTCCTTTGAATGTCTAATGAAAAAAAGAGGGTATAGGGCCTCAATTTTTTTGACCGTTATGAGACCATGCCACATACACTACTTAATGCCACCGAATCGTACCTTTGATCTGATGATAGATGTACATTATATCAAGATGACGATAGTATGCGTTTGGACCATCCTTAATAAGTCTTAACATAGGTTCAAGCACCGTTTCCAGTGCGGCGCGACGCATCTTATATGCGCGAGGAATCTTGAGGATTCTAGCCCAGATACGAAGGCCAGATACGGATAGGGTCTTCACATTCATGGAGAGGTTTTCGTAATTGGTACCGTCCTTGGTAACAAATGTGGCAAGACCATCCTTTACAACACCTTTCTCCAAACTGTAGAAATCACGAAAGTTACTCATAACAGTATAATACTTGTCAAGTACGGATTCCCAAGAAGGCGCAGAATTAGGGGCGTTCATTTTGTCCAGATTCCTTTGAATTGGCTAATGAAAAAAAGAGGGTAGTGGGCCTCAATTTTTTTTGGACACGGGTCACAAGTTGTTAGGCTACAAGGGACTGTTTGTACGTATTGTACACGTGGGTTGCCGTTTGAATCTTTTCTTGCAAGTCAACATATTTCAAGTACAAGGGGTGACTGACTTGTTTCATACTTTCGTACATTTGTCCACTGTGGTCTTCCAGCCAAGGGTGTTTATACAAGAGCTTTTTGAGGGCGTTTTTGCGATTGTAAATATCGTTGTGGTACTTGTGAAGTTTGTCATTCGTAGCCATCATAACGTCACATGTTTTGGGCAATTTGGTAGACCCCTTGCGAATCATTGCGGTAATCCCCTGTTTGAACTTTTCAATGGGTACTTGTGTTTTGTGGCAATGTTTACACGGCAAGTGCGTAATGTTGAAACGGGTGGCAAAATCATCCAGGTCGGCTACGGTACTGCGGTCGTCTTCTTCGTGGTCTTCGTGGTCTTCGTGAATACGAGGGTCTTCTTCGTGAAAGGCGTTCATTTTGTCCAGATTCCTTTGAATTGGGTAATAAAAAAGTAGGATGTGACCCATTCAATTTTTTTGTTTTAGACCTTGTGACTTTTAATAATTGTTGTTTCAATCAACTTGTATTCTGTAGGATGAATGGTGATCTTCTTATGGTAACTACCGTGGTCCAATATAAACAACACCCCTTGCTTATTCATTTTTAGTTGTAACGCTTGAAGGGATTCTTGCTGAAACTCGGCACGGAAAATGCGCAACACCGTGTTTGCATATTGGATGGTCTTGTTCATTTTGGCTTACATGTAAACAAATGATTCATGTTTTCAATTTTATTGGGTAAAAAAAAGTGTTTCCATGCAATTTAAAAGAGCCCACAACCTAATCGTCTAAAGAGTCGTCTAATTAAATAATCTGTATGATTAAATAATACCTTTTCCTGCCCATTTATATAGTTCATTTGAACTTGTAATTCTCCATTTTCATCCAAGTAACTGTATAGCCCATCTGGTTTTCCATTTTTATAATTGGTTTCCAATTGTAATTGTCCATTTCCATACCATCGTTGATAAAGTCCGTCTAACTGCCCATTTCTATAATGACCTTGCTCACATAATTGTCCATTTTCGTGCCATCTTTGATAAAGTCCTTCTAATATTCCATTTTTATAATTGCATTGTGTATATAATTGGCCATTTTCATACCATGATTGGTATATTCCTTTTTCTTTTCTATTATATTTTTTTGGTTTGTTCCATTTTGTTTTGCATATTCCACAACATGCATAACGGTTCCATAACTTTTTCAAACATGATTGATGAATTTGTATACTTCCTCTACATTTGCATGGATCAATCGCAAACATGTTTTTGGATGTTTCTTCTTCGTAACAAATATAGCATTCAGACATTTTTTAAGGGGGGGGATTAACTTATATAATAACTTGGACTTTACCGATTCCTTTGAATGGTAATAATAAAAAAGAATCTTGTTATATTCAATTTTATTTGAAGATAATTTGTATTGGAAAGTACAAAAAAAAGAGTGCCACCACGGCACTTACAGAAATAATCGCTCGCTCGCACGCACATTAGTTGGTGTTGGTTTTTGGCGCATGTTTAGGCATCGTCTTCGGTAATCTTTGCATCAAAGTCGGATCCATTGGTCTTGTAGAAGCCAAGGTACTTGCCCTTGTGATCTCCTTCCTTGGAGTACTTCCAACAGAATCCGCCAAGACTGGTACCCTTGTACCAAACCTTCTTACCAAGAATCTCACGCTTTTCTTCCACAATCGGTTCGTCCTCTTCTTCATCCGAATCGTCGTCGTCCGAATCAATATCGTCGTCATTGTCTACGTTGGTAAACACGGTGTTACCATCATCGTCATGGACAGTGTCTGCAACGGACTTGTTGTCTTCTTCATCGTCACTTACATACGTGCGGTTGTCGTCGTCGCCCATGAGACTCTGGATTTCATCAAGGACCGACTTGTCATTGGCCGCAGCAGCTTCCTCGCGCTTGGTAGACTTGCCAGTAGCACCAGGCTTACGTCCACGCTTAATGAGGCCATTTTCCTTGTCCTTCTTGTGCTGTTCCTTGCGTTCGGCATTGGCAATACGAAGGGCCTTGAAACGTTCAATGGTGGCCTCGTCCTTGGTACGATCATTGTATGCACGAAGGAGTTCTTCGTCACTAGGGAAGTTACCCGCCAAGACACTTTCCTTGGTAAGATGGTTGCGTTCCTTGAGCAAACACATCATGTCAAGGTACACTTCCTGGTTCTTGGCATTTTCGTCATTGGGAATGAGGGCACGAAGACGAGGCTGGATGTTCTGAGTAGACATCTGCCACCAGGTCAAAGCACGCTTGGGCTTATCTTCCTTGGCGACCTTTTCTTTACGGGACTTGCTAACCTTTCCGTTCTTTACATCCACGGAAACAGGAGTGGACCACTGATACTCCAGAATGTCCTTGACCAACTGCTGGAGTTCGTCACGGTTCATGGTGATGGCACGGTTGTAAATGGACTGATAGATGGTAGACATTTTGATTGGGACTAACGTTAACTTAAGGGGGATTGCTAATAACTTTGGGACTTTTAACTGTCGGTGATTCCTTTGAATACCTACTAAAAAATAGGGGGGTTTTTCATTCAATTTTTTTTCTTGGGGTTGGAATCAATTTATTTTTTTTTATAAACCATAATTGAAAAGGTGTGTATGTCCTTTGTAAAAAAGAATTGATTCATAAAGTATTACCCGCATATGTTCATCAAAAGACTGTGGATGAATATACAAAGGACTTGACGGTATACTTCAGATTAACACCCTTTCTCTTTGCAGATGAGACGGTTGATGAAACAAAAATTCGTACATGCTTCTATGACGAATGGATTGAGAATAAAGAATTTCATCCTACGCAATTTGACAGATATAAACCCAAATCTCTTCGTATCATCAAAAAGGAATAATAAAAAATTGAATGGACGTGGTGTCCTTTTTTATCAGGTATTCAACGGAATCACCAACCAGTTATTGTGCCCCCACCCATAGTCCCATAGTCCCATCTCTCGTTAAAATCTCTCGTTAAAATGTTCTGGCCCTTTATTAAATCTGCCCCTGCCGTAACCAAGTCGTCTCCTACCAACAAACAGGTTACTTATACGTCCGATGAACTTCGGGCTCTTACAAAAGATGAAGTTGCAAAACTATTTCATCATCACTACCGCCAACTTACCACCTTTAATGGACTTATGACAGTTGGCAAGTTTGTTCGCGAAGCCTCCTATGATGAAGGTACATCAAATTATAAAAAGATCAAGGATGCACTTGCCGACCCTCAAATTCGTCAAAAGTATTCTGACATTGAAAAGTATATTAAAGAAGGTAATGTGAATGTGAAGAAGCTGTGTGAAATAGCGAATATTATTAAAAACGAATTTCAACTGAATGAGATTGAAATATCCATTCGTTCTATTCCCCTTAATTTGGATGATGAAACAAATTCTATCCTTATTGGTGGGATTGAACTCATGAAAGATGTATACAATACGAAAGACTATTGAGTCTATGGAGGGGATATGTGTCAAAAAAATTGAATGGACGTGGTGTCCTTTTTTATCAGGTATTCAACGGAATCACCAAAAACCAAAGTTATTACCAAGTGTCCAAGTGAAAATGCCCCGCCCCAAGAACCCCCTGTCCTTTGCCTGCGATGAAATTGCCGGCTTTGATTTCTTCCATGACCTTGGAAAGAAGTCCTACGTCTTTCATGACGATGTAATGTCTGGAGAACGTTATTTGAAGATGGTGGTACGGTATGTAGAACGTAGTCATAACGATGAATCGGATGCCTGTTCGTTGTATGGCTTTGACGAGAATGAAGAGAACGAAGAATATGCTTTGGACCCTGTGGAACTTACCGTGTACTTTAAGATTCCTGCCGATTGGTGTGATACGGAGGGTCGTTTGCGTGACGAGTATATGGACGACGAGTGGGAATTGAAGAAGGACCATGAGGACACGGCGAACATGTATACTTCATGGAAGGCCCATGCATGGTGTAACGGAAGTGGATATTGTAACTTGCACGATTCGTACGATGTAAAGTCGATTACCTATGTGATGATTGAGTAAAGGTGTGAAGGCATCCGAAAGTACATGCCTCGGAGCGTGGTGCTCCTTTTTTTTAGAGATACATTGTAAAAAAAATACGTCGAATCGTATTGTCTGGATTGTATTCCAATTGTAATTCATACTCGAGGCGAGACGCATACACCGTCAATACGAGAATAAGTGACTCGAGTGAGATTCCTGGTTGAAGCAAAGGGAGTTCCGTCAAATTCATATCCTTTACCATGTCATATTTCTTGTTTGAAACCACAACTTTCGAACCAGATAATTCATTGAATATTTCCCTTTCATACACACACAATTCCTTTTTTATCGGACTCGTACTTTCTACAATCGGATATACTATTGAATATTTGAGGGTCATCACCACCAAAATTATCAAGGGCTTTTGTTACCTTTTTCAATAGTTTTTCTTCCTTCTTATTTTCTGGTATATGACCTTCAGTATACATAAGGTTTAGGCTCCAATATATACGATAAAGGCATACATCCTCCTCTTTTCCATACGTTACAATTGCTTTAATGGCCTCCATATAATATTTATGGACCGTTTTAGTCATCTCATCTTGTATTGTTTTATTTATCGTATCAAGATTACTATTTTTGCAAACAATACATGGACATACAGGCATTTTGGCTGGGGGTTAACTTTTTACCGATTCCTTTGAATGGTACAATAAAAAAAGGGTGTTTAGAATTCAATTTTTTATCTATAAACCTAATCGTGCGAAACTATATTCTGCTACATTACTTAACCATTTGTTAATTGTCTTCTTTTTTACGGTAATATATTTAAAAGATATCTTTGCAAATTCGTCTCTATGTGGATAAATTATACGAAAATGTTGAGGACAACTCAAATAGTCAACAATGTCCGATTTATAATAACCATTACTTGTTTCGTCTTCTAAATCTTCTACAATTATCTTTTTTGAAGGGATTCTAAACTTTATTTTACCATTTTTTGTAAATTCTATGTTGGTTATTTGGTTATACATATTTGTCCTATAAAAGAAATCGTTTAAAATCCTTTTTATATTCTCTTTTAAATAGCATTCATAACTATATATAAGGAAATATTCTGGTTTGGCATAAATAACATACATTTTTTGGGTGCTTTGAATTTTGAATAACCTTTTCTTGTGGACGATTCCTTTGAATGTCTATTAAAAAATAAGATGATTTTATTATTCAATTTTATAAAAAAAAGGTGCGCCAAAAAGGTACATTAACAATGTGTGTATGTGTCTGTGTGAGTAAGTCCGCCGCCGCAATGTGTAATGTCTAAAAGAATCCCTCCATGTAAACGCCCTTGTAGTTGTCGGACGTGACCTTGTATCCAGTGTTGTCGCTGCGATGCACGGCCTTGTAACTGTAGGTAAACACCGTACCGTCGTCATCGTTGTAGGTCACACGGTCGCCCTCACGGATGGTTTTCCAGAAGGCACTGAGCGATGCAAACCCATGTTTGCGGATAACTTCAGACGCGCGATACAGGAAGGTACCCACGCCGTACTCAAAGTCCACGTAGGTTGGAGGATCCCTGAACGGCTCCTCGGGTTCTTCCGGTTCCTGTTAAGCACGCAGAGTGAGCAGGGGTTCATCGTTGTCCATGGCCTTACTATCGTACAGCCGCAGCGAAGCACCACCGGTAGTCATGGGCTCATCAACCTCCATGGCCGCACTTGCACCACCCGTCGTGGCCGGCGGAAGAACATCAGGGTTAAACGGCGGAAGTTCACGGATAAACAGTTCTTCCGCAAGGTAGTCTTCCAGACTCATGTTGTTGTGCGCCGCCACGACACGCTTGGCCTCCAGTAGGTCGCCGTACGTAACCCCACTGTTGTCAGTAGGGCTGGGAGGAGCAAG
>JACCDX011503406.1_pt1 | contig 26131 bp, 20 predicted proteins | sample 7449681 | NCBI WGS metagenome assembly JACCDX01 (sample SAMN15323450, study PRJNA562643) | freshwater metagenome | isolation source: river surface water | place: USA:Blue River Watershed | collected 2017-08-18
CCACCAGGGCTCGGCCAGACCGGGCGGGGCAAACCAGATGGTGACCGCCATCACCCCACCGCCCACGGCCAGCCCGCGCACCAGCGAGGCACCCACGTACGCCAGGAACCAGGCGCGGTGCGACAGCGGCGTGAGCAGCACGAACACCAGGTTGCCGGTGATCTTGCTCTGGATGAGCGACGACGAGCTGTTGGCGAACGCGTTTTGCAGCAGGCTCATCATCACCAGGCCAGGGATGAGGAAGCGGGTGTAGCCCACGTCCTTGAACACCTGCACATGGTCTTCGAGCACATGGCCGAAGATCAGCAGGTAGAGCACGGCGGTGAGCACCGGAGCGGCCACGGTCTGGAAGCTGACCTTCCAAAAGCGCAGCACTTCTTTTTTGAACAGGGGCGCACAAGCCCGGATGTCGCGCAACCAGCTCATGCCGACACCTCCGTGGTGGCGTGCTCGGCGCCGGCGGTGCGGCCCTGCATGATGTTGATGAACACGTCTTCGAGGTCGGCGCGGCCGAGCTCCAGGTCTTCGATGCGGGTGCCGGCCACGCGCAACAGGGTGAGCGTGGCTTCCACGTCGGCCGCGTCTTGCGCGGCGACCTGCACGATGCGGCCGGTGATGCGCGCCCGGCTGGCCAGCGCGGTGGGCAGCGCGTCGTCGGTCTTGAAGCGCAGCATGGTCGAGGCCGTGCCCGCCAGCAGCGCCGAGGTCTTGTCCAGCGCCACCAGTTGGCCTTGCTTGAGCATGCCAATGCGGTGGCACAGGGCCTCGGCCTCTTCCAGGTAGTGGGTGGTCAGCAGCACGGCGTGGCCTTGCTTGTTGAGGCGGGCGATGAACTGCCACAGCGTTTGCCGCAGCTCCACATCCACCCCGGCGGTGGGCTCGTCGAGCACGATGACGGGCGGGCGGTGCACCAGGGCCTGCGCCACCAGCACCCGGCGCTTCATGCCCCCCGAGAGCTGGCGCATGTTGGCGTCGGCCTTGTCGCTCAGGCCCAAGTGAGACAAGAGCTCGTCAATCCAGTCGTCGTTGCGGCCCAGGCCGAAGTAGGCGCTTTGGATGCGCAGCGTTTCACGCACCGAAAAGAAGGGGTCGAACACCAGCTCTTGCGGCACCACGCCCAGGGCGCGGCGGGCGGCGGCGTAGTCACTCACCACGTCGTGGCCTTGCACGGCGACCTGCCCGCTGCTGGCGCGGCTGAGGCCAGCGAGGATGCTGATCAGCGTGGTCTTGCCCGCGCCGTTGGGGCCGAGCAGGCCGAAGAACTCCCCTTCGGCGATGTCGAAGGAGACGCCTTGCAGGGCCTGGACGGTGCGTCCGGCGCTCTGGAAGGATTTGGTGACGTGGCGAAAGCTGACGGCGCTCATGGGGATGGTGCGGGCTGGGCCGCAGATTCTAGGTCGCGCCGTTCAAACAGGTGTTTGAAAGGCCATGCACAAGGCGCCAACCTGACGTACCATGTGCGCGCTTTGGGGCCGACCGGCCCCGAGGTGCCCGCGATGGCCGCCCTGGGCCAGCGGGCCGATGACCTGATTGACCGACTGGAGACACCATGTCCGACCTTCAAGCTCGCTTCGAGCAAGCCCTGGCCGATTCCAAGCTGCTGCCCGCCAAGCCCGACAACAACACCCTGCTGCAAATCTATTCCCTGTTCAAGCAAGGCAGCGTGGGCGATGTGCAGGGCGACCGTCCTGGCTTCACCGACTTCGTCGGCCGCGCCAAGTACGACGCCTGGGCCGGCCTGAAGGGCAAGAGCCAAGACGACGCCAAGCAGGCCTACATCGACCTGATCAACTCGCTGAAGAAATGAGCCATGGCGGCCTGCCCGGCCCGGTGCGGGCGGCAGGCCTTGGGCAGGCGGCGCCTCAGCGCCCTGCCCGCTCATGCGGCCGATGGGCTCAGCCCGACGTGAGCTTGTCGAGGTTCCTGCGGATCTCGGCCTCGATCATCGGCTTCATCGCCGACATCATCATGCCCAGCTTGACGTCCAGATCGAGCGACGTGGCCGACACCCGCATCTGCCCTTTCACCCCCGAACGCTCGAAGTGAACCACGTCATGGTCGTCACCGCTTTCGGTGCGGCAACTCAGGCCCATCTTGGCCTGGGCACCCTGGATCCATTTGGCGGCCAAGGTGCGGGCCTGCGCCAGGCCCAGATCGTGTGCGTGTTGAATCTTGATGTCGCTCATGCTGTGAAAGGCGGATCGAACCGCTGGGTAACAACCATGAGCCTACACCCGGCAACGCGCCCCGGCCTTGACGCCGCGCTAAGATGGCCTTCTTTCGAGCAGCCATTGGCCCTTCATGACTGTGGATTCCGTCGCCCCCCACGACACGACCGATCACGCCTGCGCGGATGCGGCGTGCACGCCTGACCTGCGCATCGACACCGACGCCATCCAGGCCCTGCGACGCGACATCCACGCCCACCCCGAGCTCTGCTTTGAAGAGCTGCGCACGGCCGAGCTGATCGCCGCGCAACTGGGGCGCTGGGGCATCGAGGTGCACCGTGGCCTGGGCCAGACCGGTGTGGTGGGCGTGATCCAGGGCAACCGCCCAGGCACCAAGGCCATCGGCCTGCGCGCCGACATGGACGCGCTGCCCATGACCGAGCGCAACACCTTTGCCCACGCCAGCCGCCACCCCGGCCGCATGCACGCCTGTGGTCATGACGGCCACGTGGCCATGCTGATGGCCGCAGCCCAGCACCTGGCCGCCACGCGCGACTTTGCCGGCACGGTCTACCTGGTGTTCCAGCCGGCGGAAGAAGGCGGCGGTGGCGCGCGCGAGATGATCCGCGACGGGCTGTTCGAGCGCTTCCCCATGGACGCGATCTACGGCATGCACAACTGGCCGGGCCTGCCGGCGGGCGACTTCGCCATCAAGAGCGGCCCGTGCTTTGCATCGTCCAACGAGTTCCTGATCCGCATCCGGGGCAAGGGCTGCCATGGCGCCATGCCGCACCTGGGGGTGGACCCGGTGCCCATCGCCTGCCAGCTGGTGCAGGGCTTCCAGACCATCCTCACGCGCAACCTCAAGCCGATCGAGACGGGCGTGATCTCGGTGACCATGATCGAGGCCGGCGAGGCCACCAACGTGGTGCCCGACTTCGTGACCATGCAAGGCACGGTGCGCACCTTCACGCTGGAGGCGCTCGACCTGATCGAGCAGCGCATGCGCGAGATGACGCAGCAGATGTGCGGCGCCTTCGGGGCCACGGCCGAGTTCGAGTTCAGCCGCAACTACCCGCCCACCGTCAACCACGACCACGAAACCGAGGTGGCGCGGCAGGTGATGCAATCGCTGGTGGGACCACGCCGCGTGCACGCCTTCGAGCCCACCATGGGCGCCGAAGACTTCAGCTACTACCTGCTGGACAAGCCCGGCGCCTACTTCGTGATCGGCAATGGCGACGGCACGCACCGCGAAGGCGGCCACGGCCTGGGCCCCTGCATGCTGCACAACCCCAGCTACGACTTCAACGATGGCCTGATCCCGCAAGGTGCCGCCCTGTGGGTGAAGCTCGCCGAGCACTGGCTGCGTGACGACGCCGCATGAGCGCCCACGACCTGAGCCACGCCGAGACGCTGTGGATGCCCGCCCCTGAGGACGACGGCCTGCCGCTGTATGCGGCCTTCTTCGGCCTGCACCAGGCGCCATTCTCGATCGCCCCGGATCCGCGCTACCTGTTCATGAGCGAGCGCCACCGCGAGGCACTGGCCCACCTGCTGTATGGCGTGTCGGGCGGCGGTGGCTTCGTGGTGCTGACGGGCGAGATCGGGGCCGGCAAGACCACGGTGTGCCGCTGCTTTTTAGAGCAGATCCCGCGCCGCTGCAACGTGGCCTACATCTTCAACCCGCGCCTGACCGTGCCCGAGCTGCTGCACACGGTGTGCACCGAGTTCGGCGTGCAGTGCCCGCCCGCCCACGAGGCACAGGCCAACAAGGTGATGGTCGATGCGCTCAACGACTACCTGTTGCGCACGCACGCGGTGGGCCAGAACAACGTGCTCATCATCGACGAGGCGCAGAACCTCTCGGCCGAGGTGCTGGAGCAGCTGCGCCTGCTGACCAACCTGGAAACGGCCGAGCGCAAGCTGCTGCAGATCATCCTGATCGGCCAGCCCGAGCTGCGCGACATGCTGGCGCGCCCCGACATGGAGCAGCTGGCGCAGCGCGTGATCGCGCGCTACCACCTCGATGCGCTCAGCCCCAGCGAAACGCGCGACTACATCCAGCACCGCTTGATGGTGGCCGGCTACCGGCGCGAGGCCATCTTCGACGAGAAGGCCGCGCAGCGCGTGCACCAATTGACCCGGGGCGTGCCCCGCCGCATCAACCTGCTGTGCGACCGCACGCTGCTGGGGGCGTATGCGCTCAACCGCAGCGCGGTGGATGTGCGCATGGTGGACAAGGCTGCGGGCGAGGTGTTCGAGTCGGGGGCTGCGCCACGGCGCGGACGGGCGGCCAGCCGGGCCCAGGCGGCTGACGGCGCTGCGCGGCCTGGTGCCTCACGTTTGACCGCTGGGTGGGCCGCCCCAGCCTGGTGGCCCCAAGGCCGCGCCGCAGGTGTGGCCGCTGCCGTGGCCGCCGGGGCTGTGCTGACAGGCGCGGCCGCAACCGTGTGGTGGACGGGTGCGCGCACGGGCATTGCAGCGTCAAGCACCCAGGCACAGGCACCCGCACCTTCAGTGGCGGTCGCGCCGCCCGCGCATGCGGCATCAAACTTGGCTGCGGGATCGGCGGCAGCAGCGTCAGCGGCATTCGCACCGACATCGGGTTTAGCCGCTGCGGCTGCAGCCGCGTCAGGCACATCAGCATCGCCCCAGGCCCCTGCCCCATCCACCGCAAGCCAAGCCACGACTTTCCCGCAACGCTGGCCCGCTCCACCTGCCCCCGATGCCACGCCCGTGGCCCTGAGCGCCTGGGCCGGTGAGGCCGAGGCCCTGCGCCAGCTGGCCCGGGCCTGGGGGCAAAGCTGGCAAAGCAGTGCCCCGTGCAACAGCGAAGGCCCGGCGCAACGTGTTTACTGCTACCGCAGCCCGGCCGGCCTGGGCTTGCTGCGCCAGCTCGATCGCCCCGTGGTGCTCAACCTGCGCGATGCCAGCCACCCGGAGGCCTTTGTGGTGCTGTGGGGACTGGCACAGGACCAGGCCCTGATCGAAGGCCCCAAAGGCCTGCAGACCTGGCCACTGGCCGTGATCTCGGCGCGCTGGCGTGGCGAGTTCACCGCCCTGTGGCAAGCGCCCGAGGGCTACCGCAGCAAGATCCTGCCCGGCCAGAAAGGCCCGGCCCTGGACTGGTTGGCCACGCGGCTGGCACAGGTCGATCACGGCCCAGCCATCGACACGCCCGCCACGCTCAACAGCAAGCTGGGCGAACGCGTGCTGGCCTTCCAGGTGGCGCAAGGGCTCAAGGCCGATGGCGTGGTGGGGGCCACCACCTTCATGCAGCTCAACCGGCTCACGGGCGTGAACGAGCCGGCCTTGCTGACGCGCGACAGCGCGCGCCCTGCCCTCCGCTGAACCGCCATGTCCTACATCCTCGATGCCCTGAAAAAGGCCGACCGCGAGCGCGAGCAAGGCCAGGTGCCCGGCCTGAATGCCCAGCCCGCCCATGGCGCTGACGTCGAAGCTGCAGCCCCACCCAGTGGACTGCCTCCCCTGGTGTGGGCCGGTGTGGGCATGGCCCTGACCTTGGCCGGCCTGCTCGCCTGGCAGCACTGGCCGGCGCCATCGTCCGCAGGCGAAGCCGCCCAGACTGCACCAGGCCATGGCCAAGGTGTCACCACCGCGACCCCTGAGCGCGAGCGCCCAGCGGTGGCGCCGATGGCGGCAGGCACACCGCCACGCCCAGCACCGAGCCCGGCCTCTGACGATGGCGTGCGCATGCAGGTCGACGGCGCGGGCGAGCTTGGCAGCCGCGCGGCACAACCCGTCTTGAGCGTGCCCGGCCCGGGCCGCACCAACACCACGGGCCTCAGCCCCCAAGCCACCGCGCGCGAGCCCGCCCCCCCCCCCGAGGCCCAAGCCGCCTCGGCCCGCGCGGCCGGCACCCTGCCTCAGCTCAACGACCTGCCCGAATCGTTCCGCCGGGACATGCCCGCGCTGCAGGTGGGCGGCGCCATGTACTCACCCAATGCGGCCCAGCGCATGCTGGTGCTCAATGGCCAGGTCTTCCACGAAGGCGATCACCCCGAAAACGGGTTGAAGCTCGAAGAGATCCGGCTCAAATCGGCGGTGATGAGCTTCCGGGGACAGCGCTTCGAGCTGCAGTACTGAGCCACCGCTCACACCTCGCGCGAAAAGCGCACCTCGACATCACGTGGTGCCGCGTGGTACGGCGCCGACGACACCAGCAAGTCGGCGCCCGCCTGGGCATAGGCCACCGCGTTGCTGGCGTTCACCCCGCCCGCCACCGCCAGCGTAGGGTGCAGGTGCACCGCGTGCAGGGTGAGCTTGCACTGGCGCACCGCTTCGGGCGTGAAGCGCTCCAGTTGCAGCACCTCGGCGCCGGCACGCGCCAGGGTCAAGGCTTCCTCCAAATCGGTCACCTCGGCCACCAGCTTTTTCTCGGGCTGGGCCCGGCGCAGTCGCCCCACCACGTCATCGGGGTGCGCATCGGTGAACAAGCGGTGCTCAGGGAACAGCAACAGGCTCTCCGACAATCCCAGCCGGTGCATGATGCCGCCGCCGCTGACCACGGCCTTGGCCGCCAGCGCCCGGGTGCCCGGAAAGCTCTTGCGGGTGCAAGCCAACGGCTGCAGGTGTCCGGCCGCACGCAGGCCCGTCACGATGCGCGCCACCTCGCTGGCGATGCCGCTGGTGGCCTCGATCAGCGTCTGCGCCACCTTCCAGACCATCAGCAAGGCGTCGGCACGCCCCTGGACGGACAGGATGGATGCGCCCGCCAGCACATGGCTGCCCGAAGGCGCATGCAGTTGCACATGGGCGCCCAAGAGGGTGAACAGACGCAGGGCCTCTTCACTGCCACACACCACCATGGGCTGGCGCGCCGCCATGGTCAGGCATCCGGGCATGTCACCCAGGTTGAGCCCCTGGGTGGTGAGGTCGCCGTGCGGCACGTCTTCGCGCAGCAGGCGAGCCAGTTCGTCGTCAGTCAGTGCGCTGAACATCATGACCGCTCGCAAAACTCGATGCGGTCATGATGTCACGCCAGGCAACGCTTGTGCACTGCGGCAAGCAAGGCCGCGTGAAACAGTGGGCTGTCGGGGCCCACCGTGTGCGCCAAGTCAAGCTCAGGCCGCCTGTTCGGCGGCCTGGCAACGCTGGGCCAGGTGGGCCAGCGCTTCTTCGACCTGGTCGACCAGCACCAGGCACAGGTCGCCCGGCTGCAGGCGTTCCAAAGCCAAGTCGATGGCCGCGAACTCGCCACGCACCTCGTCGACACGGCTGGCGCGCTGGGCCTGAGCCAGACCTTCGCGCAAGAGCTTGAGCACCTCGCCGTCTTCGCGGCCACGCTGACAGGCATCCTGGAAGAGGATGAGGTCGTCGAAGGCATTGCCCAGGATCTGGGTCTGCTCGCGGATGTCCTCATCGCGGCGGTCGCCCGCCCCGCTGATGACCACGCTGCGGCGCTTGGCGGGCATGCCGGCGGTGGCGGCCACCAGGGCACGCATGGCGTCCGGGTTGTGGCCGTAGTCGGCGATCACCGTGGCGCCCTTGTAGCTCATCACGTTGAAGCGGCCGGGGGCGTTGTCGGCATCGTTGACGAAGCTGGCCAGGCCACGGCGGATGGTGTCCCAATCCAGGCCGGCGCTCCAGGCCGCGCCAATGGCCGCCATGACGTTCTCGACCTGGAAGCCGATGGTGCCGTTGCGGGTCAGCGGGATGTCGCGCAGCGTCAGGCTTTCGCGCCAGTTGCCTTCCGAGGCCACGATGGCCTCGCCGTCGACCGTCAGGCAGCGCTTGCCTTGGGCACGGTGGGCGGTGAGCACCGGGTTGTGCGAATCGGCCGCAAAGAAGATCACCCCGCCCGGGCATTTGCCCGCCATGGCGGCCACGATGGGATCGGCCGCGTTGAGCACGGCAAAGCCATCCGGTGCCACGTTCATCACGATGACGCGCTTGAGCACCGCCAGGTCTTCGACCGTGGTGATGTAGTTCAGGCCCAGGTGATCGCCCGCGCCGATGTTGGTGACCACAGCCGTGCCACAGCGGTCAAAGCCCAGCCCCTCGCGCAAGATGCCGCCGCGGGCCGTCTCGAAAATGGCCGCGTCGACGTCAGGGTGCATCAACACGTTGCGGGCGCTCTTGGGGCCCGAGCAGTCGCCGCTGTCGATCTGGCGACCATTGACGTAGACCCCATCGGTGTTGGTCATGCCCACGCGCAGGCCGCTGGTGGCCATCAGGTGCGCGGTCAGGCGGGCGGTGGTGGTCTTGCCGTTGGTGCCGGTCACGGCGATCACGGGGATGCGGCCATCATCTCCCGACTTGTACAGGTTGGCGATCACGGCCTCACCCACGTTGCGGCCCTTGCCGTACGAGGGCGACAGGTGCATGCGCAGACCAGGCGCCGCGTTGACCTCGACGATGCCGCCGCTTTGCTCTTCGAGCGGGCGGTGGATGCTCTCGGCCAGCACATCGACGCCGCAGATCTCCAGCCCGATGCATTGGGCCGCAGCGATGGCGCGGGCCGCGACTTCAGGGTGGACGTCATCGGTCACGTCGGTGGCGGTGCCGCCGGTGGACAAATTGGCGTTGTTGCGCAGGATGACGCGGCGGCCCTTCTCCGGCACCGACTCGGGCTTCAAGCCTTGGATGTCCAGCCGGGCGATGGCGATGTCGTCGAAGCGGATCTTGGTCAGCGAGGTGGCGTGGCCACTGCCACGCTTGGGGTCGGCGTTGACCTTGTCGACCAGCTCGCGCACGGACAGCACGCCGTCGCCGATCACGTGCGGCGGATCGCGGCGGGCGGCAGCCACCAGGCGATCACCCACCACCAGCAGGCGGAAGTCGTTGCCGGGCAGGTACTTTTCCACCATCACGTCGCCGATGTCTGCTGCTGCCTTGAAGGCCGCTTCCAGTTGCTCGCGCGTGGTGATGTTGACCGTCACGCCCTTGCCCTGGTTGCCATCTTGCGGCTTGCAGACCACGGGCAGGCCGATCTCTTCCGCCACGGCCCAGGCGTCGTCCAGGTCGGTGACCGGGCGACCGGTGGGCACCGGCACGCCGGCGGCAGCAAGCAGGCGCTTGGTCAGGTCCTTGTCTTGGGCGATGGACTCGGCCACCGCCGAGGTGTTGTCCACCTCGGCCGCCCAGATGCGGCGCTGCTTGCTGCCCCATCCAAACTGCACCAGCGAGCCTTGGGTCAGGCGGCGGTAGGGGATGCCGCGTGCGATCGCGGCGTTGACGATCGAGCCCGTAGATGGGCCCAGGCGCACGTCTTCATCGAGCTCGCGCAACTCAGCCAAGGCCGCATCGACATCGAAGGCGCTGCCCGCGCGGGCCGCGTCGAGCAGTTGGCAAGCGTAGTCAAAAGCCTTGCGGCCCACCGACTCTTCGCTGTACTCAACGATCACCTGGTAGGTGCCGGCCTCGACCGTTTGCGCCGTGCGGCTGAAGGTCACCGGGCAGCCGGCCTGCGCCTGCAGCGCCAGGGTGGTGGCCTCCAGCACATGCGCCAGCGATATGGGGGAAGGACGTCCCTCGGGACGCAAGGGGCCCAGGCTGGGGAAGAGCTTGCGCACGGCAGCCTCCAAGCCAGGGAGTTGATCGAGCGCGCGCTCCTCAGGCTCGCAGCTCACGACCGCTTCGATGGCGGTGTGGCGACTCCAGAGGTTGGGGCCACGCAGGGCCCGGATGCGGGAAACGTCCATCTCAGTGCTCTCTCGTCAGCAAAGGCGCGATCACAGACCAGGCTTGGTCAGCGGGTCGAAGGTTTCGAGGCCAGCGGCAATCAGGTCGGGCGGGATGCCCAAGGCCCAGGCCACGGCCACAGCGGCCAGCAGCGAGCGCGCACTCGCGCCCTGCACGTCCTGCGGGGCATCGCCAGGCTCAGTCACGCGGCGAGCGGCCGCGCTGTGGAGGTCGGCGCAGCGCACGGGCATGTAGCCGTTGTGGGTCAGCAGCACGTGGTGGCCATCGACCGACACAGTACGGCCGCCCTTGGCGCGGTGGGCCACCAGCGCGGGGTTGTGGTGATCCAGGTCGTAGAAGATGACCTCGCCGTCGCACAACTCGGCCATCTCGACCAGCCGCTCGTCAGCAGCGTTGAGCACGGCCACGCCGTCGGGCAACACCACGTCGACCTGGGTGCGCAGCACCTTGAACATCTGGCTGGGCTCAATCACGTCGTGCTCGACCAAGTGGGCCGGCACGGGCTCTTCGGCGCCCAGCAGGTCGGTCACCACGCCCACGGTGCAGCGGTCGTAGGCCAGGCCGTCATTGAGGATGGTGGCCGCACCATTTTCCAGCACGATGGCGTTGACCTCGCGGTTCATCAGCAGTCGCTGGCCCGAGGCCCAGTTGGCCCGGTTGCCGGTCTCGACCCGGCGGTTGCCCAGGAACAAGCCATCGCGGCAGGCCAGGCCCACGTGCTTGCCGCTCAAGTGCAGCAGCCATGCAGTCAGGCGGGCAATGTTCTGGTTGGCCTGGGTGCCGGCCACGCCGATGATGGGCACGCGACCCGATTCGGTGTCGTCGAACAGGTGGTCGACGATGGCCTTGCCCACCGGGCGCGGCAAGCCCTCAGCGGGCTTGAGGTGCATCAGCAGGCCAGGGCCGGCGTTGACCTCGACGATGGCACCACGCTGCCCCTCCAGCGGCTTGGAAATGTCGAGGCACACCAGGTCGATGCCGGCGATGTCCAGGCCCACCACGCGGGCAGCCAGGCCAGCTTGGTAGGCCACGTCCGGGTGGACCAAGTCGGTGCAATCGACCGTGAGGTTGCCATTGCGTTGCACCAGCACGCGCTGGCCATCAGCGGGCACCGACGTGCCGCTCAGGCCCTGGCGCTCCAGCAGCAGGCGCATGGCCGGCTCGCGGTCGAGGATGATGGTCTCCAGCGGGAACTCTTCGGCCTCGCCACGGCGGGGGTCGGAGTTGAGCTGGTCGTCGATCAGCTTGACGATGGGGTCGGTGCCGTTGCCGGTGATCCAGAGGCTTTCGCCACGGGCCGCGGCCACCACCTTGCCACCCACCACCAGCAGGCGGTGCTCGTCGCCAGGCACGTAGCGCTCGACGATGACGTCGCTGCCCTCGGCCTCGGCCACCTTGAAGGCGGCTTCGACATCGGCCTGGGTGCTCAATTCGAGCGACACGCCACGGCCATGGTTGCCATCCAGCGGCTTGACCACCACGGGCAGGCCGATGTCTTCGGCGGCTTCCCAGGCGGCAGCCGGGCTGTCGACCACCTCGCCCTCGGGGACGGGCACGCCACAGCCCTTGAGCAGGGTCTTGGTCAGGTCCTTGTTGCCGGCGATGCCTTCGGCGATGGCGCTGGTCTTGTCGGTCTCGGCCGTCCAGATGCGGCGCTGGGCCTTGCCATAGCCGAGCTGCACCAGGTTGCCGTCGTTGAGGCGGATGTGGGGGATGCCCCGGTCGGTGGCCGCGCCCACGATGGCCGCGGTCGAGGGGCCGAGGTAGCAGTCGTCGATGCTGTTGCGCACGGCCTCGACGGCGGCATTCACGTCGAACGGGGTGTCGTTGATGGCGGCCATCAGCAGGCCATGGCCCTGGGTGAGCGCCACGCGGGCCACCTGCTCGTCACGGGCACGGAACACCATGCGGTAAACGCCGTGCCGCGAGGTGCTGCGGGTCTGACCAAAGCCCGTGGGCATGCCGGCCAGGTTCAGCAGCTCGATGACGATGTGCTCCAGGATGTGGCCGGCCCAGGTGCCTTCGTGCAGGCGCTGCACGAAACCACCTCGCTCGCCGACGCCGCAGTGGTGCTCTTCGATCGCGGGCAGCATGGCCAGCAGGCGCGGGGTGAAGCCGTCGAGCTTGTTCGAGGGGAACGCTTCGAGTTCGCCCAGGTCCAGCCAGACTTCGAGCACCGGACGGTAGGTCCAGATGTTGGGGCCGCGCAGGTAGTTGATGCGCAGCAGTTGAATGTCGTTTTTCTTGCTCATGTCCAGCGGGGGTAAAGCATCCTCAACGGCGTGGGGACCGGCTGGGTGTCAACCAAACCTGCCATTGTGCCCCGGGTACCTGCCCGGCTTAAGCGAAAATGACGGCTTGCGACCGAGACCCTCATGCACCCACATCAGCACGCTGACGACACGAAAGCCCGGGCGGCCACCCGGCCCACCGGCAACACCACGCCACCGGCTACGGGTGACAACGTGCTGGCCAGCGTTCAGGTTGACCTCGGTGTGAAACTTTGTTTCGAGGCCACCACCCTGAGCCTCACGGCCAGCGCCTTGCACAGCACCCCCCCCAACGGACAAGCGACACAAAGCTGGCCGTTGCATGCAGATCTGAGCCTGAAGCAGCACGATCATGGCGGCGTGGGCACCTTGGAGCTGCACACCCAGCAAGCCGACGGCAGCACCCGACTGCTGCAACTGTGGCGTTTCACGCTGGCCGTGCAGGTGCCGGTGCTGCGCCTGATCGAAGCCTTCGAGCGCGAAATCGAGACCCTGCGCACCGGCCAGCCCCAGGTTGACGAGGGCGCAGGCCAATGCCCGAGCTGCAAGGCGCAGCTGCCCCCGGACACCGACGATTGCCCGGTGTGCGCGCGCGAGCTGGAGACCCCCCCGTCCACGTGGGTGCTGTTGCGCCTGTGGCGTTTTGCCAAGCCCTACCAGGGCCAATTGCTGATCGGTTTCTTGCTGACGCTGGCTTCGACCGGGGCCACGCTGGTGCCGCCCTACCTCACCATCCCGCTGATGGACGACGTGCTGATCCCCTTTCAGAACGGGCAGGACATCGACCACGGCAAGGTGACTTGGCTCCTGGGCGGGCTGCTGGGTTCGGCCCTGCTGGCCTGGGGCCTGAGCTGGGCGCGCACCTATTTGCTGGCGCTGGTGTCCGAGCGCATCGCGGCCGACCTGCGCACCACCACCTTCGAGCGCCTGCTGGGGCTCTCGCTGGATTACTTCAGCTCCAAGCGCACGGGTGACCTGATGTCGCGCGTGGGCTCGGAGACCGACCGCCTCAGCGTGTTCTTGTCGCTGCACGCGCTCGATTTCGCCACCGACGTGCTGATGATCGCCATGACGGCGGCCATCCTGATGTCGATCAACCCGTGGCTGGCGCTGGTCACCCTGCTGCCCCTGCCCTTCATTGCCTGGCTGATCCACCTGGTGCGCGACAAGCTGCGCACGGGCTTCGAGAAGATCGACCGCGTGTGGGGCGAGGTCACCAACGTGCTGGCCGACACCATCCCCGGCATCCGTGTGGTCAAGGCCTTTGCGCAAGAGTCACGCGAGGCGCGGCGCTTCCGCGACGCCAACACCTTCAACCTGGAGCTCAACGACAAGCTCAACAAGACCTGGTCGCTGTTCTCGCCCACGGTGGCCCTGCTCACCGAGATCGGCCTGCTGGTGGTGTGGGCCTTCGGCATCTGGCTGGTCTCCCACCACAGCATCACGGTGGGTGTGCTCACCGCCTTCCTGGCGTACATCGGGCGCTTTTATGGCCGGCTCGATTCGATGAGCCGCATCGTGTCGGTCACGCAAAAGGCCGCCGCCGGTGCCAAGCGCATCTTCGACATCCTTGACCACGTCAGCTCGGTGCCCGAGCCCACCAACCCGGTGCACATGCCCACGGTGCAGGGCGCGATCCGCATGGACAGCATTGGCTTTCGCTACGGCAGCCGCTCGGTGATCCGCAGCCTGAGCCTCGACATCCGCCCCGGCGAGATGATCGGCCTGGTGGGGCATTCAGGCTCAGGCAAATCGACCCTGGTCAACCTGATCTGCCGCTTCTACGATGTGCACGACGGGTCGATCGCGGTCGACGGGGTGGACATCCGCCGCATCCCGGTGGCCGATTTCCGCCGCCACATCGGCCTGGTGCTCCAAGAGCCCTTCTTGTTCTTTGGCACCATCGCCGAGAACATCGCCTACGGCAAGCCCGAGGCCACGCGCGAAGAGATCGTGGCCGCGGCACGCGCCGCCCATGCCCACGAGTTCATCCTGCGCCTGCCGCATGGCTATGACTCGCTGGTGGGCGAGCGTGGCCAGGGCCTCTCAGGCGGCGAGCGCCAGCGCATCAGCATCGCCCGCGCGCTGCTGATCGACCCGCGCATCCTGATCCTCGACGAGGCCACCTCGGCCGTGGACACCGAGACCGAAAAGGAAATCCAGCGTGCGCTGGACAACCTGGTCAAGGGCCGCACCACCATCGCCATCGCCCACCGCCTGTCGACGCTGCGCAAGGCCGATCGCCTGGTGGTGATGGACCGAGGCCAGGTCGTCGAGGTGGGCCCGCACGACGAGCTGATGGCCCAGCAAGGGGCCTACTGGCGCCTGTACGAAGCCCAGGCCCGCAAGGCCGAGCAAGACCGTTTGTTGGACGAGGCCTGAGCATGAACACCCCCCAGAACTGGACCCTGCAGCGCGACCCCGCCGGCCGCCTGGTGTTCACCGACGCGCAGGGCGTGGCCCACGAGGGTGTGACGCCCGTGCGCGCCTTCCCGCTGAGTGCGCCGCAATCCGGCCTGTCGATCGTGGGGCCCGATGGCCACGAGCTGCTGTGGCTGGATGCCCTGCAGGCCGTGAGCGAGCCGGCTCGCACCCTGCTGGCCGATGAGCTGGCCGTGCGCGAGTTCGCACCCGTGGTGCAGCAGCTGCTGAGCGTGTCGACCTTCGCCACCCCCAGCACCTGGGAGGTGCTCACCGACCGGGGGGCCACCAGCTTCGTGCTGAAGTCGGAAGACGACATCCGCCGCCTGCCCCAAGGCAAGCTGCTGATCGCCTCGGGCCACGGCCTGACCTACGTGATCACCGACCGCTTCGCGCTGGACAAGCACTCGCGCAAGCTGCTGGAACGCTTCCTGTGAGCCCTCGCCCGCGCGCCGCCTCGCCCATCATCCCGATTGCTGCGGCGTCAGCCAGCACGGTGGCGCCTGCCAGCGATGGCCGCACCCGCGTGCTGTCGGTCATCCCACCGATGACGCAGCTCAACACGCCCTACCCGTCGACGGCCTACATCACTGGCTTCTTGCGTGGCCGGGGCGTGCACGCCGAGCAGGTGGACCTGGCCCTGGGCCTGGTGCTGGCGCTGCTGAGCCCCACCGGGCTGGATGCGCTGCACGCGCAGGTGCAGGCCGTGCCGCCCAAACAGCGCAGCCCGGCGCTGCAGTCGTTTGATGCGCAGTTCGCGGTCTACCGCGCCACCATCGCGCGGGTGATCGCCTTCCTGCAGGGGCAAGACCCCACGCTGGCGCACCGCATCGTGCAGCGCAACCTGCTGCCCGAAGGCCCGCGCTTCGACAGCCTGGAGAGCTACCCCGACGACGGCAGCGGCGACCCGCTGGGCTGGGCCTTTGGCGCCCTGGGCGCGGCCGACCGGGCCAAGCACCTGGCCACGCTCTACCTCAATGACCTGGCCGATGTGCTGCGCGACGCGGTGGATGCGCGCTTCGAGTTCGTGCGCTACGCCGAGAAGCTGGCCACCAGCCAGCCCAGCTTCGACCCGCTGGCCGAGGCCCTGGCCGCCCCACCCACGCTGATCGACGACACCCTGGCGCGGCTGACGCTCGAAGCCGTGGCCGCGCACCAGCCCACGCTGGTGCTGCTGTCCACGCCCTTCCCCGGCAATGTGTACGCGGCCCTGCGCATCGCGCAGACCTTGCGCGCCCACCACCCCGACATCCACATCGCCTGGGGCGGCGGCTTCGTCAACACCGAGCTGCGCGAGCTCAGCGAGCCCCGCGTGTTCGACTTCGTCGACACCGTGACGCTCGACGCTGGCGAGCGCCCGCTGCTGGCCCTGATCGAGCAGCTTGAAGGCCGCCGCACGCGCGAACAGCTGGTGCGGGCCTTCTGGCGTGACGACGCGGGCGCGGTGCGCTGGTCGTCCACAGATGAGCCCGACGTGCCCTTCAACGAGGTGGGCACGCCCACGTGGGACGGCCTGCCCATCCACAGCTACCTGTCGCTGCTGGACATGCTCAACCCCATGAACCGGCTGTGGTCGGACGGGCGCTGGAACAAGCTCACCATCGCGCACGGCTGCTACTGGAAGAAGTGCAGCTTCTGCGATGTGAGCCTCGACTACATCGCCCGCTACGAGAACGCCGAGGCCCGCGTGCTGGTCGACCGCATCGAGGCCATCGTGGCCGAGACAGGCCAAACGGGCTTTCACTTCGTGGACGAGGCCGCCCCGCCCAAGGCCCTGCGCGCGCTGGCCGAAGAGCTGATCCGCCGCGAGGTGCGCATCTCGTGGTGGGGCAATGTGCGCTTCGAAAAATCGTTCACGCCCGAGCTGTGCAACCTGCTGGCCGACAGCGGCTGCATCGCCATCTCGGGCGGCCTGGAGGTGGCCTCAGACCGCCTGCTGCAGCTGATGAAGAAAGGCGTGTCGGTGGACCAGGTGGCGCGCGTGACCCGCGCCTTCACCGAGGCCGGCATCCTGGTGCACGCCTACCTGATGTACGGCTTCCCCACGCAAACGGTGCAAGACACCGTGGACGCGCTGGAGTACGTGCGCCAGCTCTTTGAAGAGGGCTGCATCCAGAGCGGCTTCTTCCACCGCTTTGCCTGCACGGTGCATTCGCCCGTGGGACAAGACCCGGCCGCCTACGGCGTGCAGCTGCACCCCCATGCGCACGAAGGCTTCGCCCGCAACGACGTGGCCTTCACCGACCCGACCGGCGTTGACCACGACGCCATGGGCCGCGCGCTGAAGAAGGCCATCTACAACTTCATGCACGCCAACATGCTGGATGCCGACGTGCGCAGCTGGTTCGACGTGCGGGTGCCACGCACCACGGTGCCCAGGCAGTTCGTGGCGCGCGCGCTGACGCAAGCCTGAGTGCGCCCATCGGGATCACGGCGCCGGCTTGACGTACCGCAAGCCCGTCCGGCGGGCCTTGCCCACAATGGACGCCAGGGCCGAGCCCTGCAGCACGATCTCCGCGCTCGTTCGGCCACCTCCCCCCTCACAGGAGCCTGCCATGAGTGCACCAGCCGCCACCCTCGAGCATCCCACCGCCGACCGCAGCGCCACCCGCGCCGTCCAGCCGTTTGACGTGCTGGACGCGTGCCACAAGCAGCTGGCCACGGCACTCAACCAGCTCGGAGAACTGGCCACGCACCTGCAGGAGCACGGCGTGGACGGCCAGGCCCGCACCCTGGCGCGTGACCTGTTCCAGTTCTTCATGAACACGGCCCGCCAGCACCACCTCGACGAAGAAAAGCACATCTTCCCGGCGCTGATCCAAAGCGGTGACGACGAGCTGGTGCGCGTGACCTTGCGCCTGCAGCAGGACCACGGCTGGATCGAGGAAGACTGGCTGGAGCTGGCCCCGCAGATCGAATCGATCGCTGCCGGCTACAACTGGTACAACCTGGACCTGCTGATGCACGCCATCCCCGTGTTCCAAGCGCTCTACCAAGATCACATGGCGCTTGAAGAGTCGATGATCTACCCCGAGGCCAAGGCCCGCATCGCTCAATGGGACCTCAAGGGCATGGGCCGCGAGATGTCACAGCGCCGCCGCGCTGAACGCGGCTGACCGCGGTGCGGCCGAGTCGGGCCGCCCCCCTGCCGACGACCGTGATGTGGGCGAACCAGGCCGCTGGCGCAGGGGGCTGCTCACGGTGACCCGCGTGCCCTCGCGCGCCTCATCCTGGCGCTTGTAGACGCCGCAGCCCATCACCATGTCTTCGCCCACCGCCTCGACATACGACGTCTTCAGGTCGGTGCGACCTGTTTGCGGGTTGGCGAAGGCGTAATCCACCCAGCCGCCACCGAAGCTGGCCCGCTCGAAGGCATCGCGGATCAGCTTGGCGCCGTCCACACCCGGCACATCGCAGACGTTGGTGCCCACCTTCTCGGGCTTGCCGGCAAAGGCCTTGTAGACGCCGCGCCGGTCGAAGACGAAGACGTACATGTCCCGGTCAGCGAAGCGCCGGCCTTCCTGGGTGATGGTGGTGAACGATGCGCTGCCCTGCGCACGGTAGACCTGCATGGCCTGCTGCACCAGCGTGAGCGCCTCGTCGGCACTGCCCTGGCGCAAGCGGAAGGACGACACCGCGTCCGACAGCCGCCGCGCACGCTCGCTGAGTTGTGCCGAGCTGTCAGAGGCCTGCTGCACCAGGCCTGCGCTGTTGCGCGTGCTGTCTTCCAGCTCGGCCACCGAGGTGGTCACCTCGTCGAGCGCCTGGCTCTGGGCCTGGGTGCTGTGGGCGATGTTGCGCACCTCTTCGGCCACACCACGGATGCCCATGAGGATGCGCTCGAACGCCTCTTGCGTGCTGTGGATCTGGCGCACGCCCACGTCCACATGCTCCACCGACGCCTGGATCAGCTGCTTGATCTCCTTGGCCGAATTGGCACTGCGCTGCGCGAGAGAGCGCACCTCGCCGGCCACCACCGCAAAGCCCCGGCCCTGCTCGCCCGCCCTGGCCGCTTCGACGGCGGCGTTCAGCGCCAGGATGTTGGTCTGGAACGAGATGCCTTCGATCACGGCGATGATCTCCTGCATCTTGCGCGAGCTGTGCTGGATGTCCTGCACCGAGCTGACCGCACGGTGCACCGACACCCCACCCGCCTCGGCGATGCCGCGCACGGCGTCGATCTGCTCGTCGACGGCACGCACGCTGGCCGCATTGCTGCCAATGGCCTGGTTGATGTCGCGCACGCGGCTGGAGACCCCCGCCAGGCTCTGGCCCTGCCCTTGCACGCTGCCTGCGAGGCCCCGGGTGTCCTCGGCCATGTGGATGCCCGTCTGCGCGACCATGGTCGAGTTGCTGCGGATGTCAGACACCATCTGAGAGATCACCCCCGTGACCTCGTCCATGGTCTGCCCCACGGGGTAGAGCTCGTCGGTCTGGCGCAGGTGGATGCGGGTGGCCAGGTCCCCCTGGGCGAGCTGGGCCACCGACTCGCGCAGCACGCGCATCGAGGCCAGCACGGTGTAGGTGTGCGCGCCCCACAGGTAGGCCTGCACCAGCCCAGCCCCGGCCGCCACCGACCACAAGGCGGGCGCCGAACAGGCGTCGGGCCACCACGCCATCATGGCCACGGGGATGAAGGGGGTCAGCACGGCGCCAGCCCCCAGCAGGGGCAGCTTCACGGCGGGCGGCATGCGGCGCATGGCCAGCAAGCCTGGATACAACAGGGTACGCGTCAGCGATTGCGCCATGGGTCACCTCGGGTGAACGGGGCCCCGGCGACTGCAGCGGGAAACACGGGCCCAACGGCAGAGTTATCGGCGGCCCAGTCGGCACCTTGACGTGAATCGGACGCAAAAAAGGCACCGCGCAGGTGCCTGTAGCGGGTTTGATCGGGCCCGATCTGCCCAGATCACCCCGTGGCGCCCTCAGACGCCCTCAAACATCCCAGGGCGGCGGGGCCGCGTCTGCCGTGGTCAGGCTGGCCGCTGTCTGCGGGGACTGGGTCGCCTCACGGCGCACCGGCTGGGCCCCAGCGCCGGGCGCATCCAGCATCACCGGGCCATCGGTGCGGTCAAAAATCTGCTCGCCGCCCAAGGCTTCGAGCAGGTCGGGCAGCAGGCCCAGCAGTTCGCCCAGGGTGATGGCGGCGTTGGCATCGAAGGCCTCGTCCTGGTCGGCCTTGCCCACGCCGATGGCCGAGCCCTCGAACACCACATCGAGGAAGTCGAGCTTCTTGAGCTGCATGCTCTCGGTCAGCAGCAAGGACACGCGCTCCTGCCAGGTCAGCGCCACACGGGTGGGCATCTTGCCGCTCAGGATGTGCTGCTTGACCTCTTCGGTGTCCAGCGGGTGGCGGGCGTAGCGCACCACCGACTTCATCTCGTCCGAGGATTTCAGCTCGCACTCGCGGTCGACGCTGAAGTGGTACGGCGCCTCGCCCGTGCCCAGCCAGTGCGCCATCGCCACCGAGGGCGACATCTCGGTGTGCACCAGGCCCAGGTTCAGGCCTGGCAAGGCCTCGACCAGCAGGCTGGTGACCTCGTCGCACCAGCCCTGGCTGGACGAATCGAGCAACAGCAGGCCCTCTTTGGGGCACAGGGCGATGCGGGTGCTGGATTGCTTGGTGAAGGCCATGGGCAGCAACTCCAGCAGGGCCTGCTCCTTGAGGTCCTTGGTCTGCTTGCGCCCCGGGCGCCGGCCGGTGTCCGCCTCGATGCGGTCGGCCAGCTCTTCGGTGCGGCGCTTGACCACCGAGCCCGGCACCACGCGCTGCTCGCTTTGCAGCTGCATCAGCCAGCGGCCCTCGAAGGATTCGATCAGCGGGGCGTGCGCGCGGCCGCGCGGCGGCACCCAGCCCGAAGACTTCTGCTGGGTGGCGCCACACGGCACAAAGGGCGCCTTGCCCAGGGATGCCATCGCGGCAGACAGGTCAGCGGCCCAGCCTGGGCCGATGCGGTAGACGGTGAGGTTCTTGAACACGGCTGCGCACAGTTATGGCAAAGCAAGCCGCGCATTGTGCACCGTGTCAGGCTCACAGCCCGCGGGCCTTCATCTCGCGCGCCACCTGGTGCCAGAAGTCGGCCGGGCCGCCACGCCAGGGGGCAGGCTCTTGCTCGCTGGCCTTGGTGGGGCCGTACATGGCGTCGTTCTGCCCCGAGAACCAGGTGTGGTGGTAGCCGGTGGTCAGCGGTGCCCCGCGCATCACCTTGAGGTTCTCGAAGTTGGGCGCGCGGTTGACGAAGCGCTGGTGCGGCAGGCTCACGTTGCTGTCGTTTTCGCCCGCGAAGAGCGACACCGCGTAGAACAGGGCCGCCCCGCCCCAGCTGGGCTGCGGAAAGCGCAGCACCGCGCCATAGCTCATGTAGCGCACACCGTTGTTGGCCTCGGCCGCATCGGGCACGGCCTGCGACCACTGACGCAGCGGCTCGCCGACCTCGGCGCGCAGGGTGTCCCACCCCATGAACTGCTGCGCCAGCTTGTCGGTGGCCGAAGGCCGCATGAAGGCCGGGCTGAGGTTGACCACCGAGCGCATGAACCAGCGGTTGCGCGTGGCCTCACTGCTGAGATCGCACTCATCGGGCGTCTGGCAATGCTCCACCAGGGCGCCCGGCTGATCCAGGGGCGTGCCAGCCTTTTTCCACGACGCTTGCGCGATGTAGCCCAACACCGGCTGCACAGCCGGGTCGATCGTGCCCCACTTGCTGCCGTACTTCAACCACCCCTGCAGCAGGCCCAGTCCGGCCGAATCGGCGCCACCGTCTTCGCCCACCAGGCTGACCAGCGCGGCCACCTTGGTCGACATGCGCGGGCCATCGGGCTGGCTGGCATCGGCGGGCAGCACGGCCATCATGTAGCGCGCGTCCTGCACCCCCATCGACATGCCGATGATGTTGACCTGATCGGCGCCGGTCTCGCGCAGCGCCTGCAGCACCGTGGCCCGCAGCACGCGCGCCCGCACGGCGTACGAGGCATAGGGCGGCTTGTCGGCGATGTAGACCGGGTTGCCGCAGGTGTCGCGCAGCCGGCTGACGATCTCCTTGCTGAACAAGCGGCGGTAGCTGCGCATGTCGCGCACCAGCGTGGGGTCGAACACGTTGCGGTCTCGCGGCGGCAGGTCGGCCTCGTCGTCGGGCACACGCCAGGCCAGGCACTTGCGCGTGCCATCGGGCAGCGTGGATTGGGTGCCGCAGTAGCGCTCGTAGTCCCAGATGTTTTCGCACGCGAGCTCGCCCGTCACCTCGGGCCGCTCGCAGATGGGCACGGTGCTCCACATGTGCGACAGCACGATGGGCCGCTGCAGGTGGCACTGCTCGTCGACCGACCAGGCGGGCAGGCTCAGGGCCACGGCCAACACGGCCAGGCTGGCGCGCACGGGCGCGCGTCCGAAGGCAGACTTCGACACGGTGTTCACTCCTGATTTTTTACAACTTGACGCCAGTCTAGAGGCTGCGCCGGGCGCCGCTCAAGACTTGTGGGGGGCGAATGCGACAGGCCCAGCCCGCCTCAGTCCATCAACCCAGCCCGCACATCGGCCCAGCTGGGCCGCTGCGCTGGCGGGCCCATGGCGCGGTCACGCCAGTGAGCCAGGCGGCGCGCGCGGTCGAGGTCGCGGTCGCGGTCAACGTCATCGTGAGCAGGGTCCGCGCCACCAGCGTCCGCCGGCAGGTGCTGCAGCAGCTCATCGATCAGGCAGCCCCAGGCGCGCAGGTCCAGGCGCTGGCAGGCCTGCGCACGCTCGGCATCGCGCGGGTCGAAAGGGGTGGCCGCCCCGAAATCTCCCAGCATCACCCGGTGGCCGGGGGCCCACATCAGGTTGTGGCCGTAGAAATCGCCATGCATGATGCCGCGCGCGTGCAGGTGCGCCAGCACCGAGGCGGTGTCGATGGCCAGCTGCCAGGCCTCGGCCAGCGACCAGCGCCCGCCCTGCGGATAGTGGTCGCGCGAGCACGACGCCAGGCTCGGTGGCTCGGCCAGGGCGCGCAGGCCGGCCGGCATGAGCGGCATGGTCAGACCGGCCCGTCCCTCAGGGTGCGCACGCAGCACACCCGTCACACCGATGAGGTGGGGGTGCGCGCCCGCCGCGCTCCAGCAAGCCATCTCACTGGCGGGCCAGCCATCGCTGGTGAGCTCGCCCTTGAACAGCTTGAGCGCCAGCTCGCCGGGCGCACCTGCACCCGTGCGCCAGGTGGCGCGGTGGATGTGGCCCGAGGCCCCCGCACCCAGCAGCGCGCCGATCGACAGCGATGTCCAGCTCACCTCGGGCACGTTGACCTGTGCGGCCAGTCGGGCCTCGAGTTCGGCGGTGACCGGGTTGCCCGCCAGGGCCAGCCAGCTCAAGGACGGCAGGGTCCACAGCCACGGCGGGAGCGTCGTGAAGCGGTTGGCCGACAGGCGCAGCAGGGCGAGCCGATCGCAACCCGCCAGGCTGTCGGGCAAGGCCTGCAGGCGGTTGCCGGCCAGGGCCACCTTCTCCAGCGCCGGTCGCTCGCCCAGGGCCTCGGGCAGGGTCTCGATCTGGTTGCCCGTCAGGATGAGCCAGCGCAAGGCCGGCGGCAGGCTGGCCGCACTGACGTGCTGGATCTGGTTGCTCTTGAAGCCCACCATGCTGAGCTGCGGGCAGGCCCCCACCACCTCGGGCAGTTCGGTGAAGGCGTTGTCCGAGCAGAACAGCACGCGCAGCCGGCTCAGCTCGGGCAACCAATCCGGCAAGCTGCGCAGGGCATTGCCCGTGAGGTTGAGCACCTCCAGCGTGTCGGCCAGATCGCGCACGGCCTCGGGCAACGCGGTCAACCCAACCGCCAGGTCAAGTCGGGTGGCGCCCTTCAGCTCGCCGCGGGCCAGTTGTTCGAGAGTGGTGCGCATACCGTGTTCGCGGCCATGGTGGGCAGCCCCCAGCCGGGGCCGGCAGGCCAGGCGCCATCCCACATGGCACCTGTCGGGCGCGGATTGTGCCAGCGCTGGGCCACCTACCTGGCGACCAACCCGAGCACCGACCCGGCCAGCTCAGGCCGCCATGCGGGGGCTGCGGCCCAGCCACAGCAGCCGCTCGTACTCACGCTGCACCACGCCATGGCACTCGCAGCTGCTGGCCATCAGGCCGGCGAGGTCGAGCACCTGGATGCGGCCGCGGGCATAGCGGATCACCCCCGCCCGCTGCAAGCGGCCAGCCGCCTCGGTGACCCCCTCACGACGCACCCCCAGCAGCTGGGCAATCGCTTCGTGCGTGAGCGGCACCTCATCCCCGTCGGATCGCTCCAGCGCCATCAACAGCCAACGGCTCAAGCGCTGATCCAGCCTGTGCAATCGCGTGCACACGGCGGTCTGTGCCATCTGGGTCATCAAGGCCTGGGTGTAGCGCAACAAGAGCGGCTGCACGAGCGCCGAGTCCCGGCATTCGGCCAGCAAGGCCACCACCGGCATGCGCCAAACCTGGGCCGCGGTCAGCGCCACCACCCGGTGCAGATGGGGCCCGCCGCCCAGGAAGGCCGACGTGCCGATGATGCCCTCGCGGCCCACCACGGCCAGTTCCGAGGTGCCGCCGTCGCGCGTCACGTGCTGCTTGGAGATGAGGCCCTGCGTGGGGAAGTACACCTGCCGCACCACGGTGCCGGCCTCGTACAGCACCTGGCCAGGTGCCAACTCGACCGGGGTCAGCTGGGCCCGCCAGCGTGGCCAGTCGCCATGCGGCAAGGCGGCGATCAGGTGATTGTGTCGGGGGTCTGCTGAAAACACCATCTGCGTGCCCATCCACATGCGTCTGAGGGGTGACCGATCTGAAACGCCCCATGGACTGCAGGCCTGACCCAGTCTAGGGATCACCCTGGTGCCTGCCTGTGCGGCACCGCACACTCTGGCGGACAGGACCCGGCACAAGCCCGGTTCAGACGCGGCCGCACGACACGCCATGTGGGCCACCGCACAGACAAGGCGAGCACAAACGGGTGCAAGCGGCGCCCCCACCCGCAGCGACACACCGCACCCTTGTCGTGCAAGGCGATGGCACATGGCCACAAATGCTGTGGCGCCACAGCGGCCACAGGTGTAGGGTTTGCGGGTGAACAGCCTGCCCGATGGGGCCAGCAACACCATGAACGAGCGGATCCAACAATTGGCGCAACTGAGCGAGAGGCGCCTGGGTGCCCACGCCAGGCTGCACGGGCTGCACGCGCTGCAGGGGCCACACGGCACCGCCCAGGCACAAGACCGTGCCACGGCCGCCATGCGTGTGCTCCACGACCTCGCGGCCCACCCCGCCACCGCCGAGCAGGCCCTGGCGCTGCTGCACGAATTGCAGGTGCATCAAGTTGAAATCGACATGCTGGCTGAAGCACTGCACGCAGCGCAAGCCGGGCAGGCGGACAGCCTCGACGGCCTGCCCGTGGCCTGCCTGAGCCTGGACCATGACGGGTGTTTGACCCAGGTCAATCAGACCGCTGAACGCTGGCTGGGCGCTCCGCGTGAGGCCCTGCTGACGCTGCAGGTCTCGGCATTCATGAGCCCGGACGACGCCGCCACGCTCGGCCATCGGCAGCGCCAGGTGCGGGCGGGCCAGGAGGCCGGCAGCTGGCCCATGACCGTGTTGACCGATGGCGCGGCACCGCGGGCCGTGCTGGCGACCCTCAACACGGCCGCATCAGCCCGAGGCCTTGTCCTGGTGTGGATGGCGCAGCCCACCGCATGAGCCGGCCGTGCACACGCCTGACGGACACCCGCGCCGCATCAGCGTGTCACCGCGGCGGGCCGGCCAGCCGGACCACCTCATGGCACTCGCAGGCGCGGGCCTCCAGCCCAGCGCGGTCCAGCACCTCGATGCGCCCCCGCGCGTAGCGCATCAGGCCAGCGCGCTGCAACCTGAGGGCCACCTCCGTCACCCCTTCTCTGCGCACACCCAGGGCGTTGGCGATCATCTCCTGCGTCATGCGCACCACGAGGTCATCCTGCCGATCCAAGGTCAGCAACAACCAGCGGCACAAGCGCTGCTCCAGCGTGTGGTGGCTGTTGCAGACCGAGGTCTGTGACACCTGCGTGATCAGGGACTGGGCGTAGCGCAGCAGCACCGCCGTGAGTGCGCCGCCTCGGTTGAACTCCTGCTTGAGCGCCTGGGCCGGCAGGCGAAAGGCCTGCCCCGCGCGCTGCACCACCGCCTGACCGGGCGTGGTGTCTCCCCCCATGAACAAGGAGAAGCCAATCAGGCCCTCCTGCCCCACCACCGCCACCTCGGCCGATGCGCCAGAGCGCATCACGTGCGACAGCGACACGATGGCCGTGGTGAGGAAGTACACATGGGGCAGCGCCAGCCCCGCGTCTTGCAGCACCTGCCCGGCCACCAGCTCCACGCGCTCGATCCGCGCAAGCAGGCCTTGCCAATCGGGATCGGGCAGCGCCGCCAGCAGCCGGTTCCTGCGCGCATCTGGCGTCATCGTCATCGCACCCTCCCCTCCAGGCCGAGCCCTTGTTTGTGCAGATGACGCCCACTCTAGGGATCGCCGGGCCATCGGTATGTTCGCCATCGCACACACCCCGGGCCATGTGGCCCAGCGCACCGACGGCGCACGTTGAACCACCTAGCTTGCAGGCCGGGCCTTGCCCATTGCCACGTCCACC
>JACCDX010081687.1_pt1 | contig 26120 bp, 24 predicted proteins | sample 7449681 | NCBI WGS metagenome assembly JACCDX01 (sample SAMN15323450, study PRJNA562643) | freshwater metagenome | isolation source: river surface water | place: USA:Blue River Watershed | collected 2017-08-18
ATGCAAGCTATCGGAGGAGACAAACTCAACCTTTGGGACGAAGACGATCAGTTTTACTACGATATGTTACACAAACCTAATGGTAATGCCGAATTACTAAAAGTACGCTCCATGGTAGGTTTAATTCCGCTATTTGCAGTAGAGGTATTAACCCCAGAACTTTTGGAGAAATTACCTGAATTCAAACGTCGTGTGGAATGGGTGTTGAACAACCGCCCTGATTTAGCAAGTTTAGTTTCGAGTTGGGACAATCCTGGTTCAGGCGAAACCCGTTTACTGGCTATTTTGAGAGGTCACCGAATGAAAATGATTATGAAACGTATGTTTGACGAAACGGAATTTTTATCGGATTACGGCATTCGTTCGCTTTCAAAATACCACAAAGACCATCCGTATCAGTTTAATTATGAAGGTGGAATGATACAAGTAGATTATACTCCTGCCGAAGCCACTGGGGATATGTTTGGTGGCAATTCGAATTGGAGAGGACCTATTTGGTTCCCAATGAATTATTTGATTTTGGACTCTTTGGAGAAATTTTCTAATTATTACGGGCCAGATTATGAGGTAGAATACCCTACTAATTCTGGAAAAATGATGAATATCAAAGAAGCTGCCGAAGAAGTATCTAAACGACTATTAGCTCTTTTTGTACCTGATTCCAATAAAAAAATACCAATGTATGGGGAGTATGATAAATTCCAAAAAGATGCTGCATTCCATAAAAATCATTTGTTCTTCGAATATTTTGATGGCGATACAGGAAAAGGACTTGGCGCGAACCATCAAACGGGTTGGACAGGGTTGATTTCGGAAATTATTCGACATCTATACGTAACAAATGAATAATTAAAGTCAGATTTACGATTTTGGAACACCAATTGAAAAAATTAGAAAAACTGGTGTTGGAATGCGTAAAATAAAAGATGCTTAAATTCGTGTTTAATTATTAGCAACTCGTGAAAGCTGTGTTTAAAAATTATTGGTTCTTTTTACTTTTACTTTTTATATCCAATTCTTTATTGGCACAGGATTCTTTTGACCTTTTGAAAAAAGAACTAGATCAAACCCTTGCTGATGAACCTTTGTATTTAAACAAAAAAAATAGTGCAATCAATCAGCTCAAAAGTCGTCTTCGTACTGCGTCATCCAATGAAATTCGCTATTCGCTCAACGAAAAACTATACGATGAGTATAAATCTTATCAGTCGGATTCTGCGTTAGTATATGCCAAAAGAAGTTTACAAATTGCCTACACAACTGGCAATAGTAATCAAATAGGCAAAGCCCAACTCAATTTAGCTTCTATTCTAGGCACACTCGGAATGTACAATCAAGCTTTAGAAATTCTAGACCCAATGGAGTCTAAGTTAGTTTCTGCTTTAAAAGGAGAATTCTATTGGACAAAAAGAATTATTTATGGCGGACTTTCAGGTTATGCCAATGGTAAAGAAGAAAAAATAAAATACAGCCAACTTGGCGCCAAATATAGAGATAAAGCTATAGCGCATTTGTCAACAAATTCTATCGAATTTATAATTGCCTCATCAGTACAATTATTTGCTCAAAAAAAATACCCGAAAGCTATTAATTTGTTGACTCCACATTTTGAAAAAATACCCAAAACCGACCCAAATAGGGCGGTAATTGCGTATCTAATTTCAGAAAATTACAAGGTCAAACAAGACAAAGAGCAAGAGAAAAAATGGTTGGCCATTTCTGCTATTTCTGATTTAGAATTGGTTAAAAAAGAAAATATTTCTCTTCGAGAACTCGCTTTCATATTGTACGAAGAAGGCGAAATTGAATCGGCTTACGAATATATTAAACGTTCCTTAGACGATGCCGTTTTTTGTAATTCAAAACTGCGAACCTACGAAATTTCGAAGATGTTACCCATCATTAACGAAACCTATGAAGCCAAAAACAAATCGTCTAAATCTCAGTTGATTGTTTTTTTAATCAGCGTGAGTGTTTTATCGCTGTTTTTGTTAGGAGTCCTTATCTTGCTATTCAAACAAATGAAAAAATTAGCAAAAGCCCAAAAAAGCGTGGAATTAGCCAACAACCAACTTTCGGTATTGAACCAGCAACTTCAAGGGTTTAACGATAAACTCAATCAAACCAATTTAGAATTGGCCGAAACAAGTTTACTCAAAGAAATTTATATTGGTCGTTATATGGATCAATGTTCTATCTATATTGGAAAAATGGAAGAATACAGCCAAAAACTAAAGGTGATGGCCACCGCAGGAAAAGTAAACGATTTAGTGAGTACCGTCAAATCAAAAGCATTTATCGACAAAGAATTGAAAGAATTCTACGCGCAATTTGACCAAACCTTTATGCAACTTTTCCCTACTTTTGTGGAGGAATTTAAGGCTTTGCTGAACGACCCAGAGACTATTATCATCAAAAAAGGGGAACTTTTAAATCCTGAGTTGCGTATCTTTGCACTGATTCGACTTGGAATCAAAGACAGTGCTAAAATTGCCGATTTCTTACGCTACTCCGCCTCTACCATCTACAACTACCGTTCTCAAATAAAAAACAAGGCTAAAGGACCTAGAGAACAGTTTGAAACTAAAGTATTATTGATTGGTACTTCTAAAGAATAAAACCATTAAACTTTAACCCAAATCACTCTTTTCTAAATCTCAAAGGAGATAAGCCAACTTGTTTTTTAAAGAAGCTATTGAAATGCGTTGCTTCGTGAAAACCTAATGCAAATCCTATTTCGGCAGCATTCCAATGACTGTGTTTCAACAAAATTTTAGCTTCTTGCGCTATTCGTTCTGCTATAAGTTGGGAAGTCGTTTTTTGAGTTACTTCTTTAATGGCTCGGTTCAAATGATTCACGTGTACATTGAGTTGGTTCGCAAATTCAGACGCCGTGCGCAGTTGCATTTTTTGATGCGCATCATCTATTGGAAATTGACGTTCCAATAATTCCAAAAACAAAGTCGTTATTCGTTGCGAGGCGTTCCACTGTTTGTTTTCCAAACTAGCGGACGGCTCCATTTTCATGGCAAAGTGCAACAACTCAAAAACCAAATTGCGCAACACATCGTATTTATAAACGTAATCTGAGTTGATTTCGTCCACCATTTTTTGGAAAATCGGTTCTATTTTGGCCACTTGATCCTCCGTCAATTCAAAAATATGGGTGCCATTCGGTTGAAAAACGGGGTACTGATTGAGGTTCCCAAATTGATGAAAAAAATGCGTATTGAAAATAGAAAAGTAACCCGCTCTGTATTCTTCTAAATGTTCCCATTTATAGGGAATCTGAGGGTTAGAGAAACACAGTGCCTGTTTTTTTACTTCTACTACCTGATCTGCAAAATAGACTTTACTGTTCCCTTTAGCCAAACTAATCTTATAAAAATCACGACGTTTGTACGGAATAGGCTGCGCTTTTTCTCCTATAAAAGGTTCCAAAGTAAACACATTGAAATGCCCCATTTCATTTTTAAAATTATCGGGCATCCAATCGAATTTATTTTTATAAAAATCAGCTAATGATTCTGGTTTTTCCATACCGAATTACCTTTTGTTAACCACTATTAATAGTTGTAAATCAAAGACATGTTCCAAACAAAATCTTTGCCTAAAATAGTTGTCTGAATCGCTTTATTAACGATAGAAGAAACTGCAAGCGGACTTTTAGGAGTTGTCAATGTGAATGTAGACGAAACATAATAACCGTCTTTGCTGTCCATTTTCAGATAGTACAATTGGGGTTGTAACTTCAAAAAGGTTTCTGGCAATACTTTTACATTAGCAATTGTACTATTCAAAGTGACAAAATGGGTGTTAGTCGTTGTCCCTACATCCCAACCATGTGAATACAAATAATACATCCCAATACTTAGATTTTTGGAAAGAATTAAATTCGGTGCTATCTCAGTAGCCGTATAACGATATGCATTCAAAATCATTTTAGCATCTCCATTTAAAGACAATACCTTTTGTTCTTTAAACGCTATAGCCGGATGAGCGCCTACACTTAATTTGAATTTTGATTCATTTACTATTTTATAGCGTCCCCAAAAAATAAAAGACCACGGTTTGCCCTCTAAGGAAAATCGCAATTGGGGGTCAAAACTCCATCTTTTTGACTTAATAGAAAAATCAAAAATAGCGGCGGGTTTTCCCAAAGAAAAAGTAGGCAACAAAGATATTCCGTTATTGGTTGCAGTAATCGCACCCGAAAAAGTTCTGATTTTAGACGCCTCTTGCGAAAAAACAAATGTGGCGAAAAATAATCCTATTAGAACTGCAGCTATTCGCAGCTTTGAATTTTTAATTTGTGACATAAAACAAACAACTTGATTTTTATTAAAACACAAAAATCCTTATTTAATAAGTATAAAAATAATATAATTCAAATTAATTATTATACTTATCAAACAATACTTGTTTGTATTTATATTAAATTTTATTATTTTTTCAATTTGATTACAATTACACCGCTAGCACCTCTTGAGCCATAGATTGACGCTTCAGCATCTTTCAATACATTAATACTAAGCACTTCGTTAGGTACAATAAAATCAATACTAGAAACTACATTTCCGTCTACCACAAACAAAGGTTCAGAATTGTTTTTTATCGAATTAACTCCTCTAATAATAATAGTATTGTCTTGTTGCACTACTACCCCTGCAATTCGACCGCGCATCATGTCATAAATTGTTCGATATGAAACAGTAGTTTTGTCTTTTCCGGGTTTTAAACCATTCGGAGGTGTTAGTGATTTATCAGTTGTTGGTTCAGTATCTAAATACATAAAATCCATTTTGGTTTCTTTAGCGTAGGCACTACTCAACCAACCGTATTTTTTAGAGTATACTTTCAAAGTTTTCACATTTTCAGGAACAACTAAAGTATATTCTCCCAACTTATTCGTCGCTACTTGGGTAGCTATGGAGTCTAAATACAATATTGCACCCGATACTGGTTTATTTTTATAATTCGACACTTTTCCTGATACCGTAGTTTGCGAATAGGCAATGCCGTTAAGAAGTAAAAGGATAATGATTAATTTATTTACTTTTTTCATAGGTTTTGGTTGTTAGGTTCTACTTATAAAAGTACTGATTAAATAGTTTCAAAAAACAAAAGCCATCTACTCTTTTGTAAATGGCTTTTGCGTTAATTATTTTTTAACGTGATATTTTGCTGTTCTAGCATCTTTGATTATCCCTTTCCAGTTCAATCCAAAACCAAAATCATATATATTCCCGTTTGAATCTCTATACGGAATCATATCGTGTGGCACATCTTCAAACTGTTTTTCAACAGTGGTCATATCGATCGGCATTTGCAATGGCAATAATCCTGAAGGCTCTACTTTTCCAGAAATAATATCTAATAAAGCTTCGGTTTGTACTCCAAATTCTCCTACAATAGCATCAGCGTCTTTTTCAAATTCGCCAAAAACCATCGGGTTAGAAATGGTAATAGTAACCAGTACTGGTTTCCCATTCATTGCTTTTTTAGTATCTAAAATGGTATTCAAATCTGGATACGAATTGGATTTTGACGTCTTATTCAAATACGAACGATTCGTAATGGTTGGGTCTACCACAGGATCTCCTGCCGCAATACTTTGGGCTCTAGCATCTACCGCAGTGTAGTCTTTCAATTGCAAGCTAATTGGCATGTAGCCATTTCCTCCTGCTTCTCTATCGGCTCTGCTATACCCATTACTTACAGGGCTTTTGATAAATACCATAGCAAAATCAGCTTTTGCAGGGTCGTCTGTTACGTTGTAATATTTTTTAATCAGTTCTAAATTAACCGGGTATTCTGTTTTTTCTGGTGTTGGGAATCCAAAGAAATTAATTCCTGGTGGTGTAGTTCTTTTTGGAACATATACTGTTTTTCCTTTAGCAATTGGCAAGGTTTTGTTTTGGTTTTTAATTAAAACAATGGATTTCAATTGGGCATCATACCCAGCTTTCATAAACTCGGGTTTTCCAACAATGGCTTTGGTTTCTTCTGGATCCAAATAGGCGTTTTCAAACAAACCTACTCTAAAGATATTCAACAACAAACGCACGGCCGATTTTTCAAAACGATTGCGCATAAACGCTTCCCCATGTTCTTTTACTCCCATTTGGTACGCCTCAAGCACCGGTTTAATATCGTTGTTTCCTCCAAATTGATCCACACCTGCCATCATCGCTTTATAATGTCTTTCGGCAATAGTCATTTTTTCAGTTCCCCATGATTTACCTGCAAAAACATCTGGTGTTTTTCCTTCGTCACCGGTAATCAACCAATCCGTACATACCACACCGTCATAACCGTATTTATCTCGCAACAAATCGGTTACAATGTATTTGCTAAATCCATTCCCTACATTTTCACCGTATTTTTTATCTTGGTTGTACGAAATCGTATAGTATGGCATCACCGCAGAAGCTTTTTTAGTCCCTCCGTTTAATTTAAAGGCCCCATCAAGAAAGGTTTTTAAATGGGTTTCGAAGTTGTTTCCTGGATACACCGCAAATTTTCCATACGCAAAATGCCCATCACGACCACCCTCTTCAGGACCACCACTAGGCCAGTGTTTGATCATTGCATTCACACTTTGATTGCCCCAACCTTCGTAAGCGGCAATCGCTTTTGGAGACGATTGAAATCCATCTACATAAGCTCTTGCCATATCTGTAGCGAGTTTTGGGTCTTCGCCAAAAGTACCTATAAAACGGTTCCATCTTGGCTCGGTAGCCAAATCAATTTGAGGCGAAAGTGCTGTTGCAATTCCCAAAGCACGGTATTCTTTGGCAGCAATGGTTCCAAATTGTTCTGTAACAGCTGGATCAAAAGTAGCGGCAAGACCTAATTCTTCTGGCCATTGCGAAATAGCGCCACCTGAACCCGCGTTGTATTCGGAATCTTTATTAGCACCGTGTCGTGGGTCAGAGCTATTATTAGCTGGAATTCCCATCCCAATACTTTCTACTAATTCTTGTACGTTATTATTCCAAAGCGCCGATACCGTTGGGTTTTCTACCGAAGTCATCAAAACGTGACGTAAATTATCCGTCGTTAAAAAGGCTTTTTGTTGGTCAGACAAATCGGTTGATTTTGCGCCACTTTCTGGAAAAGGTTTTCCATTATAGGTACCTGCAAAATACCCTCCCGCCTGTGCAGGAACCGATTGATGGCGGCTATACAACATCAATCCTGCGATTTGGTCTACAGTCATTTTACTGGCCAAATCTTTAGCGCGTTCTGCTACGGGTTTTCTCCAATCTTCGTACTTATCTAATTGACCATTTTTGTTTAAATCTTTGAAGGCTAATCCGTCAACGGTCAAGATTTTTACTCCTGATTTTGGCGAATAGCCTAAAGTTTGTCCACCTTTATTTTCAATAAGATTAAAGCTTTCTTTGGGAGTTTCAGACCATTTTTTTTGCGCCTCCATCTGTGTTCCAAGAAGTAGCAACAAAGCTGGCAATACGATTTGTTTTTTCATTATATGTGGTTTTTTGGTAGTTTAATAACTAAAAGGATTTCAAATATATAAAATATTGCGTCGGTTAAACGCAATGAAATTAAATAATTACAAATTGTATCTAGCTCCTAATGTCCAGTTGAATTTTCCATTAGAAATGGTTTTATTAGCAAACCCTCTAAAATCAATATTCTTGTTTACTTTATATGTAATCGTTTCAGAAACACCATAGGTGTGATCCAAATCCAATCCGTACAATTGCGTCAAGAAACTAAAATCGCCTTGAACGATATTGGTATTAAAAGACAAGAAATTAGCCTCAAAGTCATTGTTTTTTCCTTTGCCATGTAAATACAAAGCACTTATCGCAACTGTTTTTGATACTGGATAACTCGCGATAAATTCTTGTGCAAAGAAAGTATCCACATGATAGTCATCGCTAATTTGAATGGCTGGCAAATGAATTCCAACAGTGGCTTTGAATTTTTTGTCTATCAATTTGTATCGGGAGATAAAAACAACACCCCTTGGTGTATAGTTACTCATTCGAACGGTAGACAATAAATGGAAAGACAGCGCTTTGTTTTCATTGGTTCCTGCGTTAATTACAAAATGAGGATCATCCGAAGTAAAGGCAGGAATAAAAGAAAATCCGCCAGTAGAAGCTTCGATATTGGCATATTGAGCATGGGCAAATGTGCTAAAAAGAAAAGTAATGATGGCAATTAAAACTTTATACATAGAATTAATGGTGTTGATTTTTAAAAAATAAATGCAAATATATCATTTAATGTGTCAATTATACACAATGAGAAAAAATTATTTAATAAAAAAACAAAAAGCCTGACATTACTGCCAGGCTTTTCAAAAAAAGAATTCAAAATAAAGTTGTTGTAACTTATTCGTTTATCTTGGCATAAGTCCAAGTTGTCTTAAAAATTCTAAATTATCAAAGAAATCTCTTTCCTCAGTAATTTTTCCGTTGACAATAGTAGCAATAGTGCATCCTTCAACGTTGATGGTCTTTCCTGTTGCGGGAATACCAAAAAAATCTCCCGTGTGTTTTCCTTTAAATATCCAATACTTAGTTAATTTATTTCCTTGAGCAAAGGTTTCTTTAACGATGAATTCACGATTAGAAAATCCAGTAACATAATTAGCATAATAGGCTCTGGCTTTAGCCGCTCCTTTTATTTCGGGAACAGTATGCAACACCACGTCTGGCGCATAAGCGGTATCTAGAACCGAAACTTTCCCTTCATTAATAACCTCATCCCAAACTTTTGAATAAAATTTGATGTTGTATTGGGCTGTTTTTTCACTTTTATCTGCTGCACTTTCACAAGCAAACAAAGACATACTTATTGCTAAAACTAATATTATTTTTTTCATCTTCAATTGTTTATTTTAATAGTTCGGTTAATGGTGCTGTATCATAGGTGTCCCACTCTTCTTGAATTTTTCCATCTTTAATCGCGAAATTCATGTTAAAGATAATCGTTGCTTTTTTTTCAGCTTTGGCCAAAGTAATTTCATAATAAGAGATAACATAATTAGTAATCCCAGTCTTTTCATCTGGTTTATTATTCACAACTTCCCAAACTAAAGGATCTTTTGGCAACGTAATTGTAACTCCTTGAGCTTGCAGCGAAGCTAAGTTTTTCATGTTCTGGTCAATGGTCATTGTATTCATATTGTCATGAATAACTGCGTTTGGAACATATAATTTTTTAATACTTTCCGTATCAAATTTACTGGCAGACTCATTCATTTTTCTAATCATATCCGTGTTCTCTGAATTAGAAAGATTAATTCCTCCTTCATTTGGATTTTTAGCGGCAACCTCAGCAGTTACTTCTTTTTTACAAGAAACTAATAATAAACTTGTAAGGGCGATAAGTGCAATTGTTTTTTTCATAGTGTTTGAGTTTTGATTTAATTATTATTTAAAAACATCGAAAGCAGCAGAATCATAGACATTCCATTCTTCGACAATTTTTCCGTCTTTTATAGCATCAACTTGGAAGGTTACAACTTGAATCGATTTATCCCCTTTAGTCCAAGTGTTGGTACAGTATGCTAACACATAGTTTTTAACTCCTTTTTCGTTAGCCTTAAAATTAATGTCTTCCCAAATTACATCGTATTTAATCGTTGGTTTGATACCGCTTTTTAAAAATTCTGTATTAAAGGCTACATTTTCAGCAAGGGTTGTTTGTTTATTATTATCGTGAAAAACGGCATCGGCTGCATAATACGATTGGTATTCGGCTACGTTTCCAGCCTCCCAGGCTGCATTGCATTTTTTTTGCAAATCAATATTTTCTGAAGTAGGCAAAGAATATCCATCTGCAGTTTTAGGAATTTCAGGTGTTGTTGCTTCTGGAGCTGCTTCTTTTTTACAAGAAACCAATAGTAAGCCTGTTAAGGCAATAAGTGCAATTGTTTTTTTCATTTTGATTGAATTTTGATTGAATTTGAATTAATTATTTTACTCCTTGATAATACTGACTAATGGCGTCAATTTTCATATCCAAATTGAACATAAAGAATTCGTTTAGTTCTTTTTTCCAAACAGTTCCATCTTTACTCACACGAGTTTCTGTTGCTACAACAAAAACTCCCGAAGAAGGATCTGTATCTTTAATTCGGATTGGAACGATAGCATGTATCTCCCAATTTAATGACTTGTATTGTGCAAAATAATTTTCCCAATCTTTTTGAGTCATCACAATTTTATTTCCTTCAAAATCGGTAAGGTTTACTTTTTCTGCAGATAATGCAGCGCAGGTTTTAATATCCATTTTATTGTACGCTTCATTTAGTTTCAATACAGCTTCCGTTTCTCCTCTATTTGAAAAAACAAAAGGTCTGTTATTAAATTTTGATGCAGCATCAAGGTATTTTCCGCCTTCTGTTTGTGCACTCATTTGTGTCATTGATACCGCCATAGCGATAATAAAAAGTACTTTCTTCATAGTTATATTTTTTTAAATTTTTTGGTTTTATTTAGATTCTAATATTTTTTGACTGTAATACAAAACTTCGGCCGTTATTTTACCTTTGTTGTTAAAATCATCGCTTACCATTAAAGGCAAGTTTATTTTTTTCTGATCTGATTTTCTGATTAATTCAAGATTCCACCAAGAAAAAACGGCTCTCGAATCCATCAACTCATAATGTAAATAATCAGGATATCCTACCTGAACCATTCGTACGATTTCAAAATTTTTATGAAAGTTTTTATCATTAGCAATTAATTCTTTTAATGACAATGTTTTAGTACTATCCTCATTATTGATGTCAGATACTTTTAAACTTTCATCATAATAAAGCGAGTACTTATCAAAATCTTTGTTTTCAAAAGCAGCCATTACTTTGCGTACGGTATTGATATTCTCGTGATTAATATATATCTCTCCATTTTTTCGCTCCGATTGATTATAAATCGTCTGATCAAATGGACGCGAATCTATATAGGCAATTAACAATCTTATTTTAAGATCTTTAGTTACAATATAAGATCGCTGAATAGGTAAATCTACCATAACTCCTGTTTGTTTGTGAGTTCCTTTCAAAATTTCATAAGTTTGCACCCAAACTTCTCCTTTTGCAAGGTCTTCTTTGTATTCAAGTGCATCTGGTGTTAATCCTTTTTGTCTAGTCAAACTGGTATATTCGTAATTGTCTCTCCAAGAAGCAACCTCTTTTAATAGTGTCGCTTTATCCCCGTTAAGACGATTCCTTGATGAAGAATTATAGGATTTAAAATCATCTGTGACATAGGTTGCCACCTTTTCTACATCTCCATTTACAAAGGCTTTGTTAAAGGATTCCACCACTGTAATAGCTGGGTGTTCACCGTATATGGTACCGCTCGTTTTTTTCTGTGCATTTAATCCAAGTGTGATTAGACAAGCTAATGCAAATACAATTCTTTTTTTCATAATAGTTGTTTTTGTTTATTTAGTTGTAGCGTCTACATACATTACTAGTTCGTAAATTGGAGATAATTCAAATCCATTAGGGGTAATTGTACTCATTTTAGAGTCTTTAACAATTGGAGCAAAACGAGTTTGGCTTAATGGTTTATATTGAATATGATCTAAGGCCTCGGATAATTTAGTAAATCCATCCCAAGTCAAAGCAGAAAAATCTACGTTACTTCCTTGAGGATAGACCACTGTTTGTAGCCCCCAACCATTTAATTTGAAACCCTTTTTTTGTTCGTTTTCAAAAAAGGGTTTCCATAAGTTGGTGTTTTCTTCCACAAAGGCTTGAACATCTGTTGGTTTTGTATAATTAATTACAACAAACTTTGGAGTTCCTTCAATTTGAGCCTCTGTTTTCATTATGTAAGTAAACAAGACTTTTGAAATAGAATTAGTTTCCATAGATGACAACTTCATATTGGCTAACACTTTTTCTGGATCGGCCCAGCCACTTTCCATTGTATCAAAATCGGCTACCGATTTAAAGTCATTGACAAACAGATAGTTGGGTTTAGTTTCGGAGTCCCCAATAACCCCTACTTTTTTCCACAAACTCCACGCTTGCATTTTACCTGATTTAATGTTGGCTTTGGCAATTTTTGACCAATATTGGGTTTCTCGTTTTACAAATTCGGCTTCATTTTTCTCAGGTACATTTCTGTACTGTAAAAATTTGTACTGCGCTTGTGCTTGTTGTAATCCTAAAGCTAGAATTACAAATAAAATTACTTTTTTCATAATGTGGGGTTTTTGGTTAATTGTTAATTATTTAGGTGTTTAATAGTTAATTAAAATTGATTTTATTTCTAATTTTTTGGAAAGGTTGCTCTATAAAATAATACATAAGTACTGAGACTATTAGTGTAATCAATAATGACGCAATTACATTAACTATCACGATAGTAAATTCACTGTAGTTATTTTTCATAATAGAGAACATGTAGGGATATAATTTTGACATGAGCGGCATATGAAATAAATAGGCTGAATATGACAATTGAGCGACTGGATAAAATAGTTGTAATGACAAGATCTTTTTTACTGGCTTTATTACACTAGTTGGGTTGTAAATACAAGAAATAATAATAAAACCTATTGCATAAGAAAAAACAGGTCTATGCAGAATTTCATACCATCTGCCGATATTAGGATGTAGATTGCTAAAAATTGAGCTCGGCATTGGCATCCATTCTCCTAACGGGGTAAACGAAATAAATACAACAAAAATCAAAGAAATTACTAATACCAAATTCAATAAAACACGGTTATTTTGAAAAGCGTTTTTTAATTGTTCTGGTTTAAAAACATTGAGATAAGCAATTGCAATACCAGACAATAAACCAATATATCTTAAATGAGTAACTACATAATATTTCCAAAACCAAGTAATTTCATCTTCAGTGCCTATGGTATGATTGAAAGGAATGTTAAATTTATATTTTACAAAAACATAATACCATAACAAGCCTATAGAAATCAATGTTAAAATGAGAAAAAAACAAATTTTATTTTTAAATTTTGGCAGAACATACAACAGTAAAAGAGGGATAACTATATAAAACTGTTCTTCGATTGCTAATGACCAAGTGTGTAGCATATATGAATTTGGCACGTAGTTATTGATGTATAACAAATTAGACCAAAAGGTATCAATGTTATCATTATATAAATAAATACAAATTAACATTGTAAATAAATATACCGGCATTAATCGAAAAAAACGTCTGACATAAAACTTCTTAAGGTTGATTTTGCCTGTAGTTGCAATTTCCTTGAAAAGTATGGTCCCAATTAAAAAACCACTAATAACAAAAAACAAATCAACGCCTAAATCCCCTTTTGGAACCCAATTTAACCAGCTATAATCATATAAGGCTTTTATCGTATTTGTTGCTAAAAAAGATTGCCAAATCCACGCGTGAAAAAATATAACCCAGAGTACTGCTATAGCCCTGATACCATCGATATATGCATAATTATTATTTGGGCGTTGGAAAAGTTGTTTCATTCTACTTTTATTTAGCAACTGGTAAATCAGAATTTGAAAGATCTCTATGAATCATCCATTTCCCATTTATGAATTTCCAAATAACAATATATTTTCCTTTTCCTACAGGTGTCCCTTCTTTTAATTTAAGTTCATACAACCCTTCTTCCGCAATTGTAGACGCGTCTCCCCAAACTTCTAGTGTGGTTAATTTAATGTCATAGGTGCCTGTTCTCATAAATTTTGCCCAAAACGATTGAATAGCGGAGCGGCCTTCAATTGCAGGTAAATTGTGTTCCATAAATTTAGCATCTTCGGTATACGAATTGGCAAACCCAACCGAATCACCTTTCGCTAATAATTCCGCCACATTTTTATTGGCAGCTTCAATTTCTTTTTTGGCATTTGCCAAATCGAATTGGGGTTTGGTTTCAGTTGTTTTGTTACAAGCAAATAACACTGTTGCTATCGCAATAGTTAAAATAATTTTTTTCATGATGTGGGGTTTTTGGTTCGATCTCAAAAGTAGAACCCCAATCGTTTGTAAGACTAAATTAGTCAGTGAAATCTGTTCCGTTTTAGCATTTTGGAACACTTTTTTAGTATTAATAAACAATTGAAAAAATTAGAGGATTTTCAAAAAAGACCTATATTCGCAGTAACACAACCTATTTATCAGCGTTTTATGGAAATGCTTACCCCTTTTTTTGGAATATTTACCTCGTTTATCCTTTTTTATTACCGAAAGGACTTCAATCGCTCAAATTTATATTTAGCTCTGTTTTTTTTGTGCAGCAATCTTATTGTTTTGGTGTATTTTGGGTTGCATTTTAGTAAAATACCTTTTTGGGAAGGTGTGTTTTTTATCAATTTTATGCCGCTATCTTTTGTGATTGGACCACTTTTATTTTACTATGTGAAATATGCTGTAGCCGAAAACAAAAACATCACTCCGAAAGATTATTTGCATTTGTTTCCTGCAGTAGTAGTGATACTTTATAGCCTACCTTATACTACACTCCCTTTTTCTAAAAAAGTAGAAATTGCCCATCATATTCAAGCTGTAACTCAAGATTATGATTTTTCAATTTCGTTTTTTTCTTTGAAAAAAATGCTTTTTTTACGTCCCCTACATCTTTTTATATATTGTGTTCTGAGTTGGGTTTACTTTAAACAAGCTAACAAAAAGAGACTCGCATCTGTTGGTGTACTTCCTACTCATCATAGTATGATTCAAAAATGGATCTATTCTTTAATTGGACTTCAATTATTTATTGCATCTTATTGTTTATTAGATTCTTATGCTGATTTTATTTTAAATGATTACCAAGGAATCATTAACCAAAAAAACTATTTTAGATTTTTAGGCGTTGCCTTTTCTCTACAAAATGTAATTTTATTTTTATTCCCAAAGATATTATTTGATTCTATCTCTTATCCAGATGCTTCTTTGGCTAGAAATAGAGCGGCGCAATTAAAAAAAGGAAATACTGTGGAAATCAATCAGAACATTACTAAACTATTAGAAAATTACTTGATAACGTCTCCTTTTATTTTACCAGGATTTAGTTTGTCTAAAATGGCTTTAGATTTACAAGTATCCGAAAGAATCTTGTCTAATTATTTTAACACTGAATTGAAAATCTCGTTTAGCGAATGGAAAAACAATCAACGAATTGATTATGCATGCAAACTAATTGAAGAAGGAAAAGCAACTAAACTTACTGTTGAAGGCATTTCGCAAAATGTTGGATTTTCTTCAAGATCAAAATTTATTGATGCCTTTAAAGAGCGCAAAGGTGTAGTTCCTTCAACGTATATCAAACAATTTAATTAAACCTCTTTTATGAAAAAAGTACAACACATACTGTTTTTCTTATTGTTTTCAGGAATTGTTTTTGCACAAAAAACAGACAAAATTATATCCGATTTAAATGCTAAAAAAGACTTCTACGGAACCATTGCTCAACAAATTTGGCACTTTGCCGAAATGGGGTACCAAGAAGAAAAAAGTGCGGCATTATTACAACAAACTTTAAGTGACGAAGGATTCAAAATCACTAAAGGTGTAGCAGGAATTCCTACTGCTTTTACAGCCGAATACGGAGAAGGACTGCCCGTAATTGCTATTTTAGGTGAATACGATGCTTTACCTGGTCTATCGCAAGAAGCGGTGGCGGAGAAAAAATCAGCAGGAAAAGCGGCAGGACATGCTTGTGGGCATCATTTGTTTGGAACAGCCTCTACAGCTGCGGCAATAGAAGTGAAAAATTGGTTGAAAACCAACCATAAAAAAGGGACTATTCGCTTTTTTGGTTGTCCTGCTGAAGAAGGAGGTTCGGGAAAAGTGTATTTAGTTCGCGAAGGCTTATTTAACGATGTAGATGCCGCTTTACATTGGCATCCTAGTGACGCCAATGATGCCAATCCTGGGTCGGCTTTGGCTAATAAATCCGCTAAATTTAGATTCTATGGAATAGCCTCTCATGCTGGAATGGCTCCCGAAAAAGGGCGATCCGCCTTAGATGGTGTAGAAGCGATGGACATGATGGTGAACATGATGCACGAACATATCCCTTCGGATGCACGTATTCATTATGTGATTACCAATGGTGGAAAAGCACCCAATGTAGTGCCTGATTTTGCTGAAGTCTATTACTATGTACGTCACAGCAACCGAAAAACAGTACTAGAAATTTTTGATCGAATTACTAAGGCGGCCGAAGGTGCTGCCCTAGGAACAGGAACCAAAATGGAATACGAACTCATTGGTGGTACACATGAATTACTTCCTAATATAACGCTCCAAAAAATGATGTATACTAATTTAGTCAAAGTAGGAGGCGTTACTTATACCCAAGTGGAAAAAGAATTTGGAAACCAAATCATCCAATCCTTAGGAATTGAAAACGGTAGTTTGGAAAAAGCGAGTAGTATTCAACCCTACAAAACAATAGATCCTAGCTTTGGTTCAACAGATGTAGGCGATGTGAGTTTTACCGTTCCAACGGCAGGAATGGGTAGTGCTACTTGGGTTCCGGGAACTCCGGCTCATAGTTGGCAAGCTGTTGCTGCAGGTGGAACGGATATTGGAAACAAAGGCATGATGGTCGCTGCCAAAACTATTGCCTTAACAGCTATTGATTTGTTTTTAAACCCTACACAAATTTTAAAAGCCAAAGCAGAATTGGAAGAAAAAAGAGGAAAAGATTTTAAATACATTCCGCTTCTTGGTGACAGAAGACCTGCTTTGGATTATAGAAAATAATAGAAAATTATTTGATTTCTTTGATTTTAATATTGCGTAAAGCCACACCTTTTGCCCAATCTTGAAAGGCAATTTTCCCACGAACTGCTTTTCCAAAAGAAGGGAAATTACCCAATTTGCTTCCTGAAATTAATTGTTTCCAACGCGCGGTTTTCATGTCTTCGTGTCCGGTTTCAACTCCGTTTAACCAAAAGGTAATTACTCCATTTTGCTGTAGAATTCGAGAACTATTCCATTGCCCTGAAGGTTTTGGTTGTACTCCGTTTAATAAAGGGGCTAAACTATACACACAACCCGCAGCGTGTTTGCCATCTAGGAGATAGTCTTTGGACATATTGGCATTGTCCAATAATTGGTATTCGGGACCTGTAGTCCAAGCAGTTGGAAATTCAGGGGCTTCTTGCACATTGATAAACACGCCGCTGTTTCCTGCTTCTGAAATTTTCCATTCAAAGGTAAAATCAAAATTCTCATATTGATTGTCTGAAACCAAGTCGCCTCGTTGTACTTTCTCTGTATTGGGATCACAAACCAATTCACCATTTTTAACTGCCCAAGCCGATTTGATGTTTCCTTCGTTATACAAATGCCAACCCGCAGTGGATTGACCATCAAAAAGTAATTGCCAACCATCCTGTTTTTCGGCTTCGGTTAATGTATTTGCATTTGTTTTTTCTTGAGAATACATCCCGCAACTTATTGCGATTAAAAGAAAAGAAAATAGGTGTTTTTTCATGGCCTATGGTTTTGTTAATTGGTTTTAAAAGTATACACAACGCTTGTAGACGTGTTGTTTCCGTCACTAGTGACTACTCTCCAATAGTAAATAGTGTTGGGATTTACCGAAACTTCTTTGGACTTAGCGGTCAAATTTTTATTAGCATCTAGCGGAGTTTGTTTCCCATCAATGGTATCAAAGTATAGCGTATAGGTCAACGCACTTCCTTCTACATCACTGGTTTCCCAAGTTAGGGTTACTTTACCATTGACTGGAGTAGTAACAACTCCTGGTAACGGACTCACCGCTGCTGCAGGGAATGGCGCATAATTGGTCACTCCGTTACCTGCTAAATAAAATTTCCATGTGTCGCTAACCGTGGTGGTTGTTCCTGTATTCTTAGCAGTTATAGTCCATGCATACGGGATTCCACGGGTTAATGTTGCCGTAGCAGTCGTTGTTGAAATTCCTGTTTGAGTTACAACCTCTTGGTTATTTAAATTGGTGATTTTTAAATCATAACTTTGAGCATCCGAAGCGCTATTCCAACTGAAAGCAACCGTACTTTGAGTCGTTGTGATATTGGTTCCTTCCTCACAAGTTCTAGCATTTGCTGGCGCTACTAAAACCGATTTCCCCGGAGTTTTAATTATTGGTACGGGAGTAGGAGTAGGCCCTGAATCTCCGCCGCCACAAGACATTAAAAACACAATTGTAAAAACTGTTAATATATTGTATCCTAGTTTCATTGAGCTGTTATTTTTTAATTACTTTAATAGTTTCGTTAATCGTTGTGCCTTTTAAATGAACGAAATAGATGCCTATTGGATACGAACTTAAATCCAGTTCTAATATTCTTTCTTCTAAAATTGATTTTGAAACGGCAGATACCGTTTGACCCGAAAGATTGGTAATGGTTACAGTAACTTCTTTGTCGAATCCCGCTACATATAAGTACGCATAATCGTGGGCTGGGTTAGGATATAAAATTGCCTTTTCACTCACAAAAATAATATCTGTGATTTTCCCTTGACACTCTAAATCAGTAGCAATACTAATGATATTTGAACCTAAAACTAAGTCCAAAGTAATTTTGTTCGTCACATACGTCTGAGTCACTCCATTAAGTGTAACCATGTAACTTGAAGCATCACTTAAATTATAGGTTATTTGTTTACCATTTGTACTTATTTTGTTCGTCGCTGATAGCGGCGTTGGCTCGATTATTTTTAACGTATAACATTGGAGATAATTGGTTTTACCTTGAATGCTAATACAAACTTCATAATTGCCTGGCGCCAAATTTTGCACTTGGTTTTTGAAATTATTAGCCAAATTTAACTCAAAACCTATTTGACCATTTATCGTAACGGTATAAGTGTAATTTGTATTGGTGGCGCTCACACTAATTGCTCCGTTTTGTTGCCCAATACAAGATGTAGCCGTTGCCATAACTGCATAGTTATTAGATGGTAAAACAAACACTTCACAGCCGTTAAAATCAACGGTTACTCCTGGAGATGTATTAGGGCAAAGATCTATTTCATCGCGTACACCGTCTAAATCAGTATCGGCAATTATTGTTATTACAAATGCCTTTTCAAAACTTAATCCTCCAGCATCTGTCACTCGAACCCGTATCGAGTAACTTGATTTCGTTTGGGAATGAAAAACAATATTTGCTTTTAAAACATCATTTACTATGCTAAAACTAGCATTATCTGTACTTCCTGTACCATTCACTAATACATAGGTAAATGTATCTCCTACATCGGCATCAGTTGTTGTTAAAGTAGCTACTGTTGATCCAACAACATTGTTTTCATTAGTTGTAGTGGTGCTTAACGTAATATTCGTAGGAGCAACATACGGATATGCAAATGGGGCTGAACTTTGGCCACATGAATTAGTAACTACTATATTTCCGCCATTACTCCCTAAAGGAAGTTGCGCAATAATTATGGATCTTGTTGCACTTGTAACTGTTGCTACAATTCCTCCAATTGTAAGTGACGAATTCGAATTAGCAACCAGATTTGTTCCATTAATAGTAACATTCGTACCTGATGTTCCTGAAGCAACTGAAACGCTACTGATACTCGGTGCAACACCAATAGTTATTGTTCCCGTAGTAATTACGGTATCACAACCTGAAGTTATTTTTACCGAATAAGTGTACGTGCCGGCCTGGGTCGATATCCCGCTAATTGTAGCTACATTAGAAGCCCAATTGCCATTTATTCCTGTTGGTAAACCCGTGAAAACAGCTCCAGTAACCCCTGTTGTGGTATACGTGATGGGCGTTATAGCGGTACCACTACAAAGTGTTTGGTTGTTAGTCGTTGTGCCGGAACTTATTGTCAAAGTTGGTGTGCCTGGAGCGGCTGTTCCATATACGACAGGTCGAATTCTTAAATTAGGAACCGAAGTCCAAGTGGTTCCATCACTAGAAACAACCGAACGATTACTGTTTGTAGCTTCTTGGCCTAAGCCAAAAGTATCTGTAGCAGCAGCAACCAGCACTATAAAATAATCTGTAGCATTAGTAATAGGAATATTTAGGCTAGTTAAATCCACATAATTCCAACTATTTTTGGCAATGTAGGAAGGTGTTACTGCATACGACCCAAGTACCGTTCCTGGATTAGCGGCTGTTACTGTTCGTACTTCAATCGTACACTGACTTAGGGTTTGGTTGCGAACGGTCTTGAAGTATACGCCTCCTAACTGACCGTTGGAGGTAGCAGTAAAGCGTAAAGCCGCTCTCTTAGAAGACAAGCTGTACGAATAATTAGTTGAACTTCCATAGGATTGCTCGTAATTGTATGTGGTTCTTTCTAGAGGTTGACAATACGAAAAACTTGAAGCTGCTTTGAACACATCTACCTTACCACTACCCCAAGTCGGGCTATCTGTAGTTCCTGTAAAAGAATCTTTTGTAGCCGTAGTTGTAATGGCGTTTTTAATTTCAGTGAAGGTTGCTGTGGGTTTCTTTTGCAATAATAATGCAACACATCCTGCAACTGCTGGTGAAGCCATACTAGTCCCTTGTTCTATTCGGTACAAACCGTTGACCACCATATAAGGAGAACTGTTCGCTAATCCCGAATCAGAAGACAAGCAAGAAACAACCGCTTGACCATTCGCAGTAATATTGGGTTTTTGAACATTATCTCTTCGTGGACCAATAGAGCTAAAACTAGAAATATCATCTTGGGTACCCACAGTGTAGTTGTATCCGCTCCCAGAGGCTGCATACCAATCCATCTTTGCCATATAGGCTCCAACGGTAATTGCTTTTGTAGCACATCCCGGAATAGTAACCAAATATTTGCTATCACCACTTGTTACTGACATATCCAAAAAATCGTCTCCTTTGGTGTCTAACCAACCGTCAACTGTTAATGAATTGGTGGAAGCATTGGCAATAGTAATGCCCCACGAACCAGCTACATCTGTTGCAGTTGTGGTACGTGTAACATACACTTGTACTTTTCTGTCACCACTTTCGGGATCAATAAAATTAGACATATACACTTTGCCTTTACCGCTCATCACTGAGGTTCCACTATTAGACAAAGAAGTAGCTTGCGTACCATCAGGAGCTGTAACCGTTACTGTAACAGCACTGGTATCATTGGCATAAGCCGTAAATTGAAAAACATCTTGTGACACCGTAGTGGTGGTGGTAGGTACTTGTAAATCAATACTTGCCGAACTTCCCACCGCAATAGCGAGTTGCTTGTGAATATTATCCCCGTTTTCATTTCCTGAAGCGACTACTACTATTCGACCCGCCGCAGTATCTGTAAAATTATCTATAGCTAGTTCCAAAGGATCTGTTCCGTCATGCGCTCCTGTTTGCGAACCCAAACTCATGTTCACCACAATGGGCTTGCCCAAACTAGTGGATAGGTTTTTCAAATAATCTAAAGCAATAATAATATTTGAAGTGTCAAAGGAGCCGTCTCCTGCTTTTATAATTACAATATCAGCATTGGGAGCTAAACCAGAATACTTTGTGCTTAAAGCCGCTCCGTTTCCTACAGCTGTTCCCGCTACGTGTGTGCCGTGTCCATCTGTGTCTTTTTCGCGCACAAAGCCAGCAGGACTGCCGTCAATCTCATCATTAATTTGAGCTTGGGTATATTCTACTCCAAAACTGAATCCTGCTGGAGCTGCTTCACCTGTTGTTGGTGTTAACGTTTGATCCCAAATTCTTAAAATTCTACTTTTAGTTTGGTCTGAAGCGTTTCTAAAATCTGGGTGATCCCAATCAATTCCTGTATCAATAATAGCCACAATCACACCATCTCCTTTGTAAGTGGTGTTGTCCAATTTTCCAGCGTGCAAAAGGGAAGCTCCTGTCGTGGCTATAGAAATATCATTGTTTTTCTTTAGAAACTTAGGAGTGTCTACAAAATTCACTTCAGCCAAAGCCGACACTTTCGAAATTTGATCTAAACTAAGCCAAGCGGTAACAAAGGTGTCGTGACTACTTTGAATAGGAATTCCATTCGCTCGAAGCACCTCGGGTGATTTGGTATAAATAATACAATTGTATCCCGATTCATCGCTTCCAGTGACACGGTTTTTTCTTTTAAATTCCGACTTGTTAAATAAAGAAGGTATAGCAGTCGTTTGATTCCTATTAAGTTGGCGTTCTTTCAAATACCGAAAAGCAGGTGCTAATTTTTCATAATCTTGTCCAAATGAAGCATTTGTGATTAACAAAAAAATTACAACTATTACTATTCGTTTTTTCATGAGGAGAGAGGTGCTATGATTATTATTCCTTTTTATTACAACGGAATACAACATTAAAATTACTGTTTTTTATCCAAAAAAATACTGTTTACTACTCAAAGTTTGTGATGATCCAACTGCTTTGCCATTTGAATATAAAGTAATCCATTTTTGAGATACTCGCCCCCTTCAGGATACATTCCAAATTTTGTATAAAATTGTTGCTTTTCAATTCGGGCGCTACACCTTATATTTTCCACCCCTTTTTGTTTCAAAAATTGAAAAATATGTAGCAATAATTGGCTTCCATAACCCCTTCCTTGATAGTCTGATAAGGTGGCAAATTTTCTGAATTGCGCCCTGTTTTCAGTTATAAAAACAGAAATACAGGAAACCCATTTGTCATTCACTTTTAGTCCGAAATGAAAACCTTCGGCATCTTGAAGTGTTTTTACAAATTCTAAATTTTTATCGGGCCAGAGGACTTTTTGACGCAACAACAGCACTTCATCTATCGGAATTTCTTGAATATCCATTTTAAATGAGACGCGTTAATTTGCTTTAAACACTCGTTTTCCTAACCACTTACGAACGGGTTCATCATACCATTTCAAACAAGCATAGCCTAACGCCACACAAGCTACTATTGTAATAATACTAACTGGGAAGGCTTCGCTAAAAGGCAACTTATTATCCACAACCCAAGCGGTATAGATATAAATAATTGGGTAATGAGTGATGTATATTGGATACGAAATATCTCCAAAAAATTTACAAACTTGTTTTGCCCATTTTCCATTTACTTCACCACTTGCTCCTAAAAAAACCACCAAAGGGAAAAAGAAAATAATCGTCAAAGACTCATACAATCCATTCATCCAAAAATGTTCTTCTCCACCAATTCTTGGAACAGAAAGCAAGACCACAATCAACAAACTACACCAAAAAAAAGCGTTTTTTACTTGGATCAACTTCCCTAAACGGAACAATAATAATCCAGCAAAGAATGGATACATTAAACGAACAATTCCAATGTGTAATTGAGTAGGCTCCAAGGACCAACCTCCTGTAACATCTCCGTTGGGTGTAGTTACCGATAAATGAATTAAAGCAGCTCCAGACAGGACAACCAAAAGAGTCAATACTGTTTTTGAAAATTTACGTATAAAAAGCGCGTATAAAATATTAGCTACATATTCAAAAAATAAAGACCAACCTGGACCATTTAAAGGATGCATCTCTTGCCACCCGCGAATATCCATCGAAATTGGTACCGGAAGTAATGTAAACCCAATGACCATGATGAGCAACATTTTCCAAACAGGCACATCGGCAATCATTGGAAACAAATTAGAGGCTTGAAAATAAAATAGTGCTGCGCCAATAAGCATCCCCATAACTACCATAGGCTGTAATCGTACCAAACGACGCTTGAAAAAATTGCCAATAGTCATTTTCTCCCAACGGTCATCATAGGCATATCCAATCACAAAACCAGACAGCAAAAAGAAAAAATCAACGGCTAGATAGCCATGATTAATCACTTGACTTACGTGACTTTTAGCATGAGCTTCAAAGACATGAAAAGTAACAACTAATAAGGCTGCAACTCCACGCAGTCCGTCCAAAATTCGGTAATGAGGTTTAGATTCTATCGGAGAGGTATTCATGAAATAATTGGTTTATTAGATTAGTGTAACGGAAACAAATATAAATAAAAAACTATTGGCGCTTTATGTGCCTTTTATTTAAAAGGCTTATGAATTTATAAATTCATTAGAGTTAAATTTATTTCATTTAACAACAACTAATTAACAGAATAAGCCTAAATTTATGTAGAAATAAATCTTCTATAAATTGATCTGAATACAAGCTGTACAAAACATTTATCTTTGAATAACCAATTTTAAATAAGAAAAGAAATAAGTATATGGACAACGAATTAATTATTCAATTTTTACTCGCAACCCTTTGGGGCGGGATAATTGGTGCCGAAAGAGAATACAGAAGTAAATCGGCGGGCTTTCGTACTATGATTATGATTTCTCTTGGTGCTTGTTTTTTTACCATCATTTCAAAATGGATAGGTGCGCCAAACAATCCTGATAGGATCGCGTCTAATATTGTTTCTGGAATTGGTTTTTTAGGTGCGGGAGTAATTTTTAGAGGAGATAATAGAATCAATGGGATTACGACCGCAGCTACTATTTGGGTAGTGGCCGCGGTAGGAATGGGCATAGGTGCCGGTTATTATTTTGCTGCTGCTTGTAGTAGTATTTTTATGATTTTGACATTAGCGATACTCCCTTATTTAGAGCAATATATTGACACTCTAAATCAAGCCAAAAAATATTCGGTTTTAGTAACATACCAAAAAGATTCTATTGAAAAAATAGAAGCGGTTTTTTCTAATTATAAAATAAATTATAGGTTAGTACGAGCTCATAAAACTGAAGATAAAATCAATTTAGAATGGGACATACAAGCGCACAAAAAATTGCATGTGAAATTATCTCAGGCATTAATGGAAAATCCCGATATTTTAGAATTTACTTGCTAATTTGAGAAGAGCTAAAAAGACTGAAACATCAGTTGGATTTTAGCCAACAGTTCACCAACTCCTAGACTAGCCCAAAAAACAAACACTCCCAATACAATTAAAACAATAGAGGGAATTGACCATCTGGTCTTTTTTTGGAACAACTCCTGGAATGGAGGATAAAATACTACGGATAAAAGCAGTATAAAAATTCCAAATTCAGGATCGTTACCAAAAAAACAATTAATCAATCCAATAACAGAAAATAACACTGCAAAAAGCCAACTCAAAAAAATAGATATCGCCTGTTTCATATAATTTTAGTTTAGTTTTTTAATTTTTTTTGCTGGAACACCCGCCACGATAGTATTATCAGCAACGTCTTTATTGACTACGGCTCCAGCGGCAACAATGGCATTTTCGCCAACGGTTACTCCTGGCAATATAAAAGCTCCAGCACCAATCCAAGCATTCTTTTTAATCACAATTTTAGCTAAGTCTAACGATTTGCGATTGTTAGGATCAGTCGGATGATTTTCAGTAATTAAACTCACCTTTGGCCCTATTAACACATCATCTTCAATAGTTATACCTCCCAAGTCTAGAAAAGAACAGCCATGATTGATAAAAACGTTTTTGCCAATAGTGGTATGTTTCCCAAAATTAGTATGAAAAGGCACAAAAATAATAGTGCTTGAGTCAATAGAACTCCCAATAATTTTACCTAATTGTACTCTAATTTGATTAATATCTGTAGCGGTATTCAAAGCCGAGGATAAGGCAATGGTTTGCGAAACCTGTTTCCAAAGTTGCGGCAAATCGGGATCGTTTTTGTCGATAATTCCTCCTGCTAACATTTTTCTAAAAATATCCATATATTGTTTCTGTTCCATTTAATTTAGTTCGATAAATATAGGGAATTAATTAAATTCTATCTTTGTTACTATGAATCGTATTGAAATTACCAAAATATCCCTTGAACAATTAGCTCAATTACAAGAAATAGGTCGTAAAACCTTTACAGAGACCTTTTCTTCTACTAATTCAGAAGAGAATATGAAAACGTATTTAGAAAATGGTTTTTCTACTGATAAACTCACTTCTGAGTTACAAAATCCCGAGTCTGAATTTTATTTTGCCACACTAAACGAGGTGGTCATTGGTTACCTAAAAATTAACTTCGGACAAGCACAAACAGAAGTACAAGAAGGCAATTCTCTTGAAATAGAGCGTATTTATGTTTTGCAAGACTTCCACGGAAAAAAAGTAGGACAATTGCTGTACGAAAAAGCCATTCAAATCGCTAAAAACAAAAAAGTAGCCTTTGTATGGTTAGGCGTTTGGGAAGAAAATCATCGAGCCATTCAGTTTTACACCAAAAACGGATTTGTGGCTTTTG
>JACCDX010754293.1_pt1 | contig 26100 bp, 21 predicted proteins | sample 7449681 | NCBI WGS metagenome assembly JACCDX01 (sample SAMN15323450, study PRJNA562643) | freshwater metagenome | isolation source: river surface water | place: USA:Blue River Watershed | collected 2017-08-18
CCAACGCCGTACTCATCTAATAACTTGGCAACAGTTAATTTGTCTTCAACTGAATATGAAATTCCTTCTCGCTGTGCCCCGTCTCGCAGCGTGGTGTCATAAACATGAAAATTGTCGCTAAGCATTGCGTACTTAAACCAACCTATGCATCCAGTTATGCGAATCTTGGGCACGGCCAGTTTGAATATTCACTAGCGCCTCGCGAAGTTTCATGGTGATCTCACCTGGTTGGCCATCGCCAATAGTCCAACTTCCGCTGTTTTTACTGTCGACCGCGCCAACTGGGGTTATCACAGCAGCAGTTCCACAAGCGAAAGACTCACTTATTTCGCCTGATGCGCAGCCTTCGCGCCATTCATCGACACTGATTTTTACTTCCCCAACTTGATAACCAAGCTCGGCTGCCAAAGTTAGTAATGAATCACGAGTCACACCTGGAAGTAATGTGCCAGTTAAGGCTGGAGTAACTACCCGAGCATCCTTGCCTTTGCCATAAACAAAGAACAGGTTCATGCCACCCATTTCTTCGATGTATTTACGTTCTTTGGCATCAATCCAAACAACTTGATCGCAACCTTGAGTAGCTGCTTCAGATTGGGCTAACAAACTTGCCGCATAGTTACCAGCGCATTTTGCTTCACCAGTGCCTCCGGCAGCAGCCCTGACAAAGTCATCTGAAATCCAAACTTTTACTGGCTTAACCCCGTTTGGAAAGTACGCACCAACAGGCGATCCCATCAAAACGAAGGTAACTTCGTCTGACGGTTTAACTCCAAGTGCAGGTTCGCTACCAAACTCGAGCGGCCGTAAATAAAAGGACTTTTCTGGATCCGCAGATACCCAATCTTGATCTTGTTGAACTAGTACTTCTATTGCGCCAATAAATAAATCGGTTGGAACCGGTGGCAGTGCTAAGCGGTAAGCCGAGCGTTGAAACCGAAGTGCATTTGCTTCTGGACGGAAAGTGTAAATACCACCATCTGGATGACGATATGCCTTTAAACCTTCAAAAATAGATTGACCATAATGCAGCGCGTTCATGGCTAAGCCACCTGCACTGGCATCTTGACCAATTAACTCAGCTTGCTGCCAGCCTTTGCCTTTAAGCCAAGTTGCCCGCACTATGTTGTCCGAAAAATATTTACCAAATCCAGGTGCAGCCAAAATCGCATCGCGTTGCTCTTTTGTTGCTGGATTCTTTGTTGGATTGCGTAAAATCTTGTCTGCACTACTGATTCTTTTAGTGGCCGGATAGAGTTTGGCACCGGAAGCAACCACATGCGCAGCTGAAACATCAAGATGTTCATTGATTAAATCAGTCATGGTAAGCAGTCCTTCTACTTAGTTCGCCACTGAAGTGGCAATTGCATCGCCAATTTGAGATGTTGAACGCGTTCCACTGCGAGTTGCCAAATCAGCTGCAACTGCATTTTCAACTTTTTTAGCCGCATCATGATGACCTAAGTGATCCAGCAGCATGACAATACTTAAGATCGTTGCAGTCGGATCTGCCTTACCTTGTCCTGCGATATCTGGTGCACTGCCGTGAACTGGCTCGAACATACTTGGATTGGTTCTACTTGGGTCAATATTTCCACTAGCCGCTAGTCCAATTCCACCAGCTATCGCTGCGCCTATGTCGGTCAGAATGTCGCCAAATAAATTGTCAGTAACTACAACATCAAAGCGTTCTGGGTTTGTTAAGAAGAACATGCTTGCCGCATCGACGTGGCAATAATCGGTTTCAACTTGCGGATATTCTTTTGCGACATCAGCAAAAGTTCTAGCCCATACATCACCGGCATAAACCAAAACGTTTGTTTTGTGGACTAAAGTTACTTTATTTCGGCGACGCGTTGCTCGTTCAAATGCATCGCGAATAATACGTTCGGCACCAAATCGAGTATTAATACTGACTTCTGTGGCAACTTCGTGGGCGGTATTTTTCCGCAAGAAACCACCAGCGCCAACATATGGGCCCTCGGTGCCTTCACGGCAAACTACAAAATCAATTTCTTTTGGACCTTTACCCGCAACTGGAGACTGGACACCCTCAAATAGCTTGACTGGTCGCAAGTTGACGTGGTGATCGAGTAAAAAACGCAGTGGCAATAAAACACCACGTTCTAAAATTCCAGGCGCTACAGATGGGTCACCGATTGCGCCCAACAAAATTGCATCTTGAGTTTTCAATTCTGTAACTACCGAGTCAGGCAAAGTTTCACCAGTTGCGTTGTATCTGCGCGCGCCTAAGTCATATTCGGTGGTTGAAAACTTAAGTCCTGCACTAGGTGCTACCGCACTTAGTACTTTTAGTCCTTCAGCAACTACTTCAGTACCAATACCATCGCCAGCGATTACCGCTAATTTGATGTCTTTTGCCATGGATAAAGGGTATCGGGGTATGCCAAATTTATAAAAAATGAGATTTTGAATTGGCAAAGCACCCCGACTGTGCGAAAACTTTCGATTTAACAAACCAGAAAATGTGCAGGTAGGCTTGAGCCAATGTACGTGAGCCTGCTACTTCGCAGCCGCAACGAGGCCTAATCGTCCGGCCTTCTCGTTGCGGTGTTTGTGCTTGCTGGATAGCCAAGGTAAAAGACATTTCGTACATAAATCTGGAGATTTTTAAATGACTAAATATGAAGAACGCAATCGGCAAAAACCATCAGGTATGCCAGTTGATCGCTATGAACCATTCCAGCCAATTAAATTGCCGGACCGCACTTGGCCAGAAAAAGTAATTACCAAAGCGCCTAGATGGTGTGCAGTCGATTTACGTGATGGAAATCAAGCACTAATCGACCCAATGACACCAGACCGCAAACGTCGGATGTTCGAATTATTGGTCAAAATGGGCTACAAAGAAATTGAAGTTGGTTTTCCTTCAGCTAGCCAGACTGATTTTGACTTTGTTCGAATGTTAATTGAAGAAAACTTGATTCCAGATGATGTAGTGATTCAGGTACTAACTCAAGCTCGCGAACACCTAATTGAACGCACTTTCGAAGCTATCGAAGGAGCGCCCCAAGCAATCGTTCACCTTTATAACTCAACATCAACTTTGCAACGTCGAGTTGTCTTTGATTTAGATAAAGACGGAATAAAAGAAATTGCAGTTCGCGGAGCAGAACTTTGCTTAAAGTATGCAGAGCAAATCCAAGATAAAACTGAGGTTTATTTTGAATATTCTCCTGAATCCTTCACCGGAACTGAGCTTGATTACGCCATTGAAGTTATTAATGCAGTTAATGAAGTTTGGAAACCGACTCCAGATCGCAAAGTAATAATTAACTTGCCAGCCACAGTTGAAATGGCTACCCCAAATATTTATGCCGACAGTATCGAATACATGAATCGCAAATTAGCTAATCGTGATTCGATTGTGTTGTCGCTACATCCGCACAACGATCGCGGCACAGGTGTAGCTGCAGCCGAACTAGGCTACCTAGCTGGTGCAGATCGAATTGAAGGTTGTCTTTTCGGTAACGGTGAACGAACAGGCAATGTCTGTCTAGTTACTCTTGGGATGAATTTATTTAGCCAAGGTATAGATCCTGAAATTGATTTCAGCAACATCGATGAAATTCGCCGTACGGTCGAATACTGCAATCAGCTTTCAGTTCCAGAACGTCATCCATATGGTGGCGACTTGGTTTTCACTGCATTTTCTGGCTCACATCAAGATGCCATTAATAAAGGTCTAGCTGCGATGAAGCGTGATGCTGATTCAGCTGGTGTACCAGTCGATGAATTTAAGTGGGCTGTTCCCTATCTACCGATTGATCCAAAAGACATCGGACGTAGCTACGAGGCAGTAATTCGAGTTAATTCTCAATCCGGTAAAGGCGGTGTTGCCTACATAATGCGCACCGAAAATAAACTCGAATTGCCAAGGCGCTTGCAAATTGAATTTAGCCAAGTTATTCAACATCACACCGATTCCGAGGGTGGCGAAGTATCTCCGGCTCAAATGTGGGAGATTTTCAAAGACGAGTATTTACCAAATCCAGATAAGCCATGGGGTCGCTTCAAATTAAAAACAGTCGCTGTTGACAGCGACGTCGAAGGCGATACGAAAGTGCGGGTCGCAATGACCGATACGCAAAGCCCAACGGGCGAAGTTGATCTAGAAGGTATTGGAAACGGGCCTATTGCTGCTTTTGCTAACGCACTTTCAAATGTTGGCGTAGATGTTCGAGTTTTGGATTACCACGAACATGCCATGAGTAGTGGTGGCGATGCACAGGCTGCGGCTTACCTAGAGTGTGCGGTAGATGGCCGAATGCTTTGGGGTGTGGGTATTGATTCGTCGATTGTTACCTCGTCACTAAAAGCAGTCGTTTCCGCAGTTAATCGAGCCCTTCGCAATTAAAGACTTTTCCCCTGAATTAAAAAGTGGGATAAATCACATTCATTAAACCAATGGGGTTTTCGGCGTTTCGGAGTTTGGGAATGCCACTTTGCTCAACGTATGGTCAAAAAAGTAGAAGTCCATAGCAAGAACTTGTCGAGAGCAAAAGGTTTAAAAGAATATGCGAAATCGAAAAGTAAAAGCATTAATTTATCTACTTGCGATATTTTTAACTTTCACTGGCACAGCTGTTACGGGCCAGAGTGCAGCATTAGCTAAGAACGCTGAAATAAAACCCAAGGCCACTAAATCAGTCAAGGTAGCCAAGAAATCCAAATCCAGCAAGATTAAATTCAATCCAGATGCGCAGGCCTTATCAGCCGAAACTATCAATGTAGCTATTGCTGCGGCGCTATCTAAAGAAGATGCTGCTTACCGAGCTGGTGGCAGTGGGCCAAACTCTTTTGACTGTTCTGGCTTAGTCAAGTGGGCATTTGCTCAAGCCGGTGTATCGCTTCCACACGGCTCAAACAATCAAATTAAAGTTGTGAAACCAATCTCTCGCGATGAATTAAAACCAGGTGATCTAGTTTTTTCCGGTCGTTCAGGCGGAGGAATTCAGCACGTAGCCCTTTATATCGGCGATGGCAAAGTTATTCACGCCACTTACCCAACAGCATCCAGAGCTAATCAGGTACGGATAGACGACTTAGATGGCAGTTGGGTTATGGTTCACAAGTCATACGGCCGTGTTTTAAAGTAACTAACAATTCCAAACTCTGGCAGTAAAGTGATTTCAAGGCCAAACTTCTGGAGTTTTGTTTATGACCACTTTCTGGCATCCATTTTCTGACATGCGGACTGTTGATAAGACAGGCGAATTCAAAATTGTTAAAGGTAAAGGTTCTTGGGTCTGGGATGACAAAGGCAAAAAATACCTAGATGCAGGTGCAGCGCTTTGGTATGTAAATGTCGGTCACGGCAGGAAACCAATTGCAAGAGCAATGGCAAAGCAAGCATCAAAAATTGCATCTTTTACTAATTTCAGTGATGTAGCAATTCCGATAACAATTGAATTGGCAGAAGTCGTTGCCGAGCTGGCTCCGGTTCCCGACTCAAAGGTATTTTTTACTTCTGGCGGCAGTGACAGTGTCGATACCGCTATGAAGATGGCTCGTAGATATTGGCAGATCCAGGGCAAGCCAAATAAACACACGATAGTTGTTAGAGATCGTGGATATCACGGAATGCACAATGGTGGCACTTCGCTGGCTGGAATTCCAGATAATAAAGCTGGCTACGGAGCTTTAGATGAAGATGTTGTAAAAGTTCCTTGGGACGACTTTGAAGCCTTAATCAAAGTATTAGATGAAGTTGGCGAAGACAATATCGCGGCACTTTATTGTGAACCAATTATGGGTGCAGGCGGAATGTTGATTGCACCTGAAATGTACCTAGATACTGTTCGAAAAGCCTGTCTCGAACGAGAGATACTCTTTGTGGCTGACGAGGTAATCACCGGTTTTGGGCGAGTAGGTGATTGGTTTGCTTCTAATAGATTTGATTTGAAGCCAGACATTATGTTGACAGCTAAAGGATTAACATCTGGATATGCACCAATGGGCGCAGTGATTGCTGCGCCGAACGTATGGAGCGCCTTTGCCAGTGAACAAGCAGGGATTTGGCGTCATGGTTACACATATAGCGGTCATGCAACAGCTGCAGCAGCAGCTATGGCTAATTTAAAAATTATGAAGGATGAAAATTTACCTGGAAGAGTTCGTAAATTAGAAAATTTCTTTGCTGATGCATTCAGGCCACTTGCAGACTTACCCGCCGTTGCTCAAGTTAGAACAGGAATCGGCTTCTTGGCTGGAATTGAATTGGTTGAACCTGGAGCGAATTTCCCAATGATGTGGAAGTTAAGAGAATTTGGAATTGTGACTCGACCAATCGTCGGAAACGCCCTACAGGTGTCTCCTGCGTTAACTACAAGTGAAGATGAAATTGTCGAGATGGCGAAACGATTTAAAGCTGCGCTCAGTTAGCTAAAGAATCACTAAATTTAGAAAACAATAATCCGTTAGCTTGGTCGCCGCTTCGTCTAGCTAACCTATTTTGAATTTCTACTTCAAAATTGAAACCTGACAATTCTAAAGTTCTCTTTGAGCCAATGTTTTCAGGTAATGTCAAAGCTTCTATACGTCGAAAACCAATCTTGAACGCATAGTCAGTGAGCAATTGAGCGGCTTTAACACCTAGTCCGTTACCCCTAAAATCTTTTGCTACCCAGTAACCAAGTTCGGCTAGGTGATCAAAAACCTTTATGTCGTGTAATGAAACTGATAGTGCGGGAGCGTTATCAACTAAACCTAAATAGGCCATTGAGACTTGACTAAAAAATTCTTCCCTTTTTCGATTAATAAATTTTTTTGCATCTTCAAGTGTGTATGGAGACGGAACTGTGGTGAATTCTTGGATCAAGGGATCCTGACAGGCTGTATAAACAAAATCAACGTCTGAAAGTTCCCAAGGCCTTAGCGTTAATGAACCGCTTGCCAGTACTTCCTGAGAAGTCGGCCAGTTGATCATAAAAGTTATTTAACTTTAAGTTCAGTTAAATTAAAAGCGCCTGGGACTTCAGCGCCAGCAAAGAAAGCAACAACAGACTGCGCAACGGCAATACCTGCTTTTTCTTGAGCTTCATCAGTTGAAGCACCCAAATGTGGGGTAGCTACAACTTGATCCAGATTAAATAACGGTGAATCAGTACAAGGCTCAGAAGCAAAAACGTCTAGGCCAGCACCAGCAACCCGCCCTTCGACTATCGCCTCGTACAAAGCAGACTCATCAACGACTCCTCCACGAGCCGCGTTAATAATATGCACTGAAGGTTTAACTTTGGCTAATGCTGCTTTGTCGATTAATCCAGCTGTTTCTTTAGTTTTTGGAATATGTATTGTGATGAAATCAGAAACTCTAAGTAAAGTATCAAAGTCCAGCATCTCAATTTTCGGCCCATCGCTTGGCGCAGTTTTAACATACGGATCGTAAGCCACAAATTTCATATCGAATCCAGCAAGTCGTTTAGCAACTAATAAACCAATCTTGCCTATTCCGATAATGCCAACAGTTTTATCTTGTAATTCCACGCCACTGTATTTTGAGCGGGCCCACTTACCGTCTTTCAAGGCCAAATTTGCTGGCACTATATTTCGCGCACTTGCTAGTAATAACCCAACAGCTAATTCAGCAGCGGAAACAATGTTGCTAGTTGGTGCGTTAACGACCAATATTCTTGCCGCAGAAGCTGCGGGAATATCCACATTATCTAGTCCCACACCTGCGCGAGCAATAACTTTTAGATTTTTAGCTGCAGCAATAGCTTGCTCGTCTACTTTTGTTGCCGACCTAACCAGGATGGCATCAACATTTACTATGGCAGATAGCAACTCAGTGCGGTCAGCGCCATTGCAGTACTTAACCTCAAAGCCATCACCCAACACCGAAATAGTTGCTGGTGATAATTCTTCGGCTATAAGTACAACGGGCTTAGTCATGACTGCAGTTTAGTTTGATTCTGAGTAGCTCAGTTTGCGAAGATTTCGCAATCACCAGAATTCGGGCTCCTCGTCTAACATCCGCCAGCAGTGCCAAGCCACCACACTTCGATACGGTTTCAAATGATCGGCCATGTTCACAATTTCTTTTTCAGTTGGAGTTTGTGCCAACCCTTGAATCTTGGCCCAGCCTTTACGAACTCCCAAATCACCTGCTGGCCAGATATCCAACCGACCCAATCTAAACATCATGAACATTTCAACGGTCCATCGACCAATACCCCAGAATTGAGTCAGCTCTTTGAGTATTTCCTCATCAGATAACTCATCCACACTTTCCAGAGCAAATCCATCCTTAACAGCTTGGCTTAATTCAAGGATCGTTCTAGCCTTTGCGTTACTTAAACCAACTTCGCGTAAGGCATCGTGGCCAAGTCGAATTATTTTTGCTGGCTTAACCGGTGATCCAGTTTTGCTAATTAATCGATGAGTGATCGTGTCTGCTGCTTTCCCGGATAACTGCTGACCGATTACCGCAAAAACAATAGTTTCAAAATGAGAATTATGTGCAGGTTGTTTTGCAACTGGGTAAAGCGGTGCATCTACAAGCCATCGACCAAGTTTTTTATCTTGATTCGCTAACTGCGCCTGGATTGATTTAATTGACTTTAGTTTTGCAGGCATTAGCTCGTTTTAGGTTTAATCTGCGGCCAAGTATCACTTAAAAAATATCCTTGTGGCCACGGATCTGTTGGATCAAGCGTGTGCTGGTGAGTGCCAGTTAGCCAAGCTTGCCCTGCTATCGACGGGATAATTCCAGTTTTATCACCAATAGTCACTTCACGTTCGACTCGGCCATTGAAGTGTGAGCCAATAATTGATCGGCCGCGCAGTTGATCACCAACTTTAAGCACACCTCGATGATGGAGTACGGCCATGCGAGCCGAGACACCAGTTCCAGTTGGTGACCGATCAATTTTTCCTGGTTGAATTGCCACCGCATTATGACTGATTAATACACCGTCTTCTTCAAATACTGGGGCGGCAATCTGACAAAACGAAATATGTTTCCAATCTGGATTAGTTGGATGATGAAAACCAATCTGTTCATTTGCTGCATTTGTGATTGTGATACCAACTTCAGCAAGTTCACGAGCCTCATCAGGCTTAATTGCGAAACCTAATTCATGCGCATTAACTATGGCAAAACTGTCACCGCCATATGCAATGTCAGCCTTAACCGTTCCTATTCCAGGAACTTCTATGTTCACATCTAATCGATCAACGAAGGATGGCACGTTGTGTACGCGAATCTCAGTCGCTTTTCCATCTTTACACTGCGCAACAACTTCAACTAGTCCGCCAGGTGCTTCCATGGTTAATCGGGTTTCTGGTTCTTGCATTGGCACAATGCCGGTTTCCAACACCACCGTTGCTACACAAATTGAATTTGACCCAGACATTGGCGGCGTATCTTCGGGTTCCATAATTATCCAAGCGACATCCGCTTTTGGATTCTTTGGTGGAACTAATAAGTTAACGTGACGGAAAACCCCGCCTCGCGGCTCACGTAACACAAAATTTCGCAGCTCTTGATCATTTGCAATAAACCGAGATTGCTCCCAAATGGTTTCACCCGGAGGTGGGTTTACTCCGCCAACTATGACATCGCCAACTTCGCCCTCTGCATGGACGCTAACTACATGTATGACTTTTGAACTGCGCATGGACTTACTATAAAGCCCTATTCAGATTGGTTAATCAGAAGTCTCAAAATCGAATGCTTGGCGCATCGCCGTATCGATTGCTTCTAGGGCCAGTTGAACACGAGTTTCAACACTGCCGTCTAGTGAAAGCCAAGCCCGCCCGGTGCTAATTAAATCGTCTTCAAACTCGCGGGTCATTGAGTATCGTAAGTTTTCGCTATCGCGAATTTTGTCCTGAACAAACGGAACACCATCTGGTTGGGTGACAAAATAAATTCGATTTTGATTTGTTGCCGGCATAGCCAGGCTTGCTTTATTGCCTAAGTAGCGCCGCTCCCAAATAATTGTGGCGAACACATCGGTGTCACAACACACAACCGGACCGCCAGTTCGGGCAGCCACATCTTCAAGTTGTTGTTGCACGACTGCGATCTCAACAAAGTCAGTAGCCGTCCAAGGCACAGCGTGATCTGCCATTCCCATCGATTCGGCCTGCTCTTTTTTACGCATAGTTAAATCTCGGCCATACTCGCGAATCCAATTGGTGGCGGTGAAATTTCCACCACGTTTTTTTAATGCTTCCTGGACAGCCAGGGTAGTTGTGGTGGTACCGGTAGATTCCGCGCCAATAAATACTGCGCGGATGGCTAACAGTTCGCGAGAACCTGGGCCAAGTAAGTGCCAATTTCCAATCAAATCTTTTCTGATTTGGGTTGATGAAACAGGGACCAAACTTCGCTCAGGATCAAAACTGAAATGGTGTAGCCCTAATTTTTCGGCGAATTTTTCACCTGATTTTTCAGAGGTAACAAGTAAATCAACGGGTGGAGTTTGTCGTAGGTGAGCTTGAATCACGCGAGCATTTGAATCCCATGCGGCATCATTATCCAAATCATATGGAGTTGATTCATACCCATGCACTATCGTCATCGCTGATTCAGCAACACCTTCGGCCATGCAGTCTTGCTGTAATGCCTTGGCTCGATCTGCAGCACTTAATCGATCATGTGGCTGTGCTAAAACGACAATCACCACATGATCACGTTTTTCAATCGCCGATTTAATCAACTTCACATGGCCCATGTGTGGCGGATTGAATGTGCCACTTACTAATGCGGAAGGCATATATTGAGCCTACCTTTGAACTTGAATTAGGTAAAAATAAAAAGCCCGCCCAAAAATGAGCGGGCTTTTTGAGAATTTCTAGCGCGCGGCAGTGCCTTCTTTGTAGTCGCTATCTGAAGACTTTACCCATGACATTAACTTGCGAAGTTCACGACCAGTCGCTTCGATCGGATGTGCTTCACCTTTTGCCCGAAGTGCTTTAAATTCAGGCGCACCTGCGTCTTGATCATCGATAAAGCGCTTAGCAAAGGCACCCGACTGAATATCTTTCAAGATGGACTTCATCGATTCTTTGACGCGGGCATCGATTACCCGCGGACCTGAAACATAGTCACCATATTCTGCAGTGTCTGAAACTGACCAACGCTGTTTTGCAATGCCACCTTCGTACATCAAATCAACAATAAGTTTGAGTTCATGTAAGCATTCGAAATAAGCAACTTCAGGTTGATAGCCAGCTTCAACAAGCGTTTCAAAACCTGCTTGTACTAACGCAGATGCTCCACCGCAAAGTACTGCCTGTTCACCAAATAAATCGGTTTCAGTTTCTTCGGTGAATGTAGTTTTAATTCCACCAGCACGTAGTGCGCCAATTGCAGCTGCATATGAAAGAGCTAGCGCCCAGGCATTACCAGTTGCATCTTGTTCAACTGCAACAATCGCCGGTACACCTCGTCCAGCAACATATTCACGACGAACTAAATGACCTGGACCTTTAGGTGCAACCATGCAAACATCTACGTTTGCTGGTGGCTTAATGTAGCCAAATCGAATATTGAAACCATGGGCGAAAAATAGCGCATCACCTGGGTTTAAGTTTGGTTCGATTGCTTCGGCATAAACTTTGCGTTGCACATGGTCAGGAACCAAAATCATAATTAAGTCAGCTTCTTTAACAGCTGTCGCTGGGTCGACTACCCGCAATCCTTCAGCTTGAGCTTTTTCTCGACTCTTGGAGCCTTCAGCTAAACCGACGCGGACATCTACGCCACTATCCCGAAGGCTTAATGCGTGTGCATGACCTTGGCTACCATAACCAATCACAGCTACCTTGCGGCCTTTGATTATTGATAGGTCGGCATCATCTTCATAAAATAACTCGGCCACAATTTCTCCTTATTTGTGTGTTTAAGTTTGTCAGAACTTTTTGAAAATCCCGAATTTATGCTTGCTTCTCGGAGCTACGTAAGGCTCGGTCACTTATCCCACGGCCACCACGACTTAACGCAACTACACCGGACTGCACAATTTCTTTAATTCCGTGCGGAGCCAGTACCTCTAGTAGTGCTTCAAGCTTTTCACGAGATCCAGTTGCTTCGATAGTTACTGCATCTGTGCCTACATCGACAACTTTGGCCCTGAATAGTTCCACTAATTGCAAAACTGTGGCTCGTGCGTTGATATCTGCGCGAACTTTAATCAGCATTAACTCTCGAGAAATTGTCTCATCATCATTCAATTCAACAATTTTTAATACATTGATTAGCTTGTTGAGCTGCTTTGTTATTTGTTCTAGTGCTAAGTCATCAACTTCAACAACTATGGTCATGCGTGAAACCCCAGGGTTTTCAGTTACGCCCACAGCTAGTGACTCAATGTTGTAACCACGACGCGAAAATAACGCCGAGATTCGAGCTAATACACCAGGTTGGTCTTGAACTAAAACAGAAAGTGTGTGCCGGGCCATTATTCGTCCGCCCCTCTTTCCCACTGTGGTGCCAGATCACGCGCAAATTTAATTTCGTCATTACTTGTGCCAGCAGCCACCATCGGCCAAACCATTGCATCGCGGTGTACGCGGAAATCAACAACAACCGGTACATCGTTAGTACCCATTGCTTTTTCGATTGTGGCGTCAACGTCATCCGGAGAGTCACAACGTAAGCCCAAGCAACCATATGCATCTGCTAACTTCACAAAATCAGGGAATGAGTGTGAATGCAGATCGGTATTGCTATACCGCTCGCTATAAAACAGCGTTTGCCATTGGCGGACCATACCAAGTGAAGAGTTGTTGATTAAGGCAACTTTGATTGGGATGTTGTTAATTGTGCAAGTGGCCAATTCTTGGTTTGTCATCTGGAAGCAGCCATCACCATCAATTGCCCAAACAGTAGTTTCTGGTTTACCGACTTTTGCGCCCATCGCCGCTGGAATTGCGTAACCCATGGTGCCCAATCCACCGGAGTTTAGCCAGGTATTTGGATTTTCATATCCAATGAATTGTGCCGCCCACATTTGGTGTTGCCCGACGCCTGATGAATAAATTGCATCAGGGCCGACAATTTTGCCAAGACGTTCAATTACTAATTGCGGTGACAGAGTGCCATCGTCTGGCAAGTCATACCCAAGTGGATATGTTTCGCGCCAGTGATTCAAAGTTCGCCACCAGCCAGTTAAGTCAGCTCGACGACCAGCATCAAATTCAGCTGTTATCGCTGGAGTTAACTGCAAAAGTGCTTCACGAAGATCGGCCACAATCGGAACATCGGCGTATCGGTTTTTACCAATTTCGGCTGGATCAATATCAATGTGAATAACTTTTGCTCGAGGTGCAAAAGTTTCTAATTTCCCGGTGACTCGATCATCGAAGCGAGCACCAAGGGTGATCAATAAATCGCTTTGTTGAAGTGCACCTACTGCGCCAACAGATCCATGCATGCCAGGCATACCCATATGTTGTGGATGACTATCTGGAAATGCGCCGCGGGCCATCAAGGTAGTGACTACTGGGATACCAGTTAGTTCAGCAAGTTTTCGTAATTCGGCAGCAGCTCTGGCTCTGATTATTCCGCCGCCAACATAAAGAACAGGTCGATGTGCCTCGACAATCATTCGGGCAGCTTCTTTTATTTGTCGACCATGCGGTTTTGTAGTTGGTTTATAGCCAGGCAAATCAATTGTGGTTGGCCAATTAAATTCAGCTTGATTTTGTAATGCGTCTTTAGTGATGTCAACTAAAACTGGACCGGGACGACCACTACTTGCCAAATGAAAAGCTTCTTTGATCGCACCTGGAATATCTTCGGCTCGGGTGACTAAATAATTGTGCTTGGTAATTGGCATTGTTATGCCACGGATGTCAGCTTCTTGAAATGCATCAGTACCTATTGATGCTGATCCAACTTGACCAGTAATTGCCACCATTGGTACTGAATCCATATGTGCATCTGCAATTGGCGTAACTAAGTTAGTGGCACCTGGACCACTAGTGGCCATACAAACACCGACTCGACCAGTCGCCGCAGCATAACCCTCAGCGGCATGACCGGCACCTTGTTCGTGTCGAACTAAAATGTGGCGAACTGACTTTGAGTCCATCAATGGGTCGTATGCCGGAAGAATTGCGCCACCGGGAATACCGAAAACTACATCTACGTCTGAAAGTTCTAAAGACCGAACCAGACTCTGCGCGCCCGAGATTACTTCAGCCATGGATTACTCCTAATTCCTAAAGAAGGATCGCTTCTTTAAATTTGAATCCGCAAAGTAGTTGGCTTCGACGAGATTTCTTCTGCGCCGCGTACGACTTGTAACAGAAGTTGCGCCCGGTTTGTTGGTCACGCCCCGATTGCCCCGTCACCACTTTGTGGTGTTAGGCTTCATACTCTAGAGAAAAAAGTCACATCAGTCACATCGGCAACTTTGGCTGGCTTCGCAAATTGGCGGTGACATGCTACTTGGCTTTTAGTAGTAAGCAGTAAAAGCGGCCTAGAACAGATTATTTCGTTATAAAACCTGGTGAATTCGTTACCTTTTGCCAATACGTTAGAACTGTAGGCAAGATAAACCGTGGCCGGCGAACTAGATTGGCGAAGTAATCATGACTCAGTATGTATATGACTTTTCTGAGGGCGATAAAGACCAAAAAGATTTACTGGGTGGCAAGGGCGCCAACTTAGCTGAAATGACCCGATTAGGTTTGCCAGTTCCGCCAGGATTTACTATTACTACGCAAGCTTGCCGGGAATACTTAGCAGGTGGCACAGAGCCTGGTCCGCTACGCGTCCAAGTCACGATGGCATTGCGCCGACTTGAAGACCAACTTGGCAAACGCCTTGGTGATGTTGATGATCCACTTTTAGTAAGCGTGCGATCTGGGGCAAAGTTTTCAATGCCCGGAATGATGGAAACAGTTCTCAACGTCGGACTAAATGACTATTCAGTAAACGGATTAACTAAAGCAAGTAACAATGAGCGATTTGCCTGGGATTCATACCGGCGCTTAATTCAAATGTTCGGCAAAACTGTGCTGAATATTGAAGGAGAAATATTTGCTGATGCGCTACAGCACGCTAAAGATCGAAATGGTGTCACATCTGATGTAGATCTAACCCCTAATGTATTGCGCGAACTAGTTGAAGAATTTAAACAGATTATCCGTGAACACGGTGGCCGAGAATTTCCACAAGATCCCCGAGAGCAACTTGATCTTTGTGTCCGTGCTGTTTTCGATTCTTGGAATACTCCGCGAGCACATATATATAGACGTCGGGAACGCATCTCGCATGATTTAGGTACTGCCGTGAATATTTGCACGATGGTTTTTGGCAACTTAGGTGACAGTTCCGGCACTGGAGTTGCCTTCACGCGCGATCCAGCTTCCGGCAAAACTGGCGCATATGGTGACTACTTACCTAATGCTCAAGGCGAAGATGTAGTTGCTGGGATCCGAAATACATTTAGTCTCGATGAATTGCAGCGGCTTGATAATACTTCGTACACCGAACTAATGCAGATTATGCGCAAATTGGAAACTCATTATCGCGACCTTTGCGACATTGAATTCACTGTTGAAAAAGGCAAACTATGGATGTTACAAACCCGCGTAGGAAAGCGAACTGCAGCTGCGGCATTCCGAATTGCCACCCAGTTAGTCGATGAACACTTGATCACTATGGATGAGGCATTAACAAGAGTTACCGGCAGTCAACTAGCCCAACTCATGTTTCCGCAATTTGATGCGGCAAATCAGACTAAAGCAGTGGCAACTGGAATGGCAGCATCACCTGGTGCCGCAGTTGGAAAAGTAGTTTTTGACTCAGCAACTGCCGTGCAGTGGTCTGAACGTGGTGAACGTGTGGTCTTAGTACGTCGAGAAACAAACCCAGATGATCTTGAAGGAATGATCGCCGCTAATGGCATTCTTACTTCGCGGGGTGGAAAAACATCGCACGCAGCAGTAGTTGCCCGCGGTATGGGTAAAACCTGCGTTTGTGGCGCAGATGATATTGACGTTAATGCGCAAGAAAAGTGTGCCCGAATCGGCCAACTAGAAATTCGCGAAGGCGACATGATTTCCATAGATGGCTCGACTGGGCAAGTTTTTGTCGGTGAACTTTCGGTAGTTCCTTCTCCGGTTTCTATTTATCTTGAGCACGGTTTGGATTATGCCGTCACAAATACTGATCCAGATGTGGCTGAACTGATAAAAGCGGTTGATCGAATCTTGCAACATGCGGACAAAGTTCGTCGCTTACGAGTTAGAACTAATGCAGATAATGCCGAAGATTCAAGATGGGCCCGAAAGCTTGGCGCTGAAGGTATCGGACTATGTCGAACCGAGCACATGTTCCTTGGTGATCGGCGCATATTAATTGAACGAGTTATTTTGGCTGATAACGACCAAGATCGAAATGCAGCGCTTGAGGCACTACTTCCGCTACAGCAAAATGACTTTGAAGAAATTCTTGATGCCATGAATGACTTGCCAGTGACTATTCGTTTACTCGATCCCCCACTGCATGAATTCTTACCTGATCGCGCCCAACTAATGGTTGAAGTAGCAGTCGGTAAAGAACGTGGCCAAGATGTAGCCCATCAAGAGTTACTTTTAGCTGCAGTTGAGCGCTTACATGAATCAAATCCGATGCTTGGTTTACGTGGAGTTCGACTTGGCATAGTTATTCCTGGCTTATTTGTACTGCAAGTTAGGGCAATCGCTTACGCTGCCATAAATCGAATGCGTCAAGGTGGAAATCCTAAAGTTGAAATTATGATTCCGCTGGTCGGTTCAGTTATGGAACTCCATCTAATTCGAGATGAAATCGATCGGGTTATTCGCGAAATCGGGCAAGCCGAAAATATTGAATTGCCATTTGCGATTGGCACAATGATCGAACTTCCGCGAGCAGCCCTTACTGCTCAGCGAATTGCTGAAGCTGCTGAATTTTTTTCATTTGGCACTAATGACTTAACGCAAACTACTTGGGGATTTAGCCGAGACGATGTTGAAGCAGCATTTTTTGCAAACTATTTAGATAAGGGTATTTTCACTGTTTCGCCATTTGAATCGCTGGACGTAGATGGAGTTGGCGCATTAATTGCAACTGCTGTTGAAAAAGGTAAATCAACTAGGCCCGATATAAAACTCGGTGTTTGCGGTGAACATGGTGGCGATCCTGAATCAATTAAGTTTTTTCATTCCGTTGGACTTGATTATGTCTCGTGCTCGCCATTCCGGGTTCCAGTTGCTCGACTAGAGGCTGGACGGGTTTCAGTAATTGAAAATGTGTAGCTGTTGCTAACTAATTTTCTTGGCAACAGTTAATACAGACACAAGCGATACCTTGAGCTGGCTCTGGGATTTGCGCTAAAAGCTCTTCGGTAAAAACTTCATTTCGACACCAGCATGGTTTTTCGGGTTGACCAGTTTGTTTAGCGATTTCGGTTTCGCAGTTATTTTCGCCACCACATAACGGGCAAATTAGCGGATCAACATTTGTTACTTCAGTCATGAACCCAATTAAAACAGTTCTACGAGTTAGATCTAACTAATTTGGCAAAAATACCCATCACGATTGCCGCGCCAGCTGGAACCAGTAGCGACCAACGCAGAGTTAAGTAATCAGAAAGTAAACCAAGTAATGGCGCGCCTACCAAAAACCCCGCATAAGAAACCCCGCCAACTATCGCAACAGCTTGTGATGGTGCAATGTGCCCGGCGAATCTATTTCGAGCAATTTCTCCGGCGGCACTAAAGAGCGAGGGAATTATTACTGAAACACCTACGCCCAGAAAAATCCAACCTAAAGTGACGCCAATTGGTTTACCAATGATCAATCCAGTGGCTAATCCGATTCCGGCTATGTAGCCACCAACTCGAACTACCGTTTCACGCGAAAAGCGATCGGTAATTCGATCACCCAATAATCGACCAATAACCATGGCTGCTGAAAATGCAATAAATGGAATAGTCGAGATGAACGGCGAAACTTGCCAAGTATCTCGAAGCAAAATTGCGCCCCAATCCGCCGCAGCACCCTCACAAACTGAGGCAGCGAAACCTAATAAGCCAAGCCAATAAAAAATATGTGGTCGTTCTCGATCAGCTTTAGGCTTTGGTTCTTCGACATGGATGTCGGTTTCTGGTGGCAATAAAAACTTGTTGAGTACTGGAACAACAGCCAAAGAAACAGCAGCCAACATTAATGCTTGAGTTAAATAACTGATTTCTAACTCGGAAAAAGTCCCTCCAATTGCAGCACCTACTAAGCCACCCAGACTAAATCTGGCATGAAAACTATTCATCATAGATTTCTTTGAAAGTCGTTCGATAGCAGTCGCGTGCGAATTCATAGCAATGTCATGCACGGCAACCAAGAAACCGGTTAAAAATAAAGTTGCAATAAGCCAAGGAACACTGAGCAATAGTCCGAGCAATATTGTAGAAAGCCCATAAGCCCAAGTTGCATGCACCAAAACCCTGGAACTGCCATACTTTGCAGCCCAATGGCCAGCAGGTTTCATGGCAAAGAAAATACCTAGCGAGCCAACAAAAGTTACTAAACCTAATTGTGCATTTGTCAGACCAAAATAATTTCGAATGTCTGGAAGGCGGGAAACGAATAGACCCATGCTGGTGCCGTTATAGACAAAAGCAAAATAAATAGTCCAGCGAGCCGAGGTGAGAGTTTTAGTTGGTAGCGCAGCTTCCAAATTAGTCACAAACTGCGCCCTTGGATGCAGATCCAACTAACTGCGCATATTTATGCAGTACGCCCCGATTAAATTTATGCGGAACGACTTGCCAAGTTTTTTTGCGCTCAGCTAAAACCGCTGCATCTACGAGCAAATCTAGTTTTCCACTTGGAATGTCAATTCTGACTCGGTCGCCATTTTGGACAAATGCAATCGGCCCGCCATCGAATGCCTCTGGCGCCACGTGGCCAACACATAATCCTGTTGTGCCACCACTGAAGCGACCATCAGTAATAAGTAAAACGTCTTTACCTAGCCCGGCACCTTTTATTGCTCCAGTAATCATGAGCATTTCGCGCATTCCTGGCCCGCCTTTAGGACCTTCGTAGCGAATGATTACGACGTCACCAGCTTGAATGTTTCCATTTTCCAATGCATCCATAGCAGCGCGTTCGCGTTCGAAAACTTTGGCTGGGCCTTCAAATACATCAACTGGTATGCCAGCACTTTTACAAACTGCACCTTCTGGTGCAAAAGATCCCTCAAGTATGGTGATTCCGCCTACCCCACCAATTGGGTTTTGTACGGCGTGCAAAATTACGCCATCTGGATCTGGTGACGAAATTTGCTCAAGATTTTCAGCCACTGTCTTTCCAGTAACAGTTAAGCAATCACCATGAATTAATCCAGCGTCAAATAGCGCGCGCATTACAACTGGAACTCCGCCAACTTTGTCCACATCACTCATGACATAGCGACCAAAAGGTTTTACATCTGCAAGTAACGGAACTTTGGCGCCGATCCGCTTAAAGTCGTTTAGTGTCAAGTCAACTTCAGCTTCGTGCGCGATAGCCAATAAATGCAGTACCGCATTTGTCGAACCACCAAATGCCATCACAACTGCGATTGCATTTTCTAGTGACTTTTTAGTAATAATGTCTCGGGTGGTAATACCCTGTTTGATTAACTCGACGACGGCTTCACCTGATGCAATTGCATATTTATCTCGGCGACGATCAACAGAAGGTGGCGCTGCTGAACCCGGTAGCGACATACCCATGGCTTCAGCTGCTGAAGCCATCGTATTTGCGGTATACATTCCTCCGCATGCGCCTTCACCTGGACAGATTGCACGTTCAATGCGATCAACATCTTCTTGACTCATTAACCCACGAGCACAAGCACCAACTGCTTCAAATGCATCGATGATAGTAACGTCGCGATTGCTACCATCTGAAAGAGTTACATTACCTGGCAAAATTGATCCGGCATAAACAAAAACTGCTGCAACATCTAATCGAGCCGAAGCCATTAACATGCCAGGCAGTGATTTATCGCAGCCAGCAAAAGTGACCATTCCATCCATGCGTTCAGCATTCATCACAGCTTCAACCGAATCAGCAATAATTTCACGGCTAACTAGTGAGAAATGCATACCTTCATGGCCCATTGAAATTCCATCTGAAACCGAGATAGTGCCAAACTGCATCGGAAAGCCACCGGCTTTAAGCACGCCTTCTTTCGAAACTTTAGCTAGGCGATCAAGCGATAAATTACACGGTGTTATTTCATTCCACGATGAAGCGATACCGATTTGCGGTTTTGCGAAGTCCTCATCCTGCATGCCGACAGCGCGCAACATACCTCGAGCAGGGGCACGCTCTAGGCCGTCGGTGACATCTTTACTTCTAGGCTTCATATCTGGCATATGCCAAATCTACCTGCCAACTAAATTAAGTTGAAACCACGCATTCAAGTGGCGAACCTGAAATCCACAAATCTAATTGCCGAGCAATTAGTTTGCGGGCTCGAGGGGTAAACACATCTGACTCGCCACCAAGATGTGGGGTAATCAAACAATTTGGTGCCGTCCACAATGGATGTCCGGGCGGTAATGGTTCAGGATCCGTAACATCAAGTGCCGCACTTATTTTGCCTTCCTTTAGTGCGGATAGCAGCGCATCAGTATCAACCACTGGTCCTCGAGCTACATTTACTAAAAGTGCATCCTGTTTCATTTGTGAAATAAATTTATGATCTACTAAACCGCGAGTTGATTCATTTAATGGAACTGTCAAAATAATTACATCTGCCGCCGGAATAAGTTCAGGCAATTGTGTAATTGACTTAACGTGATCTCTAGCAACGGTCGCAACTGGCGTTACTTCACACTTGAAGGAAAGTAAACGACTTTCAGTTGCCTTTCCAACTCCGCCATATCCAATTAATAAAACTTTTTTATCGGCAAGTGATCGGCTGAAGAACTGATCCCAAACTTGATTTTGCTGGCCTTGAATCATGCGCGGCAACTCCCGCAATGCGCTAAGCGTAAGTAAGACTGCTAGTTCAGAGGTGCTGTCATCATGCACCCCAACTGCATTACAAAGAGTTATTCCGCTAGCTAAGAATGGGGTGATGTGGTTATAGCCCGCTGTTAAGGACTGCAGAATACAAGAATTTTTTAGTCGCTTTAATGTCGCTTCAATTTCATCAGAATCTTGCAGATAAGGAATTACGATGAAGTCTGCGCTGTTGAGGGCTTCGTCACTTAGTTGAGTTAGGTCATCGCAATCAGAAACCGATATGTCTGCAGGGAATGGATAACCTTCGGTTACCCAGCCGGGTGCGATGAGCTGGCGAGTCACAAACTCTATTCTGCCCGCTAATTAAACGTCATTGACCACAGAGGTATGGAACTATATGGATTATGTCTTATCAAACTGGGCCAACTGCCGAACTCGGATTTAGTTCAATCCCTGAACTTAAAGCAGATTTAACAGAGCAGATAATCACACCGAGTGAATTAGTTGCCGAATTAACCGATCGAATTAATGAAATAGATGATTGCGAAAATGGGCTTAACTCAGTCTTGGCGATTAACGCCGAACTAAATCGCCAAATTAAAAATTCTGATTTAACAAAAAAACTTGGCGGCATTCCAGTACTTATTAAGGACAACATTGAGGCAATTGGTTTGCCCGCAACTGCCGGATCTCTAGCCCTCACCGGTCGACCGGTACAGCGAAATGCACCATTAGTTGACCAATTAAGTGAAGCCGGTGCAATTATTCTGGGCAGCACGAATTTATCTGAATGGGCCAACATTAGATCAGGTAACTCAACAAGTGGTTGGTCAGCAGTTGGTGGCTTAACTGCGAATCCATGGCGGTATTCGCACAGTGCCGGCGGAAGTTCGTCTGGTTCAGGTGCAGCAGTTGCCGCTGGACTTGTTCCAGTTGCTCTCGGTACCGAGACAGATGGATCAATAGTTTGTCCAGCCGCATTAAACGGAATTGTTGGCATTAAACCAACAGTTGGTCGAGTTTCAACTAAGGGAATTGTTCCAATTAGTTTTAGTCAAGATGCACCTGGTCCGCTGGCCAGAAATGTTTTAGATGCCACCATAGTTCTTGAAGTTTTATTAAATCAGCAGGGCTTACTTGAACGTGTTAAAGCGCCATCAACTCCGACTATTGGTGTTGTCCGGAAATGGTTAACTGGTGATCAAGCGACTAATGATGTTTTTGATAATCAATTAACTGCACTGGCGTCGGCCGGAATTAATTTAGTTGAAATTGAGTTACCTGACATGTCAGATGAAACGGGCGCTGACGAGCTAACTGTATTACTAAACGAATTAGTCCACACTATGGATGATTACTTGGCTAATCGACCTGGTGAGGGCGTTAAGTCTCTTTCCGATGTCGTTGAATTCAACTTGCAAAATAAAGAATCAGAACTTGCGCATTTCGGCCAAGAATATTTTGACATTGCAATTAAGTCCGGAGGTTTAACTGATCTTTATCACCAAGCTCGAGCACGGAATCTGGACTGGGCAAAGAATCAAATACTTGACCCAGCGCTGGCTCAGGTTGATGTTTTAGTTGGTATCCCCTACGGTCCGGCTTGGCGCAGTGATCTAGTAAATGGTGACAACTTCGCAAGTGCAAGTTGGATGACACATCCAGCTTCAATGGCCGGCTACCCCATTGCATCTTTGCCAATGGGATTCGTTTCAGGCCTACCTGTTGGTATGGGGCTAATTGCTAAAGCGAATGACGAAGAAAAGTTGATCAATGCATTAGCTGCAATGGAACGGGTTTTTGACTTAGCTGATTTAATCCCAGCATTTGATCAAAGTTAATTATTCAGACACACCTAAGCGTTCAAATAACAAAGTTCTAACTCGAGCAGCATCTGCCTGACCACGAGTTGCTTTCATTACTGCACCAACAACAGCACCAGCGGCTTGAAGTTTGCCTGACTTTATTTTTTCTGCGACATCTGGATCAGCAGCTAGTGCGGCATCAATTGCTGCAATTAGTGGTCCATCATCCGAGACCACAGCTAAACCACGTTTTGCCACAACTTCAGCTACGTCTGTTTCGCCCCCGAGTAAAGCTTCAATAACCTGTCGGGCAAGTTTGTCGTTTAACTTGCCGGCACTAATCAAGTTTTCAATTTGAAGTAACTGGACTGGGGTAATTTGCAAGGTATCAAGTTCAACACCACGATCATTGGCAATTCTTAATAGCTCGCCGGTCCACCATTTGCGCGCAGCCGCTTGATTTACCCCTGCTTCAATTGCCACCAAAATTAATTCGAGTGCACCGGCATTTACAACAGTCTGCATCTCTAATTCTGAAATACCCCACTCATTCATAAGCCTGGCTTTTCGAGTTGCTGGATTTTCAGGCAAGGTTGCTCTCAGTTGCTCAACCCATTCTCTTGATGGTGCAATCGGAAGTAAGTCTGGCTCTGGGAAGTACCGATAGTCTTCAGCCTGCTCCTTTGAGCGACCGGAAGTAGTAACGCCAGTATCTTCATGCCAGTGCCGTGTTTCTTGCACAACTTTTTCACCAGCTGTTAAGCGCGCAGCTTGCCTGGTAATTTCATACCGAACCGCACGTTCAATTGACCGAAGTGAATTAACATTTTTTGTCTCAGAGCGCGTGCCAAATGGCGCAGATGCACCTGGTCGAAGCGACAAATTTACGTCACAGCGCAACGAGCCCTGCTCCATTTTTACATCCGAAACTTCAAGTGCCCGCAAAATATCTCGAAGTGCTGCAACATAAGCTTTAGCAACTTCAGGTGCATACTTACCAGTATTTTCAATTGGCTTAGTTACTATCTCGATTAACGGAATTCCGGCGCGGTTATAGTCAACAAGTGAGTAGTCTGCGCCATGAATTCGGCCAGTAGCCCCACCAACGTGTGAATTCTTTCCGGTGTCTTCTTCCATGTGGGCGCGTTCAATTTCAATGCGAAATGTTTTTCGACCTTCATCTGTTTCGACGTCAACATCCAAAAAGCCATTAAATGCGATTGGTTCGTCATATTGCGAAGTCTGGAAATTCTTAGGCATATCCGGATAGAAGTAATTTTTTCTGGCAAACCGACACCAAGTGGCAATTTCGCAATTCAATGCCAAGCCAATTCGGATGGCTGACTCAACACCGATTCGATTAACTGCAGGTAAGGCACCAGGAAGACCTAAACATACTGGGCAAACTTGGGTATTTGGTTCGGCGCCGAATTCAGTTGAACACCCACAAAACATCTTTGTTTTGGTGCCAAGTTCCACGTGAACTTCTAGTCCAAGCACCGGATCAAATTTTGTTAGGGCATCTTCAAATTTCATTGTCGGTTCGCTCATTTATTGCACCGCCAATGCAGGAATTTGCTCAATTAAGTAGCCGCCCCATTTTTGAACTAACTCACGTTCAATTGCCGCACCTACGTTATACAGGCGATCATCAGCCATTGCTGGAGCGATTATCTGCAAACCGACTGGCAAATTATCTTCGGGAGCTAACCCGATAGGCAATGACATACCCGGAAGGCCAGCTAAGTTCACTGGGATTGTGGCAATGTCATTTAGATACATTGCAAGTGGATCATCTAATTTTTCACCTATTTTGAACGCAGTAGTTGGCGCAGTTGGTGAAATTAAAACATCAACTTTTTCAAACGCATTGGCAAAGTCTCGGGCAACTAAAGTACGAACTTTTTGAGCTTGCCCGTAGTAAGCGTCATAGTAGCCAGCAGAAAGTGCATAAGTGCCAAGGATTACTCGACGGATAACTTCATCACCAAAACCGGCTGCCCGAGTCTGACTCATTACTTGTTCTACTGATCGACTGCCGTCATCGCCAGCTCGCAAGCCAAATCGAATACCGTCAAATTTGGCTAAATTACTTGAACATTCACTTGGCAAAATCAAATAGTAAGCAGCTAATGCGTAAGGGAAACTCGGGCAACTTACTTCAACAACTTCGGCACCAAGTGACTCAATAACTTTTACCGTCTCATTAAATCGGCTTAAGACACCTGCTTGGTAACCGTCACCACTTAATTCTTTAACTACCCCAACTTTCATACCTTTAATGTCACCGCGCTTAGCCGCAGAAACTACATCAGGTACCGGTTGATTAATTGAAGTCGAATCTTTTGGATCATATCCAGCAATCACACTGTGCAGCAGTGCAGTATCTAATACAGTGCGCGCACAAGGGCCGGCTTGATCAAGTGAAGAAGCAAGTGCAATTAGTCCATATCGACTTACCCCACCGTAGGTAGGTTTAACGCCAACTGTTCCCGTAACTGCAGCAGGTTGCCGGATTGATCCACCTGTATCGGTTCCAATTGAAATAGGTGCTTCGAATGCAGCTAAACATGCAGAAGATCCACCGCCTGATCCACCCGGAATTCTGGATAAGTCCCACGGATTGTGCGTTGGACCAAAAGCAGAATGTTCAGTTGATGAACCCATTGCGAATTCATCCATATTTGTTTTCCCTAAAATTGGGATTCCCGCATTGCGTAATTTAGTAACAAGCGTTGCATCGTAAGGCGGAATCCAGCCTTCAAGGATTTTTGAACCTGCAGTAGTTGGTATTCCTTTACTTGCGACTACATCTTTTAACCCCAGCGGTACGCCAGCAAGCTGTGATACTGAATTACCGGCAGCTATCTGGTCATCTACTTGCTTAGCTGCGCTGAGTGCTTCTGTTTTATTGACATAAAGAAATGCATGCACTTCGCCATCAACTTTTTCAATTTGGGCTAAGTGTGCTTGCGTTACTTCAACTGAGGAAACTTCTCGTTTCGAGATTTTTTCGGCAAGTTGCGCTGCCGAAAGGTGGATTAATTCAGACACAATTAATCCTCATCCAAAATTCGGGGCACTCTGAATCGGCCATCTTCGACAGCCGGGGCGCCAGCTACGGCCACACCAGGTGCAAGCGATTCTCCTGGAATATCTTCACGGAAAACGTTTGTCATTGGAACTGGATGGCTCATTGCTGGCACATCATCAGTGGCAACTTTTGCTACCTGTGCAACAGCATCCAAAATGGCATCTAATTGGTTGGCGTAGTGACCCAATTGATCTTCCGGAATATCGATTCGAGCTAATTTGGCCAGATGG
>JACCDX010487422.1_pt1 | contig 26082 bp, 24 predicted proteins | sample 7449681 | NCBI WGS metagenome assembly JACCDX01 (sample SAMN15323450, study PRJNA562643) | freshwater metagenome | isolation source: river surface water | place: USA:Blue River Watershed | collected 2017-08-18
AAGGCGTTAAGCTCTAGCGGGTTTGATTCCCTTCCAGGAATCAGTCCCTAACGAATTAAGGACGTGAACCTGTTGGGAAAGGCCAAGCAGCAGCTGGATTCAAAACTGTCTTTGCAGAAGCAGAGGCAGCTTTAGCTACTGGCTTTTTAGCTGCTGGTTTTTTAGCAGCTGGCTTACTTACTTTTTTTTTACTACTTTTTTAGCAGCTTTTTTAGCAGCAGGCTTCTTAGCAGCAGCTTTTTTCGCTGGCTTTTTAGCAGCTACTTTCTTAGCAGCTGGCTTTTTAGCAGCAGCTTTTTTAGCAGCAGGCTTCTTAGCAGCTACTTTTTTAGCAGCTGGCTTTTTAGCAGCAGCTTTTTTAGCAGCAGGCTTCTTAGCAGCTACTTTCTTAGCGGCTGGCTTTTTAGCAGCTACTTTCTTTGCAGCTGGTTTCTTTGCAGCTACTTTTTTAGCAGCTGGTTTCTTTGCAGCAGGTTTTTTCTTGGCAGTTGCCATATTAATCTCCTTCACGTGAGAGTGATTTACTAATACTACTGATTAAAGAGACCCGACCACACCAACTTCGTGTGAGCGAGCCATTCATCGGCGCGCCACTCACTTCACGTCGCACGCTAATGAATCCTGGAAAAAAAGCCGTGGCCCCAAGAGGCGACGGCTTTTTAAATGAGTAAGAAGAATGTTTAGAACGATTGAAAGAAAGAGATGACATCTCTCTCTGAGGTTTCAGAGCCTTGGTTTGGAACTCAAGTTGTTGGCTATTACCTATCAACCGTTTCTTCTCCTAGTTTTTGTAACTTTCGTGATACTACAACTTAAGAGATGCGTTGTCATCAAAAATTTTAAAAAAATTTACTCCCAGTTCAACGCACCACCAGTTTGATATTCAATGACACGAGTCTCAAAGAAGTTTCTTTCTTTCTTCAAGTCGATCATTTCACTCATCCATGGGAATGGATTCTCTTCATTTGGGAACATTGCGTCAAGTCCTATTTGCATACAACGACGATTGCAAATGTAACGGAGGTAACCTTTGAACATCGGCGCATTCAAACCAAGAACTCCTCTTGGCATGGTGTCTTCTGCGTAGCGATACTCCAACTCAACAGCTTTCTCAAACAAACCACGCAACTCTTCTTTGAACTCTGCAGTCCATAGATGTGGGTTCTCTAACTTGATCTGATTGATCATGTCGATACCGAAGTTGCAGTGCAATGATTCATCGCGCAAGATGTATTGATACTGCTCAGCAGCACCAGTCATCTTGTTTTGACGACCCATTGCAAGGATTTGCGTAAAACCAACATAGAAGAACAAGCCTTCCATGATGCAAGCAAACACAATCAATGAGCGAAGAAGCTTCTGATCATTCTCTGGCGTACCAGTTTTGAATGATGGATCAGTCAAAACGTCGATAAATGGAATCAAGAACTCATCTTTGTCACGAATAGAAGCTACTTCGTGATACGCATTGAAGATTTCAGCCTGGTTTAGACCCAAAGACTCAACGATGTATTGATACGCATGCGTATGAATCGCTTCCTCAAACGCTTGGCGCAATAAATATTGACGGCATTCTGGCGCAGTAATCTGACGATAGGTACCCAAAACGATGTTATTGGCTGCCAATGAGTCAGCTGTAACAAAGAAACCCAAGTTACGCATGATGATGCGACGCTCGTCATCAGTTAGACCATTAGGGTCTTTCCAAAGAGCGATGTCACGAGTCATGTTGATCTCTTGAGGCATCCAATGGTTAGCACAACCTGCTAGATACTTTTCCCAAGCCCACTTATATTTAAATGGCACCAACTGGTTAACGTCAGTAGAACCATTGATGATGCGCTTATCGGCAACGTTCACACGACGCGATGCAGCATCCTCAGCATTAATATTTGCGGATGGCGCTGATGCTGATGCTGTTGGCAATGGCATCGGACGGTTCGGCAATAAATTGCTCTCAACAGATGCCGTTGGCGTCATCACCGGGGCCGGACTGGCAACAGGCATTGCTGCTGGCTCTTCATCCCAATTCAACATAATGTCTTCTCCAAATTCTTTCTTAACTGCAATTATTTTTTAACTATACGACTTATTGGCAAGCTTCGCATTCGTCGAAACCAGGATCACCAGGACGCATTGTGCAAACTGGACCATCCGCTTCAACTGCAGCAGGTGCTGCTGACAAAGTTGGGTCACCATTTGAAACAGCATTCAGTGCACCACCCTTCACAGTTGATTTCTCAACGTGAGTTGCAGAGATTGTGCGCAAGTAATATGTTGTTTTTAAACCACGTAACCAAGCCAACTTGTAGGTGTCATCCAATTTCTTACCTGAAGCGCCCGCCATGTAAATGTTGAGTGACTGAGCTTGGTCAATCCATTTTTGACGACGTGAAGCTGCTTCAACCAACCATTTAGGTTCCACTTCAAATGCTGTTGCATATAAATCACGCAAATCTTGTGGAATACGATCGATTTTTGACAATGAGCCGTCAAAGTATTTCAAGTCGGCAATCATCACCTCATCCCACAAACCGCGAGCCTTCAAATCGCGCACCAAGTAGTCATTCACCACCGTGAACTCACCAGAAAGGTTAGATTTCACAAAAAGGTTTTGATAAGTTGGCTCGATACAAGCTGAAACACCAATAATGTTAGAAATTGTTGCTGTTGGTGCAATCGCTACGCAGTTAGAGTTACGCATACCAAATTGCTTGATACGGTTGCGCAAACTTGTCCAGTCCATCTTAGAAGACATGTCTACTTCCACATAGCCACCACGTTGCTCAGCCAATAATTTCACTGAATCTTGTGGCAGGATGCCGCGATCCCACAATGAACCCTTGTAAGTCTGATAAGTGCCACGCTCTTCTGCCAACTCTGTAGAAGCAAGGTAAGCGTAGTAGCAAACTGCTTCCATAGACTCATCAGCAAACTGAACTGCTGCATCGCTAGCGTATGGAATACGCAACATGTGCAAGCAATCCTGGAAGCCCATGATGCCCATACCTACCGGGCGATGCTTCAAGTTAGAGTTACGAGCCTTCGCAACTGCGTAATAGTTAATATCAATCACGTTGTCCAACATACGCATTGCTGTACGAATCGTTTTTTGTAGTTTTTCATGATCCAAAACCAATTGACCACTTGCATCTGCCTTCAAATGCACGGCCAAGTTCACAGAACCCAAGTTACAAACAGCAATTTCTGACTCATTGGTATTTAAAGTGATTTCTGTGCACAAGTTAGATGAGTGAACTACACCAACGTGTTGTTGTGGGCTACGAACGTTGCAAGGATCTTTGAAAGTGATCCATGGGTGGCCAGTTTCAAACAACATACCTAACATCTTGCGCCACATATCCAAGGCATTAACCTTCTTAAATGGCTTGATTTCACCATTGGCAGCTTTTTGCTCATAGGCCAAGTATGCTTTTTCGAACTCTAGACCAAACTTGTCATGCAAATCTGGGCATGTTGATGGTGTGAACAGTGTCCACTCGCCTTTTTCCATCACACGCTTCATGAATAAGTCAGGAATCCAGTTCGCTGTGTTCATGTCATGCGTACGACGACGGTCATCACCATTGTTCTTACGCAACTCTAGGAATTCTTCAACGTCTAAGTGCCATGTTTCTAGGTAAGCACAAACAGCACCCTTACGTTTACCACCTTGGTTAACTGCAACTGCTGTGTCATTCACCACTTTCAAGAATGGCACAACACCTTGAGATTTGCCGTTAGTACCTTTGATGTGGCTACCTAAAGCACGTACGCTTGTCCAGTCATTACCCAAACCACCAGCAAACTTAGACAACAAAGCGTTTTCTTTCAAACCTTCATAAATACCATCCAAATCGTCTGGGATTGTTGTGAGGTAGCAGCTAGACAACTGTGAACGCAATGTTGCTGAGTTAAACAATGTTGGTGTGCTTGACATGAAATCAAATGTTGAAAGGATTTCATAGAACTCAATCGCACGCTCTTCACGATTCACTTCGTTCAAAGCCAAGCCCATCGCAACACGCATGAAGAAAGCCTGCGGCATTTCAATGCGATGATCTTCAATGTGCAAGAAATAGCGGTCATACAAAGTCTGTAAACCAAGGTAGTTAAATTGCAAATCACGATCAGCTTTTAGAGCGGCACCCAACTTAGCCAAGTCAAATGACAATAACTTTTGATCCAACAACTCTGCATCAACACCCTTTTTAATGAATTGCGGGAAATAGTTGATGTATTCAGCAGCCATAGCAGCCTGAGGCACTTCACGACCCAAGATTTCTTTACGGATTGTGTGCATCAAGATACGAGCTGTTACTTGGCTGTAGGCAGGATCTTTTTCAATCAAAGTACGTGAAGCCAAAATAGCTGAGTCATAGACCTGCGCCATTGGCACGCCTTCGTACAAGTTTTTGATGGTTTCTTTGATGATTGGCTCAGCATTGACTGCATTACCCAAACCTTCGCATGCTGCCTGAATCACCATTTGCAATGCAGCCATATCCAATGGCTTCACAACACCGTTGTCAGTCACATTCAAACCTGGGTGATCGATCACTGGAGCAACTGGTTGCGCTGCTACTTGAGCGGCACGCTCTTGATTACGCTTTTCACGATAAAGAACATAAGCACGAGCCACATTGTGCTCACCACTACGCATCAAAGCCAATTCAACTTGGTCTTGAATGTCTTCAATGTGGAATGTGCCGCCATTTGGTCGGCTACGCAATAAAGCACGCACCACCACTTGAGTTAATTGCTCAACTTGTTCACGCACACGTGCTGAAGCTGCACCTTGGCCACCATTTACAGCCAAAAATGCTTTTGTTACAGCGATCGCAATTTTTGATGGCTCAAATGCCACCACTGAACCATTACGACGAATAATTTTGTAATCAGATAATTGTGTTGCTTGTGCACCACCAACACCACCAGCAGTAAATCCTTGAGATGGGGTTTGACTAACTTGACCAGCTGATTGGCCAGCAAATGGGCTTGTTGTTTGGCCAGTAACTTGTGGGTCTACGTAGGTCATTCGGACTCCTATATCTATATATATGTATTAATTAGGCAAAAAAACTGTTCTTTTTGGGGTTTTTCAATGGCTATTCGCCGTTTAGAACACTACATTTAGTGTTTTACTAGCGACAACGGTACTAAGTATAGGATATTTATATGACATTTGATAAGCGTTTTTTTAATAAAAATACCTATCGGAATCCCTAGTATTGGGCCAAATTTTTGGTATTTTTGGCACTATTTTGGGGATAAAAATTGATGATAAATAGTGTGTTAGCGCTTGCTAACCTAGCAGCATAATAGATACTGGTTGAGGCATTAAGATCTATTTTTTAGACCGTAGGGAAGTTGTCTTTCTGGAATATCAGCTAAAGATGAAAAACGCTGCCAATCAAAATGAATTCCTGGATCCGTTTTTCTTCCCGGGGCCACATCACTGTGCCCAGCGTAAGCCGCGATTGGATATGTTTTTCTTAAAACTTGTACCAAATCTTTTAAAGATTGGTACTGGGCTGGCTGAAAAGGTAAATCATCAGTTCCTTCTAATTCAATACCAATCGAAAAATCATTGCAACGCTCGCGACCAAAGAAATTTGACACCCCCGCATGCCATGCACGATGCAAGGTCGAGACAAATTGCTGCACTTGACCATCACGCTTAATTAAAAAATGGCTAGACACTTGGCGGTCAGCAATTTCTGCAAAGTAAGGGTGAGCCTTGGGATCTAACTTGTTTTGAAAAAATTCGGCAATGTAATTACCGCCAAACTGTCCAGGCGGCAAGCTGATGTGATGAATCAACACTAATTCAACTGGCACACCTTGTGGGCGATCATCATAATTAGGTGACTTAACCCACTCTGCCTCACCCCACCAACCTTTTGGATCAATCGCTGCGCGATGTTCTTTAGAGCAATATGTACCAACACCTTCACCTTGAGGAAATCTTAAGCCACAGTGTGGGCATTGCTGCATAGTCGGTGTCGGGGCTGAGGAAGCCGCAGCTTGGCTACGCTTGTTTGGTGCTGGTTGCGCACTCGATCGCTTGTTTTGTTCAAGTTGAGCATAACGCCACCAAATGATGAGACCCGTCAGAATCAGGGTGAATAACAACCATTTCATCGCTGAATCAGCACTTCCAAAACGAAACGACTACCCACATAAGCTAAAAGTAATACAACAAATGAACCTAGAACCCAGCGCACAGCTGTAAGACCTCGCAAACCAATCCGCCAACGAGCTATCAGCAATCCAGCAAACATGACCCAAGACAAAATGCCAAAAACTGTTTTGTGATCCCAAAATAAGGCTCGACCAAACAAGGTTTGACTAAAGAACAAACCAGAAAAAACGGTGAGCGTTAATAAAATAAATCCAACCGACAAAATTCTGAACAAAATACTTTCCATGGTCATCAATGGCGGCAAACGATTGCCCCATCTTGCAAAGAAGCTGTTGGTCTTGTCATGAGTTGGCATATGTAGATGACGATCTTGCCAATGCATCAAGATTGCATGCAAGGCAGCCAAACTCAATAAGCCGTAGGCAATATTCGCAACAATAAAGTGTGCTCTAAACCAAGGATCATGCACCGCTCTTTCAGACAATAAGTAGCCAGCAAACAACACTGGCAAGACAGCGCAAACGCTTGCTGCCAATAAAACAATAGCGCGCAAGCCCTTCATCGGTAAATACCAACTCTCAAACCAGAAAAATGTCACACCGATCCAAGCCATCATCGACAACGCTTGAGCAAAACCAAAAATAAATCCCTGAGACGTAAAAATAGATTCATGCAGAATCAAGCCATGCAGCAAAATCACCGGCAATAAAAGCCACTGAGATTGGTTAGATACCAGTGGAGAGCCTTGATTCTGCTCAGGTTTTAGAGAATAAACCCTAATTTCTTGCCAAAAAAACAAGAAATATAAGATGCTGGGTAACCATGCGAGGCTGGGGTGACCTAAAATATTCATATCTACAGTTTAATGCTCATATGTTCCAAAATCTAACAGACCGTTTAAGTCGTGTGGTTAAAACCATGCGCGGCCAAGCTAGGCTGACCGAAGAAAACACAGCAGAAATGCTACGCGAAGTACGTTTAGCTTTATTAGAAGCCGACGTTGCTTTGCCTGTTGTCAAAGAACTTATCACCAAAATTAAAGAAAAAGCACTTGGTGAAGAAGTTATTGGCAGTTTAAGCCCTGGCCAAGCATTGGTTGGTGTAGTTCAAAAAGAACTCACCGCCATCATGGGTGACCCTGCCGCCGGAAAACTTAATTTAGCTGCTCAACCTCCTGCCATTATTTTGATGGCCGGTCTACAAGGTGCGGGTAAAACAACTTCTGCAGGTAAGTTAGCTAAATGGCTTAAAGATACACAAAAGAAAAAAGTGCTTACTGTATCTTGCGACGTGTACCGCCCCGCTGCGATTGCGCAGTTAAAGATGGTGACCGAGCAAGCTGGCGCAGAATTTTTTCCAAGTACAGAAACAGAGCAACCAATAGATATCGCTAGAGATGCCCTAGATTGGGCGAAACGTCACTACCACGATGTATTGATTGTCGATACGGCTGGTCGACTAGGCATTGATGAAGCAATGATGCAAGAAATTCAATCTTTGCATCAGATACTCAATCCGATCGAAACACTCTTCGTGGTTGATGCAATGTTGGGTCAAGATGCTGTCAATACTGCCAAAGCTTTTAACGACACACTACCACTCACAGGCGTAGTTCTAACCAAGCTAGATGGTGATGCACGTGGTGGTGCGGCTTTATCGGTGCAACACATCACTGGTGTACCTATCAAGTTTGCTGGTGTTGCTGAAAAACTGGATGGTTTAGAAGCATTTGATGCCGAACGCATGGCAAGTCGCATTTTGGGCATGGGCGACATCCTAGCGCTTGTTGAACAAGCACAAAAGAATGTTGATATCGAGCAAGCTCAGAAACTAGCCGATAAAGTTAAAAAAGGTGGATTTGATTTAAATGATTTCCGCATGCAAATCAGTCAAATGCGTCAAATGGGCGGGCTTGGTAATTTGATTGATAAATTACCAGCGCAATTTGCTCAAGCTGCAGCCAAACAAGATATGAGTGTTGCTGACAAACAAGTGCGTCGCACACAAGGCATTATCGATAGCATGACGCCGCAAGAAAGAATGAAACCAGAACTTTTAAAGGCGAGTCGCAAGCGTCGTATCGCCGCAGGGGCTGGCGTTCAGGTCCAAGAAGTCAATCGCGTCTTAGCTCAATTTGAACAAATGCAAACAATGATGAAACAGTTCAAAGGTGGCAAGATGGCACGTATGCTGGGTGGCATGGCAGCCAAAGGTATGGGCGGGATGTTTAAACGTTAATTTTAAGTATCTTGAAAAAAAGCCTGTCAGTTTTAAATTGACAGGCTTTTTTATTAACGCTTGATGCCAGAAATTAGTTAATTGCTAATTTAGCCTTCACTGAATCAATTACTTTTTTTGCAACTTCTGCCACTGGGACATTAGTAGCCTCTGTATCATTACGAGCTTGGAACTCTAACTGACCTTCTTTTAGACCGCGCTCACCAATCACCACACGATATGGCACACCGATGAGTTCCCAATCAGCAAACATGGCGCCTGGACGTTCACCACGATCATCCAAAATGACTTCGATACCTGCTGCAGTTAATTCTTGATAAAGCTTATCTGCTTCTTCACGCACCATCTCTGAGCGGTCATAACCCATTGGACACAACACCACTTGGAATGGAGCAATCGATACAGGCCACATGATGCCGCGATCATCGAAACACTGCTCGATGGCTGCGCCTAACAAACGTGTTACACCAATACCGTAGCAACCCATCACCATTGGCTGAGATTGACCCTTTTCATCTAAGTAAACCGCGTTCATGGATTTTGAATAACGAGTACCCAATTGGAATACGTGACCCACTTCAATGCCACGGCAAATCTCCAATGTACCTTTACCGTCTGGTGATGCATCACCAACAATCACATTACGTAGATCAGCAACTATTGGCTCTGGTAAATCACGACCCCAGTTCACGCCAGTTAGATGATGGCCTTCTTGGTTGGCTCCACAAACAAAATCACTCATTTGTGCAACTGTTCTATCTGCAACAACAGTTAATGGTTTCTTTGTTTTAACAGGTCCCAAATAACCAGGAGGTGTACCAAAATAATCAATAATTTCTGCTTCTGTTGCAAAACGGAAGTCTGTTAAACCTGGCACTTTGCTTGCCTTCACTTCGTTGAGTTCATGGTCTCCACGAACTAACAACAAGAATAATTGAGCGCCTGCTTCTTGATCCACAGCTAGAACAATCGATTTAACAGTTTTATCCAATGGCAACTTTAAGAACTTAGCAAGATCTTCACACTTGCTTTGGCCTGGCGTTGGTACCAATGTTATTTCTTGAGTAGGAGCCGCACGGTTAGCTATGAGCGATAAAGCTTCAGCGGTTTCAATATTGGCCGCATAGTCAGATGTTGGGCAGTAAGCAATTGCGTCTTCACCAGTTTCAGCAATCACATGAAACTCTTGGCTACCTGTACCACCAATCGCACCATTATCAGCATTAACCGCTCTGAAGTTAAGGCCTAGACGCTTAAAAATACGTGTGTATGCCTCAAACATCTTGGCATATGAAACCTTCATACCCTCAACATCTCGGTCAAAAGAATAAGCGTCTTTCATACAAAACTCACGACCACGCATGATGCCAAAGCGAGGACGACGTTCATCACGGAACTTAGTCTGAATTTGATAAAAGTTCACCGGCAATTGTTTGTAACTTTTGATTTCATGACGAGCAATATCTGTCACCACCTCTTCGGAAGTTGGCTGAATCAAAAAGTCACGATCATGACGATCTTTGATACGCAAAAGCTCAGGGCCCATCTTGTCCCAGCGACCAGTTTCTTGCCAAAGTTCGGCAGGCTGCACTACTGGCATCAATAATTCAACGGCTCCAGCATTATTCATTTCTTCACGAATAATGCTCTCGACTTTGCGGATCACCTTTAAACCCATAGGCATGTAGTTATAGATACCGGCACCCAATTTACGGATCATGCCAGCACGCATCATGAGCTTATGAGAAACGATTTCTGCGTCCGCTGGGGCTTCTTTTAGGGTTCTAATAAAAAACTGAGATGCTTTCATGGTTCACTTTATAAAATATATGGGTTAGCTATATAGCTATAATCAATTTATTGATTTTAAAGGATTAAAGGATTAGGGCACGAATATGCTCGACAGAGAGGGATATAGACCCAACGTCGGCATCGTTCTACTCAATCAACGTAACGAGGTATTTTGGGGGAAACGTGTTGGCCAACACTCTTGGCAATTCCCGCAAGGCGGTATTCAACACGGTGAAAACCCAGAGCAGGCGATGTATCGTGAGTTGCATGAGGAGATCGGTTTAGAGCCGCAACACGTTCAAATTATTGGACGTACTCGCGAATGGCTACGTTATGACGTGCCAGCGGAATTCCTACGCCGATCCAATTCCTCATCAGGTCGACGAACGACCCGTCAAGCTTATCGAGGTCAAAAACAAATCTGGTTTTTATTGCGCATGGTGGGTCGCGATAGTGATGTTTGCCTACGCGCTACTGATCATCCAGAATTTGATGCATGGCGCTGGAGCCCCTATTGGATTCCATTGGATGTTGTGATTGACTTCAAGCGTGAAGTTTATGAGCTAGCTCTTTCAGAATTAGCCAGATATATCGCACGCGGCCCAAGAATGATGATGATGCCTTGGGGGTCACCATTGGATTTGTACAGATCAAACCCTCATGACACAAAAAAAGATTCGGAGAACTCTTGATCACTAATCGACCATACATGAATTGGGTGAAATATCTCTTATGTGCACTAACTATGGTTAGCTTTAGCGCTACTGCTCAATACAGAACTGCAGATCCTGCTGATGAAAATGATCCAGATGCGCCGCGTTTTTGGGAAGAGACTCAAGTCAAAATTCCAACCGTACCACCATCTAAAGATTTAAAACCTTTTTATGTCTCTCCAAATACGTCCCTAACATTTGCCATTGATGCAAATTCAATTGCTTTTGGCAAAGATGAAGTCATTCGTTACGTGATTGTTATCACTAGTCCAACTGGGGCAAAGCAAGTGACTTATGAAGGTATTCGCTGTGAGACTCATGAATGGCGCTTATATGCCACCATGCAAAAAGATGATCAATGGGTTAAGTCACCCAGCAGTCGCTGGCAAGCGGTTAGAAGTAATAGCTACAACCGTTACCACTCTGCTTTGATACAAGATGCGTTTTGCGAAAACTCAATCCCTCGCAGAAGCGCAAAAGAAATTATTCCCTTTTTAAAACCTTAAACGGTTAATTGGTTTTATTTTTTAGCAGTCAATTGCGAACCAATTGACTCACCTTTAGCTAAACGCACCAAGACATTAGTTTCTAGACCAGAAGCAATCACAGTACTTGCTCCGGACTTAGCTGCTAATTTAGCTGCCAATACTTTGGTCAACATGCCACCTGTGCCAATATCACTACCAGCACCACCAGCCATAGCTTCTAATTGAGAATCTCCCGCAACCGCATCCTGAATCAATGTTGCACTTGGATCTTTACGTGGATCCGCGCTATACAGACCACCTTGATCAGTCAAAATGATTAGCGCATCAGCTTCAATCAAGTTAGTTACTAAAGCACCTAATGTGTCGTTATCACCAAATTTAATTTCATCAGTGACTACCGTATCGTTCTCATTAATGATTGGAACAACACCATGCTTGAGCAAAGTTAATAATGTCATGCGTGCATTTTGGTAACGTTGCTCATCCGCTAAGTCTGCGTTTGTTAACAATACTTGAGCCGTACGAATGCCATATTTTGCAAACGATGTTTCGTAAACCTGCACCAACCCCATTTGACCAACTGCAGCAGCCGCTTGTAACTCATGAATATCAGTTGGTCTTTTTGACCAACCCAAACGTTGCACACCTTCAGCAATGGCACCAGAACTAACCATCACAACCTGCTTGCCCATAGCACGCAGTTCAGCCATCTGAGCAGCCCAGCGACCAATTGCCTCATGATCAAGTCCTTGGCCACGATTAGTCACCAATGTCGAACCTACTTTAATCACTATGCACTGGGCATCTTGTATTGCTCTACTCACCAACTGCTCCTATAGCCTTATATGGTTAGTCGTTAATTTCTTCTTCGTCAGAATCTTTACTCTGGAAACGCACATCTGCTTCATGTTCTTCTGCTTCATCACGCTCTTGGCGTTTTGCATCCAAATCTTTTTGAATCGCGTAGCAAAGTTGCTGGCACCCCTCACCCGTTAAGGCAGAGATTTCAAATACAGGGCCTTTCCAGCCATAAGCTTTGATGAATGCTTTTACTTTAGCTGCACGCTCTTCTTCAGCAATCATGTCGACTTTATTTAAAACTAACCAACGTGGTTTGTCGTACAAAGACTCATCGTACTTTTTAAGCTCATTCACTATTGCTTTAGCTTCTGCAACGATATCAACGTTCTCATCGAACGGTGCCATGTCAACCAAGTGCAACAATAAGTTAGTGCGTTGCAAGTGCCTTAAAAAGCGATGACCTAAGCCCGCACCTTCTGCTGCACCTTCAATCAAACCTGGAATATCCGCAATGACAAAACTGCGTTCCGCTCCAACTCTCACCACACCCAAATTAGGATGCAATGTAGTAAATGGATAATCCGCAATTTTTGGACGCGCGTTGGATACCGCTGTGATCAATGTTGATTTGCCAGCATTAGGCATACCCAACAAACCCACATCAGCCAATACTTTTAATTCGAGTCTAAGCTTGTGCTCTTCACCAGGCAAGCCACTGGTTTTTTGTCTTGGAGCACGATTCGTACTGCTCTTGAAATGTAAATTACCCCAACCACCCGCACCACCTTTAGCCAAACATAATCTTTGGCCGTGATACGTTAAGTCAGCGATTACCTCGTTGGTATCCATGTCATGAATGATGGTTCCAACTGGCATGCGTAATTCAATATCTTCACCAGCCTTGCCATAACAATCTGAACCACGACCAGGCTCACCATTCTGGGCTAAATGTTTTTTAGCAAAACGGTAATCAACCAAAGTATTGATATTTCTGTCAGCAATGGCATATACGCTACCGCCCCGACCGCCATCACCGCCGTCAGGACCACCAAATTCAATAAATTTTTCGCGACGCATAGAAGCACTGCCAGAACCACCGTGGCCTGCAACTACTTCAATACGAGCTTCGTCGATAAATTTCATAAGATCCAATAAAAAAGGCCTCGCTATTTGGCGAGGCCTTATGCTGAGTTCTGAATGTTCTTCGTTATCTCAGTTAAGGCTAATTAAGCGCTCGGAAGTACAGAAACGAATGATTTCTTGTCTGCACCTTTAACGCCAAATTGAACATGACCATCTACCAATGCGAACAATGTGTGATCTTTACCACAACCAACGTTCACACCTGGGTGAACGCGTGTACCGCGTTGGCGAACAATGATGCCGCCTGCATTGATGGCTTGACCGCCATAAACTTTAACGCCTAATCGTTTTGACTCTGAGTCACGGCCGTTACGTGTTGAACCGCCGCCTTTTTTCTGTGCCATTTTCTACTCCGCCTCTGCCTATTAGGCCTTGATGGTGTTAATCAAAATTTCAGTAAAGTTCTGACGATGACCTTGACGCTTTTGGTAGTGCTTGCGTCGACGCATCTTAAAAATCTTCACTTTGTCATGACGACCCTGAGAAATAACAGTGGCTTTAACAGCTGCACCACTAACCAATGGCTCACCAAACTTTAGTGATTCGCCTTCGCCTACGGCGAGAACTTGGTCAAGAGTGATTTCGCTGCCTACATCCGCTGGTATCTGTTCTATTTTCAATTTTTCGCCAGCAGCAACTTTATATTGTTTGCCACCGGTTTTTATGACCGCGTACATATTGAAATCTTTCTATTAAATAACTACCCGACCCCACGTCGAGTAGAGCCCTAAATTATATCCCTAGCTTAATTTCTAGTCAAAAAGTAGAATCGATACCTCTGTAGATGATTTATTAATAGTTTTTATAATAAAACTTAATTAATTCAATGAGTTAAACTACCTGAGACAAGAAAATATTAAGATTAAATGTTAATGAGCACTAACTTACAAACCATTCTGAACCCGATTTCTGGGGATATGCAAGCCTTAAATGGGGTGATCAGGGATCGTTTGAGCTCAGAAGTTGCTCTTATTAATCAAATATCTGCCTACATTATTGAAGCTGGCGGCAAAAGAATTCGACCAGCTTTATTGCTGCTAACTAGCCAAGCGATCGCTAATGGAGCACCTGTTTCACATCATCTAGATATGGCAGCCGTTGTTGAATTTATCCATACTGCCACTTTGCTACATGATGACGTAGTGGATGAATCTCATTTACGTCGCGGTCGAGCAACTGCTAATGCAGCATTTGGTAATGCAGCGAGCGTTCTAGTTGGAGATTTTCTGTATTCAAGAGCTTTCCAAATGATGGTTGCTCCGAATGAATTAAAAATCATGCAAATTTTGGCAGACGCCACCAATACGATTGCCGAAGGCGAAGTATTGCAACTCATGAATATGCATGACCCAGATGTCAATGAAGAGCGCTACATGCAGGTGATTCATTACAAAACAGGTAAGTTGTTTGAAGCATCTGCAGCATTAGGTGCACTACTTGCCAAAGCAACTCCAGAACAATATGCCGCAGCTGAAGCTTATGGCAGACATATTGGTTCAACATTTCAGTTAGTGGATGACATTCTGGATTACACCGCTAGTGCAGAACAAATGGGCAAAAATGCTGGTGATGACTTAAGAGAAGGTAAACCGACTCTACCCCTGATTTATTTGCTTGATCACGGCACAGCAGAGCAAAAGAAATTGGTACGTGATGCCATTGAACAAGCTGAAGAGTTGCCAGAAGACATGTTCCAACAAGTCTATAAAGCCATTATGGAATCAAAAGCAATCGCATATACAGAAGAGACCGCAAGACGCGAAGCTCAACTAGCTAAAGATGCTCTAGCTTGCTTTCCAAAAAATGAGGCGACGCAAAGCCTGATCGACTTGTGCGATTACTCTCTTAAGCGATCAACATAGTTTGTCAGCTTGTATAGGAAAGAAGTATCTTTCCTTGTTATCAGCATGTAGTTCTAAAAATTTTATTCCGTATAGATTTTCCAAATCTATACGGCTAACTTTTATCATCGGTTTATCAAGGCACATCTGCCCTTCTTTAACAAAGATACCTCTATCAAAATAATGCATAGCGTGATTAACATCATGCAAGATGGCAATCACAGTTAATGAACGTTGCTTGGCGAATTCACAGAGATTCGAAAGTAAAGCAATTTGCAAATAGGGATCTAGAGCTGCAAATGGCTCATCTACCAACAAAAGCCCATCTTGCACGCTCCACATCTGGGCAAATACTCTAGCTAACTGCACGCGAGCCTTTTCACCACCCGACAAGTTCATGTAAGACTGACCCTCTAAATGCGATGCCATAGCACTTTTCAGACAATCTTTAACCAGCGTGCGAACTTGAAATGAAGATAAATTCTGATGATTGATGCATCCTAGACCGACAATTAAATCAACAGAAAAATCAAAACTTAGTTCTTGCGCTTGGGGTAAGACTGCTCGATAAAAACTAAGGTCGTGATGCCACCAATCACTAATTCGTTTATCCATGAAATAAATAACGCCATTGTTTGGCTCCATATCTTTGGCTAGTAGCTTTAAAAAAGTAGACTTTCCTGAGCCACTTGGTCCAAGTACAGCAACGCGTTCACAAGGCCGTATATTCAACTGAGAAATATAAATACCCGATTGATCTGTTGCCCAAGTTTTATGAAGGCTTGAAATTTCAAGATACTTGTCTTGATTAGATATACAACTCATTTTCAATGCAAACCTCGATGACTCTTCTTATTTAATAAATATAAGAAATACGGGGCTCCAATGAGCGCTGTAAAAATGCCCACTGGCATTTCAGTAGGCGACGCTAAATTTTTCGCCAAGATATCGGCCACGATCAATATGACTGCACCAGTCAACATCGATAGTGGTAAAACAATTCGATGATCTGCTCCAAATATCACCCTGACAATTTGAGGCGCAATCAAACTAACAAAACCGATTGCGCCACTCATTGCAACACTGAGGCCACAAAGTAAGGCAATGCAAAAGATCGTGATGACTTTGACCTGCTGTAATTGAACACCTAAATGTTTTGCAACACCATCGCCCATTGCCAAGGCATTAAATTTTGGCGCTAAGCCAAACACTGTGACTGATCCAATTACTAATCCAATTATTAGGACGAACAAAGCTTGCCAAGTCACCCCAGCTAAAGATCCTAATGTCCAAAATGTAAAACTTCGCAATTGTTGGTCATTAGCAAAATAAATACACAATCCAATCACTGCCGATGCCAATGCATTGAGTGCCAGACCACATAACAATAAGCTCGATATAGATACCAAGGACATGGCTCTAGAAAGTGATAACAATATTTGAGACATGCATAGTGCGCCTAGAAACGCCACTCCTGAATACAACCAGTGTTGAACCTCCTCGAATGAAATCATGATGCTGCTTAATAGCGGCGCAAACACCATCAATATTGCAATCGCTAATGCAGCCCCACTGGTGACCCCAAGTAATGCAGGATCTGCCAACGGATTTCTGAATAGAGCTTGAGTCAGCGCACCAGACAAACCTAACGCGGCACCAATTGCCAATGCTGATATAGCGCGAGGCAAGCGAATGTCAATTAAAACATCTAGCAACGCAGATGAATCATGATTAGCTGGCAGCAACAACAGTAGATCTAGCCATGAGATTTCAATTGGGCCAATGGCAACTGAAATAAGAACCAAGAAAATCAGCATGCATATAAGAGCGATAAGCCAGAGGCGTGTATTGGTTTTATTAGGCAAATAGCTCTCGCCTTAATTCAAGAATGGTTTGAGGTAGTCGCGGCCCAAAACCCAATAACTGATTTGCATCTATTGATATCAGCCGATTATTTCTTAAAGCTGCTACAGATCCTAAAGCGCGATTTTTTAGTAGCGCTTGCGAGCCACCCAACATGTGCTCAGTTTGCTTCGTCATCAATATAACGTCAGGATTAGCCTGAATAAAAGCTTCGACATTTAAAGGCTTGTACCCAGCATATGAGTTGATTACATTGACCCCACCTGCGTAATGAATGATTGCTGCAGCACCAGTTTCTCGCCCGCTTACCAAGATGCGAGAAGCTTGATGCGACAGCAAAAATAGAACTTTAGGTTTTTGATGACTAGTTGATTGATCTAAATAGGCGATTTGCCAAGATTGGTTTAATTGTGCAATTAATTTTTCAGCAGACTTTGTTACATCTCCAATAGTTGCTATCCGCTGGACCCTTTTAATCAAGCCATCAAAACTATATTCAGAATCGAGTATTTCAAAGTTAATTTTTTTGTTATTTTTTATTGTTCTAATAAATGCAGTTGGCCCCACATCTTCTGTAGCCAATATATGCGTTGGATTTAAAGATAGAACTCCCTCTATGGATAAGGTGCGCGCATACCCCACACTTGGATATTTTTGGCTATCAGTTGGATAGTTAGATGTTGCATCAACCCCCACCAAATATTTCTGTAAATTCAGCTGATAAATGATTTCAGTGATGGCGCCACCTAATGAAATGATTCTTAGGGAGTCACTTCCATGTGACTTTGTATGAGCAGAATTCATCAAACCACATAGGCTTATTCCGAGGATTGACTCAGAAAATTTGCGTCGAGATATTTTCGTCACAAGTCATACCTCAAGGCTATAGAGATATTTCTTCCTGGTGCGGTATAAGCATCAACAACCGGAGATGCTGCTTCCAAGCCCCTCACATCAGACCATCGCCAATATTTCTTATCAAATAGATTATTAATGCCAAAACTTAGATTTAAATCTTTTTTGGCCTGCCACTGAGCTTTTAAATTAACTATTGAATATGAAGGCGCAACATATTGAGGTACCTGAAGTCTAGTTTGTGTATCCGTTACCGTTCCAACATCCGCTGATTTTTTAGCCCAGGTATGCAACCATTGACCAGCTACTTTCCATGCACGCTGTTGATAGCTCAACCCCAAAGATGCTCGCATAGGTTGAATTGTGTCTATTGGCTGCTTGTGCCCATCACTTGAGGTTGTTCGACCTCTTGAATAAACCCATCCGGACGTTAAAGTCCAATATGGAGTGAGCATGGTCTCTAACCTTACGTCTAGACCTTGTATTTTTGCGTGGCTACGATTGATGTATTGATAAATCAACGGATCGTTGGGTCTTGCAGTTCCGCCCACAATTTGCTGCTCTATAAAGTCTTTGTATTGATTGCTATAGGCAGCCATGGTGTAACGCGACTGTGCGAATGCTCCCTTAATGCCCACCTCTAGACCATTAGCTTTCTCTGATTTGAGATGTTGGTTTCCAACGCTGGTATAGCCATGCCTCAAGTTACTAAAGCCGTTATTGACTTGATCTTGAGTTGGCGCACGAAATCCTTTTGACCAACTAATATATGGTTTAGCGAATGGTCGCCACTTCCATATACCCGAGATACTTGGTGATATTGCAGAATCACTCAAATTTACTACCGGTAAGGCATATCCATCCTGAGATGCCTTGAATTGATACCTATCAAAACGAATCGCTGGAATGAGACTAAATGCATGCCCATCCAGCTCCAACTGTGCATAAAGACCCGTTAAGTTTCTTTGAGTATCAGGAAAATACTTCACTACATCGTTGTAATCCCCTGATCTATTGACTGCTTGCGAAATTCTAGATTTCTGAACATCAAATCCATAAGTCCATTTCCGTGAAATTTTTCCATCCTGATAATTGACCCAATTAGCATTGATTCCAACAGAATTATCAGAAAGATTATTGTCTCTACTTCTATCAACTTGACGATCTTCAATAGACAGTTGGTTAACTCGAGCCCGCTGTAACCATAACTTAATAGATGACTCATCTTCAAAACCAAAGATGCTTTTCTTAGTAGTTACATCTATAGAAATACGCTGACGTTTTAATTGATCTTTTGCTTGGTGATCGAAAATGGTGGATGTTCTAGCGGTATATAGATTAGTCTTGCGATACTTACTGACATCCTCAAGGGTCAATACGATATTTTGAGATCCACTGAGTTGCTTTTCCATTTTCGCCAATAAATATCTCTGATGATTGTTTTCAGGATTAGGCTTAGTGCGACTCGCATCAGGCACATCAATAACACCTTGATTAGTTGTCTGCGCACCAGACGTTAGAGATGAGATCAATAATGTGCTCCAATCCAGCCCTTTTTTAGCCAAACGCACAGATCCGGAGGATGATTCATTGACAGAGCGATAACCGGCTTTGATGACGGCGGTTTTTTCGCGTTCTTTTAACAACTGATCAGCTGTCACAGTTTTGAAATTTACTGCCGCTGCCAAGCCATCACTGCCATATTGTGTAGATGATGGTCCTTTTAAGATTTCTATCTGACCAATACCTTCTAATTCAACGTAATCACCTCGACCAACGGATGCAGATGAGTAATCAAATGAATGTGGCATACGAATACCATCCACCATCATCAAGACTCGATTACCCTCTAAACCTCTAATATTGATACTCTCTTGCCCAGTTCGACCAACTCCAGAGGAAACCCCAAAACGCGTACCTTGAGATCTCACCTCAATATCTAAGTCTTCAGTAAATAGCTCCTTAATATCGCTAGCATTTCTGCGATTAATTTCATTGCTATCAATGACGTTCACAGAATGAGGGACATCAGAGATCAATCTATCTCCTCTGGTGGCAATAACTGAGATGGGCTCTAAAGATTTCAATTCGGCATAAATGGCTTTATCCGAACTAGCTAACCCAGGCATTGCTGAAGATGATCCCCAGACAATAATGCCTAAGTAGTAAAGAGTTTTGCTTGATGACACAACAGCCTTTCAATTCAATACACTGGCTGGCAATTAAGTGGCTTGCTTGTGTCAAAAATGCTTAATTAAGCATTGATAAAAACTTTATCACAGATGAGAACTATTCTTATTAGAGTGGTTATTTATATCCTCTGTCAGAAAGTTCCTACAAAACTTTCAGCATTTATTACCCTAATTTGTAACGTCATTCCCATACAGATTCATATGAGTTTGCTATAGTCACTCTCATGTTCTTTGCTTTGGAAAGCATTCATGGATTCTTGGCTTAATGATTGGCCGTGGTGGGCGCAGTTAGCGGTAGTTATTTTATTGCTTGCTGTTTCAGCATTCTTCTCTATTACAGAGACAAGCATGATGGCAGCCAATCGTCACAGAATCAGACATCTAGCGAATCGAGGTCATCGCGGCGCTAAAAATACTCAAGAGTTATTGAGCAAAACTGAAGAGTTGCTGTCAGTTATCTTAATTGGCAATAACGTCGTGAACACGATTGTTCCGGTCTTACTAACAGCCATTGCCATCCACGCATTTGGCAACAACGGATCCGTCTTATCTATTAGTACTGGCGTAACGGCAGTACTAATCATTATTTTTTGCGAAATCACGCCAAAAGTAATTGGCGCCACCTACCCCGAAAAGATTTCTATCTTTACTAGCTGGATCATCAAACCTTTGATTGTGATCCTAAAACCAGCCATGTTATTGATTAACTTATTCGTAACTGGCTTATTGAAAATATTCAGGGTAGACACCAAATCTAATAAAAACCAACAAATGACACCCGAAGAACTTCGCTCGGTAGTTCTTGAATCGACTCATTTCATCCCTAATAAACATCGCAGCATTTTGGTGAATTTGTTTAACCTAGAAAGTATTCAGGTTGATGATGTGATGACCCCAAGATCAAGAATGGAAGTTCTAGATTTTTCTAAACCAATTGACGATGTGATTCATCAATTAGAAACTTGTTATCACAACAAATTACCTGTGTGCGACGAGGACTCTGACAAGATCATCGGTATTCTTGCTGTTCGAAAAGCTCTTAGCCTTTTGGGTGATGAAGAGCTTGAACATCAACACTTCAAAGATTTACTAAGCGAGCCATACTTTATTCCTAGCGGAACACCCGTATTACAACAACTTCAATTCTTTCAGGAGAATCAAGAGCGCATTGGCTTAGTAGTTGATGAATACGGAATTGTTCAAGGCTTAGTCACTATTGAAGATATCCTGGAAGAACTGATTGGTGAATTCACCACATCGCTCCCTGATTTGGCGATCAAAACCAAATGGCTAGCTGATGGCACCTATATTGCCGATGGATCATCAAGCTTAAGAGATTTAAATCGACTACTGGATTTAAATTTGCCGCTTGATGGGCCCAAAACACTCAATGGCTTATTGATTGAAACGCTTGAAGATATTCCAGACAACAACGTTAGCATCAAGATTGATGATGTTGTGATGGAAATTATTCAAGTCGATGATCAAATCATTAAAACCGTTCGCATCTATCAACCGAATGCTTGATCAAGATGATGTCATTATTCATTTCTGGCAAAACGTTGTTAATCAAGCTCTACAAAGTAGAGCAAGCGACATTCACGTTGAACCAGAAAACGGCGTAAGTCACATACGTCTGCGTGTTGACGGCCATCTAAAACATCTCACTAGCTCACCTAGCAACTGGCATGAAAGAATTACCAGCAGAATAAAAATTCTTGCGCGCCTAGATATCGCTGAAAAAAGATTGCCCCAAGACGGTCAAATGTTGATTGGTTATCAAGAAAATAACCCAAACATTGATTGCCGAATTTCAACGCTACCAACTTTGCATGGCGAAAAAATTGTTCTCAGAATATTGAATCAATCAGTGGGTGATTTAGATTTAAATTTACTAGGCTTTACAGATCGTCAGTTGCTAGACTTAAAGAGTGCACTAGACAAATCGCAAGGTTTTATATTGGTAACCGGCCCCACCGGTAGCGGCAAAACACATACGCTCTATAGCTGCTTAAAACAATTAATGGATGGCACCAAGAACCTCACAAGCATTGAAGACCCCATCGAAGTGCAGTTAAAAGGCGTTAACCAAGTACATGTCAATGAAAAAGCTGGCTTAAGATTTGACAACGCACTTAGAGCACTCATGCGACAAGATCCTGATGTAATTATGGTCGGTGAAATTCGTGATTTAAAAACAGCAGAAGTTGCATTTCAGGCAGCAGAAACTGGTCATTTGGTCTTGGCAACTTTGCATGCGAATGATGCACCCAGCGCTCTATGGCGTTTAAAGCAACTAGGCATCGGTCTTGACCAACTAGCGAATAATTTGATTTGCATTACTGCTCAACGCCTAGTGAGACTGTTCTGCCACCACTGCGCCGGTCAAGTGTCACTAGCCAATAATGAGTCATGTCACGTCTGCGATGGCACTGGGTTTAAAGGTCGAACAGGGATACATCAAGTTCTCCCTATTAATAATGAACTTCGGACCCTGATTGAGTCAGGAGCCACACTAACTACCATTAATAAATACTGTCAGTTATCTCAAATTATCAACTTAAGTGAGAGCGCTCAACTATTAGTTGAAAGAGGTATCACCAGCCAGGCAGAAGCTATGAGACATGCGGCATGAAAAAATTAAACTCAGTAGAGCAGCTGACAGTTAGCAAGCAATTTTCAACACTTCTTCAAGCTGGTCTACCACTACTCGATGTAGTCAATCTTTTAGAAATGTCCTTTGTTACTAACAGCTTGAAACAAGGGCGCACTCTGTCTGCATCATTCCAGCATCTAGGTTTTGATATGTTTTGTATTAGCTTGCTACAAACTGGCGAAATGAGTGGCTCATTGGCGAAAAGCTTTCTTCAAATCGAAATTTATTTGAATAAAAAAATTGAGATAAATCGAAAAGTTAGAAGAGCACTTCACTACCCCACCATTGTTGTATTAACCTCATCATTCATACTATGGGCAATGATGATGTGGGTCATACCCAGCTTCGAACAAATGTTTTCAAATTTTCAAGCCGAACTACCGCTACCAACACTGATTCTGATTAGCGCATCTCACTGGCTCAAGAATTATTGGATGATGATTGGCTTAGCCATCATTATTTCTTTATTGATTGGGTTTCAAATATGGCAAAAATGTTTACCCATTCAACAAAAAACTGATTTCTTATTATTTAGACTTCCAATTATTGGGCCGATTAGAAAAGCCTCTTTACTAGCCCAGTGGAGTAAAAACATTTCGACATTACTTTCTAGCGGCATGCCTATCTTAGATGCCATGCGACAGAGCGCATTGATATCCAACGATTGGCTAACATTTAAATTATGCTCAGATCTCAATGGCTTATTGAGTCAAGGTTGGTCACTGACTGATTCTTTAAGTAGACTCAAAGCACAACGGTATTTTTTAAGCGAATCTCAACTGCAGCTGATTAAAGTGGGTGAGTCATCAGGAGAACTTTGTTCGATGCTCGAGCTCATATCAACCCAAGCATCTGATCAATTAGATGAATTAGTGGATGGCTTGACGCAAAGCCTAGAACCTCTGCTTATGGTGATCATGGGGTTGATTATTGGGACCTTGGTGATATCTCTATACTTACCCATCTTTCAAATGGGGCAAATTCTTTGATAGAAATCATTTCCATCATTGTTGTTATTTTCACTCTGCTAGTTCTAGCATGGATTGATTTCAAGACATTTCAACTGCCCAATACATTAACCATTCCACTGGTCGCCTATGGATTGATTGCCAATTGTTTCTTGGGTCTAGGTTGGGCAAATGCATCTTCAGCGCTGATTGGGTGTGTTGTTGGTTATTTGAGCTTATATCTACTCAATCTAACTTATCTCAAGATTAAAAAGACTCATGGTATTGGGATGGGCGACGCGAAGCTACTGGCTGCTCTGGGCGCATGTTTTGGATGGCAGTCTCTGCCATATATTTTAATTATCGCCTCAACAACTGGTTTACTTGGTGGCTACTTTTGGCTTAAAGTGCATCAACAAGATTCATCCCATCCGTTTCCATTTGGACCATTTATTGCGCTTGGTGGCATCATCACATTGATATGGCTAACATTCAACATCCCCACCTTCCAACTCAGCACGTATTAAGAGTCGGCCTAACAGGCGGCATTGGCTGTGGCAAGAATGCAGTTGCCGCCTATCTAGAAAGCATGGGGGCACTCATCATTGATACCGATTTGATTGCTCATGAAATTACTGGGCCAAATGGTCTTGCTATGCCCGCTATTAAATCTTTATTCGGTGAGGAGTTTTTACAATCTGATGGATCCTTAGATAGGGCGAGAATGCGTGCCCTAGTTTTTAATGACCCAAAAGCCAAATTAGCCCTAGAGCAAATTACCCACCCACTAATCCATCAAAAGTCACAGGAAATCGCAGTTGAGGGTACTAAAAAGCAGCCTCCTTATATCGTTTTCATGGTCCCACTATTGATTGAGTCTGGGCAGTGGATTAACCAAACCCCCGCAAAAATTGACTATGTGGCGGTGGTTGACTGTAGTGAAGAACTACAGATTTCTAGGGTGGTAGCCAGGAATCAACTACCCAAGGAAACTGTTCAGAAGATCATAGCTAGTCAAGCTACCCGCCATGAGCGAATCTCCGTGGCTGATTACGTAATTGAAAACAACGGCACACTTGAGGAACTCGAGGTGGAGTCCAAGCGACTGCACCAGATACTTTTGAGACAGAAAAGTCGCTAAAAACACTCTTTTTTTTGCGAAAAATCACAGATTTTCAGTCTAGAATATGACTCTGTGATTATTTATGAATACCCCTTCAACGAACTTGTACGCAGTCTTTTAAGACTCGAGTATCTGTTCGACCGTTTTGAGTACTTTGTCGAAAAAGATGATGCTCGCGATCAGCATCAGGCAATTGCTATTCTTTTTGATTTGGGTGAGATCACAGCACGTGCAGATTTGAAATCAAGCTTAATGAAAGAGCTTGATCGCCAAAGAAATAGTTTGATGTCATTAAAAACTGCCACTCAAATTAATCAAGATGTTTTATCCAAGACTCTCAACGATATGGATGGGATCTGGGGCAAGATTAATCAAACAGGTAAAACAAATACTCAGATTCTTGAGAGTGAATGGCTGAATTTAATTCGCTCACGCTTAAGTATTCCGGGCGGCACAAGCCCAGTAGATTTGCCAGCGTATTTTGCTTGGCAATATACGCCCGCTGATCAACGTCGCCAAAGTCTCAAAAATTATGTTGCGCCGCTATTAGCATGGAAAGATGCTAGTCAAATGTTTTTGAAGCTTCTTAGAAGCTCGGGCAAGGCTGAGAGCATGGTTGCTAGCAATGGAGCATACCAACAGATGCTATCTGGAAAAACGTATCAACTGATGCGCGTTGGCATTGAGAACCCAGCCCTCATCCCAGAAATTAGCGCCAACAAATATATGTTGTGGACGCGCTTCATGACGTGCGATGGCGAAACAAAGCCACGCCCTATTGGCGAAGATGTTAGCTTTCAGCTATCACTTTGCAACTTCTAAAAAAGAATTCAGCTTTTCTAAAATTGGTATGGTTGCAGGCAAGATTGGTTCCAAATCAGGCTTAGCAATGTCTTTTTTTAACACCCAAGCCAAAGTTTGATTTTCTAGACCTTTTGGCTCGCCAAGCCAAGAGCTCACCAAGCATATATGTAAGCGCACATAGGCATGAGGGTAATCATGCTCCATCACCAGAAATTCATTGGCATCATTAATGGATACATTAATCTCTTCCTGAAGCTCACGGCGCAAAGCCTGTACTAAAGTTTCCCCAGCTTCAATCTTGCCACCAGGAAACTCCCAGTAACCCGCATAAGGCTTGCCTTCTGGTCTTTGCCCTAACAGGATCGATTGCTCAGAATTGATCAAGATACCAACAGCAACCTCAACGATAGGTCTGCCACCAGCGCTTGTTTCAGGATGAGATGAAGAAGGCATACGCCCTAAGTTTCTTGACCGGCCCAATG